>Ga0247727_10014743_pt1 | contig 12930 bp, 13 predicted proteins | sample WisWelCaveWW1625_FD_202498 | JGI IMG/M metagenome (GOLD analysis project Ga0247727, IMG submission 202498) | Biofilm microbial communities from Wishing Well Cave, Virginia, United States - WW16-25 | ecosystem: Environmental > Aquatic > Deep subsurface > Groundwater > Cave microbial mat | place...
AGAGCAAAAGCCCTCGGTCCGGATCAACTCGTCAACGGATGGCGCCAGCGTGGCAATCATGACCGTGCTACACTTCCTCAGCTCCGTTCGATCTTCACCGAGCGGAGCTCGACGTTCTCGCGCGGCCGGTCCCGGGAATCGCGTGGACCCTTCGAGATCGCTTCGACAACGGCATACCCTTCGACCACTTCCCCGAACACCGTGTGCTTGTTATCGAGCCATGCCGTCGCCGCCACGGTCACGAAGAACTGGCTGCCGTTGGTGTTGGGCCCGGCATTCGCCATCGAAAGAATCCCGGCCTTGTTGTGCCGCAGGTCGGGGTGGAACTCGTCGGCGAACTTGTAGCCGGGGCCGCCCGTCCCGGTGCCTTGCGGGCAGCCGCCCTGAATCATGAACCCGGGGATGACTCGGTGGAAAACCAACCCGTCGTAAAAGGGTTTGCCGGTCTTGACGCCCTCGGCGAGCGAGACGAAATTCTCGACGGTAAGCGGGGCTTTGTCGGCAAAAAGGCGGATCTTGAAGACTCCGGCGGAGGTGTCGAAGAGTGCGTGAACCTGCTCGGCCATAACGAGATTGTAGCAGGGAGGTCGCGCCGGACCCCGCGGCGTTAGCGCACTGCCGCGATGTCAAAGCCGACCGAGGCCGCGTAGGTCTTCGGTCCTGTCGTCGTCAGCCATGCCTCGGCGACATAACGGCCGGGCGGGAGCGGGTCCCCGTCACGCTGCAAAAGCGGGATCGCGACGACGTGGTTCTTCTCCCCCGGACCGATCATCAGCGAGCCCAGCGCAAGGGGGAACACCTTGCCAACGGACCAGCGGTACACTTCATTGCCTTTGTCGTTTCGGAACACCACGTCGTAGACTTGTCCGGACGAGAATGCCAGGGTCAGCGGCTCGGCCTGCGTGACGCGCAGCGTCAACCGCGCGGTCATGACCGGCACATCGAGCTTGCCGGCGTAAACGAGTCGATCGAGCGTCAGGCTGAAGGACACCTCCGGCTCGCTTAGCACGGTGACGCCGCCGACGCGCGCGTAGATCAACTCGAAGGTGCGCGGGCCGGCGATCGTAATGACGCTCCGCCGGACCAGGCCGAGATAAGGCAGGAAAGCGTCGCTGGAGAGGCCGGCGTCGGCGCAGGTTGCCCCGGGATAGGAAACCACGAGCGCGTTGATCACCTCGCCGATCGGAAGCTGAAGCATGGCGTTGCGCGCGTCGACCTTGGCCGTCCGGTTGCACTCATGGATTGACGTCTGGTAGGTCCCGCCTTCGGGCGTGGAGAAAACGGCCCAGACGACTTCCCGCCGGGTCGTCCGGTCGTAGGCGTAGAGCGTGCTGTCGGCGCTCATCCGCAACGACACGTTTCCGCCCGGAAACCCGGTCACCACTGAGTAGGCCTGCCCGCCAACAGTTTCCGTCCTCGGAATCTCGACCACCAGCGGTGCGCCGGCCCCGGCCCCGCTCTGCCGGTAGATCCACTGGTTCCCGACGTGAAGCGGAAAGTAGTCTTGCGCGACGATTGGCGTCCACACGGCCGCCGATAGAAGAAAAGCTCTCAGCATGACGCTCACCCCTGTGTTCTGCCCGCTCTTACACAAACCGCGCTAAGCAACAAAAGTTGTGGCCGTAAGTACCGGCCCGTTGTGGTAGCCTTCCTCCATGAAAGCCGGCTTGGTACTGATTGTGTGTCTGGCGGCCGCGCCGCTGTTGCTCGCCGCGCAGACGCCGCGCGTTCTGGCGCTCGCCGGCGGGACGCTGATTGACGGCGCCGGTGGCAAGCCGCTGCCGAACAGCGTGATTCTGATCGAGGGCGAGCGGATCCGCGCCGTCGGCCAGGTCGGCTCATTGAAGATTCCCGAGGCCGCCGAGGTGGTATCGACCGAAGGCATGAGCGTGATGCCCGGTCTCTGGGACATGCACGTCCACCTGATGATCAACGGCCACGCCGATTACGCGCACTGGGACAAGACCTACACGCCGTTGTTCGAGAAGGTCATCATGCCCGCTTCGGCGAGGCAGCTTCTGCTGGCCGGAGTGACCGGCGCGCGCGATCTCGGCGGGCCGCTCGAAGCCAGCATCAACGTGCGGAACGCCATCCGCGCCGGCCAGATCCCCGGCCCGACGCTGTTCGTTTCCGGCGCATTTCTGCAACACCAGCCGTATCCGGGCACGGCGCTGTTCCGCTGGGGAATCAGCGGGGCCGAGGACGCGCGCGCCAAGGTGCGCAAGCTCGCCGAGGCCGGGGTTGACTGCATCAAGCTGATCGACCAGGACCAGATGACCATGCCCGAGATCGAGGCGATCGTCGCCGAGGCGCACCGCCGGAATCTCCCGGTCGTCGCTCATGCCCACCGGTCCGAGGAGATCCGCCGTGGCCTCAACGCGGGCGTCGACTGCTTCGAGCACACGGGCCTGGCAACCGCACCCGAGTACCCGCCGGATGTGATCGCGTTGCTGCGCGAGCGCACCGCCCGAGGCAACCTCGGACCCCTGTATTGGACGCCGACCATCGAGGGCCTGTTCAACTACGAGTACATCAGGGACCATCCCGAGAAACTCGACGATCCGTCCTGGCGCGTGGGTCTGCCGCCGCACGTGGTCGAAGACATCCGCGCTTCGATCGCCAGGCCCGAGCGGCTCGCCTATTTCCAGATCACGCCCGACCGCCGGCCGACGCTCGCCCGTAAATTTGCGCAACTGCGCGAATCCGGCGTCCGCCTGCTGATCGGCACCGACAGCGGCATACCCATGAAGTTCCACAGCCAGTCGACCTGGAACGAGCTGGACATCTGGGTGAGCCGACTGGGCGTGGATCCGATCGAGGCGATTCGCGCGGCCACCTACTGGCCGGCGGTGGCGATGAAAGCCGACAAAGACTACGGGACGATCGCCGAAGGCAAGTATGCCGATATTATCGCCGTGCGCGGCGATGTTCTGCGCTACATCAGCCTGCTCCAGGATGTTCGGCTGGTGATCAAGCATGGGCGCCGGTATAAGTGACAATGGGACCATGAACGTCTCCCCGGCAACGCTCGGCACCCATCTCGATTATTCGGCCTGGTCATCGGCCAGGCTCCTCGAGGCTGCCGGCGGGCTGACCGAAGAAGAGCTGTCTCGCGATCTGAAAGTGTCGCACCAGAGCGTGATCGGAACCCTGGCGCATGTTTTCGGCGCCGACCGCATCTGGTTCGATCGCATTCACGGCCGGGTCCGCCAAGGGCTGTTCGATCCCGGCGAGGACCTCAGCCTGCGTGCGCTCGGCGAACTGTGGCCGGCGGTTTCACGCAACTGGAACGAGTGGGCAGCCGCACTGGACGATTCGTCCGTGCAATCGACAGCCTCCTACCGCACTCTCGATGGCACGCCGTACGAGTCGCCGCTATGGCAGATCGTGCTGCACGTGGTCAACCACGCCAGTTACCATCGCGGCCAGGTCTCGGCAATGCTCCGGCAGCTTGGCCGCGTCCCGCCGGCCACGGACCTGATCGCCTATTACCGGAAATGACCCCGGCCGCCCGGGGAGCCGCGACCCGTTCCGCCTCTCTTGCATTCCGGTGAGTTTCCTAATAGCATTTCAACTGAGGATGGTTCGCATGACCAATCGTCATCCACACCTGGTTTCGATTCCCACCGTTGTCTGGCTGGTGTCGCTGTCTCTGGCGGCCCAGGCTCCCATGCCTCGGATGATCACCGTGACGCCGGACACCGGCAAGATCGGCGACCTGCTGACGGTGGAGGGCGAGAATCTCGAGAAGGCCTATGTCGCCGAGCTCTACCTGACGGACGGAAAGATCGATTGGAAAGTCGACGTGCAGGAACAAGCCGCCAAAGCCATCAAGTTCAAAGTTCCCAAGTCGGCCAAGCCGGGCCGCTTCAGCTTGATGGTTCTCACCACCGGCAGCGAGCCGAAGCTGATCGAGCAGCCGGTCAAAGTCAACGTGCAGTAATACCTTCGTTTGCTCTGGGCGGGGCTCGCCGCGAACCCCATTTGCTGCCGATAGGATAGGGTAGATGCAGCACGACTACGATCTGTTGGTCATCGGCTCCGGACCCGCCGGCCAGCGGGCCTCTATCCAGGCCGCCAAGCTCAGGAAAAAGGTTGCCATCATCGAACGCAAGTCGGTGGTGGGCGGAGTGTGCACCAACACCGGCACCATCCCGAGCAAGACGTTGCGGGAGGCGGTGCTTCACCTGTCCGGCTACCGGGAGCGGCGGTTTTACGGAGCTTCCTATTCGGTCAAGGCCAACATCACCATGGAGGACCTGCTGTTTCGCGCCCACCTGGTCATCCGGCACGAGATCGACGTAACCCGGCACCAGTTGCTGCGGAACAACGTGGAACTGATCAGCGGCACCGCGAGCTTCGAGGGTCCGCATTGGCTGCGGGTGGATCACCCAGACGGCCACAGCCACCAATCGCTGAGCGCCGAGAAAATGATCATCGCCACGGGCACGGTTCCGACCGCTTCCGGCGACATCCCGTTCGACGGCCGGAGGATCTTCACCAGCGACGATATTCTGGGGCTGGAAGAGCTTCCTCGTACCCTGACGGTGATCGGCGCCGGAGTCATCGGGTGCGAATACGCCAGCATGTTCGCCGCGCTCGGTGTCCGGGTCACGTTGATCGACAAGCGGCCGCGCTTGCTGCCGTTCGTGGACACGGAGGTCGCCGACGCGTTGTCCTACCAGCTTCGCGAGAACCGCGTGACCTTGCGGCTGGGCGAGGAGGTGGCCGGCCTCGAGAGCGTGAAGGACGAAAGCGGGGACCGGGTGCGGATCCTGCTGGCCAGCGGCAAGCAGGTTGTCACCGAGAAAGCGCTGTACAGCATCGGGCGTACAGGCGCCACCGGCCGGCTGAATCTGGCCGCCGCCGGCATCGATGCCGACGATCGCGGCCGGCTCCAGGTCAACAAACATTATCAAACCAACGTGCCGCACATTTATGCGGTCGGAGACCTGATCGGGTTTCCCAGCCTGGCGTCGACGTCGATGGAGCAGGGTCGGTTGGCCACCTGCCACGCGCTCAATGTCGAAGCCAAGAGCGTTCCGGAGCTGTTCCCTTACGGCATCTACACGATTCCGGAAATCTCGATGGTGGGCCGCAACGAGGAGGAGCTCACCAGCGACGGAGTTCCCTACGAGATCGGCAAGGCTCGCTATCGCGAAATCGCGCGCGGCCAGATCATTGGGGATGAAACCGGCCTGTTGAAACTCATCTTCCACGCCGAGACCCGCACTCTGCTCGGCGTTCACATCATCGGCGAGGGAGCCAGCGAGCTGATTCACATCGGGCAGGCGGTGCTGGCCTATCAGGGTAAAATCGATTACTTCGTGAAGACGGTCTTCAACTACCCCACGCTGGCGGAGTGCTATAAGACGGCCGCGTTCGACGGCATTAACCGCCTGGGACTGACGCTGACATAGCTGGTCTCGAGGCGACTCCTCAGTAAACGCTGCACAACGGAACGCGGCGGCAGCGTTTCTGATTCAAGCGAGGAGGCCGCCGCGTCCTGTGCGCTCTACAGCGCCCGGAGCCCGGCGGAGAGCGCCTCGACGATCATATCCCCCTGCTCGATCGTGAGAACCAGCGGCGGAGACAGTGTCAGCACGTTGCCGAAGCCCGGCACGGTGTCGTTGTTGCGGCCGGCCAGCACGCCCGCTTCGCGCATGAGTTTCAGCAGGCGCAACAGGTCGGGTTCCGGCATCGGCGCGCGAGTGGCGCGATCGGCAACCAGCTCGATCCCGAGCAGCAGGCCGCGGGCGCGCACTTCGCCGATCGCCGGATGATCGAGCGCGCCGAGTCTGCCCGCCAGGTGGTCGCCCACGCGCGCCGAGTTCTCCCACAGCCGTTCGCGGGTGAAGATTTCAATATTAGCCAGAGCGGCGGCGCACGAGCAGGGATGACCGCCGAACGTGCTCACCTGGGTGAACTTCGCGTTCGCATCCGTCTCGCTGCGGAACGCTTCGAAGACCGCTTCGGTCGCGACCACCGCGCCCATAGGAAGGTAGGCGGAAGTGATACCCTTGGCCAGCGTGATCATGTCGGGGACGATGCCGGCGTGCTCGAAGGCAAACTTCCTGCCGGTGCGGCCGAAGCCGGTGATCACCTCGTCGACGATCAGCAGCACGCCGTACCGGTTTGTGATCTCGCGCAATCGCTCGAGGTAGCCGTCGGGCGCGTGAAAGACTCCGCCGCCGCCGATGGAAGGCTCGACGATCACCGCGGCTACAGTCTCCGGACCCTCCATGCGGATCACCCGGTCGAACTCGTCGGCGCACGCCAGCGTACAGCCCGGATCGCGCGAGCAAAACGCGCACCGGTACGGATCCGGCGGCGCGACGTGGAGGAATCCGGGAACCAGCGGCTCGAACGCCTTCTTGCGCGTTGTCTGCCCGGTCGCCGACAACGCGCCCATGGTGTAGCCGTGATAGGAGCGGTGGCGCGCAATGATCTTGTATCGGTTCTCGCCCGGGTGCGCGCGGCGGGCGAACTGCCGCGCCATCTTGAGGGCTGTCTCGACCGCTTCCGAGCCGCTGTTGACCAGGTGCGCGCGGCACAGCCCCGCCGGCAGCAGCTCGGCCAGGCGAGCCGCCAGTTGGGCTCCCGGAGCATGGGACTGCGTGATCGGATAGTAGGGCAGTTGCGCCATTTGCGCGGCCACCGCGTCGACAATCTCGCGGCGCCCATAGCCGACGTTGACGCACCACAACCCGGCCATCGCGTCCAGATACCGGTTCCCGTCGGCGTCCCAGATCCAGCAGCCCTCGCCGCGGACGAATTCGGTCGGCGGGCGGCGTTCGAGGCCGGCGTGCTGGGTGTTGCCGTGCCAGAGGTATTTAAGGTCCAGTTCGCGGTTGACGGACGGGGAAACGATCGTTGCCATGGTCATAGTCTACCCCGCCACGCGATCCCCATGGCCGAGGCTATAATAAGGGCTGGGAGCAACACACACGCCCGGCCATGGAAGAGTTGAAGAAAAAACTCCAGCGTGAGGTTGCGGCCCTGGAGTACGAGTTGTACTCGGAACTCCCGAAGGAGATCAAAAAGGCCCGGGCGCACGGAGATTTGAGCGAGAACGCGGAATTTCACGCCGCCAAGGAGCGGCAGCGCTTTGTCGAGGCGCGTTTGGGGCAGATCAAGAAGCGGCTGGGGGATCTGTCCATGGTCGACCTGACGCGCATCCCGACCGACCGCGTCGGGCTGGGATCCGAGGTCGTGGTGCTCGATTTGAGCAAAGACGCGGAAGTCACTTTCAAGCTGGTCATCAGCGAGGACAGCGACGCCGCCAAGGGAATGATCTCGACGACGTCGCCGATTGGCCGCGGCCTGCTCGGCAAGCGGATCGGCGATACGGTGCGGGTTTCGAGTCCCGGCGGATCGCGGGAGATGGAGATCCTCCGGTTGACCACGATTCACCAGATGCGGTAGCCGGCTGTCGATGACTTTCACGCGCGCTATCGGGACGGTCTCGGACAAGATCGTGGTGCAGATTGTCCGCGGGCTGGCGCTCGCCCGGATCCATCCGAACGTCCTCACTTTCATCGGGCTGATGATCAACATCGTGGCCGCCGTGCTGCTCGCCTCGGGCCGCTTCCTGGCGGCCGGCCTAGTGATCGTGGGAGCGGGGATCTTTGACCTGGTCGACGGGCGGGTGGCCCGCGAGACCAATCGCGTGACGCGCTTTGGCGGGTTCTTCGACTCGGTGGTGGACCGGTACTCGGATCTGGCCCTGCTGATGGGGTTGCTGGTCTATTACGGCACGATCAACCGGTCGCTCTACGTCGTGTTGACCGCGATCGTGATGACCGGATCGGTGATGATCAGCTACACGCGGGCGCGCGCCGAGAACAGTATTCCGAGCTGCAAAGTCGGTTTCATGGAGCGGCCCGAGCGCATCGTGCTGCTGATCATCGGCTGCCTGTTCGACCGCATGGCGGCGGTGTTGTGGGTGATCGCGGTGTTGGCGAACCTGACGGTGATTCACCGCATGATTTTCACCTGGCAGGAGTCGCGGCGGCTGGAAGACGCCCAGTTGCGCGCGTCGGCGGCCCCGCGCGATCCGGTCCGGCGCCTCGAGTAGTCAGCCGGCGGACCGCTCGAGCACCACGCAGGCCAGCGCCATCCGCGCGGTGTGGGTCATCGACAGGTGCACGCCGGTCACGCCGAGCGTCCGGGCCCTCTCCGCCGCTTTCCCGTGAAACCGGAGGGTGGGTTGGCCCGAAGGCAGGTTGGCGACCTCGAAATCCCGCCACCGCACGCCGCCGCGCCAGCCCGTGCCGATGGCTTTCATGCCCGCCTCCTTGGCGGCGAACCGCGCCGCGTAGCGCTCGAAGCGATTGGCCTTGCGCTCGACGTAGCCGATCTCGCCGGCGGTGAATACGCGCTCGACAAAGCGCCGCCCATAACGCTCGATCGCCCGCTGGATGCGGTCCACCTCGGCCAGATCGACGCCGGTGCCGGCGATCACAGATCGGTCCCCGAGGAGGTGATGGTCAACCGCCCGTGCTTGACGCCCTTGGTGCTGATGAGCGCGTCGGCGATCTTCTTGACGGCGCCGGCTTTGCCGCGCACCACCAGCACTTCGAGGCAATGATCGTGGTCCAGATGCACGTGCAGGGTCGACAGGATGTGGTGGTAGTGGTCGTGCTGCAAATCGGTGAGCCTGTCGTTCAGCCTCCGGACGTGGTGATCGTAGACCAGCGTCACCGTGCCCACGACGGTGCTGCCGGGCCGCTCCCAGGCTTTTTCGACCAGCTCGTCCCGGATGAGGTCGCGAAACGCTTCGGAGCGGTTGGCGTAGCCGCGCCGCTCGATCAACTCGTCGAACTTTGCCAGCAGGTCCGCGTCGATGGCGACGCCGATGCGGCTGAGGTCACTCATGGGTACAGGCCGATTGTAGCGCAGGGGCGCGCGCCCCTCGCCTGGGCGGATCCAGGTGACGGTGGGGCTCAGCGACGGGTTGAGTGCCCGGCGTCGTTCAGCGCTATGCTCGGAGCTATGACATCGAGGATGGGCGCGTTGCTTCTTCTCCTGGGCGCCGGGCGCGCCGCCGGCGAGAACTGGCCGCAGTGGCGGGGTCCGACACTCCACGGGGTCAGCTCCGAGACGAATCTCCCCACGCGCTGGAGCACAACCGAGAACATCACCTGGAAGCTGGCGATGCCGCAATGGACCGGCTCGACGCCGATCATCTGGGGCGAGACGATTTTCCTCAATGTGGCCGATTCCGGAAGCCTCCACCTGTGGTCGCTGGACCGCAACAAGGGCGTCGTTGTCTGGAAGCGGCTGCTCGGCGGAGGCGACGTCAAGATGCGCAAGCAGAACATGTCGTCGCCGTCGCCGGTCACCGACGGCAAGTCGGTGTGGGTGATGACCGGCACCGGCGTTGTCAAGGCATTCGATTTCAGCGGCCGGGAGCTCTGGATGAGGGACATCCAGAAGGATTACGGGGCCTTCGGCCTGAATCACGGCTACGGCTCCTCGCCGCTGCTGCTCGACGGTTTTCTATACATCCAGGTGCTGCACGGCATGAAGACCGACGATCCTTCCTACCTTCTCAAGATCGACGGGAAAACGGGCAAGACCATGTGGCGCATCGAGCGGCCCACCGACGCGATCGTCGAATCGCCCGACTCCTACACGACCCCGGCCGTTCTGCGGCTCGACGGAAAGCCCGAGCTGGTTGTTGCCGGCGGCGATTACGTCACCGGCCATGACCTCGCCACCGGCAAGGAGCTCTGGCGCGGCGGCGGCATGAATCCGCAGAACAATCCGATGAACCGCATTATCGCCTCGCCGGTGGTGCACGGAGACCTGATCTATGTGCCGACGCGCGTCAGGCCGCTGCAAGTCTACCGCGGCGGCGGCCGCGGCGACATTACGAAATCGCACATCGCCTGGAGGTTCGACAATGGCCCGGACGTGCCTTCGCCGGTCACCGACGGCAAGTACTTCTACACGGTTCGCGACAACGGCGCCGTCTGGTGCCTGGACGCCAGGACGGGCGCGGAGATTTACGGCGGGAAACGGATCAAGCCGGCCATCTACAGCTCGTCGCCGGTGCTGGCCGACGGCAGGCTTTACATTTCCAACGAAGACGGCTTGACAACGGTGATCAAGGCGGGCCCGGTGTTCGAGGTCCTGGCCGAGAACCACCTCAACGACTACACGCTCAGCTCACCGGCCATCTCCGACAGGCAGATCTTTTTGCGGACGGCGCAGGCGTTGTGGTGCGTGGGCAAGCGGGTGGGGCGGTGAGATTCAGTTAACACCAATGAACCGATGCGCCCGATCTGGCCCGAGCCTTCCCGTCCACGGGTACCTGGGCCTCTCTGCGTTGAGAAGCAGGGACCCTACCAGGGAACCATCTCGAAACGCGCCCGCTTGAAAACTCCCTCAGCACGGGCATACTGCACCTTGCCTCCGGCGAACGTCGAGATGATGCCGGCCGCGTTGATGCGACGAATGCGATTGCTCATCGCCTCGGCGATGAAGATGTTGCCTTGGATGTCCACGGCCACGCCGGTTGGATTGGCCATCGTGGCCTGCGGTCCCGGACCGCCGTCGCCGGAGAAACCGCTCGTCCCGGTTCCGGCGATTCGCGAAATTTGCATACTGGCAAGATCGAGTTTGCGCAGCGTGTCGAATGTTTCCTCGGTGAAGTAGAGATTCGCGCCCGCCGCGTCGAGCGCCATGCCCGTGGAGGCGCCGAGCCGCACCTGAAGCGCCGGACCCTCCATCGCGGTCGAAGTGGCGCTGCCTGCGATGGTGGTAATCTTGCCGCCCTGGATGCGCCGGATGCGCTGGGAAATCAGATCAAAAACGTAGAGGTCCCCGTTGGGATCGAGCGCGAGTCCCGTCGGGCGGTTCAGTTGCGCGGCGAGGGCCGGGCCTCCGTCGCCGGAATATCCCGCCGTTCCGATTCCCGCGATCGTTGACACGCGGCCGTCGGACGCCGACAGCCGGCGGATGCGATGGTTGTTGGTATCGGAAAAGATCAGATCGCCTCGCGCATCCACGGCGATTCCGAGCCCCTCGCTGAAGCTGGTGGAGGTACCCACATTTCCGTCGCCGTTGAAAAGGGGTCGGCTGGTGCCCAGAACGTGGGTGATGACCCCGGTTGCCAGGTCGATGCGACGGACGCGATCCTTGGTGGTCTCGACCATATAGAGATATTTCTCGCCGTCGAGAGCCATAGCGCGCGGGCTCTCAATCTGGGCGCTGGCCGCCGGCCCGCCGTTTCCGGTGAAACCGGCTATACCGGTGCCCGCCAGAACCGTGGCTTTGCCGGCGGGGTCGACCCGCCAGGCGCGGTTGTTGGCGTATTCGGTGATGTAGACATTGCCCCGGCGGTCCACGGCCACCCCGAGGGGAGTGTTGATCGTCAGATTGAGCGCCGCAATCTCGGGGCCCGCCTTTTGCGGCAACTCGGCGACCGTGCCACCGCGGTCCGCCCATCGCCACACTATCGCCGCCGAAACCAGCAGCAACACGGTCGCCGCGACCATCCAACGGCGGCGCCGGACCACTGCCAGTAAGGCGGCCCACGCTCGGGCCAACGGAGGCGCGCTGGTGGTTCCCTCGAGGGCGGCTCCGAAGTCGCCTGCGAAGGCGGCGGGGGAATCGTGCCGATCCTCCGGGCGGAACGACAGTGCTTGGAGAATAACGTCGCGGGCCGCTGGGGGCAGGCCGGGGCGGAGCCGGCCGGGATCCGGCATCCTCTTCGATCGCTGCATTTCATACAGGTGGAACGGCGTCTCGGGTTGAAACGGCCGCCGGCCCGTGACCATCTCATAGGCGATCACCCCCAGGGCCCAGATGTCGCCGGCAGCGCCCGCCTTCCCCAACAGTTGTTCGGGTGAGGCATAGTTGATGGTGCCCACAAAGGTCCAGGTTTCGGTGCGGGTCTTCAACTGGGACTGCTCCACCTTGGCGATCCCGAAGTCGATGAGCTTGACCGCTTCGCCGATTTCGCCGGCGCGCAGCAGCATGATGTTCTCGGGCTTCAGATCCCGATGGAAGATCCCTTTCTCGTGTGCGGCGGAGAGGGCCGCGCAGATCAGGCGGACCAGCCGGGCCACGCGCTCGAAGTCGAGACCGTCAGACTGGATCTGAGAACGCAGGGCCACGCCCTCGACGTATTCCATCACGAGGTACCGCTTGCCGCCGGGCAATTCGCCGACATCGAGCACGCTGACCACGCCGGGATGGTTGATGCGGGCGAGCGCCTCCATTTCGTGCCGAAAGCGGGCGCGGAGAACCGGATGCTGCTCGGCGCGCTCGTGCAGGAACTTCACCACCACCGGCCGGTCCAGGAGCTGCCCGTCGCGCGCCAGGTAGACCACGCCGCTGCCGCCGCGTCCCAGCTCCCGCTCGACGCGGTAGCGGCCGTTCAAAGTGGCGCCCAGGAGCGAGAGCTCCGGCCCCGGCGCGGGGTCCGCGATGGCCCCGGGAGTCCGGAGGAACGACGCGCTGGCCTGTTCGTGCTCGCTCAGCAGGCGCTCCACCTGCGCGCGCAATTCTTTGTCGGAGAGGCAAGCCGACGCCAGGAAGCCGGCCCGCGCCGCGGTCTCCAGATCCAGCGCCTCGTCGAAGAGCTGCTTGACGCGTTCCCAGCGCTCAGGACTCACGCGCCTCCTTGCGCAGCTCGCCGTATAGCCACGCGCGGGCCACGGTCCAGTCACGCCGGACGGTCTTGGGCGACATGCCCAGCACTTCCGCTGTTTCGTCAACGGTCAGCCCGCCGAAATAGCGCAGCTCGACGATCCGGCTCTGCCGGGGGTCCAGTTGCGCGAGCCGGTCGAGGGCCTGGTCGAGCGCGTCCAGATCCAGCGTCTTGGTTTGAGGATCCACCACCTTGATCCCCACGCGCCAGGCCTCCGCCCCGCCTCGTTTGACGCGATTGCGGCGGCGGACGCGATCGATCAGGATCAG
>Ga0247727_10014744_pt1 | contig 12929 bp, 12 predicted proteins | sample WisWelCaveWW1625_FD_202498 | JGI IMG/M metagenome (GOLD analysis project Ga0247727, IMG submission 202498) | Biofilm microbial communities from Wishing Well Cave, Virginia, United States - WW16-25 | ecosystem: Environmental > Aquatic > Deep subsurface > Groundwater > Cave microbial mat | place...
AGTTCCAAGCGTCGTCGTTCCTGCTGACTCATCCGTATCTCTCCCAGAAGACCTCCTGGTGGAGATCTTCAGGGGGACATTTCTAACGAGTCCGCCAGGGGACCTTCTCACGGAGTTACGACAGGCGGGGTTGTCGCGATTGACGGACGGGGGTGAGTTGGGGTATGGCGGGGGCGAGGCGACGGGTTCTGCATGAAAAAACTTACGGTTTACGAGATTCAACAACTCAAGGGTAAGCGACAGCTCACGGAGATTTTCACCGACAAGCCCGAGGAAGCGGCCGCCGCGGCGGACGCGGGCATCGACATGATTGTGACCATTGCGCCGGCCGGCAAGAAGATCCGGCAAGCCGCGCCGAACGTGTTTCTGATCATGGCGCCGGTGCCGCTGCACCGCTTCGATCCCAGCAACGAGGTCGCGATCCGCACGGGCCAGGAAGCCCTGGATGAGGGCGCGGATGCCATTTATTGCGGCACGGGCAGCCTGGAGCGGATTGCCGCGCTGGCCAGCGTGCGGATTCCCGTCATCGGGCATGTGGGGTTTATCCCCTACCGGACGAACTGGATTGGCGGCCCGCGTGCGATCGGCAAGACGGCGACCGAGGCCCTGGAAGTTTACCGACAGGCCAAGGCGTCTGAGGCGGCGGGGGCGATCGGCGTCGAGATGGAACTCGTGCCGCACCGCGTCGCCACCGAGATTTCGCGGCGGACGAAGCTGTGCGTGATCTCCATGGGCAGCGGCACCGGCTGCAACGCGCAATACCTGTTTGCCACCGACATGCTCGGGACGAACAAGGGCCACGTCCCCCGGCACGCCAAACAGTACGTCAACCTCCGCCCGGAGTACGACCGCATCCAGAAGCTCATGGTGGACGGTTTCACCCAGTTCAAACAAGACGTGACCACGGGCGCGTATCCCGAGCCGCGCCACATTCTACAGGTTCAAGAGGACGAGTTCGCCAGGTTCATGGCCGGGATTGATCCTTGACCGTTTGCCGGAAACCGCGCCGTCCACTCATTCACGGCGCGGTGCGGATGCGGTAGAAGCGCGCAGGGTCGTTCGTCGCACCACCGACGTCGAAGTAATTGCTCTGGGTGTCGCCGCTGCCGGGGATGACGATGGACTCGCTGAGGTCGGTGAAGGTGTTCGTCATGTCCGGCGTGCTTTGGACGATGTTGGTGTGGCCGCCGGCGGTGCGCCAGCCGATGAGGACGCCCTCGCTCTCCAGCGTCAGTGACTCGATGCGCAGTTGGGAGCCGGCATTGGTTGGGTCGGTGCCGGTGAGGAACTCTTGCGAGTCGGTGTGGCCGTCGCCGTCCGTGTCGCCGGTGCCATTGCTGGCGACAGTCGTGCCGAAGTAGCGCAGTTCCCAATCATCGGCCAAACCGTCGGCGTCCGTGTCTTCGTTGGGACGGAATTCCCGGTAGAGGGCGACCCCCTCGCTGTTGGCGTTGGCGTCGTCGGTGATCAGACACCAGTCAATGGTTTCGGGGGTGGAGACGAGCGCGAAGCCTTCGAGGTTGCCGGTACGCGGGCCGGTGTATTCGATCAACGTGCGCAGCCGGCGGACGCTGCTGTTGGTGGTCGAGTTCAACTCAGCGACTTCGAGGTAGTTGGCGTCGAGGTTGTGCCAGAGGTAGAGCTTGCCGGTGGCGCGGTCGAAAGCGAGATCGGCAGTCTCGGCGCGGGAGGTTTGGTTGCTGCCGACGTAGGTGAAGGTGTTGGCATTGGTTTTCAGATCGAACGCGTGGACGTCGCCGCCGATCTGCGAGCCGACGAACATCAGGCCACCCAGGCCGTTGGTGGCGGTGTAGGGCTGGCCGGCTTGGTCGCAGAAGCCTTCGCGTCGCAACCAGTCGTTCGGGGTAAACGTGATCGCTTCCGGGCCGAGGCCGCCGATTTCCGGACAGAAAGCGCGGATGTCCCAGAGCCGGTTGGTGGTGGCGACACCGTAGGTTGCGATGTTGTATTCGATGATCCAGCCGTCTTCGTTCAGCAGGTACACGACGGGCTGGGTGTAGTCGGCCTGACAAATCCCTTCCAAGTCGCCACCCACTGTCCAGCGCGCCTGTGTGCCGGACGCGTTGGTGGCGATGTGCCAGTTGCCGGCCGCGTCTTGTGCCAACAACCAGAAGATGCCGGGATTGTTGTTGCAGACCCAGAAGGTCTGGTTGGATGGATTCCAACTCGCGCCGCTCATGTCGTGCGTGAATTCCGAATCCAAACTGGTGAGCTTCAACGCCGACGTGTTGGATTCGGCCGGCCACGGACTGGCCGCGAGCAAGCTCTGCGTCGCGAACGCCCCGAGCAGCAATAACGCCGCAACCGCCTGCGGCATTACTGCCCCATGTTCTGCATCATCTGCTGCATCGCGCCCATCATCAGCTCCTGCATGCTGCCGTACTGCTTGTAGTCGGCGGGCAGATCGAAGGCGGCGGCGGCGGGCTTGTCCAACTTGATGTTCGCGAATTTCAACGTGGTGGTGTCGCCGCCGGAGACGGTGACGGTCTGGATCACGAAATTCTGCAGGTCGGCCGCCTTCCAGACGGTGGCTTGTTCCGTGGTGCCGTCGGCATTGGTGGTCGTGACGAGATATTTCGTGCAGGGATGACTGTCCACGGTGTCCGGGCCTTCTTCTTTCCATTCGCTCTTCGGCGTTTCATGGCTGGCGGTTTTTGGAGCTTCGCAGTAGGCCTTCAAGCCGGGGTACACAATGTACGTGGCCGCCTTGTCCGGGCGGACGAGGGTGACCTGCTTGCCGAGGCCCATGCCGGCCATGCCTTCCATGTCGTCGTTCTTCTTTTTGACGAGCTTGCCCTTGCGCAGCGTTTTGGTCTTGGTCAGATCCATTTCCATGAGCACCAGGCCGTCGCGCACGGCGTAGTTCAGTTCGTTGATGGTTTCGAGGCCGTTCGCCTCCACCGTGGACATCTGGGCCGTGGCGGTGAAGCCGGCCGTCGCGCCGAGTAGTCGGGCGCTTTGCGCGATGGCCGGGTTGAACTGTCCGCCGGTCATGCCCTGCCCGAACTCGACCGTGCCACCGGCCAACGCAATTGCTGCCAGGATCGAAAGTGGTTTCATGATGTTCTCCTCGTGGTTGTGCAAACCGTAGCAGACGACGGGATGGCGCACGACAAGAAAATCACGGCGCCCCCCGTTTCACGATGCCCCGCAGGGCCTGGATCAACACCCAGACGAACAGGAGCGTGACGCCGGCGCCGATGTACACGCCGTGGGCGAGGCAGTTGAAGAGCGCCACGAGCAGCGCAGCCAACACCAAAGCCAACAGCACGATCACCAGCCAACGTTCGACGCGTTTCTTCGAGCCGGCTTCGTTTCTGATTCGATTGGCCAGCACCAGTTGCACGAGGAAGATCGTCCACATGACGGCGACGATCCCCAGCGCCAGATAGCCACCCGCGCCCGACCCGCGCGCGCGTTTCAGCACCAAGAAGGTCGCCACCACCATCGCCGCGACCCAGAGTGATTTAACCACGATGTTCTGGAGGTGGCGCGGTTTCATCGGGCGACTGCCGGCAGCTTACGCCTTCTTCGCTTCGTGGAGGTTGAGTTGTTTGATGCCGTCGAAGATGTACCAGATGCCGCTGATGAAGGTGCACACGCCGGCGGCGATCATCACCCACTTGAACGACGGCTGCGGGACTTTCAGCATGATCCAACCCAGCGTGATCATCTGGAAAAACGTCGCGCACTTGCCGACGATCCGCGGTTTGGGAATGGTCTTGCCGACGATGATGTGCAGCAACACGATGCCGATCAGCAGGATGATGTCGCGGCTGATCACCAACACCGGAAACCACAGCGGCAACTGCTGGAACGCCGCGCCATTGTCGCGGCTCAACAACACCAGCGCCGAGATCAGCAACGCCTTGTCGGCCAGCGGATCGAGAAACGCCCCCAACTCGCTCTTCTGCCGGTAGCGCCGCGCGATGTAGCCGTCCACCGCGTCCGACACCGACGCCAGCGCGAACAGGGCGCAGGCCGCGGCCCGCTCCCATTCCTGCTCCGTTCCGTGCCGGAAATCCCGGATGTAATCCACCGTCGCCAGCACGAACACCGGAATCAGCAGGATGCGGAAGATGGTGATCTTGTTGGCCAGAGTCACGTCCGAAACTTCTCCGCCGCCCGGCGCAGCCGCGCCAGCACGCGGTCGCGGCCGAGCACTTCCAGCAGGTGATAGAGCGACGGGCCGGCGCTGGTGCCGGACACGGCCACCCGGCAGGGATGAATCAACTCGCCCGTCTTCACCCCCAGTTCAATCGCCAACGCCTTGAGCGCCACTTCGAGGCTGCCGGCATCCCACGCCGACAAGCCCGAAAACTTCCCGGCCAGCTTCAGCAGCCGGTCGCTGGTCGGCGGCGCGCTGCACGATTTCTGCACGGCGGCGGGATCGAACGGATAATCTTCGGTGAAGAAATAAACCGTCTTCTCGGGAAGTTCCTTGAGGAGCTTGAGCTTGTCCTTCACCAGCGCCAGCACCCGCGGATCATCGTGGCCGCCCGCAAACGGCTTCGCCAACTCGACGAACCGCTCGGGCGTCAGCGCGCGAATGTACTCGCCGTTCATCCACGTCAGCTTCTCGACATCAAACCGCGCGTTGTGCCGCTGGATCTGGGCGAGATCGAAGCGCTTGACGACTTCCTCGATCGGCATGATCTCGCGATTGTCCTTCGGCGACCAGCCGAGCAGACAGAGATAATTGCGCACCGCTTCCGCCAGATAGCCGTCGGCGATGTAGGTTTCGAGCGATGCCAACCGCGCTTTCGCGGCGTCGGGGTCGCTCTTGCTCATTTTCGAGCCGTCGGCATTCAGAATCATCGGGATGTGCGCGTAACGGGGCGGCTCGACGCCGAACGCGCGAAACAGCGCGATGTGCTTCGGCGTGTTGGACAGATGATCCTCGCCACGGATGACGTGAGTGATTTTCATCTCGATGTCGTCCACCACGTTCACGAAATGAAACACCGGGTTGCCGTCGCTGCGGACGATGACAAAATCCGGGTCCAGCAGTTCCCGGTCGGTGACTTCACGAACCACCTCGCCCGCGATCAGGTCGGGGACGGTGATCGGCTCACGGGTCATCTTGAATCGGATCGCGCCCTCGCGTTCGTAGGCTTGGCCGGCCTCGACGAGTTGTTGCACGCGTTGCCGGTAGATGGCGGCGCGCTGCGACTGGAAATGCGGGCCTTCATTCCAATCGAGACCGAGCCATTTCAGACCGTCGAGGATGGTATTCAGCGACTGCTCGGTGTTGCGGGCGGTGTCGGTGTCTTCGATCCGCAAGACGAAGGTGCCGCCGGTATGGCGCGCGTACAGCCAGTTGAACAGCGCCGTGCGCACGCTGCCAATGTGCAGAAACCCCGTCGGACTGGGGGCGAAACGGACGCGAACCGTCATGGGTGAACGAGCTGCAGGCTGTTAAGCATCCAGAACACGCCGACGGCGCAACTGGTCGCACCGACGCCACCGCGCAGCACGCGCATCAGCGTCTGCCAGCGCGCCAGCCAGACGAACACCCGCCCGGCGCACGCGCAGAACAACGCCATCGACAACGTCGTGCCCGCGCCGAATGCGGCGATATACAACAGAGCACCCGGCACGCTTTGCGCCAGTGTGACCGGGATCAACACCATCACGCCCGAGGTGCCGGCCAAGCCGTGCAACATGCCGATCACTGTCAGCTTGTGGCGGTGGGTGTGCGATTCATCGTGCGCGTGCGAGTGGATGTGGACGTGGCGTTGACCGTCGTGGTCATGCCAGTGGACGTGAAACTGCCGGCGGCGCAGCCCTTCGCGGATGACCCAGATTCCGACGGCGACCAGCGCCAACCCGACGAGAAACTCCGCGACCGCGCCGAACCATTCCGGCAACGCGGCCTTCATCACGACCAGCCCGCCGCCAAACACAGCCAGCGCCACCGAATGTCCCACCGCCCAGCGCACGCCGAGCCAGGCCGCGTCGCGCGCGCGCCGCGTGTGGCTGGCAAATGAGCTGACGGCGCACAGATGATCCACATCGAAGGAGTGCACCATCCCCAGCAGCAGCGCCGTGATGAGAAACCAACTCTGCTCCATGCCGGCTAGTGATAGGACACCATGCGCCAAAACGCAACCGCATTTGCCGGCGCCATCCACTGATTGCTTGCCGCGCAGGCCGCGCATCCGGTAGCCTCTCGGTATCCCATGGAGACCGGCACCGGCTCACATCGTCCGCGCAACGTGGACTGGAAACGCGCGGCGGCGTTGTTGTATGGCGACTGGGGCACGAGCAAGGCCTACGTGCCCGGCATCGCGTTTGCCATCGCGCTGTACAGTTCGTTCTGGTTCGTGCTGGGGATGGGCGCGCTCACGGCGCTGGTCGGCATCAACTACATCTGGATCTGCAAATACTTTCCCGAGGGCGGCGGCGTGTACTCCTCCGCCAAAGCCCACGGACAATGGCTGGCGTTACTGGGCGGTTTCTTGTTGGTGGCCGATTACATCGTCACGGCCTCGCTGAGTTGTTACGACGCGTTTCTGTATCTGAATTTTTCGTTCGAGGACGCCAAACGCTGGGCGATCCTGGCGATTTTCGCGATCGGGGCGCTCAACTTCTTCGGGCCGCGCCACTCCGGCAGCATTGCAATCGTGCTGGCGTTGGCGACGGTCAGCGTGCTGGCGCTGTTGGCGGTGGCCTGCGTGCCGCAAATCCCGGCCGCGATCGCCAATCTCCAGGCGCCGGAACGCGACACGTTCCACTGGTGGACGGCGTTCGTGGGCGTGATCCTGGCGTTGTCGGGCGTGGAAGCGGTGGCCAACATGACCGGTTTGATGATCCCCGACCCGGATTCTCCGCCCGGCAAGCCGCGCGTGGCCATCACCGCCCGCAAGGCGATCCTTCCAGTCATGTTCGAGGTGTGCTTGTTGACGACGCTGTTCGGGTTGGCGATGCACGCCATCCCCGGTATGGAGAAGGACAAACACGCCGGCGATATGCTGCGCTACCTGGCCGAGCAGTTTGTCGATGTGCCGCTCGCCGGGGTGGCGGGCCTGAGTTGGCTCGGCGAGCAACACGTGTTCTCCGCGTTGGTCGGGCTGGTGATCGCCTGTCTGCTGTTGAGCGCCGTCAACACCGCCATCATCGATCTCGTCAGCGTGCTCTACATGATGGGCCGCGACGACGAACTGCCGCGGCCGTTCACGATGCTCAACCGGTTTGGCGTGCCGTGGATTCTGATGTTGATCGCGATGCTCGCGCCGATTCTGGTGATCGACGTGCAGAAAGGCGAGGACGCGCTCCACGGCTTGGCCGAGATGTACGCCATCGGCGTCGTCGGCGCCATCACGGTCAACCTCGGCTCGTCGGCCTTCAATTGGAGGCTGCCGATGCTCCGCTACGAGCGGATCATCATGCTGGTGAGCTTCTTCATTCTGGCGGCGGTGGAACTGACCATCGCCGCCACCAAACCGATGGCGCTGATCTTTGCCGTCGTCGTCATCGGCCTGGGCTTCCTCGCGCGGGCGTTGCACAAGGGCGCCAAGGTGCGCGTGCCCGAACCGGTCTCGCGGCTGGCCGGGCACGTCTTCCCCGAGCTGGCCCGCCAACGACAGGCGGAACTCAGCGCCGAAGAAACCCGCGCCGCCCTCACCCGCCAACTCGGTGCCGACCGGCCCGTCAAAGCCATCATGGTCGCCGCGCGCGGGGTGACGCCGACCCTGCGGTTTGCGGTCGAAGAAGCCCGCCGGCACGGCGCGCAGCTCTTCGTGTTGTATGTGCGGGAAGTCTTCACCACCATCCCGGTCGAGCACCGCGAAGCCGACGATGCCGAAGCCCAAGCCGTGTTCCACGCCATCCGCTCCATCGCCGACGGAGTGGACGTGACCACCCTCTACGCCGTCAGCGACGACCCGGCCTGGACCATCCTCGACAACGCCGCCATTGCCGGCATCGACCTGCTCATCCTCGGCCACTCCCGCCGCACCGCGTTCACGCGGCTGGTGCGCGGCAATTTGATGGAGCAAATCGGCGCCAACCTGCCGGAAGAAATCCGATTAGTGATTGTCGGTTGACCGCGTCACCCGCGGTGGTGATAAACCGTCCACCCCATGTACTTCCCGAGCGCTTCCTCAATTGCGTCAGCGGTCTCGCTGAGGTTGGCCGCGACGTGATGCTCGAAGCCGTTCTCGCAGACGTACGCGAGCAGCTTCTGGAAGTTCGGCACTTCGATCACGCCGTAGCCGCCGAACGTGCTGAGCTTGTCGTCGGTGAACCGGCCCTGCCCGCAGTACGCCGCGATGCGACCGTTCAGATCGTCCGTTGACACCCGGCAGTACGTAAATGGACCGGGCCGGATGCGCCCGACGATCGTGCCGTAGGTGTTCTCTTTGCCGACCGCGCCGGCAATGATCTCTTGATAATCCATCTTCTGCTCGCTGAAGACATCTTTCGGCAGGTTCGAGCAGTGAAAGACGACGCCTTTGTTCGGATCGGTGCCGTAGTTGTTGTTCCAATCCAGCAACGCCGCGGGCCGGCCCGCCGCCGCATCCAGCACGTACATGCCGAGCAGCCCCGCAATATCGGTCTCGCACGCGCTCGGCATCAGTTTGTTCGACATCATGCTCATCAACGTGCAGGGCACGACGCCGTAAAATTCCTCCAATGCCGTCCAGCACTGGATCGCGGTGGCCACCAGCGCGTTGTCGGTCATCCACTTGTCAATCGCGGCGCCCAGCTTGGCCATCTTGAACAGGCTCTTCTCGGGAATGCCTTTCGTCGCCGTGTACCCGCGGATGGCGTCGAGCTTGTCTTTTACCGGCTTGTCGGTGTCGTTCATCTTGCCAATCCAGCCCAGCAACTCGCTCAAGTCGAGCGTCTCGACGCTGATGCCGGCCTGCTCCAGCAGTTTCTCGCTGTAACGCACCGTGTTGAACGCCGTCGGCCGCGCCCCGATCATCCCCATCCGCGCCCCGCGCAGGCTCTTCACAATCCGGCACACCGCGCCGAACCGCTCCAGGTCCTGCCGGAAAGAGTCGGTCTCGGGATCGCAGGTGTGCAACTGCGTGAGCGAATACTTCACGCCGTACTGCCGGAGATTGTTGCAGACGCTCATCTTGCCGCAGAACGAGTCGCGTCGGTCGGCGATGGTCATCTTCTTCGCGTCGTCATTGAACGCATGCACCAGCACCGGCACGTTCAGGTCCGAGAGGCGGATCGTATTCGCCACCGCCTTCTCGTCGCCGAAATTCGGCAGCGTCACTAGAATGCCGTCGACCTCTTCACGGTGCTCGCGAAACAGCGCGGCGCACTTCTGCGCGTCCGCCAGTGTCTCGACCGCGCCGTACTTCGTCGCGTCGCTCGCGAGCTGAACGCTCTCGATGCCTTCCTCCTGCAACACTTTCAGAATCATGGTGCGTCCCGAATCACAGAGATGACTGGGGAAAAATCCACGGTTGCCGACGATAAGGGCGAACTTGACTGCTTTCATGATGTGACCTCCGGGTGAAAACTCGCGACTGTTTCTTACCGCAATTTGGATTGATGGCGCAACCCGCAAATTCTATAAACCCACCATGAAGCAACTTGCCCTCGGCCTGGATTTCGGCACCAACTCCGTCCGCGCCCTCGTCGTCGACACCGCCACCGGCAAGGAAATCGCCACCCACGTCCACCCCTACCGGCATGGCGACGCCGGCATCATTCTCGACCGCAAAAACGTCAACCTCGCCCGCCAACACCCGCAAGATTACCTCGACGGCACCCTCGCCTGCGTCAAAACCTGCCTGCGAAAGGTGAACGCCGACCAAATCGTCGGCATCGGCGTCGACACCACCGGCAGCACGCCCATCCCGGTGGACGAACGCGGCGAACCCCTCGCCTTCCACAAATCGTTTCGCAACGATCCCGCCGCGTTCGCCTGGCTCTGGAAAGATCACACCGGCCACGCCGAAGCCGAAAAGATCACCTCCACCGCCGCGAAACTTCGCCCGCAATACCTCGCCAAGTGCGGCGGTAAGTATTCCAGCGAATGGTTCTGGTCGAAAATCTGGCACTGCGCCGCCGCGTCGCCGAAAATCTTCAATGCCGCCCACACCTGGGTCGAACACGCCGACTGGCTGCCCGCCATCCTCACCGGCACCACGCGCCCCGACCAACTCAAACGCTGCATCTGCGCCGCCGGCCACAAAGCCATGTTCCACCCCGACTGGGGCTACCCCGACGAAGAATTCCTCGGCGTGCTCGATTCCCGGCTCGCCCGCGTCCGCCGCACGTTGCCCAACAAGGCGCACACCATCGCCGACCGCGCCGGCGAACTCACCGACGACTGGGCCAGAAAACTCGGCCTCAAACCCGGCCTCCCCGTCGCCGTCGGCGCATTTGACGCCCATCTCGGCGGCGTCGGTTCGGGCATCCAGCCGGGCACGCTCGTCAAAATTGTCGGCACCTCCACCTGCGACATGATGGTCGCCCCGCTCGCCGACAAACTCCCCGACATCCCCGGCGTCTGCGGCATCGTCCCCGAATCCATCCTGCCCGGCCACTACGGCCTCGAAGCCGGCCAGTCCGCCGTCGGCGACATCTTCAACTGGTTCGTCCGTTTCAGTGGCCAGTCCCACGAAACGCTCACCAAATCCGCCGAGAAAATCCAGCCCGGCGAAAGCGGCCTGCTCGCCCTCGACTGGCACAATGGCAACCGCACCATCCTCGTGGACCAACGCCTCACCGGCCTCCTGCTTGGTCTCACGCTCCACACCACGCCCGCCGAAGTGTACCGGGCGTTGGTGGAAGCGACCGCGTTCGGCGCCCGCGCCATCATCGAACGCTTCGAGGAATACGGCGTCAAAGCCGACCGCGTCGTCAACTGCGGCGGCATCTCCGCCAAAAACACCCTCGTCATGCAAATCTATGCCGACGTCCTCGACCGCCCCATGGAAATCTCCCGCAGCGCCCAAACCTGTGCCCTTGGCGCCGCCATGGCCGGCGCCGTGGTCGGCGGCGCCCATCCCGATTTCGCCTCCGCCACCCGCGCCATGACCGGCACCCAGCCCAAAAAGTTCACGCCGAATCCCAAGAACGCCGCCCTGTACGCCCACCTCTACCGGCAATATCGCCGGCTCCACGACACGTTCGGTGGCGAATTCGACGTGATGAAACAACTGCTCGCCGTCCGCGACGAGGCGCGCCGCTGATGAACTACACCGCGCTCAAAGAGCAAGTCTGCCGGATCAACAAAGAAATCGTCCGCGCCGGCCTCGTCACGTTGACCTTCGGCAACGCCAGCGGCGCCGACCGCCGCGCCGGCGTCATGGCCATCAAACCCAGCGGCGTAGGCTACGACGATCTCACCCCCGCCGACATCGTCGTCCTCGACCTCGGCACCGGCAAAGTCATCGAAGGCGCCAAGCGCCCGTCGTCCGACACGCCCACGCATCTCCATCTTTACCGGCACTTCCCCAACGTGGCCGGCATCATCCATACCCATTCCACGCACGCGACGAGTTGGGCGCAGGCGGGCCGCGCGATTCCGTGTCTCGGCACCACCCACACCGATCATTTCCACGGTCCTGTGCCGGTCACGCGCCAACTCACCCGCCAAGAGATCGAATCCGACTACGAACTCAACACCGGCCGGGTCATCGTCGAGACCTGCCGGCAACCCGACGAAATCCCGGCCGTGCTCGTCGCTGGTCACGCCCCATTCGCGTGGGGAGCGACGCCCGAAAAGGCGCTGGAAAACGCGATCGCCCTCGAATGCGTCGCCGAATTGGCCGGGCTGACCCTCGCGCTCAACCCGAAAGCCAAACCCCTCCCGCGCCCACTGCTGGCCAAACATTCCACCGCAAACACGGCCCCCGCGCCTACTACGGCCAACCCTGACTGCGCGCGGTTTCAAGCTGTCGGTTTTATCCAACAGGTGTTGCTAAAAACCGACAAGTTCAGGCCGAGGCCAGTTGGCGCAGACGGCCGCCGATGGCGGCGCGGAACTGGCAATGGCGCTCCTCCACTGCAAAGCCCTTGTACCCGCGCGGACATAATTCACGCGGCAGCAAGGGATCAAGTGTGAAGGCATACTGGTAGGCGTCGGACTCGATGCGCAGCAGCCGGCCCAGCGCCTTCAGGTCGGACACAGACTTGGCCGCCGTTGGCGTGGCGACAAGATGTTTCACGTAGGTTTGGTGCCGCCGGCCGATCTCCTCGAAGTCCCATGCGGCGCTGACCAACTCCCGGTCGTCGCAGAGAAACAATCGCCCGGCCTCGAACCCGCAGAAACATTCCGGCAGGCCTGTCTGCAACACGATCTCCTGCAGAATCGGCTCAAGATCATGCGGCCACAGCCAGACACTCTGCTGGAGAAGCCCAAATTTATTGGCTCGCAACGCGTCCCACAGGGCGTAGCGATCCTTCCGTTGGGGCAACGGAAGATCGTAGGTCACCACCCGCCATTTGCCGGCCCACGGTTTGCTCCAGCTCTCCTGCGGGCGTGTGACCAGTAGCCGTTGTCGGGCCTCCGGGGCCAAACGCATTTTGGCTTTCGGACCCCGACCATCGTCGAGCACGACTCCCATGCGCTGCAGGCGGGCCAATGCCGCCCGCGACGGCTCATGGGAAGGCAGATTGCGGTAGCCCGCCAAAATCCAGCCGACATCCTGGCGGCTAAAGGTCTCGACAAAGGAAAAGACAAAATCAACGGTGGCTTCGTAGTCAATTTTCACGGCTGGCTCCGTAGTGATTGGCAAAGAACGTTTTTTGAGTCGGTGCGCGTGGGGTGAGATGAGGGTTTCGGCGCGCGAATCTTGCCACTCGGGTTGAATGTTTCCACGAGTTTGGGTGTCTACACTCGCAACATCCACCCTGCGCCAACACTACTCCGCCCAACCGGATCTCCACCTCATCCCCATCAAGAAGATCGTCCTGCCGCTCAAGAGTCGCGA
>Ga0247727_10014745_pt1 | contig 12928 bp, 12 predicted proteins | sample WisWelCaveWW1625_FD_202498 | JGI IMG/M metagenome (GOLD analysis project Ga0247727, IMG submission 202498) | Biofilm microbial communities from Wishing Well Cave, Virginia, United States - WW16-25 | ecosystem: Environmental > Aquatic > Deep subsurface > Groundwater > Cave microbial mat | place...
GCCCACTTTTTAACCGCTCCATCGCGTTTCATTCCATGCTCTTCGACGAGACGACGCACGATCGGATCGTCATTCTCTCTAAGCTCTTTCTCGACCTCTTTAACGTCGCTGAGCTTGCCGATAAAAATGTATTGCGATTTTTTCAGCGCCATAAGATTGCCTCAATCTTAAAAGGTTCGTCCGCTATTCAGGCAACTTTAAAATAGCGATCAATTTTAGGCGGGATTTATAAATCTATAATAACGAAAAAGAACTTCAATATCAAGAAAATTTTCCGCCATTAAAAACAAACAGGCCGTCCGCCTCGCGGAGAAACAGGCGGCCTGAAATTTTCTTCGTCGTGTCACCCTGCGGGCGCAGCCAGTCGGGCCAACGGCATTATACTCGTTAGGCTTTGATTTTGGCGTGCAAGGCTCCGTAGCGCAATATTCATGTTGCGAATAAACCGCGCCCGCAACATGAATGTTGCGCTACAATCTTACCCGAAGCGAGTATATTTTCGTTCAGGTGATCTGACCTCGTCGTTAGACTTTGGACCTTTGACCTCGGACTTCGGACCTTATTTTACCAACACCAGCGAAAATTTCTGCGACGTCGATTGCGGGATGGTCATGTTCTGTTGCCCGGTGACCGCAATCGTCATTTCAAGATCGGAAACCGAAGTCGTGGCCGCCAGCAAACCTTCTTTCGGCGCGAAGTAGGCTATACCGCTGCCCGGGCCCTGGCCTTCGATAAAAAATTTCGCGCCCATTTGCGTGCCTTCGCCCTTGATGGTGGTATTGCCTTTGGAAGCAATGCGCACGCATTTATAGCCGAGGGTATCGACTTCGCCGCCGACGGTATAAGTCAGCGATGGCGTAACGATGATTTTGCCGCCGCCCTGCGACATTGTGTCCGTACGGCTCGTGCTCCAGGTATCGCCGCTTTTAACTTCTTTCGCCGAGAGTTCCATGAGATTCAAAGCGGCCTGCCGGCCGACGCCCAACTGCGCCAGCATTCCCGAAAGCTTCACACTATCGACGATGGCGGAACTGAGCTTCCTGCCGTAAGCGTTAATGGTTACCCGCGTGCGTTTACCCATCAGCTCCGTGGGATTTATAAAAGATTGGATGCCTTGCGGGCCTTTCAGTTCTACATTCATGGAGTCGATCGCGTAAACAAAAGTGAGGTTGCCGTCCTTCGCGATGTCTTCAACATTCATGTGCATGTGGGTGTAACCATTCACGGTGGTGACCATTTCCTGCCCCATCATTTCCATCGTTTGCTCCGACGCCAGGCTCATTTTATATTTGAGCCGGTCGCCTTTTTTCATCCGGTAGGTCAATTCTTTTTGCTCTCGACGATCCATCGAAGAACGGCTACTCGAACAACCAAAAATCATGATAACAATAAACAGACAGACAATAATTTGAAAAAATTTTTGCAACCGCATATTTCCTCCGTATGATAATCTCCGTGCAATCCCGTGAAATAAAACAGAAACGGAATCTTCCTGCGGGCGAAATTATACTGATCGCTGCGATTGTGATATTGCCCGATCGAATAATCGAGCTTGAAGCCGACGCTTTGATTTTCTTCTTCGTTAATTTTAATCAAATCCGGACTGCCTTCAAACAGCGACGGCCGCGGAAAACCGCGCGGCGCGATCCAGCTCCGGGCCTGGCGTATCGCGGCCTTTGAGTGAATCGGACGCGAGAAAATTGATGTGTTGTCGAATATCGGTGGCGCGGATGGCCTCCAGTTCGTCATTTTTCTTTTTTACCTTTTTCTTTTCCAAAATAGCCGTCAATTTCCGCCAGCAATTTCTGCGCGCGGGCCTGTTCGTATTTATTTTCCGGCGCGATCTCCGAGGCTTTATCAAGTTTTGCGGCGATCACTTCATTCAACAGTCGTGTAAACAACGCGCGCTCTTTTTTCTTCACCGCGTAGGTTTCGGCATACAGGCGCTTATTGCCGAGAAAATTCGGCGCCAGCTCCAGAAGTTTTTCGAATGTGCGTTTGGAATCGTCGCGATCGACAAACGGCGCGCGGCCGCGCGTCGGCAGCACGGCGAAGTAGCGATAAGGCCCGCCGTAATAAAAAGTGGGATCAAGCTCGCGCACGCGATTCATATAAATTTCCACACGGCTTTTGTTGCCGTAGCGCACGCGCCATTCCTGCGATTCGGTCCATTCTTCCAGATTCGCCCCGGTCCAGTAAATCGCCGGCGCCCAGCTCCGATCCAGCAGCGCCAGCGCGCGTTTGTCATCTTTCGTTTTAAGATACTTCATGCGAAAGTCGTTATCCAGCGACAACACGCGCTCGCCGGTTGCGACGCCGCTTAAAAAACGCGCCGCCTGCGAATCGGGATCGGCTTCAACATAATAGCCGACGAAATGATAGGCCCGCGCCAACCTGGTGCCCATCTCCTGATTGGGATTCGCCGCATAAGCGCGCTTGAAAGCGTCCAGCGCCTGACGGGCTTTGGGCGGATCGCTGCGCTGCGCCCAGAGATTCTCAGCGTCTTTTTGCAATGCCGCCGCGTTGGCCGCAGGTTTTGGCGGCGGCAGGGGCCGCTCCAGAATGACGGTTTGTCTACCCGCGCAACCCGACAATAAAATTGCTATAATAATGGAAGTCTTTGAGAGATTCCAAAATACGCGCGACATTCCTCTTCCCTTCCGAGAAACCCCGGAGTGACAAACTTCAGTTTGTCGCCAGGGTTGTTTCCAATGCGCCGCTTTCATTAGACCACTTCTTCCCGGCTCAACTTCGCTGCTTTACTCGAGTCGGAATTTTTTTTATCGGCGTTGCCCGATTCCACCAGATAATGAAACTGTTTGCGAAATTCCTCGAGCGAAATGCCGGCGGTGGCGGCATACTTCGCCAGCTCGTGCGGATCATCGAAATCATCGCCGGACAGGCGAATCATGTAGCGCCGCGCGATGTCATAATACTCCGAGCTGACATCGACCATGCGCACGCGCGTCTTGCCGGTTTTCGGATCGATAATGTCCTTGAAATACATCGGCACGAAGCGGCCGTTTTGAATCGACACCATCGCGGCGTTGCCGCCTTCGAGAATGAAACGCGCCGCGCAGAAGCCGAGATCGCGCGTGTATTCCATGTCGAACGGAATCGGATCGGCGCAACGCAATTCGTAGCCGATGTTTTTCGCCACCACCGTCGCCTTGAGATTGAAAGCTTTCAGGCGCTTCTGCACTTCGTATTTGAGAATCTCGCCGAAATTAACTTCGGCGAGCCGAATATTGTCGTGCGCATCGCGCTCGATTTCCATCAAGGCGTGCAAATCCTGCGGATCAAGAATTTCAACGAGACCTTCGGCCAGCACCGCGACGCCGTCGGGACGGCCGTAGCTGAACCGCTTGATGATCGCGCCGGCGAGAATGTCGACGAGTTGCGGCAGCCGAAATTTTTCACCGACGAACTCTTCGGGGATCAACGTCAGCGTCGCGCCTGCGGCTTTGCCGATGCCGAGCGCGAGGTGCCCGGCTTTGCGCCCCATCGCGACGATGAAATACCAGCGCGAGGTGGTTTGCGCGTCGACCATCAGATTCTTGACAATATCGACGCCGATATGCCGCGCGGTTTGAAAGCCGAACGTGTGCATGCCCAGCGGCAAATCGAGATCGTTGTCAATCGTTTTCGGCACATGGACGACATGAATGCGGCCGCCGGCCATTTGCTCCAGCTTCAGCGCGGAAAACGCTGTGTCGTCGCCGCCGATCGTAATCAATTTATCGACATTCAAACGCAGCAGCGACGTCACGGTGGTTTCCAACAGCTTCGGATCTTTCGTCGGATTGGCGCGCGCGATGCCGATATACGAGCCGCCGCGAAAATGAATCCGGCTGATCTTGTCAATGGTGAGCTCTTTGATCTTATCGATTTCCCCTTTCATAATCCATTGAAAGCCGTCGCGAATGCCGATGACTTCCGCGCCGCTGAGAATGCTGCGAATCGTCGCCGCGCCGATGACGCTGTTGATGCCCGGCGCCGGACCGCCGCCGACGAGAATCGCCAATTTTTTATGTTGCGTGCTCATGGTTGATCTTCCCTGTAAAATGACTTCTACCGGACGGACCGTCGCCCGTCCACAATTACCGATTATGAAAATAACGCAAAAAAGCCTGAGAAACAAGGGTAATTTTGGCGACGATGTGAAGTCCGACCCTGCAGCAGGCCAGGGTCGGACTTCGCTGCCCAGATTTTTCCCTTGAAAAGAATCGCAAGGATGGCTATATTGCAACAAATGTCTAAAGCCTAAACAGGAATTTCTTATGAACAAATTGGCTTTAATCATCCTGTTGCTGTTGCTTTTGGTTTATCTCTGGAAGTTGGCCGAAAAATCTCCGGCGCTTTTCGCTAAAATGTTGCAAAATCATGAGGTGATAAAATGCACGAACGCCGTTCACTTGAATCCAGAATCGGATATGGGACAACTTATGTCAAGGGGACTCAAATTCCGGTTCATCAGATCGTGCGGGCGCTGGCCACTGGCGACACCGTTGACGATCTTCTCAAAGCTCACTCCGAGCTTGAAAAAAAGGATATACTCGCCTGTCTTGCCTATGCCGCCACTCTGGCAAAAGCCCCGGGCAAATTCCCCGAGAAACTGCCCGGCCGGATCATGGCCGACAGCAATGGCCGCCGCGAAATTGGCCGGTATCTCGTCATTGATCCCAACATCTGTCACGGCAAAATGACTTTCAAAGGCACGCGCATTTTCGTCGAAGACGTTCTCGAGATGGTTTCAGAAGGGCTGGACTGGGATCACATCATCTGGCAGTATCATAACAGCATCACCAAAGACGCTATTATGGAAACCGTGCGTTTAGCAGGGAAAAGTTTCATCGAAAACAAAGAAAAAAGAAAGGCGCCCCGGCCACGTGTTTCTGCTCGACGAAAACATTCCTGAAGAACAGCGATTGAAGCTTATTCGTTGGCATCTCCCGATGAAGCAAATCGGCTTTGATGCGGGTTTCAAAGGCATGGATGACCGTGATGATGTCTTGCCCATGCTGCACGTTCTCCCGAAGCCGACATTTTTTACATTAGACCTCGGTCTCTATAATAAAAAATTTTGCCATCCTCGCCACTGTGTGGCTATTTTTCGCGTCAATAAATACGAAGCGGCAGATTATATCCGGAGATTTTTGAAACATCCGAAATTCGACACCCACAACAAACGCATGGGCTGGGTTGTCGAAGTCCACAAGTCAATTATCAAAGGCATACGTGTTGGCAAAACAGAAGAGATCAAATTAACGTGGTGAAAAAAATAGTGAATCGATGATTTCCTTCACCTCCGAAAAACTTCACTCCCGCCTCGCGGCGATGCAGGGCAGGCGCATCGCGGTGCTCGGCGATTTCATGCTCGATCGTTATCTCTGGGGCAACGTCACGCGCATCTCGCCGGAAGCGCCGGTGCCGGTGGTGGAGATCGATAATGAAACCGAGCATCTCGGCGGCGCGGCGAATGTCGTGAACAACATTGCCGCGCTGGGTGCGCTGCCGCATCCGCTTGGCGTGATCGGTAAAGACGGCTCGGGCGAACGGCTTTTGGAGCTTATCGAAAATTCCGGCTTCCCGAACGACGGGCTGCTCGTGGATGACACGCGCCCCACGACGATCAAAACGCGCGTGATCGCCCACAACCAGCACGTGGTACGCACGGATCGCGAGTCGCGTAAAGATTTGACGCCCGACATGCAGGAACGAATATTCCGTCATCTCGAGAAAATTTTGCCGAAGCTTGATGCCATTCTCATTGAAGATTACAACAAGGGCGTTATCGCACAGCCTTTGCTCGCACGCGTGATCGAGCTGGCGCGCGCGCATCATCGCATCATCACCGTCGATCCGAAATTCAATCATTTCTTCGATTATCAGCAGGTGACGGTTTTCAAGCCGAATCGCAAGGAGACCGAAGAAGTGTTGGGCGTGAAGCTCTCGAAAGATGGCGACGTTGACAAAGCCGGTGAAACGCTGCTGAAGCGCCTGCAATGCGACAACGTGCTCATCACCCTCGGCGAACGCGGCATGGCGCTCTTTCGCAAAGACGGCGGCAGCCACATCATTCCGACGCAGGCGCAGCGCGTCCACGATGTTTCCGGCGCCGGCGACACGGTCATTGCAACGCTCACCGCCGCGCTCGCTTCCGGCGCGGATATTCTCGAAGCCGCGACGCTGGCAAATTACGCCGCCGGTGTTGTCGTCGGCGAAGTTGGCGCCGTGCCGATTGACAAGCAGAAACTCATCGAAGCGATTGCGCATCACCAGCAATGGAGTGACGGATAAATGGATTTCCGGAGTTCTGGATTAATGGAAGTCCGAGAATCCAGTACTCCAAAAATCCAACGATCCATCAATCCACCAATCCATTAATCCAGTTGGAGTTTATGGGACGAATCGTTGAATTAAATGACCTTCTCGCCATGCGCCGCGAGTGGCGGCATTATGGCACCAAAGTGGCGTTTACCAACGGCTGTTTCGATCTGCTGCATCGCGGCCACGTGGAGTATTTGCAAAAAGTGCGCGAGCTTGCCGATGTGCTCGTCGTCGGCCTCAATACCGATGCTTCCGTGCAGCGCCTCAAAGGCCCGCAGCGTCCGATTACGCCGCAGGAAGATCGCGCCGTGGTGATGGCCGCGCTCGAATGCGTCGATTACGTCGTCTTCTTTGATGAAGACACGCCGTTGAATTTGATTCGCGCCTTGCAACCGGATGTACTCGCCAAAGGCGAGGATTATCAAATTCACGAAATCGTCGGACACGACCTCGTGCAGGCCGCCGGCGGCAGAGTCGAGCGCATTCCCTTAACGCATGGCCGCGCCACGAGCCAGATCATTGCGAGAATTCTGGCTCTGCAGGATAAATAGAGATACACGCGTCACGGAACCGCAAAGCCTCGCAAAGACAATTTTTATGATACCGCAAAAATCGCTGTCGGGTGTTTTTGGTTTCAAGCCCATTGCAAGCTGCAACGAAACAGGCTTTATCAGCTCAATCCGCTGAATCCGTTTACAAAAACTTAGTAAGCGGATTGAGCAGATTAAGCGGATAAAATCTTTGCCTTTTCTGTGCTTATTTTACTTTTTAGAAATGAAATCTTCATGACAAAAACATACCGAATCTGCATTTTTCTCTTTGTCATCGTATGGGGTATTTCGGCGTGTTATCATCATACCGGCAAAAGCTCGTCCCGAATCAATGACCTGAAATCCACCGTCATCCTGATCTCAATCGATGGCTTTCGCTGGGATTATTTGGAAAAGGCAGAGTTGCCTAATTTTCAACGCCTGATCAAAAACGGTGTTCGCGCCAAAGCTTTAATTCCGGCTTTTCCCACCAGGACTTTTCCCAATCATTATACGATTGTGACCGGGCTTTATCCGGAACATCACGGCATTGTTGCCAATACGATGTACGATCAGGAATTTGACGCGAAGTTCAGCATGAGCAATCGGGACGCGGTGAAAGATGGACGCTGGTGGGGCGGCGAGCCGCTGTGGGTCACGGCGGCAAAGCAGGGACAAATCAGCGCGACGCTTTTCTGGCCAGGCTCGGAAGCGGAAATTTTGGGCGTTCGTCCGGCTTACTGGAAAGTTTATGATGACGACTTTCCCAATGCCGCCCGCATCGATACGGTGTTCGCCTGGCTGGATTTGCCGATGAAACGCCGGCCCACTTTTTTGACGCTCTATTTTAGCGACGTCGATCACGCCGGCCATGACAACGATCCGGATTCGCCGGAAGTGAAAACCGCGATTCAGGACCTCGACGCACTCCTCGGCAGGTTGCTCGCCGGTTTGGAGAACCGGAAAATTTTTGATCGCGTCAATGTCATCATCGTTTCCGATCACGGCATGACGACCGTCACTTCCGAGCGCGTGATTTATCTCGACGACTATCTCGATTTGGATAAGGTCAATATTGTCGATTGGAACCCCGTTGTTGCGGTGAGGCCACGGGAAATGAATGAAGACGAGATTTACCAAAAACTGGCGGGAGCGCACCCGCATTTGCAGGTCTATCACAAAAACGAGATTCCGGCGCGATTTCATTATCAAAATCATCGTCGCATCGCGCCAATCATCGGCATCGCCGATGACGGATGGAAGATATCCCGTCACGGCATGCGCAATACCCGCGAAGGGTTCTATACCACCGGCGAACACGGATATGACAACCAACTCGCCGCGATGCGCGCCATTTTCATCGCGCACGGACCGGCCTTCAAATCCGGCCTGGTGTTGGAACCGTTTCAGAACATCCATATCTATAATCTCATTTGCGCCATTTTAAAATTACAACCGGCCCGCAACGACGGCGATCTCGATTCGGTGCGCGTGATGCTGAGGTAAAACGTAATGCGTAAAACGTAAAATTTCTGTAAAACGTAAAATTTTTCATCTTGCGTCTCGCCATTGAATTCTTTAATATGAACTCACCGCGTCTCGTCTATGACGGGTTGCCCAAACAAATCAGGCAAACGATCACCCTGTAAAACTCTATGCGTCTCGAAATAAATTTCGGTCGTGGCCAACTGGCGCTGGAGATTCCCGAACAGAATATTCTCGCCTATCGCCGGCCCGGTTTTTCCGCCGCCGATTCAACTTCAAGCAATCAAAAGATTTTGCTCGACGCCATCAATGGCTTCGGCATCCTGCGCATTTCACCAATTTTTGCTGGCCGGCAAGTCGGCGTGATTATTGATGACGCGACGCACTCGGCGCCGCAGATGGAATTGCTCGCCGTGATGCTGCCGTTTTTGCGCAGCGCGCGCTTTGTGCAATTTCTGCTGGCAACGCGCGGCGAAGAGCCGAACCGCGCGGCGAATCAACAACTCATCGACGTGATGCAGGCGATGATTGCGGACTTTGAATTTCCCGACTATGAAATTCACGCCAATGATCCCGAGAAAGATGAGTTCGTCGAGATTGGCAGAACGGCGCGCGGCACGCCGGTGCAGGTGAATGAGCGCTCGGCGAAGTGTGATATTTTTCTCGTGATCGCCGACATGCAAAATCATGAATTCGCCGGCTACACCAATCCGCTGCAAAATTTTCTCCCCGGCATTTGCAGTTGGGAAACGCGGACGCGCAACGAGTCGCTGGTACGCGATGACCGCGCGACCTTCGGGACGCATCCGTGGCATCCCGACCCTAAACGCCGCAACAGCCCTGTCGCGGATGATTTATGGGAAGGCGTGCAAATGATTTTGCGCCGCCGGCCGGTGTTGACGCTCATCTTTATTTCATCGCGAGGCCAGTTGCAATGGGCAAAAATCGGCGCTTTGATCGAAGCCACGAGTGCCGGCATCCAAAAAGTCGACGAGCTGATGAGCTTCGCTTTGCCGCCGGCAGATTATTTGATCGTCTCACCCGGCGGCTATCCCGACGATGAAAGTTTCTACATCGCGCAGCGCGCGTTGGAATTAACAAAAAATGCGATCGCGCCAAACGGCGAAATACTTTTTCTCGCGCACTGCGAAAACGGCATTGGGCCGCAACATTTTTATGAGGCGCTGACGAAACCGCTTTCGGAAATTTCAAAGCGTATCGAGAATGACTGCACGCTCGACGCGCACAAGGCTTACAAGTTTGCGCAGACGATTCAACAGTTGCGGGCGATTCATGTGCATTCGAATTTGTCGAATGAAGTCATTGAACGTATTCATTTGCATCCTTGCGCTACTCCGCAGGCCTTGGCGAATCAATGGCTCGCGAAGAATCCGCAAGCTAAGATCAGCGTTTTCGACGGCGCAGGTAAACTGGCGATTTATACGGGCTAAAACGTAATACGTAAATCGTAAAAGCTCCCGTTCGCCCCAATGGTTTGCAACAAAGTCGTTTTGGAACTGTGTGGAAAGTCATGAAAATTTTTCAAAAACTTTTTTTGTTTTTTGCGTTCGGCATGAGCCTCGTCATGACGGTTCCGGCGTCGTCACAGGATATCAAATTCCAAACGCTCTCCATTGAAGACGGCCTGTCCCAAAGCACGGTCTATGTCATTGCGCAGGATAGCCTGGGCTTCATGTGGTTCGGCACCAAGGACGGCTTGAATCAATACGACGGCTATAATTTTCGCAGTTACAAAAACGATCCTTTTGAGCCGAACACCCTTTCGGATAATCTCATCCAGGCGCTTTACGCGGATCAAGCGGGCATGCTGTGGCTCGGCACCAGCCAGGGCTTGAACAAGCTGGATCTGAAAACCGGGCGCATCAAACGCTATTGGCATGACCCCAACAATCCCAATAGCCTGAGCGATAATTTCGTGCACGAAATTATCGCCGACCGCGCGGGCGCGCTGTGGATCGGCACCGATGGCGGACTAAACCATTTCGATCCGCAAACCGAGCGGTTCACGCATTACAAAAATGATCCAGTGGATGCAAACAGTCTTTCCAACAACCAGATCTTCACGCTTTGTCAGGATCACACCGGCGTGATCTGGGTGGGAAGCGCGCAGGGGTTGAATGCTTTTGATCCGCGCACGAAAAAATTTACGCGACACCAACATGACGCGACAGATCCCAGGAGTTTGAGTCATAACGATATTTTTGAAATTTTTGAGGATCGCACACAGAACCTGTGGATTGGAACACGCGGCGGCTTGAATCGTTTGGATCGCCAAAGCGGCGCTTTCACGCATTTTAAAAATGATCCCGCGAATTCGCAGAGTTTGAGCCACAACGTGGTGTGGTCGGTTTACGAGGATCGCGCCGGCACGCTGTGGATTGGCACGCGCAAAGGGCTGAATCGATTTAATCGCGAGACGCTGACGTTTACCGGCTTTCAGCATGATCCTGCTAATCCGCAGAGTCTGAGCGACAACGACGTCGCGACCATCTTTGAAGATAAAATGGGCACGCTCTGGATTGGAACATACAGCGGCGGCCTGAATCAGTTCGACCGTCGCAGCTTAACCTGCAAACGTTATTTACCCGACCCGGCGAATCCGCAGAGCCTGAGCCATCATGCCGCGCTTTGCCTGTTTGAAGATCGCTCGGGCACGCTGTGGATCGGCACAGATGGCGGCGGGCTGAATCAATTTCAAAGCTACGAGGTTAACGACGGTCTGCAAAGCAATGAATTCAACACGGGCGCTTATTTTCAAAATTCCGCGCCGCGGAACGAGATGTTTTTCGGCGGCGTGAACGGCTTCACCGTTTTTCATCCGGCGCAGATTCAAAACAATCCCTATCGTCCACCGGTGGTGTTGACGGCGTTCAGAAAATTCGACAAAGCCGCGGAACTCGACACGGCGATTACCGCGATCAAACGTCTCAAGCTTTCCCACAAAGAAAATTTTTTTGCGTTTGAATTTGCCGCGCTCGATTACACTGCGCCGGAGAAGAATCGCTATGCTTACAGGCTGGAGGGGTTTGATCGGAATTGGATCGACGCCGGCACAAGGCGTTATGCGAGCTATACGAATCTCGATCCCGGCGCTTACGTGTTTCGCGTGAAAGGCTCGAACAATGACGGCGTGTGGAATGAAGCCGGCGCCGCCGTGCAAATCATCATCACCCCGTCGATTTGGAAGACGTGGTGGTTTCGGATTCTCGCGGCGAGCGCCATCACCGGTTTTCTCGTATGGCTTTATCGCCATCGTGTCAATCGTCTTTTGGAAATGGAGCGTCTGCGCGTGCGCATTGCCAGCGATTTGCATGACGACATCGGTGCGACGCTGACGAAAATTTCCTTGCACTCGGAGCTGATCGAGGCGAGCAACGAGCCGGACGAGATTCGCGATTCGCTGCGCAAAATCGGCGCGATGAGCCGCGAGCTGGTGGCCACGATGAGCGACATCGTCTGGTCGATCGACGCGCGCAACGACACACTCGGCAACCTCATTGATCGGATGCGCGATTTTGCCACGGGCGTTTTATCGGTGAATGCCACGCAAATCGATTTCAACTGCGCCGGCCTGGACCTGCAGAAAAAATTGCCGGTGGATTTTCGCCAGAATATTTATCTCATTTTCAAAGAGGCCATCAACAACATTGCCAAACACGCCGACGCGACGCGCGTTGACGTACAGATCAAAAATGCCAACGGCCATTTCAACATGTCGATACGCGACGACGGCAAAGGCTGGCGCGAGCATGAATATGCCAGGTTGAGCGGCCACGGCCTGCGCAACATGAAAATGCGCGCCGCGCGCATCGGCGGTGGTTTGAATATTTCGCGAAACGGCGGCTGCACGGTGAGCTTGACGGCGCCGGCGCTGCGGTAATAAGAATTCAATAAACATTTTCTGGCAACATATTTTGACCCCCAATCTCCATGAGAAAATAATGCAAATACATATTCACTCTAAACTTCTTCGGCCAACATGACGTTTTCCAGCGTCACCAGCGGCAACTGGCCTTTTCCCAGGACTTCTACTGATTTTCATTGGCTTCACCTGTCAAAATAGAATATGTAAACAGTTATGGCCACGATTTCGGTCAGTTCTTTGAAATATGATAAGAATGGCGCTCACGGAGCAAAGCAATTTTGTCGGTGGGCTGGTCAACGATTACGGCAAAGTGCTTCATAGATGCGAGCCGCCTTTTGTTTGGGAATATAGCGCGTGAACCACCCATCATCTTCAGGATGCGCCGCGACGGCCATTGCAATGGCCTCTTTAGCGGAGTCGGCGACAAACAATTCCTCGCCGGCCACACAGATGCATTTGCCGTGATGTTGGGAGTAGATGGTCGGAACATGAGCCTGTAACCACAAGGCATTACAATTAAATCGTTCCCGTTGCTTCCGTGCTTTGGCAAGCACATTGGCGTCGGTAACCTGTTCCATTAAAACAGCTCCGTTTTGATTTTGCATTTTCAACCTCGCAAAAATTCTGGGCATTGTTTTAACTACAAAATAAGAATACAGACGCTGATTTGCAAGCGATTGTTAAAAATATTGCCGCG
>Ga0247727_10014746_pt1 | contig 12928 bp, 7 predicted proteins | sample WisWelCaveWW1625_FD_202498 | JGI IMG/M metagenome (GOLD analysis project Ga0247727, IMG submission 202498) | Biofilm microbial communities from Wishing Well Cave, Virginia, United States - WW16-25 | ecosystem: Environmental > Aquatic > Deep subsurface > Groundwater > Cave microbial mat | place...
GGCGCGGGCCTAGGGCATGGACGCTCGTCCAGGCCCAGAGCGCTGCCCCGACTACGGCCAGCGCAAGCGATCCATCCTGGCCCGTGATCCCGGGACTGGCGACGAAGCCCAGCAGGGCCGCGCCGACGATCCCCCCCAACCTTCGCGCGAGAGACAACGTCCGCTCCGAGCCCTGCTCGAGCGGGCTCACAGCGGGCGATACTCGACGAGTTCGCCGGGACGGATCGCGCCTCCGGCCGGCACGATGGCCAGGGCATCGGCGCGCGCCGCGGCAACGATGTCCGCCGAGCCGCGGAACGGCAGCGGCTCGAGCTCGCCCACGCCGTCCTCGGCCTGCCGCACGCGCGCGGGCAGGTTGTTCTGGCGTTCGCCGCCCTTCTCGGGCTGCCCGCTCCAGCGCGCGCGCAGGATGCGCTCGCGCTCGAGCGCGGGATCATCCCCGCACAGACGCACGAGCGCGGCGCGGACGAACAGCTCGAAGCCGAGCAACGCCGAGACCGGGTTCCCGGGCAGACCGAACACGGGCGTCTCGCCGCGCATCCCACACCAGATCGGCTTGCCCGGTTTCACCGCCACCTTGTGCAGGATCGGCTCGACGCCCAGCGCCTCGAACGTGCGCCCCACGAGGTCGTACTTCCCGACCGACACGCCGCCGGTCGTGACCAGCACGTCCGAGTCGTCGAGCGCGGTCCCGAAGGCGAGCTCGAGCAGCATCGGGTCGTCGGGCACCACGCCCGAGCGCACGATCACGCAACCCAGCGCCGCGCAGGCTGCGGCCAGAAAGAAGGTGTTGCCCTCGCGGATCTGGCCGCGCCCGGGACGCACGCGCGGCGGCACCAGCTCGTCGCCGGTCGTGAGCACCGAGACGCGCGGGCGCGCGTAGACCGGCACCGGGTCGCCGCCGATCGCGGCCAGGACCGCGAGATCCGCGGCCGAGAGCCTCCGGCGCGGCTCGTACACGCTCTCGCCCGTGCGCAGGATCTCGCCGCGATGGCTGACGTGCGTCCCGCGCGGAACGGCGTGATCGAAACCCACCCAGTCGCCCTCGCGGCGCACGCGCTCCTGCATCTCGACCGCGTCGCAGCCCTCCGGCAGCTCGGCACCGGTGAAGATCTCGACGCAGCTCCCGCCCGGCAGCGCGCCGTGGAAGGGCACGCCGGCGCGGGATTCCCCGGCCAGCTTCAGCCGCCCGCCCGTGCTCGGAAGGCTCGCGCTCGGCAGCGCGAAGCCGTCCATCATGCTCTTCTCGAAGGGCGGCAGGTCGACGTCCGACACGGCCCGGGCGGCGAGACAGCGTCCATGCGCCGCGGCGAGGGGCACGCTCTCGGTGTGAGTCGGCGCCGGGATCCGCGCCAGGATGCTCGCCAGCGCTTCGCTCGGGGTCAGCATGGAGCGAAGCGAGTCTAGCGGCAGCGTGAGCGTGCTCCAGCACGAGAAACGCGGCCGGCGCGGCTCCCGTAACACGCCTGGAACAGCGCGCGCGGCGAAAGTCTTCTCCCCCCGCCCCGCCGATGAAGCGGCTTCCTCTAGAATCCCAATTCTGAATAGGCCTCCCCCGGCCGCGAACTGGGCCGCCCCTCGTCCCTGCCCGTGACTGCACCGCCCCGGACTCCTGCGCTCCTCTCGTCTCTCGTCCTCGCCCTGATCGGCGGGTCGCTCACTCTCGCGGCCTGCGGCTCGGGCGGGCCGGGGAGCGCCCCGCAGGCCGCGGAAGGCGGCCTGAAGAAGCGCGAGCTGCCCTCGGTGCGCGTCGCGCCGGTGTTGGTGCGCGAGATGGCGCGCGTGCTGGAAACGACCTCGAAGCTCGAGTCCGAGCGCGAGATCCTGGTGGTGCCGCGCACGTCGGGCCTGGTGCTCTCGCTCGCGGCCGAGGAAGGGGACCTCGTCGAGCAGGGCGCGCTCCTGGCACTCCTGGACGACGTGGAGCAGACCTTGGCCGTGAAGGACGCCGAGGTCGCCCTGCAGGAGGCCGAGAACGCGCTCGACAAGCTGCGACTGGCGCAGCGCGAGTCCGATGCGCGGGTGCAGCGCCTGCAGACCGCCTTCGAGCAGGCGACGCGCGACTATGAGCGCAACCTGAAGCTGTTCTCGGGCGAGAAGGTGGCCAGCGCGCTGTCCGAGAGCGCCCTCGAGGCCTCGAAGCTGGCGCGCGACAACGCCGATGCGGACCGCATGGACGCGAGCCTGGCACGCGAGCGCGCCAAGCTCGAGCTGGCGGCCGGCGAGAACGCGCTGGAGCGCGCCCGGATCAACCTGGATCGCGCGCGCGTCATGCTGACCTACACCAAGATCAGCGCGCCCTTCGCCGGCGTGGTCGCCCAGCGCAACGTCCGGGTGGGCGACTCGGTCGGGCCGGGCACGACGGCCTTCGTGCTGACCGACGTGGCGCTCCTGCGTTGCGTCTTCTCGCGCCCGCAGGAAGAGCTCGAGCTCTTCGCCCACGTCGGCGCCGGCAACGGCAGCGGCGACGGCAGGCTCACGATCCGCGCGACGGCCGACGCCTTTCCGGGGCGCACCTTCGAGGGCTGGATCGAGCGCATCAGCCCCACGATCGAGGCGCAGTCGGGTCAGTTCCGGGTCACCGGTCGCCTGGAGTGCGTGCAGGACGGAGGCCGCGTGCGCCTCCTGCCCGGCATGCTGGTGCGCCTGCGCATCGTCACGGACCGCCACCCGGAGGCCCTGGTCGTTCCCAAGCGTGCGCTCGAACGCGAGGGCGAGCGTCGCTTCCTCCTGGTCGCGGATCGCGACGCGGGTTCGCCTGGGCACGCCACCGTGCGCCGGGTCGAGGTGGACGAGGGCTTCGCCGAGGGCGAGTGGATCGAGATCCTGCCGCGCGCGGGCCAGCGACTCTCCAGCGGGGACGTCGTGGTGGTGGTCGGCGGGCGCGACCTCTCCGCGGGGGACGCGGTGGCGGTCGACGAGGAGCGTGCCTCCACCGCAGGGACACCGGACGAGGGCGTCGCGGAGGCGAAGTAGTGGCCGAGGACGGGGCGCCTCCCCAGGGGCCGATGATGCGAGCGCTGGGCGCGGTGACGCGCCGCCCCGTGGCGGTGTCGATGTTCGTCCTGCTCCTGGTCGTCTTCGGCGCGGTCTCCTTCGCCAAGCTCAAGATCGACCTCCTGCCGGAGGTCAGCTACCCGACCCTGACCGTGCGCACGAGCTGGCCCGGCGCAGCGCCCGAGGACGTCGAGCAGCGCATCTCGGAGAAGCTGCAGGAGTCGCTCTCGACGCTCGACGACCTGGTGCGCTCGACCTCGATCAGCCGCGCCGGGACGTCGGACGTGGTGCTCGAGTTCGACTGGGGCACGCCCATGACCTTCGCGGTCGAGGACGTGCGCGAGCGTCTGGGCGGCGCGAATCTGCCCGACGACGCCGACAAGCCACTGATCCTGCGCTACGACCCCAACCTCGACCCGATCCTGCGCATCGGCATCCGCGTGCCCGAGGAGCGCGCGGCCGCGTCCGGAAAAGGCGGCGAGGCCGAGCGGATCGAGGAGCTCATCCGCCTGCGCTGGCTGGCAGAGAACCGCATCAAGCGCGAGCTCGAGGCGCTCGAGGGCGTGGCCGTTGCGCAGGTGCGCGGCGGGCTCGAGGAGGAGATCCGCGTGCACGTCGACCCCGAGCGCATGGCCGCGCTGCACGTCGACCCCGGCGAGCTCTCCATGCGCCTGGCGCAGGAGAACATCAATGCCTCGGGCGGCTCGCTGACGGAGGGCTCGAACGAGTACCTGGTGCGAACCGTCAACCAGTTCCTCGACGTGGCCGAGATCGAGGACATGCCCGTCGTGCGGCGCGGCGCGGGCGTGATCCGCGTGCGCGACCTGGGACACGTCGAACGCGCCTACGAGAAGCGCGAGGTGGTCAGCCGCATCGGCGGAGCCGAGTCGGTCGAGATCGCGCTGTTCCGCGAGGCGGACGCGAACATCGTGCAGCTCGCCGACGTCCTGCGCGAGCGCATCTTCGGCACCGCCGCGCAGCGCGAGCGCGCGGCGCAGATGATGCAGGAAACCGGCACGCGCACGCTCGGGCAGCGCGCCGAGGTCGGCTACCTGGCGCACGACCTGGCCTCGGAAGTGTCGCTGGAGCTCCTGTCCGACCAGTCGGTCTTCATCCGCGACGCGGTCGAGGACGTGCAGAGCTCGGCCGTGCTGGGCTCGCTCCTGACGGTGATCGTGATCTGGCTCTTCCTGCGCAACCTGGTGGGGACGCTGATCGTCGGCATCTCGATCCCGGTCTCGCTGGTGGTGGCCTTCGCGCCCATGTTCCTGGGGGACGTGACGCTCAACATCATGTCGATGGGCGGCCTGGCATTGGGCACGGGCATGATGCTCGACAACGCGATCGTCATCCTCGAGTCGATCACCAGCCGGCGCGAGCAGGGCGACGAGCGCGTGACGGCCTCGATCCGCGGCACGGCCGAGGTCACGGGCGCGATGATCGCCTCGACGCTCACCTCCGTGGCGGTCTTCGCGCCGATCGTGTTCGTGACCGGCATCGCCGGGCAGATCTTCGGCGACCAGGCGCTGACCGTGGTCAGCTTCCAGTTCATCTCGCTCCTGATGGCGCTGCTCTTGATCCCGCTCATGACCTCGCGCGTCCGCGGCCGCGAGAAGGCCGGCGCACCGCAGAGCCCGCCGCGCCTCCTGGAGGGCGTCTCGCTGCGCCACGGCACGGCCACGCGCGGCGTCCTGACGATGATCGGACGCGCGCTCCTCGTGTGTCTCGGCACCCTGGTGCGCGGCCTCGGAGCACTCCTGGTCGGGATCAGCTGGCTGGGGCGCGTCGTCACCTGGCCCGTCGACCGCGCCTTCGCCCGCGCCTGGGGGCTGATCGAGGGCATCTACCCGCGCTTCCTGGACGCGGCCCTCGCGCATCCCTACGTGGTGCTGCTCTCCTCGCTGGCGCTGTTCGGGGCCGCGCTGCAGCGCTTTCCGCACCTCGGGGTCGAGCTCCTGCCCAAGGTGCACCAGGGCGAATTCACGGCCCACGTGCGGATGGGCGAGGGTACGCCACTGCGCACGACCGACGGCGCCATGCGCGAGCTCGACCAGCGCGTGCGCGCGCTGAGCGGAGTGGCGACGACGGCGCTCACGGTGGGCGTGGAGAAGGATACCTTGACGCGCGAGATCGAGGGTCCGCACACCGCGCGCCTGACGGTACGCCTGGCCGAGGAGGCGCACACCCCGCGGCGTGAGGACGAGCTCGAGGATGCGGTGCGCCGCCTCCTGGACGGGCACCCGGCCGTGCGCTCGGTCGAGTTCACCCGCCCGACGCCGTTCACGCTGGAGTCGCCGCTGGCGGTCGAGATCCGCGGCTACGACCTCTCGAAGCTGCAGGCGGTCGCGGGCGAAGTGGTCGAGGCGCTGCGCGGGATCCCGGGCCTGGCCGACGTGCACAGCTCGGTCAAGCCCGGCAACCTCGAGGCCCAGGTCACCTTCGACCGCGAGAAGATGCTCGAGCTGGGCCTCGACCTGGCGCAGGTCTCCGGGCTGGTGCGCGACCAGGTGCTGGGCAACGTCAGCACGCGCTTCCACGAGGGCGACGAACGCATCGGCATCCGCGTCCAGGGCGATCCGGCGCTGCTCGACTCGCTCGAAGCCGTGGCCGACCTGCCGATCAACCCCGCGGCCGAGAATCCGGTCTCGCTGCGCACCGTCGCTGCGATCGAGGAGGTCCAGGGCCCGGCCGAGATCCGGCGCATCGGCAACACGCGCGCGGTGGTCGTGCGCGGGACCAGCACGGGCCTCGACCTCGGCGGCCTCTCGCGCGGCATCGAACGACGCCTGGCGAGCTTGACCGTGCCCGAGGACGTGAGTGTGCAGCTCGGGGGTCAGAAGCGCGAGATGGACTCCTCGCTGGAGAGCATGCGCTTCGCGCTCTATCTCGCCATCTTCCTCGTGTACGTGGTAATGGCTTGCCAGTTCGAGTCGCTCGTGCAACCCCTGATCATCATGGTCACCGTGCCGCTCGGCATCGTCGGCGTGGTGTTCGCGCTCGACCTGCTGGGCGTACCGCTCTCGGTGGTCGTGTTCCTGGGCCTGATCCTGCTGGAGGGCATCGTGGTCAACAACGCGATCGTGCTGATCGACCGCATCAACCAGCTGCGCAGCGGGGGCATGGAGGTCGTCGCCGCCGTGCGCGACGCCGGTCGCTCGCGACTGCGCCCGATCCTGATGACGACGGCGGCGAGCGTGATGGGCCTCCTGCCGATGACCGGCTGGCTAGCCTGGGTCCCGGTGGTCGGCAAGCTCGGCTCGGGCGCCGGGGCCGAGCTGCGCGCGCCCATGGCCATCACGGTCATCGCCGGGTTGTCCTCGGCCACGCTGCTCACGCTGATCGTGATCCCCTCGATCTACGCCCTGATCGGCCGGCACGCGGCTGCCGTGGGAGGTGCGCGATGATCACCGTTCCGGGCGAGCACGGGCCGCGCGGCTTCTTCCACGGACTCGTGCGGCGCCCCATCGCGCTCCTGGTCCTGTTCGTCACGCTGATCGTGGTCAGCCTGATCGCCTACCAGCGCATCCCGCTGCAGCTCTTCCCCTCGGGCTTCACCGAACCGGGGCTGTTCATCTGGATCCCCAACCCTGGCTCGAGCGCGCAGGAGAACGAGGAGCTGGTGGCGCGGGTGGTCGAGGAACAGCTGCGCACGCTGTCCGGCATCGAGGAGATGCGCAGTTGGTCCGAGCGCGACGTGGTACGCATCCGCCTCAACTTCAGCGGCTCGGCCGACATGGACCTCGCCAAGGCCGAGGTGCGCGACCGGGTCGAGCGCGCCTGGCCCACCCTGCCTGAGACCTGCGAGACGGCCGGCATCTGGTCGGAGTCCTCGGACACACTCCCGATCACCTTCTTCGGCATCAAGCTGGAGGGCGACCCCGAGCGCCGCGACCTCTTGATGGATCGCGTGATCGTCCCGCGCCTCGAGGCCGTATCGGGCGTCGGCAAGGTCGACGTTTGGGGCGTGCAGGAGGACAGCATTCGCATCCTGCTCGACGAGGACAAGGTGGCCGCCGCGGGTCTCGACCTGGGCACGGTCATCCGCCGTCTCGCCAGCGACAACTTCGCCCAGCCGCTGGGCGAGATCGACGACGGTGGGCGCGAGCTGATCTTGCGCTCGGACATGCGCTTCCGGAGCCCGGAGGAGATCGCCGAGTTCCCGCTCGAGGACGGGCTACGCATCAAGGACCTGGGGCGGGTGGCGCGCGTCAAGGAGGTCCAGAACCAGGTCTCGCGCATCGACGGCGGCTACGCCTACTTCGGCATGGCCACCAAGGACAGCCAGTCGAACGTGGTCGAGACCACCGACCGCTTCAAAGCGGCGATGGAGGAGCTGGAGCGGGATCCCGCGCTGGGCGGTCAAGTGGCCTTCCTGCCCTTCTTCATGCAGGGCGACATGATCAAGACTTCCCTGGCGCAGCTCCAGAAGACGGCCATCGAGGGCGGCCTCCTGTCGGTGGTCGTGTTGCTGGTCTTCCTGCGCCGCCTGCGCCTCACGATCTGCGTGGCGCTCTCGATCCCGGTCTCGGCCCTGATGGCCATCGCCTGGGAGTACTTCGGCGGCGGCTCGTTCAATGTCATCACCATGACCGGCATCACGCTCGCGATCGGCATGCTGGTCGACAACGCGGTCGTGGTGGTCGAGAACATCCTCCGTCTGCTGCGCGCGGGCGCGAGCGAGCACGAGGCCGCGGCCGAGGGCACGGCCGAGATCGCGCTGGCGGTCACGCTCGCGACGATCACCACCGTGATCGTGTTCCTGCCGCTGATCTTCCTGACCGACCAGGCTGCCGTGCGCCTCCTGATGAAGAGCCTGGTGATCCCCTACTCGATCTCGCTGTTCGCGAGCCTGCTCTTGGCCCTGGTGTTCACGCCCGTGATCGTCACGCGCCTGTCGGGCAAGCGCTCGCACCGGCAGCACAAGCTGACGGCGGCCTTCGGCCCCCTGCTGCGCCTGCCGCTCCTCGGCGTGAAGTTCCTGGTGGCCGGTCTGCGCTGGAGCTGGTTCCAGGCCCTGCGGGGCCTGGCGCTCGCGAACCGCCTGTTGCTGGCCGGCCTGACGCCGCTGCGCTGGCCCCTGGCCGGGCTCACGCTGGCGGGCGGCGGGTGGCTGGCCTTCAGCGGCATTCACGGACGCGCGGGCGGCGCGCCCCTCGAGCCATTCGGCGTCGAGAGCGGCAGCCTGGCCGCGCTCGTGGCCGGGCCGAGCGTCGTCGCGCTGTTCGTCGCGGGGGTGGCGCTCCTCGGCCTGCGGCGCTGGCGCGCCCGCGGAGTCCGTTCGCCGGCTCGACCGGTCACGTTCGTGCCCGCCGGCGACTCGCTGGTCGACATGGTCATCGAGCTGAACCAGCGCCTCTTGGCCTGGACGATGCACCACCGCCTGGCCGCTTGCGGACTGACGCTCCTGATCTTCCTGTCGATCATGATTCCGTTCGGCGGGATGATGGAGTCCGCCCTCGGCCAGGAGTCCTCGGGCGACGAGCTGCGCTTCCGCGTCGGCCTGGAGGGCCACTTCACGCTGGCGGAGGCCGAGCAGGAGCTGCGCGTCTACGAGGACTTCCTCACGGCCAAGAAGCCCGAGTACCGCTTCGACCACTGGAGCCACCGCTTCGACGAGGACGGCGGGCGTTTCGGCCTGTACTGGGACCAGATGCAGCAGGGCGCGGACTTCGACGCCGTCGAGAAGCGCCTGAAGAAGGAGCTGCCGCGCGTGGCCGGCCACCGCCTGCGCTTCTACGACGAGAACGACTCGGACTCGAACACGCAGAGCATGGCGGCCTTCACGCTGCTCGGGCCCGACTCCCGGGAGCTCGAGCGCATCGGCGAACAGGCCATGAAGCTGCTCGAGGGGGTGCCTGGCCTCTCGGAGGTCTCCAGTCCGCTCGAGGAGGCCCCGGACCAGATCGAGGTCCTGGTCGACCGCGACCTGGCTCAGGAGCTGGGCGTCGACACGCGCGCGGTCGAGAGCTCGATCGCCTACGCGCTGGGCGGTTTTCCGCTGCCGCGCTTCCAGGAGGAGGGCCGCGAGATCCCGCTGCGCATCGAGTTCGACGACACCGAGACCGCCGGGCTGCCGACGCTCAACGACCTGGCCGTGTTCGGCGAGCGCGGCGACGTGCCGCTGTCCACGATCGGCTCGCTCTCCTTCACCAAGGGCTCGCGCTCGATCTTCCGGCGCGACGGCAAGACGAGCTTCACCCTGGAGGGCAAGGTCGACGATCCACTGCAGGTCCTGGCGGTGACGGCCGCGGGCCAGCGCGCGTTGCAGGAGCTCGATCTTCCGCGCGGCTACTCGATCGACACCTCGGATTCCCTGATCCAGCAGCGCGACGAGGACATGTCGGCGCTCTGGAAGGCCTTCGGGCTCGGGCTCCTCCTGGTGTTCCTGGTGATGGCGATGTTCTTCGAGTCCCTGCTCTTGCCGTTCACGGTGATCTTCACCGTGCCCTTCGCGATCCTGGGCTCGTTCTGGGCGCTGTTCCTGACCGGCACGCCGATGGACCCGGTCGGCGTGATCGGGATGATCATCCTGGCCGGCGTGGTCGTGAACCACTGCATCGTGCTGATCGACCGCATCCGCACCCTGCGCGGCGCGTTCCCGGAACGCCTCCAGGCCGTGCTGGAGGGCTCGCGCCAGCGCGTACGCCCCGTGCTGATGACCGCGCTGACCACCGTCGTCGGCCTCCTGCCGATGATCACGGCCGCGCCGCCGCGCGACGGCATCGACTACCGTTCGCTGGCCGTGATCGTGGCCGGCGGCCTGGCCTCGGCCACCTTCTTCACGCTGTGGATCGTGCCGCTCGCCTACACCTTGTTCGACGATCTGTGGAGCTGCTTGGTGGTGCGCTCGACATGGTGGCTGCGCCGGCCGGGACGCCGCACGCGCGCGAGCGAGCTCTCGCCGCAGGCGAACTGATCACGAGCGGATCGCGCGCGCGGCCTGACCGCGCTAAGCTGCTCGTGCCGCTCCGATCCTTGCCAAGCTCGTCATGACCCGCGCCCAGCAGCGAAACGCCCCCGCCCGGGCTCATGCCCATCGGCTCCCGCCTGGTGCCCGCATCGCCTGCGCGGTCTCGACCTACCACGAGGACGTCACGGGCGAGATGCTGGCCTCGGCGCTGGAGGCGCTGGGCGAGCTCGGCGTCGAGCGTGAAGCGGTGCTCGTCGTGCCGTGCCCCGGCGCTTTCGAGCTGCCGCTCGTGGCGCGACGCCTGGCGCAGCGCAAGGACGTGGTCGCGGTGCTGTGCTTCGGTCTCGTGCTGAAGGGCGAGACCGAGCACGACCGCTACATCTCCGAGGCCTGCGCCCACGGCCTGACGCAGGTCGCGCTCGAAACCGACACGCCGGTCCTGTTCGGCGTGCTGACGTGCGCGAACCTCACCCAGGCGCGCGAGCGCGCGCGGCGCGAGAGCGCGGGCGGGCAGGACAAGGGCCGCGAGGTGGCGCTGGCCGCGCTCGAGTCCCTGGCCGCGCTGCGCGCGGCGGACGCCGGTGCGAAGAAGAGCTCCGGGAAGCGCACGCGATGAAGAAGCGCACGCGCGCGCGCGAGCTGGCCCTGCAGTTCCTCTACCAGCTCGACCTGCGCGGGCCGGAAATCCTGGAGGAGGCCAAGTTCTTCTTCCGCGCCGAGGAACAGGACAAGGCCGTGCGCGAGTTCGCGGCCCAGCTCGTGAACGGCGTGATGGCGCACCGCGCGGAGCTCGACCAGGTCATCCGCGCCGTGGCCCAGAACTGGGAGATCGCGCGCATGGCCGTGATCGACCGCAACGTGCTGCGCATGGCGGCCTACGAGCTCTTCCACTGCCCCGACATCCCGCCCAAGGTGGCCATCAACGAGGCCATCGAGCTCGGCAAGCGTTTCTCGACCCAGAACTCGGGCGCGTTCATCAACGGCATCCTGGACAAGATCAAGGATCGCGCGCGCTCCGGGGCGCCCGCGCCGCCGAGCGACGCGGCCGCCAACCAGTAGAGCGCGATGGGCCTCCTCGAGCGCATCCAGGCGCGTCTCGTGCGCACGCGCACGGCGCTCTCGGACGGCATCGCCGGGCTGTTCCGCGGCGGGCGCGCGATGGACGCGGCCCTGGTGGGCGAGCTCGAGGCCCTGCTCTACTCGGCCGACCTCGGCCCGCTCGCGCGCGAGCTGGTCGAGGATCTCGAACGCCGCCACAAGCGCGGCGAGATCCGCGGCGAGAGCGACGTGCGCGCGAGCCTGCGGAGTTCCCTGCTCGAACGCCTGCTGGCTCCGGTGCCGGAATACGCGCCGGCCGTGAAGCCGTCGGTGGTCCTGGTCGTGGGGGTCAACGGTTCGGGGAAGACCACGACGATCGCCAAGCTCGCGCACCGCTTCGCGGCGCGCGGGCTCGGCGTCCTCGTGGGGGCGTGCGACACCTACCGCGCGGCCGCCGCCGACCAGCTCGCGATCTGGGCCGACCGGAGCGCGGTCCAGATCGTGCGCAAGGAGGAGGGCGCGGACCCGGCCGCGGTCGCCTTCGAAGCGCTCGAGACGGCGCTCGTGCTCGGCTACGACGTGGTCCTGCTCGACACGGCCGGGCGCCTGCACGTGCACAAGCAGCTCATGGAGGAGCTCAAGAAGATCCAGCGCGTGGTCGCGCGCAAGATCGAGGGCGCGCCGCACGAGGTCTGGCTGGTGCTCGACGCCACCAACGGCCAGAACGCGGTCCAGCAGGCGCGCCTCTTCACCGAGGCCGTGCGCGTGACGGGTGTGATCGTGGCCAAGCTGGACGGTACGGCGCGCGCCGGCGCGCTCTTCCGCATCCAGCGCGAGCTCGGCCTGCCGGTGCGCTACGTGGGCACGGGCGAGGGCAAAGACGATTTCGAGGTCTTCGAGCCGGCCTCGTTCGTGGACGCGATCCTGGCCGGGTGAGTGGTGCCGTGCGCGAGCGCCTCCTCTCCTGGCTGCTCGTCCTGCCCGCGCTCGTCCTCTCCACGCCGCTCTCGCCGCTCGACGCGGACCCCTTCCCGCACCTCGCGGGCACGGGTCTTTTGGTCGTGCTGCTCGCGCCGCTCGGCTTGGTGGTGCTCGCGCGCGGGACGCACGCGCGCCGCGCGTGGCCGTTCGCACTGGCGCTCGCATGGGCGCTCGTCTCCTCCGGCGCGGGCGACGGCACGGACGCGCTCGAAGCCCGGCGCGCCCTGTGCGTGCTCGCCGTGCTGCCGCTGGCCCTGGCCGGCGGCGCCGGACTCGGCGCGCGCGGGCGGTCCACCTTCGCGGCGCTCCTGGTCGGGCTCTCGTGCGCGTGGACGAGCGGGGCGCTCGCGCGCGGCTTCGCGGGGGATTCCTTCGCGGGCGTGCTGGGCGACACGGGCTCGCTCTCCCAGGCGGCGCTCCCGGGCGCGGCGATCGCGAGCGCCTGGCTGGCGCGCGCATCGGGACCGAAGCGCCTCTTCGGCCTCCTGGCGACCGCCCTGTTCCTCGTGCACGTGGCCGCGGCACCGGTGCTGGCTGGAGCGCACACGCTGCTCGCGGGGCTCCTGCTGGCGGCTTGGCGCGGCGCGCCGCGTGGCCGCGGCGCGTTGCTCGCCCTGGCGCTGGCGGCACTGCTCGCGCCCTTCGCCGGCCTGGCGGTGCGCCAGGCGCGCGAGGGTCACCCGCCCGCGATCGAAGGCGCGCCGGCCGAGCCTTCGCATTCGCTGGGCGGTCTCGCGGTGCGCACGCGGGTCTGGACGGCCGCGCTCGGCCTGGTCGTCGATCATCCGCTGCTGGGCGCGGGGCCCGGGCAGTTCCAGGCGGCCTTCCCGCCGCACCGCGACCCGCGCGAGATCGAGCTCTCGCGCCACGGCGTGTGCAGCGAGCTCGACACCGAGGTCGAGCACGCCCACAACGACTGGCTGCAGGGCTTCTGCGAGCTCGGGCTGGTGGGCGGAGCCCTGCTCGCGCTCGGGCTCGGCCTCGTGGCGCGCGACGGATTGC
>Ga0247727_10014747_pt1 | contig 12927 bp, 14 predicted proteins | sample WisWelCaveWW1625_FD_202498 | JGI IMG/M metagenome (GOLD analysis project Ga0247727, IMG submission 202498) | Biofilm microbial communities from Wishing Well Cave, Virginia, United States - WW16-25 | ecosystem: Environmental > Aquatic > Deep subsurface > Groundwater > Cave microbial mat | place...
CAAACCTTATGGCTGGGCCTGCAGCGTCTTGATGATCTCACTGCGATGTGGAAAGTTTTTATGTCCCTGAACCATTCACCTTCAGTATCCAGTAACACGAAATATGGGTAAAGATCAGGAAGCTTGCAGGGGGAATTCGCATTAACTGAATTGAGATGCACTACAAATTAGATTTCTAGCCAAGCCGTTTGCGATCTGTAGCGGCAAGCCAACTCGGCATCGGTCAGAATATCTTCAAAGCCAATGAGAAAAGGCGCGCTGTCGTCATCCATTAAGTGAGCTTTGAATTTGATTGGCGGGGAAGTTGATTGTTGGTCTTTGAAGACAAGAGTGGCTTCGCCCAACTACCCGGAGATTCCCTTGAGATAAAAATTCTAGATCAATTTTGGTTTGGAAACGCAGATTGACTCACGTAGACACGAATGCCCCTCTCTGCAAAGATGATTGGAAAATGCGTTCTGTCGGTCTGGGCTTCGGCGTTCAGAAATAGCCGTGCCTTCAACAATGCGTCGGCTTTGGAGTTCATTGCGCGCGGCTTGCTTGCGCTTTTTTTATCTTCTGCGATCAGAGTGTTCATGTTGATTCCCTATGAATTTGAACATTCACAACAACTGCCTTATATTAACGAAGCTCACTGATAAAATCAAGCAAGGTGTTTCACGCACGATCAATTTTGGTTTGAAAGTGCAGATTGACTCGCATAGTACTACAACGTTAATTCTCTGCTGATCTCCTTGAATTATTCGGTAATATGCGCATCGGCCCGCTCGCTAACTTCCCGATGATGATCAAAATTCATTCGGCGCGGCGGCTGGTGCATTTTTGCCGAAGAAATATACCAATGGCCGCCAACAGCGTCTTCCCCACGAGCCTTCGTCGTGGCCGTCGCCGATGCCGTAATAATATTCCAAATCCTGCCGCAGCACAAAGCCCTTTTTGATCAACGTATCGCGCATTCTTTTGAAGACGGTCAAATATCTGCCTTCGTCGCCTTCGCTGCCATGATCCAGATAAATGCGCACGCGCGGCTGCGGCATGGCATCGTGCTTGAGGTCTTCAAACACCGAGGCCTTATTCCACATCCACGAGGCGGAAATACAACCCGCCATGCCGAACACTTCCGGATGCCACCACGCCAGATAAAAAGAAATCAATCCGCCTAAAGAAGAGCCCAAGACCGCCGTGGCCTCGCGCCGCGGTTGTGTGCGAAAATGCGCATCAATAAACGGCTTGACTTCGCGAATGATGAACTTGGCATAACTGCGGCCGCGCCGGGAGGAATATTCTTCAAGGCGTGCGGGCGTGTTCCACAAGCCGACGATGATGCAGGGATGAATGAGCTGCCGCTGCAGCAATGATTCTGCGGTTTCATCGAGCCGCCAAGCGACGCCGGCAAACGCCGTGGCCGGATTGAAAAGATTCTGGCCATCCTGCGCATAAATTACGGGATAGCGCGCCTGCGGCTGCAGGTGGTAATCCGGCGGCAGCCAAATCACAAGATCGCGCGCGTTGCCAAGATATTTCGAGGGAAATTTGCGCAGGTAGCACAAGTTGCCCTGCACTTCGACAGCCTCCGGCTGCCGGTCGAACAGCGAATGAAAAGGCATCTTCCTGAAAACCTTTTGTAAAGAGAATTGATGTGCGGTGAATTTTTTCACTTCATCGAGAGAGGCAAAATCCGGGGGCATTTTCATTTGAAAAAAGCCGGCAAATCGTGGCTGGGCGCATGCTCTTCCCATTTGATCCATTCAAACGGCGTGCGGCAGGCGCGGCAATAAAACTGCGCGTACGCATGCGCCGTACCAAACGCCGCTTCACAATATGTATCCTCGGCACGGCAAAACGGACAGAACACATGATCGGGCAGAACACCCGCGCGAGCTGCTGGTGGAATAGAAGATTCTTTTTCGAACAAACGTCTCATGCTTCGCCTAATTTGAAAATCGCGTTTTTGCTGCCGCGCAAATGATACAGCAGTTGTTCATTGGGCTGGGTGGCGGCGCAACGGCGGTTGTTGGCGTTCCACTGGCTGAAATCCGGAAGAGAGCTTGCCTGCCAATGGCCGTCATCTTTGTGCATGCCAAAATTCAAATTTTGTTGTTCGGCAAAGGGGCCGATCCAATCGAAAAATCGTTGCTGCAGTTCCTGCCACGAAGCATTGATGATGGCGTCGTTTTTTAAGCTTGCCATCATGGTATGCTCCACCGGTCCCAGCCATTCCAAAGTCGCGGACAGCACACGGCGGCAGGCTTCTGCCAACGCGGTTTTGGTTTGCGCGTTTGAAGCCGCGAGCGCGCGGAACCAGCCCTGGGCATTGCGCACGTGATGTTTTTCTTCTTCAACCATCTTATCGACGAAATTGGCCACGGGCTCGAAAGCGGAGCGTTGCAGCGCCGTCAAAATCACGGTGAGCGCGCCATCGGTAAGAAAATTGACCGCGACGAAATCGGCCCAATGTTGCAAAGGTTGATCGAGCGAAGGCACGTTGGCAAATTCGGTAAACGCGCGGCGCTCCAGCAAATCCTGCGGATGATCTTGAAATTGCGCATTCAAACACGCATGCAACAAGCGCAAATGCCCGAACTCGTCTTGCGCCATGCTGCACGCCGCAATGCTGGCTTCGAGCGCCGGCGTGCCGAAAGTCCATTCGCCATAATGAAAGCCGAGAAAAAGCTTGCTATCAGCCAGGGCCAAAAGCAGAGCGTGCACGGCTTCGCGGGTTTGTGCCGGTAACTCGGCGGCGGATTTAAAGGTGGTCACGATGGCCTCGAAATGATGGCGCAATAATACAGATTAAGTCATGGCAAATTCAGTCATGGAACGAGTTTCAGCGTGTCTTTCGACGCTTGACGCTTGATTCATCCAACTCCACGGCACACGAGCAAGATAGGGTTTGCCGTTTTGTGAATACACTAAATGTCACGAGTTAATCGAATTTGATCTTCTCAGGAAACAATCGCTGCAATTGATTCTTCTGTTCGCGTGTAAGCTTAGATTTACTAAAAGAAATTTCTTCCAGAAATTTCTGCCGTTGATGTCATAAAATCTTATCGGATTGTCCAACGCGTAGTTATATGGAGACCAACTTGGATATTTCTCCGCCAACGGTTCTCTCACCATCCAACGCCCAATTTGGGCATCATAATACCTCGCCCCAAAGTAATCCAAATTCAAGCCATACTCTTCATCTCGTTCTTTTCTAGTAAACTTATTCTTCGACGCCCCTTGCAAATAAGGCGCAGGTATCGCCTTCGTCCGCCCCGCCAGCGGATACCCCCACGGATCATAATCATCATGCCCTATCACCGGCGCGCCAATGCTATCCAGCACCGTCGCGCGAATACTGCCCAGATGGTCTTTGAGAAAATAAACGGTCTTGGGCGTGTTCGACCAGGTGACCACCAACTGGGGCGGATTGGTTTCCATCTCTGAGGAATAGAAGCACAAATCGTAAGCATTCACATCCTCGTTCGTGGCCCACAGAATAACGCCATAGTTCGGCGCGGAGTCAGGCTCTGAAACTTTCGCTCACTTTTGCGTGAGGGCATGAGGTCTTACTTTCATAATTGGTATTGGCGTCTCTGCCATTGATTGTGTCACAATCAACGATCCACGCAAATAAATCAATCTGAAATACAATAGATTTCGAGGCTTAAACTTTGTGCCTTTTCACAGAGCTTCTCGAAGTCTTTTAGAAATCTGATTACATTGTTTTTCCCTTCAAAAGAATGTGAATTTGCACCATCTAGGACTAATCGAAACTGAGCCAGCTCACGCCTCAGGTTTTCTACTTCTGGAGATTCAAATTTTGCATCTTTGTAGAAGTCCTGTAGCCTCTGTATATAAGGGTATTTATAAGCAGGACCCACTATTTGAATTAGATCTTGATGCGTCTGGCTATCAATGGCGATGGAAGATATTTCATTCTTCTTATCATCCAAAATTACAATGTCAAGAAATGCCATACATGCCTCCTTAAGTTTATGGTAGCCCCGGAAAGGCCGTTACCAATTCACCGGTACTTTCTGTGATCACTGTGTAAAGTTGTGTGGGCTGATTGGTGACTCTGTCAACGCCGCTGTTTGTACCAGCGTCGACAACCCAAGCCAACCTGCCGTTCGGCTGCGATACCGGATTGACTTGATTTGCCTTTTGTATCAATGTTGGGATATTTACATTTTCAAGAAACTTACTCTTCTTAACAAATTGGGAAAGTTCATTAACAGTGTGGCGTTCTATGGCGTGCATAAGCCCATCTTTAGTCATTTTAATGATGGGTTTAATTTCCTTAGTTGCTTGCTTAACTACAACGGCAGTTATAGCTACGCTACTCGCCTTGACGAGCCCTTTTGCAATAGCTTTTGAACCCAGTAAATCGTCTATCTCAATCATAGGCGATCTGATTGCATCAGCTCCAGGGTCACTCGTCGGGTAGAATGGAAGCACTTCAACAACAATTGGCTCTTAAATCACCCATGTATCCGCTATACCATCCCGATTTGTATCCACCCAGTATAACCCCAAAGGGTCAATTCTCACGACTGGGTTATTATCGGTGTAACTGTATGGAGATTCTTCCGGTCGAACGTTGGCCAACGGATCCGGTATTGCCCACCGACTAATATCCGGCATATACGGTCTGTGATCAGTATCTACCCAATTCAAGCCAAAATCATCATCATATTCATGGCCAGTAAACTTTATCTTCGACGCCCCTTGCAAATAAAGCGTAGGTATCGCCTTCGTACGCCCCGCCAGCGGATATCCCCACGGATCATAATCATCATACCCTATCACCGGTGCGCCAATGCTATCCAGCACCGTCGCACGAATGCTGCCGAGATGATCTTTGAGAAAATAAACCGTCTTGACTTCAGTCGAGTATGTTATCTCCAGCTTGGGCCAGAGATTTTGAAAAACGGTATATTCCGAGGAGCGGAAACGCAAATCTTTGCCGTCGGTGCCTTCACTCGTTGCCCACAAAATCACGCCGTAATTTGTGGCACTGCCATTGATCCACTTCTGCGTCAATGCGCTCAAATCCCAGCTCTTCCAGCCCGTAGCAGTAGTCTCTTGAAACAACAACGTGCTTTCGTATTGTGCGTTGGCGTCGGTGCCATTAATACCCGCATACGGCGTGGACCAGGGAATGCCAATTTCTTCAAACAGGCGTAGGTCTTTGGTGGCGATGCCTTCATCCCATTCTACCAATAATTGATGTGCCTGCACCCAACGATCTATCCATGCGCTGCGCCGCTTACGATAGGTTCTGTGCATTTAGCATCGTACCGTTAGTGAAGGTGTAATGTTTGCATTGAGAGTAACTACCTTTATGAGAGTCCGTCGTTGCTTAATTCAAGAGATTTAACAAACTCAAATAGCCCAGATTAAACATTCACAGAATCATCAAAAGGAGAAAAGCCGATATCCACGTTATGTAAAAAATACGATAGGTGATTAAATACCATTTCAAATAGTTTTTAGTTTTCTCGTCTGCCACCTCCCCTTTTTTGTATTGCTTTACCAGTTGACGAAAGTTTGGCATTTTAGAAGTTGAAAAGTCTCGAATCCTGCGATGAGAAACATATAAACAACATTTATAAGCAAGGAGATTTGTAAAGAATAGGGAGATAAATCCAACTGAGAAAAGAAATAATAGAAATTGTTCCTTCATTTCTCAACTCTGATAGATAAATATTCTCTGGTTTAAAAACTTTGCACCTGAAACTTGCGCGATTTTACGTGCTTGTTAATGAGAAAGCTTTGAAAATTGCGTTTGATATATGAAATTAGGCCATTCATGTATTCCCTACCAAAAATGGGTTTTACGCGATAGCCAGAATCAACGTTGTCACTGCTATTGCCAAGGTTTTTAGAAATGCATCGAATGAATTCATGCAGGATTTAGGTTGTAATCATTTTTTTAAGAATAGACTTTATCCGAAATGAGGGTTCTGCAAGAAATCCTCGGAGTTTTTGATGTCAACTTATTGTTTCGGATAAAGTCTGATGTGTTGCGATAACGGATTTTTTACCAAACAACTCGCTTATGGGCGAACTCTTGTATTGTCTGGTACAGCAATTTTAGGTTGACCATATTGGGCCTTATATGCTGTCTCCCAATCAAGATCGCCACCAAGAAACCAAGGAAGGTCTTTTCGTTTGGAATTCGCGTTTGTATTCGAATCTTTCGATTGCTCTTCATGGGCTTTTTGAGCTTGTAATTGAAGTTCGCCGATCAACTTAACAAGGTTTTCTTTAGATATGCCAAGTTCAGCCTGTAATTGTTGGACAAATTCATTCGTTAAGAATTCGCTGCCATCCTTAAGAAGCTCGTCTAAGGTAGTTGTTTTTAAAAAATGTGTGTATGAACCTTCAGCAAAAGCACCTATGCCAATACCAACGCCCAAACCTGGCACACCTAATGTTCCTGCAAGTCTAAAATCGTCTGATTGAAATGATATGTTCCCTTCCGCTCCAACAAAAGCTTGGCCAAAACCAGCAAAGGCCCCAATACCAGCGCCAAGACCAGAAATATCATTGATACTGGCAGCTGCAGGAAATAAAGATGCGTTTACGCCAGCACTTCCACCAAAGCCACCTCCCAAACCTCCTGTTCCAGATACAAAAGCTGAAACGTTTCGATGGTGGTCAACAGCAATTCCCAGCGAACCTGAAAAAGTACCGCCTGCTAAAAGGCGAGCCTCGACTTGAACGGTGATGACAAATCTACCATCAATGTCTTTTAATACTACAGGGTTGCCAAGCGCATAATTATATGGTGACCAACTTGGATATTTCTCCGCCAACGGATCACGCGAAATCCACTGCCCCCTTAGCCAATCATAGTATCGACCTCCGAAGTAATCCCAATTCAAGCCATACTCTTCATCTCGTTCTTTCCCGGTAAATCTTATCTTCGAGCCCCCTTGCAAATAAACCGTAGGTATCGCCTTCGTCCTCCCTGCCAGCGGATATCCCCACGGATCATAATCATCATACCCAATCACCGGCGCGCCAATACTATCTAACACCGTCGCGCGAACACTTCCCAAGTGGTCTTTGAGAAAATAAACCGTCTTGGTTTCAGTCGAGTATGTAATCTCCAGCTTGGGCCAGAGATTTTGAAAAACGGTATATTCCGAGGAGCGGAAGCGCAAATCTTTGCCGTCAGTGCCTTCACTCGTTGTCCATAAAATCACGCCGTAATTTGTGGCACTGCCATTGATCCACTTCTGCGTCAATGCGCTCAAATCCCAGGTCTTCCAGCCCATAGCAGTAGTCTCTTGAAACAACAGCGTGCTTTCGTACTGTGCGTTGGCATCGGTGCCATTGATACCCGCATACGGCGTAGACCAGGGAATGCCAATTTCTTCAAACAGGCGCAGGTCTTTGGTGGCGATGCCCTCATCCCATTCTACTAACATTTGATGCACCTGCACCCAGCGATCCACCCAGGTGGTTCCATTCCCGGCATAAGCGTTCATTTGCAGTCGTGCGTTGAGCACGGTGGCATTGGTTGGAATTCCAGCAAGGTTGAACTGCAACAACGTTCTTTTCTTGGACACCCCGGCGGTTTTACCAATGATCAGTGACGTACTCGCGCCGTGGTTGAAGGTATCCTGCAAATAAACATCCGCGGGCTGGGCCACCACGACCGTGGGATCAATGATCAAATTTCCTTTTGAGGCTTGATTCACCCAGCTCCACGGTACGCCGACCAGCATGTAATCCTTGCCGCGGTCGGTGTAAATATAACGCCGGATCGTGGCGCGTGCAACAAAATCATTTGCACTGTCGGCTTCGGCCCAAGCGTAATCTTTGGAGAAAAAGAGGTGGGGATTGGCAAATTCATCTTCCACTGCGATCGGGCTTTCGCCGTTAAAACCAAATCTGCCTCTTTCTTTAACCGGCACCCGGCCCGAAGGCGTCTTCGCAAAAGCTCTCAAATTATCCGGTGTGAGCTTGAATTCAAAAGCGAACATTAAATAAGTTCGCTCTGGCACAAAGCTGATCTGCGCCGGATCCGGCAAACGCTCGCGGCCTTTTTCAGAAAGAATGAATTCTTCTTTGAAGCCGGTGGCGTTGCAGGTATAACGCAGATCGATGCCGTAGAAAATTTCGGGATATTCGAGGCGATTGCCATCGGCATTCTGCTCAACCGGGTTGGGAAATTCCAAGGGGCGATATAAAAATTGTTGCAGATCGAGATAGCCCATGCTCAACAACTTGTAGCGCAGTTGCGTGGGCACGCGGGGCTTGCCCGGGTCGCGGAATTTCTCGCGTACCGGCCTCAGCAGATCGAGAGTGACATCATAATCCCGGCCGGTGCTGGCATGATGGTCAACGCGCACGCGATAGAGGCCGGCACGCATCTCAAATGTTTTGGCAGAATCTTCCTGTTGAAAGCGGGTATCAATGTCGCGATAAGAGCCGTCCGGCGCTTGGTAGTGAATAAATCCCGCGCTGACAACGGTGGTGAAAGTTTCATCTTTGGAGTTGAAAAAAGTTTTGCTGTTGTACGTGCGTTGGTCCGGCAGCTCGCGCAAAATCGCATCTGCCCCGATAACGGTGCTGTCCGGCATGCGTGCTTGCGCTGCCGCCATGCTGATCATCACGAGCAGGAAGAGCAAGGTATTTTTCAAGATGACTCCGGGTTGGTCGATGGCGCGTAATACGTAAGAATCCGCCTAATTGCCCCAAATAGGCGTATTTTCCGCATTCAACACCGGAATGACTTGCTGCCGGGGGACGACGCACATTTCCACCCACTTTTCTTCGTCATACGCCGTCCAGGCATACACGCGGGCCAATTCATCGTCGGGCGCATTCACGCTGCCAACGTGCACGAGGGCCTCTTCATGATTTTTACGGGCAAAGACTTCGTAGATTTTCGAGGAGATCATATCAACTCACCGTGCGCCGTTTCGAAGCGCGGCCGTCCGGCCTTTTCGAAATGGGACCATTCAAGCTTTTCCACGCGGCGGCGGCATTGATCACGCCATAACCGAGATCGTAGTCCCAGCCGTCGCCTTCCAAATCCGTGGCGGTGCGCTGTAATGTGGCTTTCAATTGCACCGGCGCCAGGCGGCGCGGAGAAAATTTTTGCCGCAACGCCGCGGCCACGCCCGCTGCGACCGGGCAGGCGGCGGAGGTGCCAAAATCCGCAGGATAAACCGCCGAGCCGGCAAAATGGCTGTATGCCGCCAGATCGGGCTTCTGCGGCTCCAACCCGCCCGGGCCTTGTGAAGAATATCCCAAACAGCGATCGGTCACCGTCACCGCGGCAACCGTGATGACGTCCGGATGCGAATTGGCGCCGTGAATGCTGGCGCCCGGGCCGCGATCCTTTTCACCGCAACGCGGGTCGGGGCAATGGGCGCCGCAATTGCCGGCGGCAAAAAATACATCGGCTCCGGCACTAACCAAACTCCGCACGATTTGATTGAACGGGTGATCGATATTGGCGCTGTAATTTTCCGGCGAGCCCACCGGCGCATCTTCGGCGCGATTATACATGCCCCAACTGTTGTTGACCACCAACGGTCCGGGCGCGCGCGAAGTGATCAATGCAATCAAATCCGCAAACGCCGTGATCGCATCCGAGAGGAAAGCCGTCCAGACATTATTATACGACGAACGCAGCAAAGCATAATCGTAAATCAGGGCTTCAGGCGCAGCTATTTTTGCATCAAAAGCTACCATTGTGCCATGATCGCGCGGTGCAGTGCCCGGAACATAATTGACGTCGGGCGACCAGCCACCAGCAACGGGAATGGTGCTGTGATTGACGCCGGTATCGACAATAGCAATTCGAACCTTTTTGCCGGTAATGTTTTCCTTGTGCAAAGCGCGCACGCCGAGTTTGTTGAAAACGTCGGTGCTGTTTCCGAGCGCAGCGCGGCCGCAATAGGGCGTGGGAAAAACCGAAATCGCGGGATCGGCATATACGCCGATCACTTCCTCGCGGCGGTCACGGCGCAAACGATAGATCGCATCTTCGTCGGTTGCCTCCACACGCACACCATAGGCCGTGCCGGCTTCGGCGCTGAACATGTCATCATAACGGAACCCTTCGGCGGCGACCGGTTTTTTTTTCATGGCCGGCTGGCCCGGAATGGAAACCGGATGGTAATCTTCGTCGATTTGCACTCCTCTTACTTGTATTTCTTTTTCCAACATGCTCTGCGCGGGTTCGAACGATTTGTCTCGCCATCCCTCCTCCAATACTTTTTGTTCGCGTAAGACTACGATCCTACGTAACATTCCGGTCCTTTCTATATTGGTGCCACTACTTAGAATTTTCGTTAGAATTTAGCCGTCTGAAGTTCGGAGTGCAAAACTTTAGTTTTGCGATTTTTGGCCCATCGTAATGCTAAAGCATTACACTCCGGTTCGGAGGGCTAAACTTTAGTTTTGCGATTTTTGACCCATTGTCATGCTAAAGCATTACACTCCGGTTCGGAGGGCTAAATTCGTTAGTGCGCTTTCGGAGGCGCACTCACCGCCTGCATTCTATTATCTGAAAAAAATTTGACGCCTTCGCCCAACATGCGTTCGGCGCGTTGTTTGGCGGCGTGGGTGCCGTGCCCTCGCACCACGAAGCGGTTATGTTGCGGGTTGATGCAGACCGGACGATAACCGGCGTCCAGCTCTATTCCGGTTCCATCTAACAAGTGTTGCAGCAGCTTGACGTCGACTCGCGCGGCCGGCCGGCTTTTGCTATCGGTGGATAGGTCGCCGTCTTCCAAGTCGATTTGAATGATGTACGGTTGAGGGGCAACCGGCATTTTCATACAGATACCCTCGCTTTCCTCAAAACCAATAATGAGATCACATATTTTTGCGATTTCTGAATGATCAATTATTCCATTAAAAGTTCAATCGTTGCAAAAAAAAGCAAAAATTTTAAACACAGAGCAAACAGAGATTACAAAGCTAAAGGGAGTTTTCCAGGCGCTACCCTCTCTGTTTGCTTTGTTTGCTCTGTTTTCTCCGGGTTAATCTTTTTTGGTTGCGGCTTGTCCGCGTTGGGATTCGCAGCACGGAATTTTACGTTTTGCTTCTCACACTTACACGGCGATGCCGAGGCTCAACAACGCCTCACGTCCTTGCGCCGTCAAACGCGTTTTTGTCCACGGTGGATTCCATACCACGTTGACGCGCGTCTCTGAAATGCCCGGCAGGGTTTGCAATTTTTCGCGCACGTCATCGATGATCATATTCATCGCCGGGCAGGCAATGGCGGTAAAAGTCAAATCAATTTCGGCGTTGCTTTGTTGCAGGCGCACGTCGTAAATCAAGCCCAGATCGACGATGCTGATGGGCAACTCAGGATCCATGACTTCGGATAGGGCGCGCCAAATTGTGCGAGTGTCGGACACGGTGGTTCTATCTCAAAAAGGGGATTTCATCTCATCAATTCCACTGCAAACCGCCGAACGTTCCTTGCTTGTCGCCTTGCAACATGTTGATGTAAGTTTGATTCATCGGCCCGCGGCGTTTCCAGCGCTTGAACACTTGCTCCCACGCAATCGGCTGATCGAAGAACCAATGTTTGTCGGTAAAATCGTATTCACAGGGAAAAGGATATTCGATCACGTAATGTTTCTGCGCCTCGTCATAATGCGCAGGAACTTTGATGCCGATGCTTTCACACAACGGCACGGTTGCGCTCATCCAAACCTGCCGCAATTGATCGTTGCTCAGGCCTTTCAAACGATATTCCAATTGATCGTTGTGTTTTTTGAGATAATCGGGCAGGCCGAACCATTCGAGGGTTATGGGAAACATCCAATCGACCGCGCGCTGCAAAGCTTCTTTCGCCGCGCCGCCGGTTTTGGCCAAACGTTTCATCCAGCTTTCGCCGTGGCGCAAATGCAAAACTTCTTCGCGATCGACTTTGGTGAGCGCGCGCTGCCACGGGCCATAGCTGCAATTTTTATGCACGTCGGAAAGCAGCGTGATGCCGGCGCGATCGAAAAAGCCGTTGGCCACCACCATTTCGGCCCAATTCTCCAAAGGCTGGTCAAAGCCGTAAGGGTGCTTGAATTCATGCGGCTGCCGGCCGTAAATCAGCCATTGCTTCGACACGCCCAAATCTTCCAGCAGGCGATAGGCAATGTTCGCGTGCCCCAGCTCGTCTTGAATAATGGCATACACCGCCAATCGACTATTGATGGTAGGCGCGTCTTTCGAAGCGAAATAGTATGCCGGCGCGCTCACCAATTCGGTATCGCCTTGCACGGTGAGAATGACTTCGAGCGCCGCTTTGTAGCCGGGCGTCATGTCTTCTTCGGTTTCAACGACAAAGCCGTGAGCAATTTTTTGCCGCAGTTCCGTGTCTTTTTCCGGTGACAGCATCATGCACTTTTCCCAATAAGAGGGCTGATAAAAATTAATGCAAGATAGAAAGTCACGAGCGCAATGTCAAGCAGGCAAAATGCACGCACGAAAATTCTGTGTGCACTTTCTTTGCTGGAAAATCATGCAAGAAAGTTTTTCTTTTTGCGCCAAAGCGCTTGCGTCAATGGCAAAAAAGTTTAGATTGCTGTTCAGAACGGTTTCATGACCACCAGCGCGATAATGATCACCGTGAGCAGAATATTGATGCTGCCGAATAACAAATGCTTGCTTTTCACCTGCCCGGCTTCGGCGACTTTGCCTTCCGCGCGCAGCGCAACCATCCGTTTGAGATGGCGCAGGTCCACGTGCGCGAGGCCGGTGAGCACCACCACCAGCGTAGATTTGGCATGCAGCCAGCCGCCGGTACTGAAAGCGTTGGTAACAATGCCGGAGATCACCGCGCTGTCTGGCGGAAACTTGCGAGCACAGTCGTCGGAAAAACACGGGAGACACGGAACATGGATTTTATGGCACACTGTTTCCGTCCAGACCAGCGCGATGTTAAAAAATAACTGCGTCACG
>Ga0247727_10014748_pt1 | contig 12927 bp, 12 predicted proteins | sample WisWelCaveWW1625_FD_202498 | JGI IMG/M metagenome (GOLD analysis project Ga0247727, IMG submission 202498) | Biofilm microbial communities from Wishing Well Cave, Virginia, United States - WW16-25 | ecosystem: Environmental > Aquatic > Deep subsurface > Groundwater > Cave microbial mat | place...
CGGGGACAGAAAGGGTGCTTGGACACGGGGCGCGGACGCACACGACATCGACGCGGGTGGCTGGACCGCGAGCCACAAGAAGGGTCTCGTCCGAGGGGCTGACCGCCAGGGTCGCGGCATCGACTTCAAGAAATGGCAAGGGGTCCAGCCCTGTGAATTCGATGCGGATGGTTCCCGACGTGGGGAGGTTTTCGGCCTCCGCGGTTACCGTGTAGTTGCGGTACATGGGATACACAAGGCCCCCGGGGTCAGCGTCGATCTTGACGCCATATGCGTGCGCGACCACTGTGCGGCCGTACATCACGGCCACAAAACCCGATTGGCTCGTCGCCTCGCGCGGCGAGCTGCCCCCGTAGAATCCGACCGTGAGGTCGCGAAGGCCGTCGCCGTCGTAGTCGGCCTGGAGGTTTGCACGCAAGCCTCCTTCATTGGCGTAGATGTCCGTGCCGGCGAATTGGATCTCGGTAGAGAAGTCTGGCTTCGGGTCGTAATCCATGTCGCACACCGGGCACACCCATCGTCCGAGGAATATGTCGACGAGGATGTGCCCGGCAGTGGCGCTCGTCGTGTCGTACTTCGTCGCCACGAGATCCGCAAATCCGTCTCCGTCGATGTCCCCCGCCTGGAGGCGAACGGGCGGCTGCGACAGGAAAATCGATGGGCCTTCAAGCCGGAGGTGCTCGCGATTGCGGAAGGCGTCCGCGTCGCTTTTCCACATTTTCCACAACAAGATCGTGACGTCGAGGTAGAGGATGCTCGGCACCGAGGCATCGACGTTCGTGAGATGGTACCAAGCGATGTCGAGGTGGCTGTCGTGGTCGAAATCGCCGATGATGACCGAGGGCCCGTCGATTTCGAGCTCAAGAGGGGCGTCAAGGCTGAGGCCCTCTGCTGAGCCGTTGTAGATCGTGAGGAGCCCGGCGAGCGGCCCGGACGAGCCTTGGCCGGGCGGAGACCAGGTAACGATGTCGGCATACCCGTCTCCATCAAAATCCGGCGCTGCGAGGAAGCGGGGCGGGCGGGGTGCGGACGCTGGCGGACTCGGCTCCGTCGCATTCCACTGAAGCGCGCGCTCCACCTTGCCCGAGTCAAGGGCCTGGAATAGCACGAACGTGGTCGAAGCCACGGTTCGCCCGTCGGCCGAGCGCGGCGAGGGAACTTCGCCCAGCATGGCGGCCCTGGTCCCCTCGCTTACGGAAGGCACCAGATAGAATGGGGGAGCCGGGGGCCCGGCCGGCTTGGGCGGCACAATACTTCGCGCGATGTCTAGCATGTCCCGGTACGGCAGCGTCAGGTTGCCGAGGGCCGCCTTGTAGCCACTCATGACGACGGCCAGGCAGATTCCGGGCTGACCCCCAACAGGATACTCGGCGCAGGCGCTTCCGCGGAAGTAGCCCGCCATTTCGTCGGCGCCGTCCCCGTTCGTGTCGACGCCCGAAGGCCTCAAGTCCGCGGACCACGGGGCGCCCGTGTCCGACAACCCACGCGGTACGCCCCCGTCCGCGGCGCGCCAGCGCGAAAGGTCCAGCCCCGCGTAGGAGCCGTTGAACAGCACGAAGCCATCGTTGGACCCGTTGCGCCCTCTCCACACCACAAGGTCGCCGAACCCGTCGGCGTTCGCGTCGCCCGGCGTCTGGAAGAGCGCCGGCCCCACCTTCAGGTTGTACGGCAACTCAATGAGTTGCCATCCCGGCGCGGTTACCTCAAGCGAGCCGAACGCCGCGGCGCCTGCGGGCACGGGAATGAGCCCGGCCAACATCAGCGCCGCGCATACGGCCGCCCCGGCCTTCCCCCGCATCACCCGTCCCCTCGCCCCCGCCCAATAAAGCCGTTTTGGGATGTTGCGAGCGCACGCCTCCCAAGGGAGCCCTTATGACAAATGCCGCCCATCGGGCCGCGCTTGCCTCCCACCGTGATCACCCTGACCACGGACTTCGGCTGGACGGAGCTTCCCTCCGCCATGCGGGGGGTCATCCGCCACCTCGCGCCGCCCGGCACCGAGGTCGTGGACATCAACCACGGCGTGCCCCCCCAGAACATCATCCAGGGCGCCTACGCGATGCTGACCGTGTGCCCCATCTTCAAGGAGGCCATCCACATCGGCGTCGTCGACCCAGGTGTGGGGACGAAGCGCCGCGCGGTCGCCGTCGAGACCGAGGACGGCTTCCTTATCGGGCCGGACAACGGGCTCCTCTCTCCGCTCGCCCACCGCCTCGGAATGAAGCGCGTGTTCACCCTCACGAACGCGAAGTACTGGCGCGCGCCCATCTCCGCGACCTTCCACGGCCGGGACATCTTCGCGCCGGTCGCGGCGCACCTCGCCGCCGGCGTCCCTCTCGAAACGCTCGGCACGGAGGCGGGCGACCTCGTCGCGCTGCCGGCCTTCGAGGCCCGGGACGACGGGAAGGCCGTCCACGGCGCCATCATCAACATCGACCCGTTCGGGAACCTCGTGACCTCGATTCACGCGAAGCTCGCGCTCGACCTTCTCGAGTCGGGGAAGCACATCGACGCGCGAATCGGCGGCCGGCGCGTGCGCATCCACCCTGTTTCGGCCTACGGGGAAATTGAAGGGAAGGCGTTCGGGGTGCTCGCAAACTCCTCCGACTTCCTGGAGATCGCGGTGCACTCGGGCTCCGCCGTCGAGCGCCTCGGCGTGCGCACGGGCGACCCCGTCATCTTCCGCAAATAGCGCGCCCGGCTACCTTCTTAACCGGCCACCCCTTGCGCGCCCCCCGTGAAGTCGTACGCCATCCAATTCCTCTACAACGCGGCGCTCTCGGCGGCGACCATCTTCACGCCGATCTACGCGCGCGACCTCGGCGCCTCCGACCTCCTGATCGGGTACCTCGGGATGGTGTACGGCGTCTCCATTTTCGGAGCCGGGATCTACTTCGGGCGCCAAGCCGACGTCCGCGGGCGCCGCCGGTTCCTCATCGTGGGCCTGTTCCTGTCGACCGTGCTCGCCTCGCTCCAGCCCTTCGCGTTCGACCCCTACATCCTCATGCTCTCCCGGTTCGCCCTCGGCTTTGCGGCCGGGATGTTCCCGCCCGCCCTCCTCGCGTACGCGCACGACGAGGGAAAGCTGATGGGAAAATTCGCCGCGTTCGGCTCCCTCGGCTTTGGCACGGGGAACCTTCTCATCTCGTTCTGCGCGGTCGCCACCTGGCTCTACGGGGCGATCTTGCTTCACGAGCGCGTGTACTTCACAAGCGCAGTCATCCTCGCGGCGGCCTTCGGCATCGCGCTTTGGCTCCCGGCCGTCTCGCACGCGAAAGTGTCCGTCCCCCTGTTCCCGCTCAATGTGATCCGCCGCAACCGCGACGTGTACGTCTCTTTCCTCATCCGCCACACGGGCGCCAATGCGGTGTGGATCATTTTCCCGCTCTTCGTGCTCGACCTTTCCCCGCGGGCGGCCGGCGGCGGTCCCGACTACACGTGGCTCGGCATCATCTACGCGGCCAACTCGCTCACGCAAGGCGCGATCATGCAATTCATCGACGGTTACGACGGCAGGAAACTCGTGGTTGCTGGTGAGGTGTTCACCCTCATCACCTTTGTCGGCTTTTATTTCTCGAATAACCACATCGACCTGCTGCTCTGGTCGTTCTTGCTTGCCGCGTCCTGGTCCTGCCTGTACGTTGGCTCCCTCAAGACGATCCTCGCGCGATCGCCCGAAAAGGGCACAGCCACGGGGCTGCTCACCTCGACCACCTCACTCTCGGCCATCGTTGGCCCCGTGCTCGGCGGGGTGGTGTCATACTACTTCGGTGGCTTCCGCACGACGATCGCTTTTGCCGCCGTGATGACGGCCGTCGCCCTGGTTGCCTTCAAGTTCCTCACGGACAGCGTGGAGCGCCAGTACGGGCAGGGCGGCGCCGGGTCGGGCGAGTAGCCCGCGCACGGCAGTTGCCCCGGCGCATTGGAGCGGCGCAGATTTGGCCATTCACAACCTTCATATCGCCTTTTCCCAATTGGCGGGCGAATGACCTTTCCAACACTTACCGTCCAAGACCGCATCGTTTTGCACCTCATGGATTACCAAAACTTCTCCGACAAGTACGAAGTGCCGGCCCAGGTTACCCAGCGCGGAATCGGCGAGTCCATCGAAATTGCCTGGAGCAATGTGCCGCGTGCGATGAAAAAGCTCGTGACGGACGGCATCGTCGAGGAGAAGAGCGCGCGCATCAAGGGGGACAAGCGCAAGAAGAAAGCCTACTTCCTCACGCACAAGGGCTACTCGTCGGCGCTCGCCCTGAAGCAGGAGCTCGGTGCCCGCCCGGTCGTGATGGTGGAAGGCGAGACCGTCAAGGAAGTGCTCGCCGGCGACCTTGCAAAGGAGACCGGCCTCGCGTTTGCGTTCCTCTCGCTCGCGATGAAGATCTCGCCCGACGGGAAATTCGATGTCGACCGAGCCAAAGCGATCGGCTCCACTCCCGCCGGCGTCGTCGAGGCAATCGAGGGCGCTCCGGCCGTCCGCGCGTTTGTGGGGCGCGATGCCGAGCTGTCGCAGCTGCTCTCCATCATCACCCAAAGCCAGGTGGCCGTCATCTGGGGAGTCGCGGGCGTGGGCAAGACGACGCTCGCGGTGAAGTCGATTGAGCCGCTGCGGGGCAAGCGCTCCATCTCGTACGTTCGCCTGCGGACATGGTCCAACCTGATCGGCGTGCTGATGCCCTTCGCCCGGTTCCTCGGCAAGCTGCGGCGCACGAAGCTGCTGCACTACCTTTCAAGCACGACCCAGCCCGCCGTCGGCGACCTCCCGCCGATCCTCAAGGAGGACCTCGAGGGGATCGACGCGGCGCTCTATTTCGACGACCTTCAGGACGCGCCGCAGGACCTCCAGCACTTCATCAAGCAGCTCGTGGAGGCGAAACCCGAATTCCCGAACCTCGCGATCGTCCTCATCTCCCGGCCGCTCCCGCACATCATCGACCGCCGCGAGGTCGCGGTCACGAAGCGCGTGGTCGAGGTGAAGCTGGAGGGGCTTGACAAGGCGAGCGCGAGGCTGCTCGTCCGCCCCGAGATCATCGCGAAGCCCGAGGAATTCGAGGAGGTGTACAAGCGCACGGGCGGCGTGCCGCTCCTGCTCGAACTCGCGCAGTCCACGACCCGCCCCGCCTACACCTCGGACGCGGCGGCCTTCGTGCAGAACGAAATCATGAAGCGCCTATCGGCCGGGGCCTTCGACCTCGTGTCGCTGGCTTCCGTGTTCCGTTCGACGGTGAAGCGCGACGCGCTGTTTGTGCTGCCCGCCGCGCGCGCGGAGACCCTGGATGAGCTCGTGCGGTTCGACCTGCTCCGAGAGCGCCCCGACGGGCGCTTCGACATCCACGACCTCGTGCGGGAGTTCGTATACACGAAGTTGACCCCGCAGCAGCTCATCGAGTTCCACACGGCGGCAGCCGAGTTCCTCGGGCGGTCCGAGGAGCCGCGCGACGTGCTCGAGCGCATCTACCACCTTGACCGCGCAGGGCAGACCGCCGCGGCGGCGACGGCCGCAATCGCCGATGGGTGGCGCCTCATCACCGCCGGGCTTTACCGCGAACTGCTCGCGACGGTCGAGAACCTCTCGGGGAAAGGGCTCGACCCGAACGGCGTGATGGCCCTCGACGAGCTGAAGTCGGACCTCTACGCAAAGATGGAGAGCTGGGAGCCCGCGTTCGACCACGCGAAGGCCGCGCTCGACCGCTCGCTCGAACTCAACCGGAAGGAGGCGGCTGGCCGCCTCTACGGGAAGGTCGCCTGGCTGGAGGCCCAGCGGGGCCTCACGGACGGCGCAATCGTGCACTTCAACGAGTCCATCCAACTGCTGACGGCCGCCGGAGCGGCGGGCGCGGGCGACCTCGCACACGCCGAGCTCAACCTCGGCATCGCGCTTCTCCGGCGCGATGAAGTTGGCGCGGCGTTGCCTCACCTTGAGCGGGCCGCGGAGCTTGGCCGCGGAGCGGGCAAACCCATGCTCTCGGCCGAGGCGTCGCTCCTTATCGGCAAGACGCTTGCCGAGCGCGGCGAACTTGGAATCGCGCGCACGCGAGTGAACGAGGCGATCTCACACCTCGAAGGCGCCGAAGGCACCGAACGGTCGCGCGCGGAGGCGCTGCTGCTGCTTGGAGAACTCGCACTGAAGGAGAAGAACTTCGACGAGGCCATCTCGCACCTCGAGGAGTCGCTCGAGCTTTGCGAGGAGCTCGAGATCATCGACCTCGCCGTGCGGCTCGCGCAGCAGCTCGTCTCGGCCTACACGGCGATCGGGGACACCGAGAGTGCCGACCTCTACGCGAAGAAGGCCCAGCAGTGGGCCCCGGCCCTTTGACCTGCCGGAGATCCGCGATCACACCGAACCGGCTATAAGCGGGCCCTCCATCGCACGGGACGCGAACCCCCCGCGGAGACAACGCGCCTGACCCCGTTCGACGTCTTCGGCACTCTCCTCCAGTCGGGCCCGATTTCGCCCGACGCGCAGCTTGCCGGAGCCATTTCGGTCGCGGTGCTCTTGGGCCTGCTTGTCTCGCGCGTCACGATCGGCCCGGCCGTGTACTTCGCCGCGCGGAAGCGTGCGAACGGGCGCGAGGTGTGGTGGGGCCTGCTTGCCACCCTCGTCCCGCTGATTGGCGGCATCCTTTTCCTCGTTTTTGGGTCCGCGCGGCCGAAGCCGCCCGCAGTGGGTGCATGGAACCCGTGGGTTGTGTGCCCCTGGTGCCAGACCCCGCGCGGCTACTCGGCGCTGCCCTGCCCCCGTTGCGGCCGGCCGCTACCTGTTCAGGGCTATGCGTTGGTTCCGCCCCCGCCGCCGACTCCAACTCCCCCGCCGAGCGCGTTGCCTCCTCCGCCGCCTTCGCCTTGGAGCCCTGCCGCCCCCGGCTTCGCGCCTTTGGGCCCATCGCCGCCAAAGGCAGGCCCCCGCGCCATGGACATTACGGGTGCCCAAGTCGTGGGCGCCGCATTCTTCACCTTCGCGCTGGCGGCGATGGCCGTGTACCTCCTTGTGGTGCCCGCCCTCACCGACCCCAATTTCTCTGCCGCAAACTTCGCGCAGCTTTCGGTCGAGCCGTGGTTTCTCCTCGTGGGCATCATCATTCAGGATTCCATCCTCTCGGCGGTCGCAATCGACCAAGCGCTCTTCCGCGGGCGGCTCAAGCGCTCGGAAATGGGCCTGCGCCTGGTGCGCACGCCGCACTCGCTTCCCCGACAGGTCGCGTTCGGCGTGGCGGCCGGCGCGGGCACGTTCGCCATTTCTGCGCTTGCGCTCCAACTCGTGATCAACGCACTGCGGTCGGGAGGCATCGACCCCGGGTCCGGAGTCGGCGGCCTGCAGCCGCGCATCGCGTCCCTTTCCGATTACGGGTTCTGGGTGGTGTCGGGCGTGATTGTGGCGCCGGTCGCCGAGGAGCTCTTTTTCCGCGGCTATGCGCTCGGCGGATTCGAAAAGCGGGGGTTTGCCAACCGAGGCCTCATCGCGACGAGCGTCCTCTTCGCGGCGGTGCACCTGGACGCGTTCTCGTTCGGACCGCTGCTTGCCGCCGGACTCGTGCTCGGGTCGCTGCGGCTGTCGACGGGCTCCCTCGTCGCGCCGATTGTCGGCCATGCGACGAACAACTTCATCGTGATGACGCTGACACTCTTCGGGTTTTGACCGTGCGGCCAATGGGCCGCTACTGGCCGCCGCGCGCGTCCTTGGCCTTGGCGCGCAGCTGCTTGGAGCCGCACTTGCGGCATTTGGTGGCGCGCCAGGCGTTGCGCGAGTAGCAACCCATGCAGATCTTCTTGTGGAGGATTCTTGCCTCCGCTTCAGGGAAACGCGCCATGCAAGCCCGGGCACAAGGGCGGGCGATATAAGTCTTTCCCGCGAGGTCGCGGGGTGCTGGCGCTCACCGATTCAGGCGGTCCAGGATCTCCCGCTGGAAGGGCACGAACGGCACCTTCGCGCGGTCTGCCCGCGTGAACCAACGCGCGTCTTCGAGAAGTGGGGTGCTCCCTTTCACCGCGCAGCGGTAGACGCGGGCATCCCAAACGCGCGAGGAGAACGGCTTTCGCCTGTGGTCGACCTCGCGCGACGAGGCGACCTTCAGGCCGCAGTACCCGAGGTGCCGGGAAATCGCTTGCTCCGGCGATTCCGACCCGCGGACTTCTCCGCCTGGTAGCGCCCAGAGGCCGGCAAGCAGCCCGCCCCTCCCCCGCCGCACCGCGAGCACGCGGCCGCGCCTCTCGACCACCGCGAAGGCGACCTCGACTTCAGGCAGGACGGCACGAGGCCGGGCGCGAGGGTAGTCCTCGACCGCGCCCTCCGCCAGCGCCTTACAGTGCGGCGCCACAGGACATTCCCCGCAGGCCGGGGCGACCGGCCGGCAGACGAGCGCGCCAAGTTCCATCAGCGCCTGGTTGAACGTGCCGGGGGCGGCGCGCCCCATAAGAGCGAGTGCGCGGCCCTGGAATTCCCGAAGGCCCGACGGCGTCGAACTGTCTTCGCCGATCAAGAACAGGCGGGAAAGCACACGCGCGGCGTTCCCGTCGACGGCCGGCACGCGCGCGCCGAAGGCGATGCTCGCAACCGCGCCCGCGGTGTAGGGGCCAACGCCCGGCAGCTTGGCCAATTCATCGGCAGACGCAGGGACTTTCCCGTCGTGCAGGGCGACGATTTGCTGCGCGGCGGTGCGCAGCGAACGCGCGCGGCGGTAGTAGCCGAGCCCCTCCCACGCGCGCAGCACCTCGTCCTCGGAGGCCGCGGCGAGCGCCTCGACCGTCGGGAACCGCTCGAAGAACTGTTCGAGGAACGGGAGGCCTTGGTCCACCCGCGTCTGCTGAAGCGCGACCTCTGCGACGAAAATCCGGTAGGGGTCGCGCGTGCGGCGGAAGGACAGGTCGCGCGCATGCCTGCCGTACCACGAGAGGAGCGCGCCGCGAATATTTTCCTCGCGGGTCACGGCCCGTCGATGCGCCGGCCGATAGTTAAGGGGGGCGGAGGCGCTTTCGCTGACCCCCCCTTTTCGCTCAAGTAGTGCTCGCGGAATAGGGCGGTGCGGGTGGGGTGAAGTAAGATAGGGGCCCGCTCAGGCAGCGGCCCCGAATATGCGCTCGACCATCCATTTCCGTGAGAACACCTGCAGGTCCTCGTACCCCTGACCGACGCCGACAAAGAAGATCGGCTTCCCGATCGCATGCGCGATGGACAGGGCCGCGCCGCCCTTCGCGTCGGTGTCGATCTTGGTCAGCACGACGCCGTCGACGCCAACCGCATCGTTGAACGCGCGCGCCTGGCTCACGGCGTCGTTGCCGACCCACGCGTCGCCGACGAAGAGCGTGAGGTGCGGTCTCGCGACCCGCTTCATCTTCTTCATCTCGTCCATCAGGTTCGTGTTCGTCTGCATCCTACCCGCCGTGTCGACGAGCACGACCTCCTTGCCCCTCGCCTTGGCGTGCTCGATGGCGTCGAAGGCCACGGCGGCCGGGTCGGAACCCGGCTGGTTCTTGATGAGTTTCACTCCGAGGCGCGTCGCGTGAACCTCCAGCTGGTCGATTGCGCCCGCGCGGAAGGTGTCGCACGCGGCGATCACCGGGGAAAGTCCCTGGACCTTGAGGCGGTGCGCGACCCGCGCGATCGTGGTGGTCTTGCCCGTCCCGTTGATCCCCACGAACATGATCACAAAGGGCCGCGGCCCTGCTTTCACCGTGGCGTCAAAGTCCGCGTCCGCAGGAAGCGCATTCTCGACCGCGATGCGGAGCGCGTGCTGGATGAGTTCGCCCTTGTCGCCGAATGCGCCCATGCGGGCGCCCTGGAGTTCCCCGCGCACGGTCTGCTTCATCGCCTCGACCGTCTCGACTGCGATGTCGCCCTCGTAAAGCGCCACTTCGAGCTCCGAGAGGACCTCGTCCGTCTCGGCCTCGCCGAGACGCCGGCGGAGCAGCCCGCCCTCGAACGCCTCCGCTCGCTCGTCGCGCAGCGACCGCTTGACGCGCGCCTCTTGCTTGACCTCGGCCTTGACTTCCGGAACCTCAGGGGCGCGAGCAGCGGACTCGTGGGCCTCGGCTTTTCGCCGTGTCCTGCTCGTCGAGGTTGGGGCGGGGGAATCCGGGGTGGTGGGGACTTGCCTCTGAGAGGGTGAGGCGGACGCGTGCCCGGCGGGCGGGGGTTGCGGCGCGGGGCTGGTTGGTGCCCCGGCGGGGGCCGGGTCCGGCGCTTCGCCTGCTCCGCCCGAAAATTTCTCCTTGATCTCCGCAAGGCGCGCGCGGAGTTTCTCGAACATTTCGCGGCCGCTCCTTCGTCGGGCCTTGTCCCGCAGCTCCGGCGGGTCCTTCAGTCCTCGTCTTCGTCGTCGTCCTCGTCCTTGCGGCCTTTCGGCGCATGGCTGTGCGAGGCGTGAGATGCGGTGCGGGTGGGCGCCCGCGAGGGGGCCTCCCCGCCCTGGAGCTGGTTGTAGAGACCTTGGATCTGCTGCTCGAGGGCCGCCGCGCTGCTCTCCATGCGCGCGCCGCCTTCAAGCACTTTCTTCCGAGACGATTCGATCCTCTCGATGCGCTTCCTCAGCTTCTCCACCGCGACGTCGACCGGCAAAGCCGCCGACAAGCCTGCCCCGAGCTCCGTGATGGCGGCCTTCGTCGGGGACGAATTCGCGAAGATGTAGGCGTTTGCTCCCACGGGGACCAAGACCTCCTGCCCCTCCTTGACCTCTTTGTAGGCCTCGAGCGTCTCGATCGCCGTGCGGTGCTCCTCGAGCGAAATGCGGAGCAACTCCGACTGTGTGCGCAGCTCCTCCGCCTGCTCGCGCGTGTTTTGCAGCACCCCGAGCATGTTCTGGATGTCGGCCTCGACGTCGGCTCGGGTCTTGGCCATCCTCAAGCCTCCGGTGCGCCCGCGGCCGCTATCGGCCATGCTCGGCGACCTTCTCCTTGACTTCCTCCACCTTTTCGATGTTGATGAGGCGCCGCTTCACGTGGTGCCTCGAACCGTAGTCCGAGTACACGCGCTCGCGCGCCTTCGCCGGCGTGTCGCTTTGGACGTCGCTTGAAAAGTGCGCCCAGTCGTGCCCCATCTGAAACGTCCCCGAGACTTTGTAGGTCTTTGCCATCGCGCGGCTCCTCCTTTCAAAGGGAAGGTTCGTTTGAAACGGCTCTGGCTATTTGAAGTTCACGAGGGCGCACGAGAGCCCACAACGCGCGCCCGGTCACACCGCGACCGTTCCATACACGGCGACCGAGGCGATGAGATAGGCCGCAATCGTGCCGCCGTTAAGGAGCGGGAGCCCGGCTTGCGGGTTCCCCTTCAGCACCGCGCGCATGAGCAACGCGAACCCCGCAAGCCCGCCGATGAGCGTCAGCAAGGCGACCGCGAGGTTGCCCGTCACGCCGAGGAAGCTTGGGTCCTCGGCAAGCCAGTAGAACGCCGACACCACGAGCGCCCCCGGGATTACCACATCCCCGAGCCCCATGAACAGCGCGTCGCGCCGCTCGCCCGAGTCGATCTGCTCCTTCAGCGACTTGCGCTTGACGAGGAACGAGTAGCCCCAGTGCTTCGGGATGACGAACATGATCGGCAAGCTCTCGGCCATGACGGTGTCAGCAAGCGCGATCATGTGCTTGGTCTTGTAGACGGCGATGAAGTCGTACACCGCGAGCATGGCAAGGAGCAGGAGCGCGGGCAAGATTCCGAAGGAGAGGCCGAGGATTGCGGTGAGGCCGACGCACATGAGGACGCCGGCGACGTCGATCACGTACCACTCCGGGAAGCGCCACAGCAGGTAGGTGAGCAGGACCGCGAGTTCGAGCGCCACCGCGACGGCCGCCTCTTCCACGAGACCCTGCGCGAGCACCGGCGCGAGCACGAAATAGACGGTGAACCCCGTGATCCCGAGGAACAGCCCTTTGATCGCCTTTCGTCCGCCGAGGCGGACGGCGAGCAGAATTCCCCCCGTGAAACCGAGGATCAGCAGGATGTAGTACACCGAGTTCAGGGGGTTGTCGGTTTCCTCGCCGAACGCGCGGTACTCCGGCGGGTACAGCCCCGAAACCGCGATGCCGCCGAGGATGCAAAGCGCGAAAATCGCGCCGAGGGCGGCAATTCCGGGAATTTCCTCTCGCAAAGGGGTTTCCCTCCGGCCGGCTACGGGGCGCTTACGGGCGCGCGCCGGTCACGGGTTCCGCTGGAGCTTCGCGAAGGCGATGTTGCCGGTGACCTTCTCGACGAACGCCTTCACCGTCATCCCCTTGCCCGTCCCGGGGATGAACACGGTGTACCCTTCTTTGCGCGCGACGCCGTCCCCGCGGCCGCCGATGTCTTCGATGGTGAATTCGTAGACCTTCCCCTCCTCGAGCGCGGGGCGCTGCACCTGCGGCGCCGCCTTCTTGACCTTAATCGGCCGGTGCGCGCCGCAGGCTTCGCACTTCAGCACGAGCGTTCGCCCCTCGCGACCGAGGTGCGTGTCGGGCCGGTTGCACTCCGAACACATCACGAAGGTCGCGATGTACGAGCCGAGCTTGTCTTCAATCTGGCCGCGCACGAGGCGTGCTTGGAAGAGGAGGCGCCGGCCTTCCTGCGACCCGGCCGTGCCAAGTTCGCGCAGGAGGTACTGCAGCACGTCCTTGTCGTCGCGCCGAAGGACGTCCGTGACATCCTTGAAGTTGCGGAAGACGGTGGCCTTCCCCTCGTAAAGGATGTCCAAGTCCGGGAGTTGGAAGCGCTCGTGTTCGGCGACGTCCGCCGGGAGGTTTGCCTTCGCCCGCTCGAGGAGCGCGAGGTATTCTTGGTCGGTCGTCACGATGCGGCCACCGGGGTTCCCGCGGACTCTATGCCACTACAAAAACCCTTTGCGGTCTGGTAGGCGGCAAATCCAGGCATACGCTCAATACGCGCGAAAGCGAGGTTTTGCCGAAGGCCATGGCGGCGCCAACCGCGGGCGGGAAGAAGCCCCATCCGGTCACCTACGACGCGGA
>Ga0247727_10014749_pt1 | contig 12926 bp, 9 predicted proteins | sample WisWelCaveWW1625_FD_202498 | JGI IMG/M metagenome (GOLD analysis project Ga0247727, IMG submission 202498) | Biofilm microbial communities from Wishing Well Cave, Virginia, United States - WW16-25 | ecosystem: Environmental > Aquatic > Deep subsurface > Groundwater > Cave microbial mat | place...
CCAGAATGACATTTACCTCTAAAATTCTCCGTTGATCGAAAAATAAAAATTGCGAATTTCGCCGATATTACGCTCGACCGGCGCATAGTTATAATTCACTGCATTCTTCACGCCGAGTTGAAAAGCCAGCGGATGCCAGCGATAATGCAGGCGCACGTCCCATGTTTTTTGCGGCACTTCTTCGGGGAACTTCAACGTCTTGTCGTAACGTGAAACGTAATGATAATCCGCTTCGAGCGAAGCCGCGCCGAGCGAGAACGACGGCGAAACGAACGCCGTGAATTTCGGGCGATACGGCAAAATTTGATTTTCCTTCAAACCAGTCGCCGGATCGTCTTCCAAGCTTTTCGCTTCCATCCAGCTCAACGCCGTTTCCAATCCCAGCCGATTGCGCCACCAGCGGCCTTTAAATTCCGTTTCAATGCCGCGCATGCGTGTGCGCGGATAATTGAGAAACTGCAGCGTCGGAATGCGCTTCGTATCCAGCTCGATCAGATTTTCATATTGATTCTGAAAAACCGTCACTTCCGCGGAGACGTTTTCGCTCACACGCTGGCGCACGCCGACGTCAAACAACGTCGAACGTTCCGGCTGCAAATCCAGATTGTTTTTGAGCTCGAAGCCGCCGCGGCTTTTGAATTGGGCGAAGCGTTCGGCAATCGAGGGCGAACGAAAACCGCGGCCGATGGAAAAGTGCAAAATCGAGTTAGGCAAAAAATTATAACTCGCGCCGAATTTCGGACTCACCTGCTTCTCCGTTGAATCACCGACCAGCGTGAACGTGTCGTAACGCAGGCCGGTGTGAATTTGCCAGATATTTGAAATTTTCCAGATATCTTGAAAATACGGCGAAATCGCGTTGCCGCGGTGTTTGCCATAATGCTTGGACTCGGCCTCATCACGTTTATAATCGGCGCCAAACACCACGCTGTGCGCTTGATGCGGCAGCCAGTTCCATTGCGATTCGCCGCTGAACCCGAGCGCCGGTTTGAAATCCTTCGCCAACTCGGAGGGTAATCCGATGAGTTGGGAATTAAACGACAACCGAACTTTGGTGGAAAATTTCGGCGAAAAAATTTTGTTGTAAACCAGCGCCGCCGCCGAGCCGTTCAACTTCACTTTATCTTGCGTATCGCTTTTTAAAGGCGAATTGAGATCTTGCAATTTAAAAAAGAAACCGCGCGCATCGCGGCTGTAGGTCGCAAACAGCTTGAGATCCGAATCGTCGGGAAAGCGATAAGTCGCCTTGCCGGTAAAATACCAACGCCGGAAATCGCCGCGATCGCGATCGCCGGTGGATTCGTGCCGCGACACCGCGAGACGCAAGCCGAGCCGATAAAACGTTTGGCTATAACTCGCGTCGGTGCGATAATAATACAGCGTGCGATTCGTCCATTTCCATTCCGGCACCGCAGGCTCATCATAAATGCCGGCGCTCTGGCGAAAACTGAACGACGGCGATTGCGTCGGGCGTTTCGTGAGAATATTGATCACGCCGCTGATGCCGCCGGAGCCGTATAACACCGACGAGGCGCCTTTCAACACTTCAACGCGCTCGACTTCGGTTACCGGCAAAATATCCCAATTGGCGCGGCCGAGATCGCTGGTCAACACCGGCACGTCATCGATCAACATCAGCACGCGGCTCGCGCCGAGACCGAGCAACGCATAGCCGGAGCCGCCGCGCACATTCACATTTTCGCCGACGAGGGTGATGCCGGCGATGCTTTGCAAACTTTCGTCAATGCGAAAATTATTGCGGCGGCGAATTTCCATCGATCCGACCACGCTGACGCTGTTGGCGGCGCGCTGCAAATCTTCCTGCTGGCGCGAGCCGGTGACGATGACGGTTTCGGATTCAACCGCTGACGCCTGCAGCGCGATTTGCAATTGTGAGGTGGAATCGGATTGGATGCGCACACGAATCAACTCCGTGCGATAGCCGAGAAATGAAACTTTGAGCCCATACGCGCCGGGCGGCATGCGGCGAATGATGAAGCGCCCATTTTCATCCGAGGCCGCGCCCAACAACGTTTTAGTGACGGCCACATTCGCGCCATTCAGCGGCTCTTGTGTTTCAGCGGCAATGACGGTTCCGGCAATCTTACCGGCGGGTTGCGCGTGGGAAACAGAACACAACGACAACACAATTAAAACGGCGAGCAAAACACTTTTATACAACAAAGGCAAGATTTTCATCAATTAAAATTTCCTCATTTCCAAAAAGCGCAAATATTCACATTGGCCACCACCGGCTGCTCTTTCGTCAATTGCACGGAGATCGGCGAAAAATTAGTGTCGCAATTGGGATTATAAATACCGATAATTTTTTTAATGTCCCAATTCTTGCCGCGCTCTTTCCACAAAACCCCGACCAGCGGATAGGTGCCGGTTGGCACCGAAATTTCATATTTGGCGCTGTCGAGGTCAAACCGCACCGCGGTGCTGAAATACACGTCGCCGAGATCAAGATCATTCAGATCAAATTTCGCCACGGTCACGACGCGCACTTCATCGACATTATTCGGTCGCGAGTTGGGGTCATCAAACCTCACCTGTCCCGTGATCTTCGTCGTCGACGGGCTGAGGCCGTGATCGAATTCACAGGATAAAATAAAAATGGCGGCACACAACAGCAACAACAAAATGATACGACGCAATGCTTTTGCTCTCCTTCAACGTTTTATTTTATGTTATTCGTAGTCCTGCCCCCTTGTGGGGCATTCTTAAATAACAAACATTATCGAATTCAACCGTGGCCCACAAGGGGCCGGGGCTACTTTTCCAAAACCCGCATCGCTAAACTCGCCATCATCATCATGCCCGTTTCCAGCGCGTCGTCGTTGAAATTAAACATATCCGAATGCAGCGACGGCGCCGGACCGGTGCCGAGGCGAAACATCGCGCCGGGATATTTTTGCAAATAGTACGAAAAATCTTCGCCGCCCATGCTCGGCTCTTTCAGCTCGACGACTTTGGAGGCGCCGACAATTTCAGTGGCAACTTTTTCCACAAGATCGACCATGCGATCATCATTTACGAGCGACGGATAACCGGGATCGAGCATCACCTCGGCGCGGCCACCGAAGGATTGCGCGATGCCTTGTACCAACTCCGTGAAGCGACGATTCATGCGCTCGCGCGTCTCGGCCTGCAACGTGCGAATCGTGCCGCCGAGCCGAACTTCCGCGGGAATCACATTGTCCGCGGTACCGCCGTGAATCATCGTCACACTGATAACTGCCGGATCAGCGCCGTGCCGTTCGCGCGTCACCAAACTCTGCACGGCAGTGATGACATGAGCGGAAATCAACACCGGATCGATGGCCGCAAGCGGATGCGCCGCATGGCCAGACTTGCCGTGAATGACAACTTCAAAATCATCGATCGCCGCCATCATCGCGCCGCGCTTGATTCCGATCGTGCCGACCGGCAAATACGGCCACGCGTGCAGCGCGAAAAAAGCGTCGATCTTGTGGCCGTCCAAAAGATTCGAATCGAGCAACGCTTTGCCGCCGCCGTTGTGTTCTTCCGCGGGTTGAAAGGCACAAATAATAGTACCGCGCAACTCGTGCCGCAGTTCCGCCAGAATCTTCGTCGCACCGAGCAAAACCGCAGTGTGACCATCGTGGCCGCAGGCATGCATGCAGCCGACATTTTTTGAGCGATACGGAATATCGCTCTGTTCGGTAATCGGCAACGCGTCAATGTCCGCGCGCAAGCCAACCGTCGGGCCGGGCTTCGCGCCGCGAATGATCGCGACGGTTGCGTGCAGATTATCCGTCGTGCGAATTTCCAAATTCAGCGGCGCCAGAAATTTGCGAATAAACGCCGCGGTTTCTTTTTCCTGCCAGCTCAGTTCGGGATGCTGATGCAGATGCCGCCGCGCGGCGGTGACTTCGGGTACGATTTCGTGGGCGAGGTTGCGGAGGTGTTGGTGCATGGGTTGATATTGTCCAATCAGTGCTATTTTAGGAAGTATTTCATTTCACCACTGCAATAGACGAATGCGGCGGTCAGATTCGTAGTATTGAATATGGTTTTGCGTGACGTGAATCACCTTGCCCATTCGCAGCGCTTTCGTCTTGAATTCAGTCAAATGCAACAAACGACGCAAAAGATTGGGAACCTCATAGACCTGCGTTTGCGTAAGCGCTATCGTGATAATACAAAAATCGGCATGTGGACGAACTTTTTTCCAAAAATCAATAACGTTGATGGTCACAAAGGTAGGCTGCACTACTTTGCGGAGCAAGGTCGGAATGGCATCATCTTTTATAAGTGATGCCGGGCGCAATTTGAGCAAGGGAATCACTTGTCCCGGAAACCACGCCGCAATATCGGCCATGATTGCCGGATCATAGAGATGTTCGTCCAGTATGATCATGCCATGGCGAGTTGGCGTCTTTTAGCTGACCGCAACAACGCTTGATCGGCAAGACGGATCGCCTCTTGAACAGCTTCGGGCGTCAGCCGGCTCAGAGAATAAGCTTGGACAACTTGCTCAATGGTCTTGCCGGCGGCAAGAAGCGCGAGAATAAAACTCACTTCCAAACGCGTGTATTTGAACGTTGGCCGGCCGCCGCAAACGCCCGGCGCGGCGACAATGTATTGGCCCAATGGAAAATATTCGTAAACTTCACCGCCATACATTTCCCGCGCCAATTTTCTCAAGGACGCTTTGTTCTTTTTCAGGCTCAATTTATCCGTCTTCATTTAATCACTCGTTGCTGTTCCTTTGTATGATAACATTTCTCCGAGAAAAAAGCAAGGCGTAAATTGCTAATGGAGGTTGTTCCGGTTGTGGACGCGCCATGTGTTCAGGATTTGGTCGAGGAGTTCTTACGATTAACACCATCTCTCTTCATTTTCCCCTCCGCTCTGGTTAAATGTTTACTAATGTTTTAGTCTTTCGAGCGGAATAGAATTGGTGCTAAAGTTTCTGGTTTCGTTTTCGTGATTTTTCCGAGACTTTCTTTTCGCATGATCATGCAGAGTGTTAAAAAAGCTTTTATAACTTCCGGAGAATCTAACGCTGGACCCATTTTTCGAAGCTTGCCAACGCCTTAAGAACACCAGATGAGCCATAAATAAGTATACGCGTCTTAGCGTCCGTCGCTTTTGCCAAAATTTCTCCTCTGACCCTTGAATTATCTTGTCCGACATGTTTGCTTTCTGCAAAACATCGAAGGTAATCAATATATGCCTGAGTTCGGAGTGTTGTTAAGTATTTCCGAGCTTCGGTTGATTTGGAGAAGAAATATTGAAGGCTCGCACCAATAACTACACCCAAAATAGGTAAAGCAGCTATAACAAGGGTTGAGATATTATCCAAAGTTTTTCAAACTCTCCAATTAAATCTTCTACTCTGCGAATTTCAATTTATAAAATTAGCAAAGCTAATCAAATACAATTCAACAAGAATTATCCATCTCGCCAACCTCACGCCCCCAAAGATGACTTACTCATCTCCAACTCCACCGTCGTAATGCGCCACGCTGGGCAATCGAGGTCGACGCGCGAATTGGAGAAGACGGTAACTTCTTCCGAGCGTTCTTCCAGCAGATTGACTTTCCACGCGTGTGATACGGGCATGCCCCAGTGAAGTTTGCCACGCACACGTTGTGAGGAGGCGTTGTAGAGGCGAACGAGAACGGTGTCGCGCGCATCGCATTTTTTCACGGCGGTGATGACGAGAGAATCCGGTTCGGAACGGAACAAGGAAAAATCCGCCGGCAAAGTGTTGCCGGTTGGGCTGGTACCACGACAGACTTTTTCCAACAACGGCACGCGGAAACGCTGCGCCCAGGTGGGCACATTTGCTTTTTCCCAATTGCCGGTGTACGGCATGATGGCGTATTCGAAAACCTGCAGGCCCGGACATTGCGCTTCTGGCGTTGGAAAAGCCGGACCGGCGTGTTTCGGGCGCGTCGCCAAATCATTCCGCGACAGCCAGCCGACGGCGCGCAGCAAGGTGAGAATGAGCATGGTGTCTTTGCCAGAACGGTTTGCTTCGTATTCATACAAACCTTGCGTGAGCAGCGCGAGTCCGCTCTTGCGATCTTCGACGGCGCAGAAATGCTGCAGCGGCTCGGTCGGGCTTGGCGGCTGCAGCCAATTTTTTCCGGCGGATTTTTTCACAGGACGTTCGATCACATAAAACTGTTGGCCCGCGAGAGAATTGCTGGTCGCGAGCGGCGCGTGGCAATGCACCCGCAGGCGATGATCGCGCACCAAATTTTGAAACGTCGTCCGCACCGCGACATACGGCGTCGTCGCGGTGATGGTGAAACGAATTTCCAGCGGGCATTGCACGAGCTTTCTGCTGCGCGCCCCCTTCGGTTTGGCGCTGCGATCAAACTCTGCCGGCAGCGGCAGATTCAGCGTGACTTCGATTTCCGCGGCCAAATCCGAATGGTGCACGACGCGCAGCTTGCCTTTACGGCCTCGGCTCCAAATCGTCTGACTCTTTGGCGCCGGAGAATAATCATACTCGTCACCGACGTCTTCCGTGTCTTCAAAAATATTGCAGCGTTGATATTGGCGTTGGCTGATTTTGTCAAACATATCAAAACTGCCATCCGGAAAAAATTTAACCCGGAGAAAAGCATTCTCCACGACATTGCCTTTCACGCGGACGGCTTCCGTGGCTTCAATGGTTTTCGTCTTCTCCGCCTCAACGGCGCGCACGGAAAAAGTTCGGTAACTCACTGGCGCCATTTCCGGCGTGAGAAATTCGATTTCAGCAACGTGCCATGGTGTTTCCTCTTTCGCCGCGTCCAAATGGAAATTCGTGCGATCTTGCAACAGATGCGCGCGCTTGCTGGCAAAGGTGAGCGGATGTTGCCCCAGCGTTTGGCCGAGTTTGGCAAAGGCTTCGGGCAAATTATAATCTTCGCGCGCCGTGATGGGCCACGAACGAATCACGTGGGTCGGCAAAGGTTGGTTATTGCTGTCGCAAACGGCAAGCGATTTCGGCAAGCGTCCCGGCGGCAACAGCACGAGCGCACGGATCACCTCGCGCCGCGTGGTGGCCGCAGGATTGGTAACGATGAAACTCGGCGTTTCCGTGGACGACGTATTGCGCCGCACCCGTTGCGCCAAGCTTTCCAGCGCCGCATCAACGACATTCTCGCCGATCTGGCGGGCTTCGTCGAAACGACCCAACATTTCGCGATGCACCGCATCAATGCTGCAGCCGCAAATCGAATCGTGCGGATGATTTTGCAGCAGCTTTTTCCAGGCCTGATTTAAAAATCCGGAACCATGATTGGCGCCAGCGCGCAACCACGCGAGAGTAGCCAACGGCTCGGCGAGATTGGCGAGCAAGACTTCGCAGGCATCGTTCTGCTGCTTCAAATAAACGCGCGCCGAAAACACGCCGGAGAGAACGTAATGGCGCTTGCTGCCGTGCAATTCGCCGGAGTGATTCGGAAACGCCAGGCCGGAGCGCCGGAGCGTGGCGATGAAACGCGAAAACGTCGTGTGCTCGATGGCGCTATCTTTGAGCACGGAATTGGCGTAGCTCAACATTTTCGGCAACTCCGGCTGCGGCTCCAGATGATCGCAGCCGTTATTGATGAGAATGTGTTTGCTGCCGTCGCTCGCCGGTTTGGCGGCCTGGCCGATTTTGTTAACCTCTTGATACAAACGATCAAGGAGCACGTCCAAACGCGGCGTCTCGCCGAGGTGTTCGCCAAAGCCTTCGAAGCCCAGCTCCGTGCCGTTGCAGTAGCCGTTGATTTGATAAATGGCCAGCACGCGATTGCCGTCCGGCGCGACCCACAAAAATTCCGTGCCGAGGCGCTCTTCTTCATCGCCGAGGCCGCGCGAAAAAACAAAATTGTCGATATTGCAGCCGCGCAGCAATTGCGGCATCTGCGCGATATGTCCAAACGAATCCGGCATGTAACCGACTTTCATCACGCCGCCGTGCTCGCTCGCCACGCGGTGGCCGATTTGCAAATTGCGAATGAGCGCTTCGGCGCTGACCAGAAACTCGTCGGGCAACACATACCACGGGCCGGTTTCGATGCGCCCGGCTTGCACCAAAGCGCGGAAACGCTCGCGATTCTCCGGACGAATCGCGAAATAATCTTCCAGCACAATCGCTTGGCCGTCGAGCACAAAATAACGGAATTCGGCATTGCGCTCCATTAAATCCAGCAAACGATCGACCAGACGCACCAAGCGCTGGCGGAATTGTTGAAAGGGGCTGTACCACTCGCGATCCCAATGGGTATGGGAAACAACGTGTAGCCGATGGCGAATCGTTTTGGACATAACCTGGGCTTCCTTTGGTTGATAATCAACTGGCCCAAATGGCGGTATACGTGACATTTCTCCCTCGCGTCAACAAAAATGACTGCACTGATAATTTGCAACGAAATGGGAACCGCTACAAAAAACTTTTTATGTGTTGGTTCTCATCGCTGTATTGGTTCATTAAAATATTTAACTCAAATCTCGCGTTTTTTCAATTGATCCAGCAAAACGGCGAGCAAAATAACGACGCCTAAAACGACTTGCTGCACATAACTGCCGACGCCGGTGAGATTGAGGCCGTTACGCAGCACGCCAATGAGCATGGCGCCGATGAATGTGCCCACGACGGAACCGCGTCCGCCGAAGAGGCTGGTGCCACCCACCACGACAGCGGCGATGACATCCAACTCGTACATCTGCCCCGCATTCGGCTGGCCACTCGACATGCGCGAGGCGAGCAGTATGCCGCTCAAAGAGGCGAGCGCACCGCAGATGATGTAAACGAGCAGCAAAGTTTTTCGAGTAGCGATGCCAGCCAAGCGCGCAGCTTCGGCATTACCACCAACCGCGTAAACATTGCGTCCGAATGGCGTGTGCTGCAAGATGAACCACGCGAGAAGATAAACGAGCAGCATCACGATGCTCGGAAACGGAATTCCAAAGATACGACCGCTGCCGAGCGCATCAAAAATCGGTGGCAAGCCCCAGATGGGACGCCCTTCAACCCAAATGTACGCCAGTCCACGCCAGATCGTCATCAACGCCAAAGTGGTGATGAACGGCGTGACGCGAAAAGTCGTGATAAAAAATCCGGCGATGACTCCGGAAAGCGCGCCGACGAGCAAGCCGCCGGCAATCGCCAAACTCAATCCGATTTCCGGTGGCAAATTAAATTTCAAAATCCACGTGGCAATCACGCCGGTCAACGCCACCAAACTGCCGACGGACAAATCAATGCCCGCCGTGAGAATAACAAAGGTCATGCCGACCGCAATGACCGCGATAATGGAAGTCTGAAGGGTGACATTGATCAGATTCGCCGGCGTGAGGAAGTGTTCAGAAGTCAGGGCGAAGAACAAAAACTCGATGATGAAAACGACGAAGATGCCATACTCTTGCAGATGTTGCAAGTATGGGCGCATGTCCAAATTTCTTGGCGCTGTCGCAGACAAATCGAGGTCTGCTCGTTCAGACGAGGTTAGCCGAATTTGTTGCGCGGCTGATTGGTTCACGCACTCCCTCGAAATTGAATTAAAATTGTTCTAATTGTGAGCTCGTTATCTCACTCAATTTCCCATCAAAAAACTGAAATTTATTGAAAAAAGAAAAAGATTCGTAAGATGGGTGATCTTTCAAAGCTTTAATGCACCATACAAACAGTGTTCTGAGCCATGCACAGGTATCTGAGCGAGATAGAACATGTTCGACATCAAGGACATCAAGAATTTTCCCTCCGTCATCACTCTCGTGGAAATGTGGATAAAGTTTCAAAATCTCAGCTTTAGGATGCCGAATATCTTCGACATCGTCTTTGTAATCTTCTAACGAAGGGTTTAGAGATAAAACTGAATTTAAGGATTGGACATCTGCAAAATAATATGCCTCAAGCATATTCACCAAGAAGTGAACTGAAGCACGAGTCTTTTGTGAATCAGTCAAAATGGTATCGAATGCTCTTCTGTAACGATTAAAAACCTCTTGGGCGTTTTGTCGCCGATCGTGTTCCAGATCATCAATCAATATAACTAATTGGCAAGGATCATCCTGTAGATGTTTTCTTGCTGGCAGCCCAATTTCATCTTGATCTTTATTAGGAATGGCCTTTCTCGTGCCAACCATTTCATATTTATTTTTTCTTTTTTCCGAAGTGATCGGGCTACGCTGTCCAATAAATCGAATAACCTGAAAACTACAAGTTTCAGTTGCCATCAACGATTTAAACAATTTTGGCAAATGCTTCCGCTCACCTTTGCCGGTGACAATTAAATTGAAGTGAAAATAATAACATGTTTTATCCTGTACGGAAATAGGATTTGTAGATGAGGCATTGTGCATATTCATTTGGCAGCCTCTTCTGATGAAAATCTGCTTTGCGGTGCTATTAATTCAGCCATATAAAGTGAGCCTGTCGCATATTCGGATAACAGATCTTTAATTTCTGGAATCTCACTAACGCGCTTCATAATCGTCTGGCCAGATTTACTCGTTTCTGCTGCCAAAATATTTTCTGGCTCAAACTGGCTGATGAGCACCGGGGAATGTGTTGCAATGAATACTTGTTTATTCCATTCATTAACGGCGAGCTTCACCGCTTGGGCAAAGACAGCTAATGCATGAGGATGCAAAGATATCTCAGGCTCATCAAAAAGAATCAACGATTCCCGCTCTTTGCCTTCAGCAAATAATGCGGTTAATTGAAATAACATCTGCAAGTGCCCATCAGAAACACCGGAAGCTTTAATGGGCTGACGTAGTCCTTGTTCGATAAAATTTCCATAGACCGTGCTTGGCCCTGTTTGCTCAATCAGCAAGTCTTTAAAGGCGGGGAAACTTTGCCTCATTAGATTGGTAATCGTTTCAAAACGTTCATCAAAAGCCTGCTTATCGTGAAGATTGCGAAGAACCGACCATAAATTTTGCCCTCGATCCCATAATCGAGTTTGATAACTTGACTCGGATCCAAACTTTTTGAGTCGAAACAAGTCTATCGAACGTGAATGATGGGAATGTATAAAGTGAAGTAATCTGTTTAACTCAGAAGCTTCAAAAGAATATTCCTCAAAATCAATATATCGCGTCAGAGCAAGTTTTTCCGGTTCTCTGAGGGTAAACAAAGCATGCTGGTCTGATTTAGAATGATAGTAATCAGCCTTATCGCTGCCAATTTTACGATCTATCAAGCGAGGAGTGTGATTTTTTGAATCGAGCAGTTCTCCTACAAAAGGTTCAATTCTACCCGAGGAGTATCCGAACAAAACTTCGTAGCTGACTAATTCCGTTTCAAGGAGAATGGAAATATTAGCCCCTTCATCGGCGCCATCCCAAAGTGCGCCAATTCCGTGATTACGATCGGAAGAGGCTTCATCAACGCCGCGAATCGCGCAATCACGAACGAACCAAATAGTATCTAGTAAAGTCGATTTCCCAGCTCCATTTGGCCCGAATAGAACATTTAGTGGTTCAACTTTAATGTCCACATCTGCCAATGAACGAAAATTTTTTATTTTTAAACGTACTAATCTGTTAGGCATATTTATCACCTATAAAAAATTGACTGTACAAACAATTATGCCGCTTGACCCTTCACACTCAAACCCTGCCCAGTCGCCAGATGCATAATCTTCTCCTGCGTTGCCTCTTCCCGCGAGAGAATACCAACCAACTGGCCTTCCCACATCACGCCGAGGCGATCAGCGAGACTCATCACTTCCGGCAAGTCCGAGGAAATAACAATGATGGCACGGCCTTCGGCGGCGAGGTTGCGAATCAACCCGTGAATCTCGCGTTTGACGCCGACATCCACGCCCCACGTCGGCTCATCGAAAATCAGCACGCGGCAGTTCGTTGTCAGCCAGCGCGCCAGCACAACTTTCTGGCGATTGCCGCCGCTGAGGTTTGCGACTTTTTGCCCGAGCGACGGCGTGCGAATGCTGAGACGTTCAACATGCGCTTGGGAAATTTCTTTCACACGCCGCCAGTTGATTTTCCAACCGGCGCGCAATTTGTCGTAGCTGCTCAGCACGATGTTTTCTTGCACGCTCAACCCCATGATCAAGCCCTGTTGATTTCGATCCTCCGTCAACAAGCCGATGCCAAGACGGATCGCTTCCGCCGGTGAACGTGGATGAATTTCCTTGCCGTCGAGAAAAATTTTTCCGGTTTGTTTGCGATCTGCGCCGAAAATCATGCGCGCGACTTCGGTGCGACCGGAGCCGACGAGACCGGCGAAGCCCAAAATCTCTCCGGCGCGCAAGCTAAAGCTTACGCCACTCACCCAATCGCGTCCGAGATTTTCCACGCGCAAAACTTCCCGCGCCGTTAAACGCTGCAAAGATTGCTTCTCTTTATCTTTGTTATCTTTTTTTTCTTCTTTCAGCTCTCGCCCAACCATCCACTGGACGAGTTGTTGACGAGTTGTACTCGTCACTTCCGTCGTCGTCACCCATTTGCCATCACGAAGCACAGTGAGCCGATTGCCAATTTCAAAAATTTCTTCGAGGCGATGCGAAATATAAATGATCCCAACGCCATCTGCCGTGAGTCGTTTAATGAGCAAGAATAAATGCTCAAGCTCTTTATCCGTCAGCGTCGCGGAAGGCTCGTCCATCGCGATAATGCGCGCGCGATGATGCAGCGCTTTCGCAATTTCCACCATCTGCCGCTGCGCGACGCTGAGCCGCGACACGGGTAGTTGCAACGGCAAATCAACGCCGAGTTGTGCCAGCAACGCCCCGGCCTCGGCGCGCAATTTTTTCCAATCAATGAACAGCGATTTGCCATTGCCACGGCGCGGCTGATGGCCGAGTAAAATATTCTCTGCAACGGAAAGCGCCGGCACGAGTTTGAAATCCTGATAGATCACGCCGATGCCCGCCGCAATCGCCGCCGCGGGATCCGCGAAATGCCGCTGCGCGCCATTCACCCAGATCTCGCCGGAGTCG
>Ga0247727_10014750_pt1 | contig 12926 bp, 12 predicted proteins | sample WisWelCaveWW1625_FD_202498 | JGI IMG/M metagenome (GOLD analysis project Ga0247727, IMG submission 202498) | Biofilm microbial communities from Wishing Well Cave, Virginia, United States - WW16-25 | ecosystem: Environmental > Aquatic > Deep subsurface > Groundwater > Cave microbial mat | place...
GGGGGCATGGTCGGGGTAACGAGACGTTGGGACAACGGCTACACAACCGCGCGTGCTGGGGTCTCGTGCCGCTCCGGTCGACGGAGGCCTCCCCTCCGGCGCCACCCGGCAAACTGACCCACTACCCGTCTTTGGGTTGTTTTGAAAGATGCTCTAGGTTAGGGGTGTAGGATATGCCGACGTATCGATACATTGCCAAGCGGGGACCGAAGGATACGGTGGAGGGAGTGCAGGAGGCGGCGAGCAGGGCCCAGGTGCTCTCGAAGCTGTCGGGTCTCGGCTACATACCGGTTCGGGTCGTGGAGGTAGAAGAGGGGCAGACGTCGACTGCGGCGACTGCGGCTCCAGCTTCAGCGACAACTCAGGCGACGCCGCAGCCGGTTCGTCGGGGGCAGCGTGTCCCGGCGCGCCACCTGAACGTTTTCACCCGCCAGTTCGCCAGCTTGGTGCGTGCGAGTGTGCCGTTGTTGCGTTCGCTCTGGTTGCTCACCGAGCAGACGTCGCATCCGTACCTGCGGCAGTTGCTCAAAGAGGTGGCTGAGGAGATTCAGCATGGGCAGCCGTTGTCCGAGGTGTTGGCGAGGCACCCGGAGGTCTTCTCGCCGCTCTACATCAGCATGGTGCGCGCCGGGGAGGTGGCCGGGATGCTCGATACCGTGCTGGATCGGTTGGTGGCGCAAGCGGATCGCGACGAGGCGCTCCGGGGCAAGGTGCGGGCGGCGTTGGCCTATCCGTTGTTCGTCGCGCTCACCGGGATCGGTACCGTCGCGTTTCTCCTGACGTTCGTGATGCCGAAGCTCCTGGCGCTCTTTGCGGGGTACGGCAGCCGTCTCCCGATGCCCACGCAGATTCTCGTCGCGGTGACTGGGCTCATGCGGCAGTGGTGGTTCTGGTTGTTGGTGGTCGTCGCTGCGGCAGCGGTGGCGCTGGCGTGGAAGACGCAGAAGGCGCGTTTGCGTCCGCCGATTGATCGGCTGGTGCTGCGGCTACCGGTATTCGGAACGCTGATCCATCAGCTGGAGTTGTCGCGGTTTACCCGGTCGTGCGGGCTGCTGCTGCACCACGGCATCCAGATCGTGCAGGCGATGGAGGTGGCGCTCCCCACCATCAGCAATCATGCGATCCGTCATGACTTGGAGCGTTTGCCGGGTCTGCTGCAGGGCGGAAACTCCCTGGCGAACAGTCTCAAGCAGGTGTACAACAAGAACCCGCTGCTGATCAACATGGTGGCTGTCGGTGAGGAGGGAGGGCGCGTCGCGGAATCGCTGTCCGAGGTGGCGACCTACTACGAACAGGAAGCGGAACGGTCGCTGGGCATCATCGCCGCGCTGCTCGAGCCGGCGGTGATGTTGTGCGTGGGCGGCGTGGTCGGATTTATCGTCATGGCGGTGTTGCTTCCGATCTTCGAGTTGGGTATGATCGCAGGGTGAGTGGCGAAGATCGGTGCATCGTCCACAGTCCATAGTCGACAGTCCACGGTAAGAACGGCAAGCGAAGGAGACTAAACCCTTGTCAGAACATGTTAAGCCTGTAGGAATTCGTCGCGATAGGTTCGGCTATGGACTATGGACTATGGACCGTGGACGCTCTTGGCGCGTTGCTGGCCGGGCATCGGGTTTCACGCTCATCGAGCTGATGCTGGTGATTGTCATCATCGGCGCGCTGGCGGCGATGGTGGTGCCGCGGCTGACCGGCCGGTCGGAGAAGGCTCGGCGCAACGTGGCGCAGGCCGACATCGAGGGGAATCTGACGCTGTCGCTGCGGCTCTACGAGGTGGACAGCGGGATGTATCCGACGACCGAGCAGGGGCTGCAGGCGCTGCTGCAGAAGCCGTCCAGTCCGCCGACGCCGAAGAACTGGAGCGGGCCGTATCTGGAGAAGCAGCCGCTGGATCCGTGGGGGCGTCCGTACGCGTATCAATACCCGGGCAGTCACCCGCCGCGCGATTACGATCTCTACTCGTTGGGTGCCGATGAGAAGGATAGTGCCGACGACGTCACGAATTGGCAGTGAGCGGTAGCAGGTGGGGACGCGACGGTCAGCCACGACGTGTGGGGACATGATGGCCGGCGTGAACTGTTGGGGACGGGGCAGCCGGCGATGGTAGATGGGGACATGAACGGGGAACAAAGGTTTCGTCCCTCGTCTCCACCGGTCCGAGTTGACTGTTGTGTCCACGACTTGCGTGGACGGCGGCCTTGTCCCCACTCGGCTTGGCCGCCAGTCACGTCCCCAACGAGCCCGGAAGACAGTCACGTCCCCAACGAGCCCGGAAGACAGTCACGTCCCCCTCGGCTCCTTGGACGACGGGGCTTCACGCTCATCGAGATCCTAGTGAGCATCGTAGTGCTCTCTGTCGGCGTGGTGGTGGTGTTGCAGGCGTTTGCGCGGGTGTCGCACGCCACGCTCGTCGCCGAGCAGCGCGCCCTCTCGTACATGCTGGCGAGCGTGAAGATGGCCGAGTTTGAGACGGCATTTCGCGAGCAGGGAGAGTTGCCGGAGGAGGACGAGGGAGCGTGGCGCGTCGGGCGGCAGCAATTCACGTGGACCATGGTTTCCTCGGTCGTCCCCGGTGATCCTCAGGCCATCCTCGCCGCGTTGACTGTGCAGTGGACGTATGGCCTGCGCAGCGGCGACTACCGCGTCGAGACGGTGCTGCGGTTGCTGGCAACGTCATGACTCCCAACTTCCAACATTGGTCGCAGGTCGTAAGTCGTAGGTCGTATGTCGTATGTCGTGCGACCTCCGACCTCCGACCTCCGACCTCCGACAGACCTTCGGCGACATGCGACGGGTTTACATTCGTCGAGATGCTGATTGCTTGCGCGCTCGTGTCGCTGGTGGCCGGCGCCGTCGTGGCCACGATCGCCGGCGGCCTGCGCGTGTGGGAACGCGTGCAGGCGTTTGGCACGCGCGATCAGGCGATCGAGATCGCGTTTCATCAGATGCGCAACGATCTGCGCAGCACCCATCGTTTTGAGCCCATTCCGTTCACCGGTCGATCCGACACCATGTCCTTCCCCTCCGTGATTGAGATGCATCAGGGCGATCAGTCTTGGGAGGAGGTGGGGGAGACGACCTTTCTATTCGATCGCCGCCATCGCCAGCTGCGTCGCGTCCGGCAACCGTATCGGATGATGCGTCGCGCCAGGGCGTCCGAGGGCGGTATCGCGGTGCTGGATCATGTGGAACGCTTCCAAGTACGGTACTATCAACTGAACGAGGCATCGGGAACGTATCAGTGGCGGGGGTCATGCGAGAGTGCCGAGCCACCGCTGGCGGTGCAGATGGAGGTGGGGTGCCGGGGGCCGGGGGCGAAGGAGCTGACGACGCGATCGCTGCGGGTGTATATCCCGACGGCGCCGTGGGCGGAGGACGAAGAGGCGGGGGCGGATGAGGGGTAAGGGGTACGGGAATGCGGAATTCGGATTGCGGAATGAAGAACGCCGCTAGTTGTTTCGTAGCAACAGGGGGTCTGACATCATGCCGAGCAGCCCGGCTCAGGCGAAGAGGTCTGACTTCATTGGCGGGCTGGGTTGAAGCGGCAGGATGAGCGGGGAGCAGTTGACGACCAACGTGTCAATGCGTCACGGGGCCTGGCGCCTCCAAGACTTCGCCGTCCTTGGGACGGACCCCCAGCCATCACCCTGCGTGGTTGCTCTCGCGTCCGAGACATCCCCGCAGTGAGCAAGACGTTGGTGCCATGACGTGGCGTTGGGGCTGGGGGTTCTGAGCTTGGCGGACGGCAAAGTCTTGAAGGCGCCACCCGTGGTTTGCAAGTGTTGTTGCGTTAATGTGAGGGCGACGCGTGGGAGTGTGCTGGTGCTTGTCGTCTGGGCGGTCTCATTGCTGAGCTTGCTGGCGGTGGCGCTCGCCTCTCGCAGCACGTTTCTGCTGGGAGCGACTGACCGCATGACGGAGCGCCTGCAGGCCTCGTATATTGCGACGGCGGGTGTGCAGCATGCGTTGAAGGTGGTGGCGCGTGATGCAACGCTCCATGACGATGGACTCAGCGAGGAGTGGGCGGACAGCATGGCGCTCTTCGCCGACCAGCCGTTCGGCGCCGGGACATTTACGGTGTATGCTGACGGAGCGGGTGCAGGTGGCGCGCCAGCGGCGGATGGAGCTGAGGCGCCGACAGAGGCGTTTGGTCTCGTCGATGAGGAGCGGAAGCTGAATCTCAATACCGCCTCGCCGGAGATGCTGCAGCGGCTGTTCCAGGTTGCCGGCGGTTTGGAAGAGGAGGCGGCGACGGACATGTCGGATGTCGTCGTCGATTGGCGGGATGAGGATCAGGATGATCGCCCCGGCGGCGCGGAGGATTTTTACTATATGGGATTGACGGCATCGTACGACTGCAAGGATGCGCCGCTCGAGAGTGCGGAGGAGCTGTGGTTGTTGAAGGGAATGACGCCGAAGCTCTTCGAGCGCGTGGCGCCACTTGTGACCGTGTACGGCTCCGGCGCGGTGAATATCAATACCGCCAGCGAAGAAGTGTTGCAGGCGCTGGGGCTCGGGGCCGAGTCGGCGCGCGGCATGCTCTGGTACCGTGCGGGTGAGGATGGCGCGCCAGGCACGGACGATGATCGGACGCTGACCTCGACGGCGGCGGTGTCGGGGGATCTGAGCGCGCTCATGTCGGCTGAAGATATCGCCCTGCTGCAGCGGTTGGGGCAGGACCGGCTGGCGGCTGTCGGATCATCGGTCTTTTCCTTTCGGGTAGTCGCGCAGGTGGGCGAGGGAGAGACGGCCGGTCAGAGTCGGACGCAGGTGCGTTGTGTCGCGGAGCGCTCCGGTCGCATTCTGACGTGGAGGGAGTGGTGAAACTGGGCGGTATCGGCGCATTGGCGCAGACATGGCGGACGCAGCTCGGGTCATGGCGAGGGACGATGGGGTCGCAGGGGACGACGGTCTTATCGCTCGACCGCCAGTGGTTCAAACTGGTGCATGTGACCGGAGCGCGTCATGGCGGCACCATCACCCACGTCTTCGCGCTCTCCGTGGAGGGGCTCGGCGACAGCGAGATCGTCGAGCGTGTGCGGCGGTGGAGCGCGGAGCAGGGGTTCAAGCCGGGACGTGTCGTGATCGCCCAGCCGACGCAGCTGAGCTCCACGCGTCTCTTCACGCTGCCGTCCACGGATCCGCGGGAGATTCGGGATATCGTGGAGTTGCAGGCGGAGAAGCACACGCCGTACGCCAAGGAAGAGATCGTGACCGATTACCTCATGCTTGATACGGACGCGCAGGGATACTCCCGCGTGCTGCTGGTGATTGCGCATCAGGATCCGATCCATGGCGCGATCCGTCTCGTTCAGGCGATCGGGTGGCCGGTGGAGCGGGTCGGGTCGGAGCTGGAAGGGGTGGCCGGATGGTTGCGCACGGCGCGCGGCGCGGCGGCCGATCGCGCCGTGATCCTGCTGGATGTGGAGGAGCAGGGTGTGATGCTGATGCTGGTGCATCGGGGACGTCCGTATATTCAGCGGCGGCTGGCTGTCAATCTGCCGCAGCTGCAGCAGGATCGGGCGGCTGAGCTGTTGCGCCTGGCCACCGACGTGCAACGCTCCATGGAGGCCTTCGAAGTGGTGGAGGGTGTCAACCTGACGGTGTCGGAGGTGGTGTTGACCGGTGGCGTCGAGTTGTTGGAGGGGTTCAGCGAGCCGTTGCGCCAGCGGCTCAATCTACCGGTCACGGTGGCGCCGTCGTTTGAGGGGCATCGGGTGTCGGAGTCGGCGGCGCAGGCGGGACAGGCGTTGCGGCAGGTGTCGTTTGCCGGGCTTCTGGGGTTGGCGCTGCAGCCGGGCAAGATCGATCTGACGCCGAGCGTGCTGCGGCTTCATCGGGCGTTCGAGGTGCGGGCGAGGACGCTGGTGGTGCTGGGATATCAGATGATTGCGTTGCTGATGCTGGTCTCGGCGCTCGGGATCAACAAGGCGAGGCAGAGCGAGCGGTATCATGCGTGGTTGACGCAGGAGCATCGGCGCGTCGCGCAGGAGGCGGGGCAACTGGAGGCGACGCTGCATCGGGTGGATGTGGCGAAGCGGTGGTTCGACGCGCGCGGGACGTTGCTGGGGGCGATGGCAGAGTTGCATGGCGTCGCGCCGCCTGTGATCCGGTGGGAGAGCGTGGCGTTCACGGAGGGAGAGCAGATCGTCGTGCGCGGTGTCTCTCGGGAGATGCCGAAGGTATTCGAGTATGTGTCGGCGCTGAAGCAATCAACACGCTTCAGCCAGGTGGAGGCGCGGCGCGTCACGAAGCGTAAAGAGGGTGAGGAGGATATCACCGATTTTGAGATCGTCTGTTCGTTGCGCGCGCCGGAGGAGAGCTAGAGGCCTGGGGTGCGGGAAATGCGGAATGCGGAATTCGGAATGCGGATTGCGGAATGACAAAGAACGAGACTGCTTCGCTGTGACGTTGGGGGCTGACCGCAAGCTGGGAAACCCGGCTGGCGCGAGAGGTCTGACCCCATCGGTTGCCTGTGGCGGATCGTCTGGATTGGGCAGGGGAAATGTTGTCGCTCGACGTGGGTAGTTGATTAGTGAAGGGGGTTCAGTGAAGTTACCACGGTTGCGTCTGGATCAGTTGTCCCGCATGCCGCAGCGCGAGCGGCTGCTGCTCGCCGGCTGCTGCGTGGTGGTGTCGGTGGTGCTGCTGGATCGGTTGGCGATCAGTCCGTGGTGGCAGCATCGCCAGCGGGTGCGTGACGATATCGCGCGACTGGAGCAGCGTATCGTGGCGTATCGACGGCTCCTGGACCGCAAGGGGCGTATTGTGGCGGAGGCCGATGCGTATCGCGACTATCTGCCGTCGGCGGTTGCTGCGCCGGTAGACATGGCGTTGTTGCTTCGGGAGATCGAAACGTACGGCGGCGATAGCGGCATTGCGCTCGGGGAGGTCAAGCCGTTGACCGCGGGGGGCGAGGAAGGACGGGCGGCTCCGGTGCTGGAGATTCGGTGCCGTGGCACGTTGCAGCAATGGGTGCGATTCGTGCATCTGCTGGAGTCATCGACGGCGTTGTTTGAGATTCAGCGGGCGACGTTGGCCATGGGGGAGGGGGGCGACGAGTTGCTGGAAGGTTCGTTGCGACTGTCGACCGTCGTATCCCTCGATGTGTCGGGCGGGTCGTCGACATCGAAGCCAGAACTGTCCAGTGCGCCGCCTTCGTAAGCTCATGGAAGACTTAATGAGTCAGCAGCGCGCAGCCGACAGCAGAAAGCAGAAGGCAGGAGGTAGAAGGCCGCCAGCGTGGGATCAATCACAGCGAGCAGAAAGCAGAAGGCAGGAGGCAGGGGGCGCATGCTGTTACCGGTTTTCTGCTAGCTGCCTTCTGCTAGCTGCCTTCTCTTTGGGCGGTGGTGTCGGCGCGTGGGCGGATGAGCCGTCCAGCCAGCCGGTCGTCGAGGTGAAGATGCAAGAAGGGTTGCGGTTTACCCTGCCACCCGACTGGCCGGTGGAGAAGCGCGGTGGCGTGGTAGCTCCGATTCCGATCGAGGAGTATCTGGCGCGCAAGTTCTCCGCGATGGACAACCGGCTGCGGTCGCTGGAGCAGCAGACGGCGGGATTCGACCTGCGGCTGCGCGTGCTCGAGGAGCAGGCGCAGGAGCGGAAGGGATTGCGGTCGACGGGCGCAGGGCCATAAGGGCGGTGAGAAGTGACAGGTGACGATTGTGTCAGGTGTTAAGTGTAAGGTGTCAAAGAGCCGCGTCGTACGTTCCCTTGACACTTGACACCGTACACCTGGCACGACGCTCACGACTTGTCCTCCGTCACTTGTCGCCCGTCCCTTGTCACAGTAGTAAGCGTGGAGGGTAAGAACATGAGCGGAACGACTCGGGCGGCCGGTTTCAGTGCAATGTCGGTTGTGGTGGCGCTGATTGTGGTCTCGACGGTGGCGGGGCTGCTGTGGATGGGTGCAAAGGGGGCGTCCTCCGGACGGCAGGTGGTGGCGTCCGGCGCTGCGTCACCTTCGTCGAGCCCCTCGGCTGCGATCGATTTGCTGCAGAGCGTGACTCCGGCATCAGAGGGCGTTGCGGGCATGATCTTCGGGGTGCCTGTCGGGAAGGGCAATTATTATTTCGCCAAGCGGGTGGCGTACATGTTCCCGAGGCCATGGGGCGCTGCCGATGTGCCTGAGGAGCAGCGGGATGACATTGTGTGGGAGCAGCTGATTCTCCACTATGAGTCGTTTCGTCGTGGCGTCACGGTGACGGACGATGAGCTTGAGGAGATGGTGAACATCCTCCTCAAGAATCAGGAGCAGACGTTCACCCGGCGGGGGGATCCCGCGGTCTATCAGCAGTGGGTCACGGAGGCGCTGAGCGAGCCGGTCGATCTGTTCGAGAATCAGGTGCGTTATCTGATTCAGATCCGGAATCTGAGGAACCTGGTGCTGCAGGAGCAGCAGGTAACCGTGACGGACGAGGAGATGCAGCAGGAATTTCTCAACGAGCAGCACCACGTGGGCGGTGAGATCGTGGTGTTTGACGCGCAGGCGGAGGCGCAGGCGTTTTACGAGCAATACCATGAGCCCGCGCAGTGGGAGGCGAAGAAGGCCGAGGGGTCGCAGCCGGTCAGGCCGGTGAGTTTGATGACGCTGGAAGCGTACATGGATCTCTGGAGCATTCCGAAGGATCAGATCTACGCCTTTCATGCGTTGGAATTGGGATCGGTGGGGGCTCCGATGCCGTTCGGCAAGGCGTGGTGTGTGTATCGGTTGCTGGACAAGCGCACCGGCGACCTGAACGATTTCCCCGCTCAGCGGGATGCGTATCGCCAGCAGGTGGAGATGAAGAAGAAGTACGAGGCGCTCGCGCGGTGGATCGAGGATTTGAAGCAGCGGGCGAATCGTCAGGCGTTCGTCGACGCATCGTCAACGCCGGCAACTGCAGCCAGCGAGTGAGTCAGCGAGCGTTACGTGTCATGTGGACGGTGTCGGGGAAAAACCGTTTCGACTGGTGGCGTCCATGACACTTGACACCTTACACGTGACACTGATGGATTATTCGTCCTCCGCAGCTTCCTCAAGTGCCTCTTCGGGGCGAGTCAGAATGACGACGCGTTGACGCAGTCCGTCCAGCCATGCCTCGTAGTGCTTCGCTTGACGCTCCGACAGCAACTGTTGGCGGAGCGCGTTGCGTTCGGCTTCCCACTGTGATTCGTCGAACGGGAGTCGTTCAATGAGCTGGACGATGGCGTAGCCGGACGGCGTTTCGATTGCCGTCGCGGCAATGGCTCCGGCCATCAGTGTCTCGACAAACGGAGCGACGAGCGCCGCCGGGCCCACGCCGTTGATATAACCGCTCGGATCGATCGGATCGGTCTTGGTGATGGGGAGATTCAGCGGCATGGGTAGTGCGTCGAGTGAGGTGCCGGGTTGCCGGGCGGCTGCTTCGGTGAGCTGGGCCAGCAGCGTATCGGCACGTTCCTTCGTGAGGCGTCGTCGTTGTTCAGCCAGCCATGCTGCGCGCACCCGATCAGCAGCTTCGTCGAACGGGAGCAGATGCGCCGGTTGGCGCTGCGCGACCTGCAGGATGACGAATCCGTTGGCGGTCTCGATCGGATCGCTGATGTCACCGACCGTCAGACGAAACGCTTCCATCGCCACGGCTGGCTCGTAGCCAAGACCAGGGACTGGTTCCTCGGCAGCGAAGGGGGGCGTGTCCTGCGCCGTCAGACCTTCCTGTTGCGCCACGGCGGCGAATCGCGTCGGATCGGCGAGGATGCGATCCACCAGGCGTTCGGCGCGTCGCTTCTGCTCGGCGGCCTCCGCCTTGGCGCGCTCAGCCGCGTCTTCAACGGCATCCGTCGCGGTGGTTTGTGGTGCGTCAGCCACGGTCGGAGAAGGATTCTCGGGGCTCGTGTCTCGTGTCTCGTGTCTCGTTGTGGCATCGGTGGCTGGCGCGGTGGCAGCCGCAGCATCTGTGGCCAACTGCGGGTCGTTGGTCGATGGCGACTCGTCGCTGGCGGGCGTCGGCGGGTTGGCTGGCGCTGCCGGTTTCGGCATGACGGTGTAGCGGATGACCGCTCGATCCGGCACGCGGAGCTGGTCGCCGTGCGCCTGGTAGTGTTGTTGCAGCTCCTCGCTCGTCGGCTCGGGAAGTTCCGAGATCGCGGCGAACGGCACAAGGGTGTACGCGATGCGGAACGGCTGGCGCCGCGCCACAAACTGCGCGCGGATCTCATCGTCGGCAACGGCGACTTCGTTGCCGATCGCCTGCCGCAACTTCAGAATCTCAATCTGCTGTCGGACTTCGCTCTCGAACTCCCGCGGCGTGGAACCGACGCCGTAGCGAATGATGTAGTCGTACGTCCGCAGATCGAAGCCGCCCTGCTGTTGCAGGAACGGGAGCGACCGCACGTAGGTGACGACCTCGTCATCGGTGGCTTTCAGCTTGCGGCGCCGTGCCTCGGTCAGCAGCAGGGTGCGATCCCAGGCCTCGCCGCGCATCTGCTCCTCGTTCATCTGCGCTCGAACCTGGTTGCCGTAGACCAAACGGGCGAAGTGCTCGACCGCTCGCAGACTCTTCATGTAGTCGTGGATGTTGATCTTCGCGCCGTCGAGCGTGGCGATCGCCTGGGACATGCGGCCGCTGCGGATGGCACTCCCGACACCCCAGAGGACGAAGGCCGGGACGATCATGGCCGCAATGCCCCACAGAATCCGTTTGGTCACATGTCGTTTGCGTAGCCAGGCTAGCACCGCTCACCTCCCTCAGCCATCGATCACCGGTTCTCCACTGTCCACCGACCGCCGTCCGTCGCTACCAGGGATTTTTACGGTAGACGAAGTGGGCGCCATTATACCGTAGGAGCTCCCAACTGCCTACCGGCACGGTCGCACTGGGCGTTCGGCAGCCGGCAGGCGTGAGAACCAGACGGAAGACTCTCGAACATCGGATGTTAGACGCGGGAAGTGAGCCGTACGCAGTGGGCAGACGGATGACGACCATCCTCCGTCTGCCGACCATCCACGCCTACCGCCCTACGTCTGACGGCTCGAGCTTCACCCGTTCTCCGTCTGCCGACCGGTCTCGCCCACTGGCTACGTCTGCGTGGGGAGCTCCAGGCTTTACAAACGGAAACGGTGCATGCTACACTTTTTGCCTGCAATGCGTGTCCGGGCCGTCATTTGCGCCCCGTCTGCGCGATTTGTGTGATTGATCACAAGTGGCCGAACGTTGTATTCCACAGGTGAGTATCAATGAGCGTTAAGCGTCAGCGTAAACGTGTTCAGCGTCGAGTAACCGCGCGTCGTCCGCAGCGGGTGGTGGCGGTGGCGCCGTCGGAGCCGCGTCGTCTGCGCATTGGGTTACCGAAGGGGAGCTTGCAGGAAGCAACGCTGCGGCTCTTCCGTCATGCCGGCTACCACATTTCTGTGAGCGAGCGATCGTACTTTCCGACGATCAACGATCCGGAGCTTGACCCGACGCTGCTCCGGGCGCAGGAGATGTCCCGCTACGTCGAACAGGGGGCGCTCGACTGCGGGCTGACCGGGCAGGATTGGATCGCCGAGAACGGCTCCGACGTGGTCCGTGTCGCCGATCTGATCTACGCCAAGCAGGGGTTCGGCAAGGTCCGTTGGGTCGTCGCGGTGCCTGAGGCATCGCCGATCCGGTCGGTGCGCGACCTGCAGGGGAAGCGGATTGCCACGGAGCTGGTCGGCGTCACCAAGACGTTTCTCGCCAAGCAGGGGATCAGAGCATCAGTGGAGTTCAGCTGGGGCGCGACGGAGGCGAAGGTCGGCACCGGCTTGGTCGACGCGATCGTCGAGCTGACGGAGACCGGGTCGAGTCTGCGCTCCAACCGCTTGCGCATCGTCGAGACGATCCTGCAGTCGACGACACAGCTGATCGCCAACCGGGCGGCGTGGCTCGATCCGTGGAAGCGGAAGAAGATGGAGACGCTCAGTCTGCTGTTGCAGGGGGCGATCGTTGCCGAGGAGAAGGTGGGATTGAAGCTCAATGCCGCCAAGTCGCATTTGAACAAGATTCTGCAGTTGCTCCCGGCGATGAAGCAGCCAACGATCTCAACGTTGACGCAGCCGGGGTGGGTGGCGGTGGAGACGATCATCGATGAGTCGGTGGTCCGCGATCTGATTCCGAAGCTCAAGGATGCCGGTGCGCAAGGCATTATCGAATATCCGTTGAACAAAGTTGTGCCGTGATTTGAGAGGCGGTGTCAAGTGTCAGGCGGCAAGAGGGCGACAGTCGGCTGTGCTTTGTTCCGCTTTTGACACATGACACTTGTCACTGGACACTTCCTAAGAGAGGCAGGGAGGTAGACGATGCCGAGCGGGAAGAAGCGCAAGCCGCACAAGATCGCGGTGCACAAGCGGAAGAAGCGGCAGAAGCGTGATCGTCACAAGAAGAAGCGGCGGTAGGTGAGCCGAGCCGCGGTGCCGCTGCCGGATGATCGAGTGACGTCGGGTGTCGGGCGATCGAAGAGCGGGATACGGCGGTGGGCGGTGGGCTGGGTCGCCGGGATGGTGGCGGCTGGCGCGATCGGGTGCGCCGGGTTGCCGCGGACGTCGCTGGAGGCCGGCGGCTACGCGCACTACATGCGGGCGTTGCTGCACGAGCATGCGGAGCGGTTGGACGACGCGGCCGGCGAGTATCTTGCGGCGCTCCGCTATGATCCGGAGTCGTCAGTCGTGCGCACGCGACTGGGCGCCGTGTATCTGCGCTTGGGACGGTTTGACGATGCATCGGAACAGCTGATCCGCGCCAGCGATGACGATCCGTCGTACGATCGCCCACGATGGCTGCTGGCGCTCCTCTATACGGCGCAAGGCAAGTTCGATCAGGCGATCGCCGCCTACGAACATCTCCTCACGACCAACCCCGAGCAAGTCAGCGTGTTGGCGTCGATGGCCGACCTCTACGTGCTGCGTCAGGAGTTGCCGAAGGCCGTCGAGATGTACGAGCGGTTGA
>Ga0247727_10014751_pt1 | contig 12926 bp, 10 predicted proteins | sample WisWelCaveWW1625_FD_202498 | JGI IMG/M metagenome (GOLD analysis project Ga0247727, IMG submission 202498) | Biofilm microbial communities from Wishing Well Cave, Virginia, United States - WW16-25 | ecosystem: Environmental > Aquatic > Deep subsurface > Groundwater > Cave microbial mat | place...
GCGTGGTGTCGGCGACGGGCGGGCGCGACTTCCCAGCCGACGCGCACGACTTCACTCCGATCTTCAGGTCGCTGGCCGAAGAGATTCGGGCGAGCTACGCTCTGGCTTACTATCCTGAAAACCGCGACGGCAAGCATCACGAACTCCGCGTCAAGACTTCACGCGATGGCGTGCAACTCCGCGCAAGTCGAACAAGTTACACCGCGCCTTTACAATGACACAATGATCTACTCGATGAGAGGTTTCAGGCTGCTGCTCTTACTGGCAGCAGTGATTTGGTTTTTGGCCGCGCCGCCGGCTCGCGGACAGACGCGCGAACAGGACCCGCGCCAGACCGAGACCATCCGGGTCGAGACCTCGCTCGTGACCGTGCCGGTGAGCGTGACCGACCGCGCGGGCCGTTTCGTAAGCGGGCTGGCGCGCAGCGATTTTCAGTTGTTTGAGGACAGCAAGCCGCAGGAGATCACTTCGTTCTCCTCGACCGAGGCGCCTTTCAACGTCGCGCTGCTGATTGACACCAGCCGCAGCACGCAGGATCTGCTGGGCACGATCCGCAAAGCCGCGCGCAGCTTCGTCAATCAGCTTCAGCCGCAAGACCGCGTGCTGATCGTGACTTTTGACGAGCGAGTCAATTTTCGCGGCGATTTCACCGGTGACCGCCGGCAGTTGCAGCGGACGATCAACGCGGTGAAAAGCAGCTACCTGACCACCATCTACGACGCGATCTCGCGCACGATCAACGAGCAGCTCGCGCCGCTCAAAGGGCGCAAGGCAATTGTCGTGTTCAGCGACGGGGTGGACACGTGGAGCCAACAGGCAACCTACGAAAGCACGCTCGACCTGGTCGCTCGCTCCGGCGTGCTGGTTTACGCGGTGCAATACAATACCAGCAACATCGGCGGCCCGGTCACTTCGCCGTATCTGCTGCCTCGCCGTTATTTCTCTGCGCCTTTCATTTCCGGCCAACAGGATCGCCTGCGGGCGGAATTTGAGCGCTACCGCATCGCCACGAACTTTCTCCGCGCGCTCGCGGATCAATCCGGCGCGCGTCACCTGCAGGCCGAGAGCATAGAGAATTCGGAGCGCGCCTTCGCGCTCATCGCCGATGAGCTGCGCCATCAGTACACGCTGGAATATTACTCAACCAATGATCAGCGGGACGGCGGCTACCGCGCCATCACAGTGCGGCTCAAGCGAGACGATCTGATAGTGCGCGCGAAGCAAGGCTACCGCGCGCCCAAAGCTGAAAACCGCAGCGGCGAAAATCAAGAGGCGAAACCACCGAGCCGGCCCAGGCCTTAAAGAGATTTGGCTTTGCATTACCGAGAGTGTATTTTATTGGCGCCGCGCGATCCTGCGCATCCGAAGCGAATAAGGGAGAGTAGCTATGTTGTGGAAACCGATTTTCATTCTGTCACTGAGCTTCATCGCATTCGGTCAGCAACCGCCGCAACTGAAAATGCCCGGCGAGTGGCAAAGCGATTCTCTGCCGAGGGAGCTGACCGAGACAGAGACGCAAACGATACTGAAAGAGCACAACCCTAAGCCACATGTTGACGCGACGATCAAAGTCTCCAATGCGCGCCTCGCCTCCGCGTTCAGCCTCGTCGATCAGAGCCAATATAAATCCGCCGCGCTGGATGTTGACGTCTATGCGGCGTTGATCGTTTACGCCGACACCTACACGCGTAAGCTGCCCGACTCGCAGATTAAGGATCGTAACAATTGTCTGAAGAAAATCGAACAGGCCATCCTCAAACAATCGCGCACGGTTGAAACGGTGCTGCGCGAGTTCCCGGCTGATTACCGCGATATGGTGGACACGAAGATAGGTCAGGTGAAGAAAATTCGCCTGCGGGCGATCAACGACTTGCTAGGCGACGGAAAGATAATCAAAACGTCTGACGAGTGATCCGGAAGGAAGAGGCTTTGGTCATTGCTTGTCGGGCCGGGCGGCGCGCAGCCGCTGGAGCGCGTACGCGATCTGTTGCCGGACGTTTTCGTTCTTCTCCGTCTTGAGCAGCTTCTCTAGCGGCTCAATCGCGCGCTTATCACCAAGCACACCAAGCGAAACGACGACCCCTGTTCTGACGCTGTCAGTGGCAGTGGCAGTGTCATTGAGCAATGCAAGCAGCGGTTCGACTGCGCGTTTGTCTCCTAGATCGCCGAGCGCCATCGCCGCGCTGGCGCGCACCATGTAATGCTCATCGCTGAGCGCCTTGACCAGCGGCTCGAACGCGCGCGCGCATCGCGCGCCGCCGAGCGCGGCAACCGTGCTATCACGCTCTTCCGCCGACGGAGATTTCAGTAACAGGATGAGCGATTCGCAGGCTTTCTCGCTGCCGATCATTCCCAAAGCAATAATCGCGCCCAGGCGGTCCCGGAGATGCTGGCTCTGAAGCATCTTGGCGAGCGGTTCGACGCTTTTGGCCGCCCCCATCTGTCCCAGCGTGAGCGCAGCCGCGCTGCGCACCTCCTGATGGTCATCGTTAAGCGCGGAGATCAACAGATCAACGCCAGCCGGATTATTTAACTGGCCAATAGCTTCAACGGCTGACCGTCTGACCGCAAAATCTTTATCTTTGAGTTGTGCGGCGAGCTTCGCCAGATCAGCTTTTTCCTGCGCAATCAGAGGAGAGGTGAGAAGGGCGCAACAGAAGACGACAATCACGACCGACAGCGCGTTTGCGGTGAAACGTCCAAGTGGCATATCCGATGACCTTCTCGTTGTATTGTTAATTGCCGCGACTCCGCTTCTGCACCGCAGTCGGCAACTGCCCCTGCGCGTTGCGCGCGTAATAGCCGCGCCGTGTGTGCGCAATCAACTTGCGTCCGCCTTTCTGATTGACGGCGATGCTGACCGCGCGGAACGTGCCGTCGCGTTTGTCGTTGGTCGGGTAATAGCTGAGGACGTATTGCGTGCGCAGGTCTTTGGCGATCTGGGCGGCGATGGCCGGAATCTCACTGATGTCTTTCGGGAAATAGGCGTGCCCGCCGGAATCATCGGCTATTCGCGAGAGCAACTCTTTGGCTTTCTTCGCCGGCGATCTTCCGAACAAACTCTTCTCTTCCATGTCTTCATCAATGAAGCCGACCAGGTAAACCTGCACCTCGTCTTCCTTGATCGCTTCCATGACTTCCTTCTCTTTGACCGAGCTGTTCTTCTCCAGACCGTCGGAGATGATGACCAGGGCTTTGCGCCGGTGTTTGCCTTTCTCATGCGCGTAATCGGCGGTGGCGATGATGGCGTCGAGCAGCGCCGTGCCGCCGCTCGTGTAAAGCTCGCCGAGCGCGTCTTCAAGCTCGCGGCGATCCGCGGTGAAATCCTGCACCAGCTCCGGCTCGGCTTTGAACGCCGCGACGAAGGCTTCGTCGTCCTGTCGCATCTGCTTGACCAGCAAGAGCGCGGAGTCGGTCACGGTTTGCAGCTTCGACCGCATGCTGCCCGAAGTGTCAATCACCAGGCCGAAGCTGATCGGCACTTCTTCGCGGCTGACGTTATCAATGTTCTGTTTGATCTTATCTTCGAAAACGGCGAAATCGTCCCTGGTCAGATCGAAAACGGGATTATTGTTCTGATCAATGACCGTCACGTCCAGGTTGACCAGATCGGTCTCAATCTTGATCCGATCCTCGCCGGGCGTCTGTTGTTCATCGGCCTGCGCGCCCTGACGCTGCGCGCCCTTTTTGTCTTTCGGGTCTTTCTGCTGCGGCGCCGGCTTGGGCTGCGGCGGTTGCGGCGGGTCTTGCGCTCCGGCGGTGCGGATTACAGGAGCGGACAACAACGTCACGGTCAGCACGGCCAGAGCAAGGCGAAAAACATTTCGGCTATTCATAAACAACTTTCTCCGAATCAACTGCTGATCATCCCAGCGATTATCTTTTACGAAGGGTACAAGGGCGAGGCCAATTATACATCTTCATCTCACCTCATGCGCAAAGACCGCAGCGAAATCTTTTGCGGTGTTTGCGCCCTTCAGGCTTTTCACATCGGTGTCGGTCATGTTAAACAGTCTGCGGTCGTGCAGCTTCGAGCAATGACAATCTGTCTTTTACTGCCTCTATGAAAATCGCTACCTGGAACGTCAATTCAATCGCCGTGCGGTTGCCGCAGGTTCTGGAATGGATCGCGGGCAATCGCCCCGACGCGCTCTGTCTGCAGGAGACCAAGTGCGTTGACGAGAAATTTCCCGCCGCCGCGTTTCGTGAGATCGGCTACACGGCGGAAATCTTCGGACAGCCGACTTACAATGGCGTGGCGATTGTTTCGCTTTCGCCATCCGGCGATGTGCAGCGCGGTTTCCCTGACGACGACGCCAGCGCGCAGAAACGATTGATTGCCGCAACCGTCAATGGCGTCAGGATCGTCAACGTCTACATCCCGAACGGCTCCGAAGTCGGCTCGGACAAGTATCAATTCAAGCTGGAATGGATCGCCCGTTTGCGGAAGTTCCTCGACCAGAGCTGCGACGTGAAGAAGCCTCTGGTGTTGTGCGGCGATTTCAACGTTGCGCCCGAAGACCGCGACGTGCATGATCCCGCGTTGTGGGCGGGCAAAGTTTTATGCAGCGACGCCGAGCGCGCGGCGTTGGAAAACATCCGCGAATGGGGCTTGATTGACGTGTTCCGCCGGCATCACGAAGAAGGCGGGCTTTACTCGTGGTGGGATTATCGCGCCGGAGCCTTCCCGCGCAATCACGGCCTGAGGATTGATCATCTGTGGGCAACCGCGCCGCTGGCGGAAAAATGCGCCGACGCCTGGATTGACAAAACGCCGCGCGCACTGGAGAAGCCTTCCGATCACGTGCCCGTCATCGCCGAATTTTCGATCTGAACGGCGACGCCGGGAAACAATAAAAATGTGGAACAGACTTCAGTCTGTTCCAGCGTGCAAACAGACTGAAGTCTGTTCCACATTTTCGGAGGAGTCAGTGTCACTTAAAACAAGACAGAATCCCGACACCGGAGTGCTGGAAGTTTCAGTCAATGACGAATGGGTAAGGTTTGAAGATTACCGCAAACAGCAAATTGACGAAGCCTACCAGAACTCGATCAGGTTTCTTCGCGACAGGCTCGGTGAAGATGAAGCCGGGAAGACCGAGCAACCATCGCCTTCGACGGAAGACTGAAAAACCAAACCGCCATGAAAAAAGCAGCCCGAACAACATTCCTGTCTCTCTCCGTGTTGCTTGCGCCCGCATCAACCGGGAGCTTCGCTCAGGAAATACCCAGGACAGACCGCCGTCTGGCCGAGATTCGCCATCTCGATCTAACCTACGATTTCGCAGGTTATCGCACCAGAGAAGAGTGGCTGGCGCGCGCGGCGCAACTGAGAAATCAGATTCTGGTCAGCGCAGGCTTGTGGCCGACGCCGCCGAAACTGCCAATCAAAGCCGCCATTTTCGGCAAAGTTGATCGCGGCGATCATACGGTCGAGAAGGTTTATTTCGAGAGCCATCCGGGATTTTACGTGACCGGCAATCTCTACCGCCCGAAAAATGTCACCGGCAAGGCACCCGCCGTGTTATGCCCGCACGGACACTGGACGTATGGCAGATTGGAAAATCAACAACTCAATTCCGGCCCGGCTCGCGCGGCGAGCTTTGCCCGGCAAGGTTACGTGGCGTTCGCCTGGGATATGGTTGGATACGTTGACAACGCGGCGATCAGTCATCGTTTTGCGCCGGGCCACCGCGAAAACATAGTTGACCGCGAAGCCCTGTGGAGCGTCAACCTGCTCGGTTTGCAATTGTGGAACGCCATCCGCTCGGTTGATTTCCTGCTGACGCTTCCCGAAGTTGATCCCGGCCGCATTGCCTGCACGGGCGAATCGGGCGGCGGCACGCAGACATTCCTGTTGATGGCGGTTGATGATCGAATCAAGGCAGCCGCGCCGGTGAACATGGTTTCGTTCCTGATGCAGGGCGGCAGCCTCTGTGAAAACGCGCCGAACCTGCGGATAGACACGAACAACGTCGAGATCGCCTCGTTGATGGCGCCGCGCCCGATGATGCTGGTTTCGGCTACCGGCGATTGGACCAAGAACACGATGACTTCGGAGTATCCGGCGGTGCGCTCCATTTACAGGTTGTTCAACGCCGAAGATAAAGTCACCGCCGTGCAGATGGACGCTCCGCACAATTACAACCAGCCGAGCCGCCAGGCGGTTTACGGCTGGTTCGCGCACTGGCTGCTGGGAAGAGCGGAGACAAGCCCGATCAGAGAGAGAGGCGGCGGCGTTGCGCCGGTCACCGACCTGTTGGTCTTCTTCGGGCGTCAGAGACCGGAGAATGAATTGAATGAAGCGCAACTGGCGCATTCGCTGATCGAATCAGCCCAGAAGCAGTTGCAGGAAGCGCAGCCGCGCGACGCGGCCAGTCTGGAAAAGTTTCGCGAGCAATTCGGCGCGGCTCTCAAATTCTCTTTGCTGGCCGAGTATCCGCAGTGGAGCGAGATGGCGGTGGAGCATCTGGAGGTGAAAAACATTCCCGGCGCGGTTTCTGAACGCCTGACAATTTCGCGGCGCAAGCACGGCGATCGCGTCGAGGCGGTGTTGTGGAAACCTGCGAAACCGAAGCCGAAGCTGGTGAATTCATTCGTGCTGGTGGTCGAGCCGGTTTCTGACGATCTGATCCTGCAGCTCGTCAAAGCCAATCACACCGTGCTGGCGTTGAAATGCTTTCCCGGCGGACGCCGCGCGCCGGACAACATCAAATTCTTCACCACCTACAACCGCGCGGATGAAGCCAATCGGGCGCAGGACATCCTCACTGCCATAGCTTTTTTGAAGCAGACGATGATGAGTTATCCGGAGGGCCACGGGGTCAAGACCAGCTTGAGCGTGGTAGCGCAGGAACGCGCTGGTCTGTGGGCTTTGCTGGCCAAAGGGCTTGCACCCGCGATTGACCGGATGGTCATTGACGCGGCGGAGTTCGATTCGGCCAGCGACGAGGCTTTTGCAAAAGACCTGCCGATTCCAGGCATCCGTCGCGCCGGAGATTTCGCCACCTCGGTCGCGATCGCGCCGCTCACTCCGCTCCTGATTCACAACACCGGCAACCGGTTCCGCCCCGAAAGAATCGAGGCCGTTTACCAGGCTTTCGGGAAAGCAGAGAACTTCAGAGCGCAGTCAACGAAGCTGAGTCATTCCGAGATCGTCGCCTGGCTTTCATCGAAATAACAACCGAGGAACAGAATGCCTGACAATCAAAATCAAACCGTAAACTCGCAGACTCTGGTCATTGACGCGGACGAATTCGCCTTTGAAGTCGTCGAACAACACAACGGCGCGGCCACCGTAGTGAAATTCAAGCTGGACAATCCGGGCGTCAGACCCGGCGACGTGCTGCTGATCCTGTCGGGAACCGAGATTCAGTTTCACGGCTTCATTGGCGGGATCGAGGACGGATACGCGACGGCTGCGGATCGAAGCGGATCGCTGCTGCCGGCTACGGTGCATTGAGTCTGAAGCGGGAAAATTCCGAACGCTCACATCAACTGCTCGATGACCTGGCCGCCGAAATCGGTCAGCCGTTCGTTGCGACCATTGTGCAGGAAAGTCAGCTTCATCTGATCGAGTCCGAGCAGGTGCAGGATCGTCGCGTGAAGGTCGCGCGGATGATAACGCTCGCCGACCGTCTTGTATCCGATTTCGTCCGTCTGGCCGATCACCTGGCCGCCTTTGACTCCGCCTCCGGCCATCCACATCGTGAACGCAGTCGGATTGTGATCGCGCCCTTTGCCGTTCTCGGAAACCGGCGTGCGTCCGAACTCGGTTCCCCAGATGACGAGCGTCGAGTCCAACATTCCGCGCCCTTTCAAATCCTTGAGCAACCCGGCAGTGGGCTTGTCTGTCCAGCGGCACATCTGCTCGTGATTGGTTTTGACGTTATCGTGCGCGTCCCATTGCACGCTCACCGGCCCGCCGCCCGAAAACAGCAGGACGAATCGGACGCCGCGTTCGACCAGACGGCGAGCCAATAAACACCGCGCCCCGAACTCGACGGTCTGCGGATCGTCCAATCCGTAAAGCCTCTTCGTCTCTCTGCTCTCTTTGCTCAGATCAACCGCTTCGGGCGCGTGCTGCTGCATTCGGAATGCAAGCTCGTAGGAAGAGATGCGGGCAGCAAGCTCCGCGTCATCTTCGCCGGGCGACATCTCGTTCATCCGCCGCAGGAAATTCAGCATTCGCCGCTGCTGATCGCGTCCGATCTCTTTTTGCGGCGCGAGGTGCAGGATCGGCGTTGAACCGTTGCGCAGGACGGTTCCCTGGTGAACCGCAGGCAGATAACCTGCGCCCCACATCGGCGCCCCGCCTTCGGGCAAACCCTCCGGCTGAGTCATCACGCAATAGGCCGGCAGATTCTCACTCTCGCTGCCCAAACCGTAAGTCACCCAACTGCCCAGGCTGGGGTGCGAAGACACCACGCGCCCGCACATCATCTGGTACATCGCCGGCGCGTGGACGAAGCTTTCGGCGTAACACGAACGGATGAAGGCAAGGTCGTCAACGCAGGTAGCGACGTGCGGAAACAAATCCGACACCTCGATCCCCGATTGGCCGTGCTGCTTGAACTTCCACGCGCTGCCCAGCAACGGCGTGCCGGGTTTGACGAACTGGCTTTTGATCTCGCCGAAGCTGGGAGGCAGTTGCTGCCCGTGCAATCTGTCGAGCGTAGGCTTGGGATCGAAGGTCTCCATCTGGCTCGGCCCGCCGACCATAAACAGAAGGATCACGGCTTTGGCCTTCGGCGTGAAGTGCGGCTGTTTGGGGGCGAGCGGGTTGAATGGCTTTTTATCGCTGGCGGCCTTTGCATCGCGCGCAAGCAGATACGAAAGCGCGAGCGCGCCGAAGCCGTTTCCGGCCTGGGATAAGAATTCCCGGCGCGTGGCAGCCAAAGGAAGATGATCTTTCATTCGCTTCATCGCATTCACCTCACGTAAACAAACTCATTCAAATTCATCGTCGCCAGACACAGGTCAACCCACGCCGCCGCCACTGCCGCATCAGCACTCTTCGGCAAATCATTCAGCTTCGTCACAGCTTCGCCACGCGCGATGCGCTGACGAATAATCGGCGCTTGATCTTTCAGGAAGCTCCGGGTCACACGCAACTCGGCGATCTGCGGCCTGCGAGCCAGCGTCAGATCGTAAAGCCTCGTGATCATCGCGCGTTCATTACCGCCCGCTTCTTTGAACAGTCGCTCGGCCAACGCTTTGCTCTGTCGCAGCATGAATTCGCTGTTCATCAGCGTCAGCGATTGCAGCGCGTGAACGCTCACCGAGCGTGCTCCGCACGAATTCATCATATCGGGCGAGTCGAACGCCACGAACATCGGCAATCTCACATTGCGCTTGCGAATCAGGTAGAGGCTGCGGCGCGTGTGCTGGCGCGCATCCGGATGCACCGGCCATAGATTGTCAGGCTCGGCTTCGGTGAAGATCGTGTCGTAGACTTCGGGTTCGAGCGGGACTTTGATCGAAGGCCCGCCCAACTGCTCGGTCAACGTTCCGGCGACCGCGAGGATGGTGTCGCGCAATGCTTCGGCGTCCAGTCGCTGCCGGTTCATCCGCCAGAGCAATTTGTTTTCGGGATCAATCTTCGCCCTCGTGCCGTCAACTGCCGACGATTGCTGGTAAGTGTTCGACAGCGCCATCAGCTCGTGCATCCGCTTCAAACTCCATCCTCTCCCCTCTTTGGGCGCGACGAACTCCGTCGCCAGCCAATCGAGAAGCTTGGGATGAGTCGGTTGCTGTCCGTTGCGGCCAAAATCGTTGGGCGTGGCGACGATGCCGCGCCCGAAATGGTAATGCCACAGACGGTTCATCATCACTCGCGCCGTGAGCGGATGATCCGGTTGCGTCAGCCAGCGCGCCAGCGCGAGCCTGCGGCCTGTTGATTTGAGCTTGCCCTGCCGCATCGGCTCGCTCTCGGTCGCTGACGACGCTTCCTTCGGCAACAGCACGCTCAGGAATCCCGGTTGAACCTCATCGCCCGGACGATGCGGGTCGCCGCCTTTCAAAACGCGCATCGGCGGAATCGGATTGATCACATCGGCCACAGCCAGTGCTTTCGGCAAAGGTTCAGGGGCATACAACTCGATGTTGTGCATCTGCCGGCGCAGCGCGGCGCGTCGTTCGCGGTCTTCCGGCGAAAGCGCGGCGACCAACTCGTCCCAACTGACGTTGAGCATTCGCTGCGCGTCTTTGGCCAGCCGCTTCTCTTCCTCGCTGCGCAGCTTGTCTTCTTTGGCCAAGGCGTTCGCATACTGCGGTTCGAGCTTCGCGCGTTTCCCAGCAGTCAGCTTCGCTTTGTAAGGCTTTTCGATTGCGGCGATCTGATCGAGCACGGGCTTGAGCTTCTCTTTGTGAGCCTTGACCGCCGCTTCGTAAGCCTGCTCCTGCTCTTTCGCCGGGCGTTTGAAATCGTAGTTGTCCGCCGCTGCGAAGAAGGCCTGCAAGCGATAGAAATCGGCTTGCGGGATCGGATCGAACTTGTGGTCGTGGCAACGCGCGCAGCCTACGGTCAAGCTCATAATTCCATTGCCGGCGCCGAACATCACTTCGGTCAGCCACTCCTGGCGATTGACCGCGAGGTCCTGGTTGCCCGAAACGACGTGCTGCGGCCCCGCGCGCAGGAAGCCAGTCGCCACTCGCATCTCGAAATCATCGGGAGCAAGCTCGTCGCCCGCGATCTGCTCGACCAGAAAACGGTCGTAGGGCTTGTCTTCATTCAACGACTTCACGACGTAATCGCGGTAACGCCACGACTGTTCGCGCTCGGCGTCAAGCTCGAAGCCGTTGGTCTCGCCGAAGCGCACAACGTCGAGCCAATGCTGCGCCCAGCGCTCGCCGTAACGCGGAGAGTCGAGCAATCGCTTCACGACTTTACGGTAAGCGTCCGGCGACCTGTCGGCGACGAACGCGTTGATCTCTTCGGGCGCCGGCGGCAATCCGGTCAGATCGAAAGTCACGCGGCGAATCAGCGTTCGTTTGTCCGCGCGCGGCGACGGGGCAAGACCTTTCTCTTCAAGCTCCGCCAGGATGAACGCATCAATGGGATTGCGAACCCACGCCCGATTTTTGACCGGTGGAATCTGCGGGCGCGCGGGTTTGCGGAACGCCCAGTAGTTTCGCTGCTCATCAGTGATCGGCTTCGAGGCCGCGTAACTGGCGGTGGCCGCCACTTTGAGATCGCTCGGCCAGATTGCGCCTTTGTCAACCCACTGCTTCAGCAATTCGATCTGATACTCGGCCAGCTCTTCGCCCAGCGGCATTCGCGGCTTTTCTCGACCGGCGATGAAACGATAGAGCAGGCTCTCCTCGCCCTTCCCCGCTTTGATGGTTGCGCCGCGCGAGCCGCCGTTCAACAGACCTTCGCGCGTTCGCAGATCGAGTCCCGAAGTCTTGTCCGCGCCGTGACACTGCACGCAGCGCGCTTGCAGTATTGCCACGGCCTGCTGCGCCAGTTGCCGGTCGTCTTCCTGACCTGATGAATCGGCGGCCGGCGAAGAGTAGCCGGTCAAAAGCGCCAGGCCGGCGAAGATGCTGATGAGTTTGATCTGCCGATTGCGTCTCATTGCGGTATCCGGTTGTGAATCGAGCGTTGCGTTGAAGATACTTTCGAGCCGGGCGCCGCCATCGCCCAAGCGCGAATGCTACTCTCTGTACAAATAGGTTTCAAGAATCTTCGCTTGCTGTACAGGGCTTTTGCAAAGTCAATTTTGGACTCGGCTGATGAACGAAAACCTAACCCCCAACCCCCAACCCCCAACCCCTATTACTTCAATTCTTCCTCTTTCCTTCAAACCCTGCCGTTGATCGAGGCCGCCGGGAGATTGAATTAATCGGTGTTGGGGGTTGGGGGTAAGGTTTTAGATTTTGTGAAGATCGTTCCTGATGACTTTGCAAAAGCCCTGGCCTGCTGTATCCGCATCATCCCTACTTGATGCTGATCCTCACGACATTCGCGGCTTTGCCGTCTACCGTCATCGCCACATCAACCTCGCCGCGCCCCATCAGACTGCGCGGCAACCGCACGTTGCTCTGATCCAATCCGGCGAAATCGTTCTGCGGCCCGGCGTACAGCGCCTCGGCATTCGCGCCGCCGATTTGAACGGCGACCGCCGACAATGAGCTGCGGAAGCGAAAGCCCGTTCCGTAGAGAACCAGGAAGACCTGGTCGCTCTCCGGCCCCAGGTCAATTGGCACGGGCACGAAGCGACCCAGCGATGGGTCAAACCTCGCAATCGGCTCGATGGTCTGGACGCCGCCGCGCACGCGCAGCACGTTGGCCGCCGCCACGCCCTGCCCCGTGGCGTTGGCCGTGAACAATCCGGGCGCGACGGTCGAGATCATCAACGAGCTGCACGAGACGAATTGATCGTCGCGCTTCACCGTCACTGTGGCCAGTCCATTGGCCGTGCCCGGCGGAATCAGCAGGTTGATCTGCGCCGGCGCGGCGAAGAAGAGCGGCGAGGCGCGCTCCACCCCCGCGCTGTCTTTGACCAGCGCGCGCGTGCCGTTGATGGCCGCCGGCAATGGCTGCGACGCCGCCGACTGCGCCGCGCCGGCCAGCTTCGCGCCGAAGAGCGCGGCGATTGATTCGGGCGCGAGCATCGCGCCACCGTAGCTGGCTGCCGAGACAGTCGCAATCGGCGGCGCGACGGTCAACCCGGAGTATTTCTGTAGCACGGCGACGACCTGTTTGTCTTCGGGATAATAAACCGCGTAGCCGTCGCAATCAGGCCGCGAGTCATAAAACAACTGCCACAGCAGGTGACCCGAAGTGTTGTGAGCGCAGACGGCCAGCTCCAGCCAGCGGTCGTAAAGCGTCGCTCGCGCCGGATCGAAAGCTCGCCCCGGCGCGCGGTCACAGTTCACCGGCTGCTGGTTGTTGGGACGCTTGCCGTATTCGCCGAGGTAAG
>Ga0247727_10014752_pt1 | contig 12925 bp, 11 predicted proteins | sample WisWelCaveWW1625_FD_202498 | JGI IMG/M metagenome (GOLD analysis project Ga0247727, IMG submission 202498) | Biofilm microbial communities from Wishing Well Cave, Virginia, United States - WW16-25 | ecosystem: Environmental > Aquatic > Deep subsurface > Groundwater > Cave microbial mat | place...
ATCGCCTGTGAGGTTCTGCGCCAGCGACGTGCTCGTGTTGACCACGACGCCGCAGCTCGTGACCACGTCTGAGGCTGCGAAGCCCTGCGTGCCAGATTCTCCTGAGGGCACAAGGCCTGTCGGGCCTGTGCTGAACTTCAGCGGCAGGACAAGATACGTAAATGTGGCGAGAAGGACAAGTACCACAAGTGGCACAATGACTTTTGCGTCCTTTCTCGTTCTCAACACCTCTTTAGCGTTGTCCGTGCACAAGACTATATAAACTTACTTAGCATCAGGCTGCTCTGGTCTTTTGCGGTGGTGCCAGGCAACAAAGAGGAGCAGCGCTGCGACGCCGAAGAGCGCGATTCCTGCGAGCGTCATGATGAGCATGACATTGCTTCCTTCGTCAGGCGCAATGGTTGGCTCAGCAAACCACGCTGGCTGCGGCTCAGGAGCTGGTTCTGGAAGATATGGCCGCTGCTGTGTCTCGCGCACCTCCTGCTCGGACAGCAGCGGCTGCTCGATGTCAGGCGCCACCAGCTGGGCGGCAGGGCTCGCCCCAGAACATTCGCGCTCGGTCGGTGGCGGATAATGCGTCGTGACATTGCAATACTTCAGCAGCGAGCACGAGCGCCTCTGCCTGCCGTTTGTGCACGGCCTCCAGAACCCGCACGTCCAGCTCTCCACGCAGCCCGGCAATTCGACCTCAGGCTCTTCCTCCTTGTGCTTCACGCCGCCGATGGTCGGCGTCGTGTAGTGCCCCCCTCCTCCTGCAGACGGCGGTGGAGGCGAAGGTGATGCGCCGCTCTCATTGCTGCTGTAGGCCGTGAATTGCGTGACATTGAAGACATAGGTATTGCCGCTGAAGTTCGCAGGTCCGTCTTCGGCGCAGATGCTTGCCGGGCAGTCAACGAACGTGCCGCTGTCGGTGAAGGAGATTGTTGGCTTCGGATCGGCGGACGTGATGTTCCTGAACGTAATCTGCGCGCTCGTGTTGAACGCGGTCGCGTTCGTGGAATTCAAGAAAGCGAGATTGAAGGTGATGTTCAGCCGCTGCTTGGTGAGCTTCAGCAGGGTGCCGTTCACCTGGATCAGCCCGGGAAACCTGATGCTGCCGTTCGGTTGGTTGAAAATAGTGTTGCTGAAATTGTTGTTCGACTGCGCGCTCGATTGTATCCAGTCGATTGGGTTATCGAGCAGGGTGTTGTTGAAGAAGGAGCCGTTGTTCGTTCCGCCGCCTGCTTCTCCGGAGAAGCCGATGACAATCCCGTGCGACCGTGCGCCAGCGCCGCTCGTCGTGGTCGTGATGTTGTTGCTGTCAAAGGTGTTGTTCTGCGAATTGCTGGTGACGACGATGCCCTCATCGTCATCCGTGCCGCTCGTCGTTATCCGGTTGCCGATGAACTGCGAGTGGGATGTGCTTGAGATGCGCAGACCTTCGTTGCCTCCGCCCGAGCCGTTGGTGCGGACAGTGTTGTTCGCGAACAGGATGTTGCGGCTCGAGCCAAAGGAGACATAGTTGTTGATATCGCCGTATGACGAGAAGTTATTTCCTACCACGACCGACCCGATGACCGTGGCGAGCGTGAGCGGCGCATTGCCGCCGCCTGAACCGGCAGAAGCATTTCCGGTGCTGTTCACGATGTTGAACGCGATGGTGAAGTTACTGGCAGGATTGATTACGCCTGAGATGCGGATGCCGTCATTCGCGGATGAGCCGTTCGTAACGATCCGGTTGTCGGTGATGTTGTTGAAATGAACATTGCCGTTCATGAAAATGCCGTAATCGCAGCAATCAGTGGAATGGTCCTGCCCCAGTGTCGAGATGGTGTTGTTGCGAATGATGTTAAACCACGTGGTTCCTGCAGAGATGCCGACGTGCGAGGAATCAGTGCCGCTCGCCTGGATGGTGTTGTTCTCGATCAGCGTGTTGTTGAGGCGGAACATATCGATGCCGTCGTTGCTTCCGCCGTTTCCATTGCCAGTGAGATTGTTCCCAATGATGCGGTTGGACGACGAATTCCGGTCCATGAAGATGGCAACATTAGTGCCGCCAGTCCCGAAGGCGCGGATCGTGTTGTTCTGGATCGTGTTGTTGGTGCTGTTGAAGAAGATGGACATCCCGAAGTTGTTGAACGTCCCATTGGTCTGGATGACATTGTTCCGGAAGATGCTGTTCGTGACACCGGTCAGGTTGATGCCAAAGCCGCGGGACCCTCCGGTATTGATGTCCCTGATGGTGCAGTTTGCTACCGTGATGTTTTGGACGTTTACCGCGATAATGCCGGAGCCGCCGCCGGCGCTTGCGTTGTTATACAATATCGAGAAGCCGTCACAGTTCAGGCTGATGCTGCTGTTCGCGATGGTGATGCACGTCCCGTTGCTGATGAGATTCTGCGTGAGCGTCGTGCTCGAGTTGATGGTCGCGCAGCCGACAATCACATCTTGTGGCGAAAACCCTGCCAGGCCTGTGGGCCCTGCAATCTGCAGGGGCAACGTGAGATACAGGAATGAGAGCAGGATGACTGCTGTGAGAAAGGGGACAATCTTGGATAACACTCCTCTTTTGCCAACGGTCATGTCACAAGTCCTTCTGGCGGCTTCTTGTGGTGCAGCCAGTACCAGTACCCTGCCATGAACAGCAGTACGAAAAGCGAGACGCCGATGAAGATGCCGGCTATGCCTTTCCATACCCTTGCGCGCGTGATAGCAGGGGGTTCTGTTTCTGCTGTCTCGCTTGCCTGGGCAGGCGTCTCGACCTCAGGGCTCTGCGCCTCCTGCGCAGGAGCTGGTTGCGAGCGCCTCCTGCTCACCAGGTCTGCCGGCGGCGAGAAGCCGACAGGTGGCGCTGGCGAAGCAGAGCCTCCTCCGCTTGCTCCGCTGCTGCCTTGACCGCTGCTCTTGCCGCTGCTACCACTGCTCCCACTGCTGCCGCTGCTTCCTGATGTCGGCGGTGGCGGTGGAGGCGGTGGTGGCGTGTAGGTCTTGTTCTGCACGGTCGTGTTCTCAATTTCTGTGACTTGGAGCACAGCCCCTGTCTCGTTCTGGAATGTCGCGATGGCTGTGTTGCTGATGACAGTGCCATTTGGCAGGTTGTTGACCTGCAATGTGATCCTGAAAGCCGAGATGCTCCCAGGGGTGAGGTTGCCGAGAGCGAAAGTGCTGTTTGTCCCGTTCTCAGGCTGCAGGCTCGCGTTCACGAAGACAGCTTCTGCAGGATAGGTCTCGTTAACCGCAACATTGTACGCAGTGCCATTGCCGATGCTCTGGACGGTTATGGTGTAATTGAGCAGCGTGCCGTTCTCGACAGGATCAGGCGAATCGCTCTTGCTTATGCTCAGCGAGCTGATGTTGAATATCGGCGCGAGGACAGCGGTCTGGCGCGAGTAGCCTACGGCCAGGATGTCGTTGGTCTCGTTTAGGTATGTGGCATTGACAGCGTTGGTCAGTATCGTGCCATTCGTGACATTGTTCACCAGGACAGTGATGTTGATGCTGGCTGTGGAGTTCGGCAATATGTTGCCAAGCAGGAAGATGTTGTTGGTGCCGTTCTCTGGCGACTGGCTGGCGCTCACAAAGACAGTCTCTGCTGGATATGTCTCGTTGATCGTGACATTGTACGCAGTGCCATTGCCTGTGCTCTGCGCTGTTATCGTATAGGTGAGCTGGGTTCCTGCGTTGACCGGCGCAGGTGCCGCGGTCTTTGCGATGCTGAGCAGGCTGACATTGTACTGCGCAGGCAGCCCTACAGTGGTGTTCTCGGTTATGCTGATTGTCGACAGCTCGCCGGTGCTGTTCTGGTAGCTGAGGTTTGCGAGGTTTGTGATGTTCGTGCTGTTGCTGAGCGCGCTCACCAGCACTGTGATGTTGACGCTGTACGATTGTCCTGCGCTCAGGTTGCCCAGGGCGAATGTGTCATTGCCAGATGAAGGCGATGGCGAGCTTGCCTGGAATACGACCTGGTCAGGATAGCGTTCTGTGAGCGTGATGTTGTACGCAGTCCCTGATGTCACGGTGACAGTTATCGCGTACTGGAGGGTTGATGTGGCATTGACAGGGTCAGGGCTGTCAGTCTTTGATAGCGTGAGGTTGACGTTATGCTCCAGTATGCTGTAGTTGGTGAATCCTGTCACGTCGAACGTGAGCGTATTGTTCGCTATCGTTATGTTCTGGCAGATCTCTGGTGGGCAAGGCTGGCTGTCGCGCAGCACGGTAAGGTTGATGCTGATGCTGCTGAATGTGATGAGCGCAGAGGAATTGAACAGCGGGCATCGCGCTGAATCCAGGTCTATGAAGTTGCGCCGCACGCTTGCGCATTCTGCAATGCCGCTCATGTCTGTCGCGCTCTTGAACGTGAACTTGGCGCTCTCATTCATCACAGAGCTGTCTGTGAGGTTTATGATGACTTTCTGGTTTAGTCGTGCTATGGCAGCATACAGGTCTATGCGGTGCCAGCTGTCGATGAGCTTCCCTGTCTCCCTGAAGAGCTGGCGCATCTCTGCGAGCGTCACCCTTGACCTGTTCTGGAGCTGCTGGTTCTGCTGTATTATCGCAATCGCTCCTGAGACGTGCGGTGTGGCCATCGACGTCCCTGACAATGTGCCTGTGCCTCCGCCTATCGTGGTCGATGATATGCTGCTGCCAGGCGCCAGGGTATCAAGGCGTTCTCCGCGGCTGGTGAAGCTGCTTATGCTGTCGCTCTTTGTGGTCGAGCCGGCGCTTATCGCGAACTGGGAACAGGCTGGATAGCTGACTCCGCCTGTGTATCCTGCGTTTCCTGATGCGAAGACAGGTATCACGCCAAGGCTCACAGACGTGTTCATGGCGCTGTCAAAGAGCGTCGGGCAGTTGGCAGAGGTATACTGGCCATTGTCACCCAGGGAGCCTGAAATCGCAGTGATGTTGAACGCGACAGAGTTGTTGTTGCAGTAATCGATGCCTGCAAGGATGGCGTTGCCAGTGCAGCCCCCTCCGCTGTTGCAGACCTTCACAGGCACGATGTTCGCGTCAGGCGCGACTCCCTTGACGCTGTCGTTGCCGGCAGCTATTCCTGCCACGTGCGTGCCATGGCTGTTGCCAGCATCGTCCTGCGGCACGCTGTCATCGTTCGCATAATCGTATCCGCCAACTATCTTGTTCGCGAAGGCAGGATGGCTCAGGTCTAGTCCTGTGTCGATTATGCACACAGCTTGTCCTGCGCCTGTCAGGTTTGTCCCATTGATTGTCATGCTCCATACGTCATTGGCATCGATTAGCGGGATGCTTTCAGCCCTTAACGCGCGGAATGGCCTGTCAAGCAATATCTGGTCGACAGCAGGATCGTTCCTGAGCGCCTCAAGCCCTTGGCTTGTCAATATTGCCGCGATCGCATTGACCGTGTCGTATTCTCGCACTATCTCTATCGATGGCTCTGCTGTTACTGCGCCTGTGATGGCCGGTGGCTCAAGGTTTTCAAGAAACGCGTCCTGGGCTGCATCGACTTGCAGCTTCCTCTGCTCGAGCAATTCTTCAGGAGAGGCGTCCCCTGCAGCCGGGTTGAAGACCTGCGGCTCCTTGAGTATGATGATCACTGAGACTTCGTCGCGATAGGCGAGCGCTGTCTCGACAGCCTGCTCCACCTCAGCTGTCTCTTCTGCCTGCGCTACAAGGCCTGTTGGTCCTGTCGTGAACTTGTAAGGTATGGTGACGTAAGCGAAGACAAGGAGCACAAGGGCAGTGATGACAGGGAGCAGTCTGTGCAATCCACCTCTCTTTTCCATAGCCGACGGTTCTGTAAGAAGGATATTTAAGCTTTTCCCGAGAATTCGACGGTCACTTCGAGCGCTTCTTGCGCTGCTGTGCATACCAGTAGCCGATCAGGATGACCAGCGCGAGTAGAACCAGCCCGTAGAAGATGTTTTCGATTGTCATGGCTGGCATCGGCACAGGAGGCATTGCTGAGAGCGGCAATCCCTCACGCTCTGGCTGCGCTTTGGCAGGCTCAGGCTGGGCTGCGGCAGGTTCAGGCGGCGCAGGAGCAGGTTCTGGCGCTTTCACTTCACAGGACTGGCTTGTCTTTGGCTTGAGCTTTGTCGTGCCGCAGCCCTTTGCGTCCGTGCAGTCACGGGTCTGTGTGCCGCCCACGCACTCGCTCCAGGCATCGCAGGTCCAGCTCTCGATGCATTCCTTGAGCAGCTCGATCTTCAGGGTGGCGCGCGCATAGTTTGTGTCCAGGACTGTGATTCGGATGTCATTCTTCGTGTCGTGGTTTACGTCCACTGTATTGGACGCACCATCATTGATGGTGAACTCCTGCGGGTGGCTGGCGACACGCAGGTGCACGCGGTCTTCATAGACGTTTATGATTGTTATCAGGTGCTGCACGTCATTCACGCGGAACATCACGCGCTCATTGCGCCTGAGCGTGTATGTCGCAGTGTCTGTGTTCATCGTGCGCGTGGTTGACACGCCGCCTCCTCCGCCACCTCCGCTGCCACCTGTCCCTCCAGGCGGCGGGTTGGCCACAGTTGTGGTGGTCGAGGCAGTCACGTTCTGGAAGACCTGGCTGGTATCATTCTGGAATGATGCAGTGGCATTGTTGGTGAGCACAGTACCGTCACCAAGCCCTGTGCTCACGTTGACTGTTATGTTGACAACCACTGACGAACCATTCGTCAGGTTGCCTAACACAAAAGTGTTGTTTGTGCCTGCAAGAGGAGCAGGTTGGCCGCTGTTGAATACAACCCCTGCAGGATAAGTATCGTTCACTGTCACATTGTACGCAGTGCCGTTTCCTGAGCTGGTGACGGTTATCGTATAAGTGATTTGGCTTCCGTCATCCACAGGGTCAGGCGTGTCTGTCTTTGTTATCGATAGGTTGCTGAAGTTTGTGAGAACTGGTGGTGCCAGCACAGTGGTTCCTTCTGTCACGCTGAGATTTAGCTGCACGCTAGACCTGTTCTGATACGTTATGTTCGCTGTATTGTTGATGACAGTGCCGTTTGTCAGGTTGTTCGTGAAGACCGTTATGTTGACCACTACGCTCGCATTGGCAGTGAAGTTGCCCAGCACGAATGTGTTGTTCGTGCCAGTCAAAGGCGTGGGTTGGCCGCTTTGGAATATCACTTGCGGCGGGTATGTCTCTATGAGCGTGAGGTTGCTCAGGTTTGTCACGCTGCTGTTGACTATGGTGACGTTTATCGTGATGGTATAATTAAGAAAAGAGCTCGAATTGACAGGGTCGCGATTTTCTATCTTGGTGAGATTGACACCAAGCCCGCCGGTACTTGATGACGTGATCGCGGCATGAGCCAGAGAAGCTAGATATGTAAGTATAAGTAATATAAGAATCGTACATAAGGCGCGGGATCGCAAAATCCTCATCACTCACCTCTCTTTGCTTGTTTTTTAGGCACATAGGTATTTAAACCTTTCTCGTAACTCTGAAATGGATGTCCTCGATTCCATGCCTTGGTTTCAATCTCAGCCACACTCTTGATTCTGGCCAGTTCTTCTGCTACATGTTCGAGGATGGATGGTATTGGCTTGTGACGCGCGGCAAGGCGTTTCGTGTGCAGCAGGATGGCAGCAACCTGCGCTTTGAAGGCGCGAGCGCACGTTTTGTCAGGCATTTTTTCGGGCTTGACGAGGACTATGCAAGAATAAAGCGCGAACTCAGCAAGGACCCTGCGCTTGCAACCGCGATAAGGAAATATCCTGGCCTGCGAATCCTGAAGCAGGACCCTTGGGAGTGCACGATTGGATTCTTGTGCTCGCAGTTCTCTAACATCAAGAAGATAAAGCTGAATATGGAATGTATCGCGCAGAGATTTGGGAGAAAAGTTGTTTTCAAAGGCAGGAAGTTTTACACATTTCCCAAACCTGGGGAGATCAACGATCTCGCAAAACTGAAGAAGTGCGCCGTCGGATTCAGGGCAAAGTATATTATTGGAGTTAACAAGCAGGTAAGCGATGCCTGGTTCGCGAAGCTGCGAAAGCTGTCGTACGAGAAGGCAAAGGAAAAACTTGTTGAGTTGCCTGGCATCGGCGAGAAAGTGGCTGACTGCATACTCTTGTTCTCGCTTGGTTTCACAGAATCATTCCCTGTTGATGTCTGGATGGAACGTGTCGTTAGAGAAATGTATTTGAATGGCAAGAAGATTCAGCTCAGAAAGATGGGCGCATGGGGGCGTGATAAGTGGGGAAAGCTCGCAGGATACGCACAACAATACCTGTATCATTGGAGGCGGTTACATAAATGAAGGCTCTTTCACTCAAGCAACCTTGGGCAGAATTGATATTGCAGGGCAAAAAGACCATTGAGATAAGGAAATGGAACACAAAGTTCCGCGGCAAGTTCTTGATACATTCCTCACAGGCGCCTAATAGGGAGCAAATGGAAAGATTCAGCATCGGCGATGTGCCTCTTGGCTGCATTGTCGGCGAAGCAGAAGTGGTCGATGTCAAGGAGTACAAGACAAAGGAGGACTTTGATTCTGATTTTGACAAGCACTTTGCGACGACTTACGTCTTTGATAAGAAGCTGTACGGCTTTGTATTGAGAAACGTCAAGCGCATAGAACCCAAACCCCTGAAAGGACAGCTTAATTTCTTCGAGGTCCAATGGTGAAAGTCTCTGACATCCTGATAGTGCTGCGCATGCTGAAACAGAAGCAGAAGAAGAGCACAATGTTAGGCGGGTTCGCTAAGCGAAAGTACAGTCCTTACCGCATCCTTATCGGAACAATCCTCAGCGCTCGCGCAAGGGACGAAGTCACCGAGCCTGTGACAGACGCGCTTTTCAGGAAGTATCCGACATCGCACTCCCTTGCTCACGCGAATCCGAAGGACGTCCAGAAAATAATCAAGCGCATCGGTTTCTATCGACAGAAGACAAAGTCAATAATCAGCACGGCAAAAGAGATTTGTGGCAGATACAAGGACAAGGTCCCGAATAGTATCGATGAGCTTATGAAGTTGCGCGGCGTTGGCAGGAAGGTCGCGAACTGCGTGCTCGTGTACGCGTTTGGCAGGGACGCGATACCTGTTGACACCCACGTCCACAAGTTATCGAATCATTTCGGCTGGGTCAGGACAAAGAGTCCTGAGAAGACTGAGGCTGCGCTTGTGAAGCTGATTCCCAAGCGATATTGGCATATCGTGAATGATACTTTGGTCGCGCATGGGAAAAGTATTAATTATAGGAGGTTTCCCCATAAGGGAACTGCATTGCAGAAGTACTGCAGGACTTGCAAAAGGTGAGATGAATGGTTGACTGGATGCCTTGGTATTTGTTGGCTGGACTGATATTTGTATTGCTCATCGTGGTCAAGCTGAAGCTCTTGGCAGAATTGTTCAGGTCAAAGTATTTTGGTTGGGGATTCAGGACGCCGCGCATCATCGGGAGAGAATCATTCAATGTATGGATGATAGTCGTGGTGCTCACGCTCGCTCTTATCGTGGGCGAGTACGTCAGATTCTTGCCAGGAATGACTGATACTGCGTATTATGGTCTTGCCTTGCTCTTGCTCGCAGGCCTGACTCGCATCAATGCGCGGCAGCAGCATCGCGCGTATGCGTTCGTCAGGATTTTGCCTGAGCCAAAGCAATTATTCCCGATCCAGGGCATCTACGCGACAGTGCGGCATCCTGACGAGCTTGCCTTGCTGCTCGCGATTTTAGGCATAACGCTCTTCTTCGGCTTGAGGTATTCCCTGATTGTGGCAGTTATCCTGCTGCTTCCTGCGACAATATATCGTGTCGGTGCAAAGGACAGGGAGCTCATCGGCAAGCATGGAAAGGCTTATATTGACTATTCCCGTAATACCAAGAAGCTGATACCATACATATATTGAGTGGGTGAGACAGGGATGGCAACGTTGGTTCGTGGGACGCTAGTCGAGACACGGCATGATTATGATACTCACCTGAGGGATTTCTGCCGCTTGTACCGGAGGGCGCTGAATGACATCGAGCAGGGCGAGGTCTCTCCTGAACGCGCGAGACGGGTTGTCGAACGCGAATATGACCGTCTCGCTCAGCATCCAGGCGCAATGAGCGAAGAAGGGATGGGCGAATTCAGGAAAGCGCTTATGACCACTCTCGATGAGGCAGTGTCTGATTCAGGAAAGTGTTATCCGCGGCCGCGCCGGTGGCCGACTGTCCTTGTGACGCTCGGAGCATTTGCCGCTGGTGCGCTCGGTCATGAGTTAGAGAAGCACGGCGTGAATGTCACAGCACTCTATGGGACTGCGCTGGCGGCAGGTTTGACAGGATATGGAATGAACAAGTACGATGAGCGGAAAAAAGATGATGAGTGGAAGCAGCGAGCGTTGCCGCCTCCGCGACCTCACCTGTATCGCGCTCCTGAAGCGGACAAGCAGGAAGATGGTGTCGCGCGAAATTGCTGGAATTGGTGCTCTGCCCGAGCAGCCGCAGGAATGTTCACGCTGGCGACATTGCTCGGCACGTTCATGAGCGGTTCTCCTGATCGCGAGGTCCTGTGGCCGCACAAGGCGCTTGACTCCATCGACCACAGCAATGCTGGGCTCATTATCCCAGGGGACACAGGCAGCAGATGACCAAGATTATTTATTTCAATGACAGCTATCTGAAAGAGTTCGACGCCACTGTCACGGCGGTTGATGGCACCAATGTTGTCCTTGACCAGACTGCTTTTTATGCCACTGGCGGCGGCCAGCCGAATGACACAGGCAGATTGGTGGTCAACAACAAGGAATACAAGGTCGTGGACGTGAAGAAGTCCCCGCAGGGCGTGGTGCACGTCGTTGACCAGCCAGGAATCGCTGTCGGAGACAAGGCGCACGGCGTGCTTGACTGGGACAGGCGCTACAGGTTAATGCGCATGCACACTGCTGCGCACGTGCTCTCTGCCACAGTGAACAAGCTGACTGGCGCGCTCGTGACCGGCAAGCAGCTTGACCTGGAACAGAGCAAGATTGACTTCGCGCTCGAGCAGTTTGACAAGGACAGAATCAATCAGTTCGGTGAGGACGCGAGCAGGACCTGCATTGCAGGAGCACCGGTCAAGACATACTTCATGAAGCGCGAGGAAGTGCTCAAGACGCCTGGCATGATCAGGCTGGCAGAACGAATGCCTCCGAACATCCCTGAATTGCGGATCGTTGAGATTGTCGGAGTCGACATCCAGCCATGCGGCGGAACCCATCTCAAGGACATCAAGGAGATCGGCACAATCAAGGTCCTGAAGGCAGACAACAAGGGAAAGACAAACCGGAGGATGTATTACACACTGGAATGACGGACACGATCATACGGAAGATAGTTGGCTGCCTTATCAGGGATAACAAACTGCTTGTTGTTCGAAAGAAAGGAAAAGATATCTGCACTTCACTTGGTGGCCGGCCTGAACCTGGCGAGACTGAAGAAGAGACCCTGCGCAGGGAAGTCAAGGAAGAGATAGACTGCGAGGTCGTAACAAGCACTTATCTCGGCACTTTCGAGGAGAAAGCAGTGTTCGATGATGCGATAGTCCGGCTTGTATCATACGTGATCGATATCAAAGGCACACCCAGACTGATTGATAGCGAGCTTGAGGAACTCAAGTGGGTGACTGCTAAGGAAGAAACGCATCTCGCTGACGGTCTCAAGAAGCATATTATGCCAAGCCTTGTCCAGAAGGGATTTCTTAAATAACACTGGTCACCGTCCAGTGATGCGCATTTCTTATAAAGAACAGCGTGGTCTGTGGCGCCATGCTGCGGAACACGTTCTTGTTCTTGCCTAAAGTTGGGGCTACGACTGAGCAGAACATCTGGCAGCAGGGCGTTCCTGACTGGAACTCGTTCATCGAATCCAGGAAGGTCAGGGGATTCTCGCCTGTGCGCAAGGAGAACGCTGACAAGAAGATCCTTGAGTTCAAGCACGAATTGTGGGACGAGAACCTGAATTATCTCGCGAAGAGCCTTCCTTCTTCTGAGCACTGGCGCTTGTATGACACGTTCCGTGACGAGGCAGTGTTCCTTGACATCGAGACAAATGGCTATTATGGCAGCATCACAGTCATCGGACTGTATGATGGCAATGATACCAAGACATTCATCCGCGGCTACAATCTTGACAAATCATTGCTCGAGCGCGAACTGCAGAAGCACAAGCTCATCGTGACGTTCAATGGAAGCTCGTTTGATCTGCCTGTGATTGAGCGGTTCTTTGGATTGCGCGTGCGCAAGCCGCACGTTGACCTGCGGCATGTATGCGGCCGCATCGGATTGACAGGCGGCTTGAAAGCCATTGAGAAACAAATGGGCATCAGCCGCGATAAGGAAGTTGAAGGCGTTTCTGGCGCTGATGCAGTGTACTTGTGGGAGCAGTTCCGCGCGACAAAGGAGGCAGATTACCTGAAAACGCTGATCAAATACAACGAGGAGGATATCGTCAACCTGTTGCCGCTGGCTGACCATGCTGTGCGCGAATTGTGGAGACGCACCTTTATAAACCCCTAGACGCGTATTATTCTATGCTAAAATACAGCAAGAACGATATCGAGCTGGCGAAGGGCTATTTCGAGCGGAAAAAGTACCAGCGCGTGGACGCCGCGCTTGACAGCCACAACTTCAGCTTCTACATCCTTCCGCAGCACTTGAACCACAAGCTGCCTGATTTTGCCTATCGCTGCACCACAGGAAATCCCCAGGATGGCGGAGTGTTCGGGGTGTCAGATAGCTTGCCCCCTGAATTCAGGCCGCACTGGGCCTTGCACGAGATAGTTGAGTTCACTGAGATCGGCATGGATGCGCCTGACAGGTGCGTTCGTGCGCTCGAAAAAGAGCTTGCGATAGTCCCTGAACAAATCAGGCCTGATTATGTCCGCAGGCGCAGGGCATTCTTCGAGAACCTCATCAGATATGCACAGGATAACCCAAAGGAATTCACAGCCGAGGACGTAAAAGAATTCCAAAAGAGTTATCAGCACCTTGAACAG
>Ga0247727_10014753_pt1 | contig 12925 bp, 9 predicted proteins | sample WisWelCaveWW1625_FD_202498 | JGI IMG/M metagenome (GOLD analysis project Ga0247727, IMG submission 202498) | Biofilm microbial communities from Wishing Well Cave, Virginia, United States - WW16-25 | ecosystem: Environmental > Aquatic > Deep subsurface > Groundwater > Cave microbial mat | place...
GCCTGGCTGCTGGCCGTGATCGTGGCCACCTTCGCGCTGTACCGGGCCGTGCTGTTCATCCACGAGCTGGCTCACCTCAAGCGCAGCTCCGTTCCCTGCTTCGAGATCGTCTGGTCCACCTTGGTCGGCTTCCCGCTGCTGGTGCCGAGCCTGATGTACGTCGGCTCCCACGGGGAGCACCACCGCCGGCTGATCTTCGGGACCGACAAGGATCCGGAGTACCAGCCGATCGCGCGCTGGAGCAAAGCCAAGGCGGTCGGCTCGATACTGCCGCTGGTCTTCGTACCGGTGCTGCTGGTGCTGCGCTGGGGAATTCTCGGTCCGATCTCCTACCTGGTTCCGCCGCTGCGCCGCTTCGTCGTGCACTACATGTCGACGCTGGTGATCAATCCGACCTATATGCGCCGCATTCCCGAAGGCCGCATGGCACGGCGCTGGATGATCGAGGAAGGCTGCACGGCGCTGGTGTGCTGGACGGCGCTCGCTGCGATGCTGACGGGCGCGATCGGAACTTCATGGCCGGTCGAGTGGTACCTGATCTCGAGCGCGATCCTGGTCTTCAATCACGTACGCACCCTGGTTGCGCATCGCTACCACAACGACGGCTCGCCGATGGATCTGATGGATCAGTATCGCGATTCGGTGAACCTCTCCGGCGGATCCTGGCTGGATGCGGCTCTGGCGCCGGTGGGACTGCGCTACCACGCGCTGCACCACCTTCTGCCGACGGTGCCGTATCACAGCCTCGGCGCGATCCACCGCATCATGCTGAGCGAGCTGCCGCCTCAGACCCCTTATCACGTCGCCGAACACGCCACGCTCGTGCACGCTGTCCGAAGCCTGTTCGGTGGCCGTGCGCTCGCCCACTTCCTTCCAGTCAGAAACTGAAGTTCGACCTTTCGAGGAATCGCGGGAGTTCTCGTCCGGCCCCGCGATGAACCGAACTATCCACGCAGCGCCAGCAGGCCTCCCACGATCAGGAAGACGGCGTTGGCCGCCCACGCCGCGACTGCCGGGGGAAGCGTTCCGGCGTGGCCGGCCGAGACGGTCAGCGCCTGCATCAGCCAGTAGAGGAAGCACACGCCCATGCCGGTGCCGATGTGCTGAGCGGAGCCCGAGCGCGACGAGCCGCGCAGCGCGAGCGGCAGTCCGATCAGGATCGTGATGATGCCCGACAGCGGTAGCGCAAACTTGAACTGCAGATCGGTCTCGAAGCCGGCCGGGTCCAGGCCCTTGGCGCGCAGGGTGCGGATGCGCTGCGCGAGCTGGCGGATGCTGAACTCGTCCGAGCGCGGCGCCTTCTTGCGGAACTCGGCAGGAGTTCCGCCGAGCTCGATCCTGCGATCGCCGAGCGGCGTGTAGGTGAAGCTGCCGTCGGCAGAGAACTCGCGGACGGTGCCACCGTCGTACATCCAGTGATCCGCCTTCCACGACGCGTCGGGGATCTCGACCAGCCTGCTCAGCCGGAAACGCTCGTCGACCCCGTGCAGCGTGATGCCTTCGAGCTTGTTTCTGGTCGCATCGAAGTAGTCGATGTTCAGGAAGCCGTCGGGCACCTGGATCCACAAGGAGGTCGCATCGAGCATCCCGCGCGCGTCCATGCTCTTGATGTCGATGTCCTTGATCGCGCGCGCGCGGCCTTGCGAAGGCGGCACCACGATCTCGTTCCATGCCATCGCCATGAGGCTGAGCGCGATGCTGGTCGCCAGCAGCGGGCTGCCGATCCGGATCATGGAGATGCCCGAGCCCTGCATCGCAAGAATCTCGTTGCTGCGCACCAGCGATCCGACGCCAAGCAGCACGGCGAGCAATGACGCCGCCGGGTACACCTCGACGAGCCACTTCGGGGTTTTCAGCGCGAAGTAGGCGGCCACCAGCGACGGGTTCGAATTGTAGGCGGCGAAATCTCCGATGCGGCTGAAGAACTCGACGACGAGCAGCAGGCCGATCGCCCCGACCAGGCACAGCGCGAAGCTGCGCAGATACAGGCCGACCAGGTAGCGCCCGAGCAGGTTCATGCGCGGCTCCGCGCCGGCAACCTGAACGACGGCAGCTTCACGGGCTTCTCCCCCGCGGCGTGCTGGAAAAGCACGTACGCGAGCGTCGCGAGCAGCAGGTTCGGCAGCCACAGCGCCGCGGGCGCCGGCAGCATCTGCTCGCGTGCGATCGTCACGGCGCCGGTCAGTGCCAGGTAGTACAGCAGCACGACGATGGTGCTCAGCAGCAGCGCGCGCGACTTGACGCCGCGGCGGCCCACCGCACCGAGCGGCACGCCGATGAACGGCAGCAGCAGCGCGGCGGCCGGCAGCACCAGCTTGCGATGCAGCTCGATGGTCTCCTCGATCCCCGACTCGCCGCGCGCGACGCGCGTGCGGCGCTCCTGGAGCAGGCGCGGCATACTCATCGCCGCGGGTCCGCCGCTGTCCATCAGGTCGAGCCCGCGCTCCTCGGACAGGTCGAGGTTGAGCTCCAGCGAGTCGAAGTCGGTCTTGTCGTGGTACTTGCCCGAACTGTGGTAGGTCAGCAGGCTTCCGTTTCGCAGCTTGAGATAGGCCGTGCGCGCGTCTTCGTTCGATTCGACGTGACCGTCGCTGGCAAAGATCGTCTTGCGTCCGAACTCCTCGCGTTCCTCGGCCAGCATCACGTTGCGCATGGAGCCGCTGGCCGAATCGAGCTCGTCGACGAACAGGATCACGCCGCCGAACCAGGCGTTGAACACGCCGGCGCGCAAGGACGCGGTCAGGCGCGTGCGCGCCATCTCGTAGGTCGCCCGCTCGATGCCGCGATTGGCCCACGGCCGCGTCCAGACGCCGAGCACCAGGCTCAGGATCGCCACGGCGATGCTGAAGGCGACCAGCGGCGCCGCGAGCTGCTTGATCTCCAGGCCCGACGCGCGCATCGCCAGCAACTCGCCGTCGCTGCCGAGGCGCGCGAAGACGACCACCACCGCCAGCAGCGCGCCCATCGGCAGCGCCGTCTCCAGGTAGGACGGAACGATGTAGCCGGCCAGCGAGCCGACCAGCCGCGCCGGGACGCCGCGCGCGAACGCGAGGTCGACGAACTCGACGATGCGCAGCACGAACAGCACGCCAACCGCCAGCCCCACTGCGGCAGCGAAGGCGCGGCTGACCTCGCGCAACAGGTAGCGCTCGAGCGTCCGTCCCATCGTCAGTCGTCCACGGGGATCTTCTCGTAGACCGCGTGACCGTCGTTGCTGCGGCCGTAGAGCTCGATGTAGCGCACGGTCGGCAGCAGGATCCCGTCTTCGGCGAACACGAAGACTTTGTCGAGGTAGGCCTGCGTGCCGTCGATGGTCATGAAGGTCTCGGCCTTGCAGCGGCCGTCGACAACGGTGAGGCGAATGACGAGCTGGCGATCCGGCAGCGCGCGAAGCCGTACCTCGATGCGGCCATCGGCCTCGATGTTCTGCTTGCGAAAGCCATAGGCGGCCTGCTGGAAGAAGCGCAGCGGCTGCATCACCGCCGGGTCTTCCTCGCGGCGCAGCCAGTAGTTGTAGACCGGCTCGTCGCCGACCGGGTGGCAGCCGGCATCGACGTGCACGCCGTAGTGGACCTGGTTGCGGTTCTTATTGCGGTCGATGTGGAAGACCGACTCGGGGCTTTCGGCCACCGCGCTTGCAACGGGCAGGGCGAGCGCCGCGATCAGGATCGCGGCGGCACTGCCGGCGAGGTTCACGGCGAGCCGCGCACTCGGGCGCGGCGGCCGGCCGGATCGCTGCGGGTCCTGCGGCGGCTGCATGTTCGCACCCTAGCCGACCGCGCAGTCTACTTCACGCCGGCGGTCCGCCTGCGTGGTGCGTTCTCGGGCGTCGCGATGCCGCCGCATCCCGGCTCGCGGTCCCGCTGCTCCAGCCTGCAACGGCCGCTGCCCGGCCATGCCGGCCGCGCAGCCCGATACGCGCGCTTGTTCCGACCACGGTTCGTTCGTACACCGGCGGCGCGGCGCAACGGCAGGCGCAAGGCTCAACCTCCGCGGAGAATCCATGCAACGACGAACACTCGGCAGGAAGGGACTCGAGGTTTCGGCAATCGGCCTCGGCTGCATGGGCATGTCCGAGTTCTACGGGCCGCGCGACGATGACGAATCGATCGCGACCATTCATCGCGCCATCGAGATCGGCGTCGACTTTCTCGACACCGCCGATATGTACGGGCCGTTCACCAACGAAGAGCTGCTCGGCCGCGCGATCCGTGATCGCCGCGACCAGGTCGTGCTGGCGACCAAGTGCGGAATCACGCGCGAGTCCGGCAACATCATGCAGCGCGGGCTCGATGGCAGCCCCGACTACATTCGTCGCGCCTGCGACGCGAGCCTGAGGCGGCTCGGCGTCGATCACGTCGACCTCTACCAGCTTCACCGCGTCGATCCGCAGACTCCGATCGAAGACAGCGTCGGCGCGATGGCCGAGCTGGTGCGCGCCGGCAAGACCCGCTTCATTGGGCTTTCGGAGGCCGGCAGCGCCACGCTGCGCCGCGCTCAGAAGGTCCATCCGATCGCATCGGTGCAGTCGGAGTACTCGCTGTGGAGCCGCGATCCGGAAGACGACGTGCTGGCCACCTGCCGCGAGCTCGGCATCGGCTTCATCGCCTACAGTCCGCTCGGGCGCGGCTTCCTGACCGGGCAGATCCGCCGCTTCGAGGATCTCGCGGCCGACGACTTTCGCCGCTTCCAGCCCCGTTTCCAGGGAGAGAACTTCCAGAAAAACCTCGACCTCGTCGCTCGCATCGGTGAGATCGCCGCGGAGAAGGGCTGCACGGCCTCGCAGCTGGCGCTGGCGTGGGTGCTGGCCCGCGGCGATGACATCGTGCCGATTCCGGGCACCAAGCGGCGCAAGTATCTCGAGGAGAACGCCGGCGCGGCGAAGGTGACGCTCAGCGCTGCCGATCTCGCGCGCATCGACGAGGTGGCGCCGCGCGGGGCCGCAGCAGGAACGCGTTATCCCGAAGCGATGATGCAGTCCGTGAACCGCTGAAATCGGGGACAGGTACCGATTTCCGAGTTCGGAATGCGGAGCCAAGATCTTCCAGCACCAACTATCTCGCCGCGCCGCGCCCCTACCCCGGCCGGCGCGAAATCCGCGTGATGTCGCGGGGGCGTGGGGATCCCGGCGACCGAAACTCGGCGCCGGGCTGTTAACCACACGGTCCCAGTCTTTCCAGCCATTAGAAGACCGTAGCCGGTACCCTGCCAGGTACCGCGTCGATCAGCGTTGCAGGATGCTCTGCGCGGCCTTGACGATGTCCTCGTCCTTCGCGGCCTCGACGGCTTTGGGGATCTCGACGCCGCGCTGCACGGCCGGGCGCGCCGAGACGCGCTCGATCCACGCCTGAACGTTCGGCAGATCGTCGATCTCGATGCCGGCCCACGCGTAGATGCGCACCCACGGCCAGGTCGCGATGTCGGCGATCGTGTAGTCGTCGCAAATGAACTCGCGGCCTTCGAGGCGCTTCTCGAGCACTTCGTAAAGCCGCTTGGTCTCGTTGTGATAGCGCGAGATCACCGCCGGAAGCTTTTCGGGAAAGTACCGGAAGAACACGTTGGCCTGGCCCTGCGTCGGTCCGATGCCGCCCATCTGGAACATCACCCACTGCATGACGGTGGAGCGCCCCTTGCGGTCGGCCGGCAGGAACTTGCCGGTCTTCTCGGCCAGGTAGATCAGGATCGCACCCGACTCGAAGACCGAAAAGTTGTCCTCGTCGCGGTCGACGATGGTCGGGATGCGGCCGTTCGGATTGATCTTCAGGTAGTCGGGTGTCTTCTGGTCGCCCGCGCCGAGGCTGATGGAGTGCACTTCGTAGGGCAGGCCGGTCTCCTCGAGCATGATGGAGGCCTTCCAGCCGTTCGGTGTTGGCGAGGTGTAGAGGTCGATCATGCTGCGCTCTGTCTCAGGCCGCCGCTGTTCCGTCAACCTTCGCGACCCGGCAGCGCACGTAGCGGTGATGCGGAATGCCGGTGATCGGATCGCGATCGGCGGCGTCGGTCAGCTCGTTGCCGTTGATGCCGTCGGTAGTCTGCCGGCCTTCGGAGTCCACCGCCACGACCATGCCGAAGCCGTTCGGTATCGCCACCTGGCCCGGCAGCAACTTGTCGTCGATTGCGACCGGCATCACCACCGATGCGCGGCTGGTCGCCAGCGATGCGAGGTCGCCGTCACGAAGGCCGAGCACCGCGGCATCCTGCGGATGCACGCTCAGCGGGCAATGCGGCCCGCTGCCCTTTCTCCACGACGGATCGCGCTGGATGGTGTTGGCCGTCCAGCGCGTGCGCAGCCCGTTCGACAGCACGTACGGGTATTCCGGATTCTCCCGCGAGGTGGCGAGCGCCCGCTCCAGTTCCGCGAGCATCTCGGGAATCGCCAGCCGCACGCGCTTGTCGTCCCAGCCGCAGTGCTGCTCGAAGTTGTGCTCCGCATCGAGGCTCGCGATCGTGACGCCTTCGGGATGCGCCAGGATGAGCCGGAACATCTCCTCACCGAGCTCGAAGGGGCTCTTTCCTTCCCACTCATGGCCGAGTCCGCGCACGACGTCGTCCGGACGCGTCATCGCGTTCTTCTGGCAGACCAGGTAGACCGCAACCAGACCGGGCGCCGGCATCGCAGGACCCAACACGCGATACGCCCAGTGGAGCGCCTGCGTTTCACCGTCGTAGCCGTGCTTTGCTGCTTCGGCGGCCTTGCCCATCGCCGTCATCAGGAAGAAGCCGCGCCCATCCGCAGTGCCGGCCAGCGGCGCCAGACTCGCGAGCTCTTCGGGCACCGGCAGCAGCAGCCCCATCGCATCGAGGATGCGCAGGTAGATCTCGGACTCCGGCAGAGCTTCGGGCGGGCCCGCCAGCACCGGCGGCCGCACCTGCACCGGAATCTCCGGGTAGCCCTTCGGGAACAGCGCCATCTCCCACTTCTCGTAGCCGCCGGCTGCAGGAAGCACGTAGTCGGCCTGTCGCGCCGTCTCGGTCATCGAGGTGTCCACGACGACCATCAGCTCGAGCTGCTTGCGTGCCTGACGCCACGCGCCGGTATCCGAGTACGAGAGGAATGGATTGCACGCTTCGACCATCAGCGCGCGCACGCGCTCGGGATGGTCGAGAATGATCTCCTCGGGGAGCAGCGTCGGCGAGAACATCCCCGCGTTGCCGAGTGCGCGGATCGCCTGGATGCCGGAGGCCAGCGCGCGCTCCGGCTCCTCGAAACGGTTCTTGCTGAGCTCGGGCGGCGTGAACATGCCGTAGAAGACGTTGCCGCCCTTGCGTCCCATGTTGCCGGTCAGCGTCGCGACCACGCGCATCAGGTAGGCGATCAGCGTCGAGAACGGCGTCATCTCGACACCGAGATCCCAGAACACCGCCGCCGACTCGGCGCGCGCGAACTCCTCGGCCACTCCGAGAATGGCGGCCGCGTCGAGCCCGGCGCGCGTGGCCATGTCGTCGATGTCGATCGCAGCGAGCGCGTCGCGAAGCTCGCCGAATCCCGAGGTGCTGCTTTGCACGAATGCGGAATCGTAGAGCTCCTTCTGCACGATCGCGGCCGCCATCGCGGCGAGGAAATAGACGTCGCCGCCCGGTTTCACGCGCAGATGGCGGTCGGCCGTCTTCGTGGTTTCGGTCACGCGCGGATCCAGCACCACGACCCTGCGGTCGCCATTGCCCGCGCGCTTGAAGTACTCGTTGGCGTTGTGGCCGCGGTTGCTGATCTTCGGGTTGGTGCCGAGCACCAGCAGGTACTTCGTGTGCTCGAGGTCGGCGTGCATGAAGGCCGCCGGCGGCGCGTCCATCATCCAGAAATCGACCAGCGGATGCTGGGTTTTCTCCTGCGCGAAGGCATTGAACCAGCGCCGCGAGCCCACCGACTTCAGGAACGACAGCGCCCAGGGGCCGTCAAGGTGGTTGGCCTGGCCGCCCACTCCGACCAGGGCGATCGCGCGTCCGCCGTGATCGCGGCGCACCTGCGAGAGCTTCGCGGCGATCTCGGATACTGCCGTCTCCCAGTCGATGCGCTCGAAGCTGCCGTCGCTGCGGCGGCGCAGCGGGTGCTCGAGCCTCTGGCCGTGATGCGCGTAGTTCACGACCGTGACGGCCTTGTTGCAGATGTAGCCGTGCGTGATCGGGCTGTTCTTGTCGGGCCGTACCGCCACCATGCGGTTGTCTTCGACGTCGACGAGGATGCCGCAGTTGTGGCTGCACAGCACGCAGATCGTGACGAGGTCCTTGCCATTGCGGGCAATCGGAGTGGACGAGATCGAAGGGTGGACGGCGGTGGCGTCAGACATCACGGGTTCTCCAAAAACGGGGACAGGTACCTATTTCCGGGCGATCCAATAGCGGCAGTGTGGTTCCGCCGCGTTCGCCGCTCACCGGTTCGCGGCTCACGGCTCGCGGCTCATGTCCCCGAATGTCATTCGGGCGCAGTCGGCTGATCGCGCAGCGCGGCCAGCACTTCGCCCATGTCCTCGAGCAGTCGTTCGAAACGTTCCGTGCCGATCTTTTCGCGCAGCCGCTTCTGGGCCTTGCTCCACAGACGTCCGGCCTCGGCCAGCTTGCGGTGGCCCTTGGGCGTCAGCGCCAGCTCGCGCACGCGCCGGTCTTCGCCGGGCTCGGAGGCAACGAAGCCTTCGCGTTCCATCGGCGCCAGCGTGCGCGTCATGGTGCTCGGATCGACGCCGAGCTCGGTGGCCAGCGCCTGCATGCTGACGGCACCGTGCCTGCGGATGGCCGCAAGGATCGCCAGCTGCGTGGTGCGCAGGCCGCTGTCGTCGAGGGTCTCGTCGTAAAGGCCGGTGATGGCGCGCGCCATGCTGCGGGCGCGGTAACAGGCGCAGGGGGTCAGGATGTCGGGATCGGGCATGTTGGTTGTAGCTACAACTAAATCGGCGAGGCCGTCAAACACCCCTCGGTTCAGGCATGCGACGTTGCTTGTAGCATCAAGCAGTTAGCCGCCCGCCTGCGACGGGCGCCACGGCCCCTGGCGGCGACGCCGGCAAGGGGGTCGGGCCGCAAAACGCCGCCCGGATCGTCGGAGCCGAAATCCGCGGCGGTCTCGGGCTGCTGCGCGAAGGTCGTTGCGGTGAGCGGGCTAGCGCAGCTCGCGGAAGAACGCGCGCACGTCCTCGACCAGGGCCGCCGGCTCCTCCATCGCGGCGAAGTGGCCGCCGGACTTCATCTCGGTCCAGCGCCTGATGTTGTAGAGCCGTTCGGCCCAGGCCCGCGGCGGGCAGAAAATCTCGCGCGGAAACAGCGCGCAGCCGGTCGGCACCTCGACGCGCGCCTCGACCTGGCGGAAGCGCCCGCTCTTCTGGCTCTCGTAGTAGAGCCGCGCCGAGGAGGCCGCGCTTCGCGTCAGCCAGTACCAGGTCACGTTCGCGAGCAGCTGGTCGCGCGTGAAGCGCTTCTCCACATCGCCGCCGCAGTCGCTCCACGCGCGGAACTTCGAGACGATCCACGCGCACAGCGCCGCGGGAGAGTCGTCGAGCGCGAGGCCGATCAGGTCGGGCTCCAGGCCCTGCACGCGCTGGTAGGCGGTCCCGGTCTTCATGTAGGTACGCGCCGCGTTCAGTGCGCCCAGCTCAGCCGGCGAAAGATCCCCCGGCCCGTCGGCCGGGATCCCGGCCAGCACCATGTTCAGATGCAGGCCGATACAGTGCCCGGGATCGACCAGGGCAACGTAGGAGCTCGCCATCGATCCCCAGTCGCCGCCCTGCGCTCCGTAGCGTTCATGGCCGAGCGCGGCCATGAGCCTGGCGAAGGTCGTGGCGACCGCCTTCACGTCGAAGCCGCGCGAGCGCGGTGCCTGCGAGAGCCCGTACCCGGGAATCGACGGCGCGATCACATGAAACGCGTCGCGCGCCTCGCCTCCGTGGGCAACCGGATCGCTCAGCGGCCCGAGAACCCCGAGGAACTCCAGAACCGATCCGGGCCAGCCATGTGTCATCAGCAGCGGCAGCGCGCCCTTGTGGGGCGAGCGCGCGACCAGCACATGCACGCGCAGCCCGTCGACGCGGACGTAGCCGTGCTCGTAGCGGCCCAGCTCGCGCTCGACGGCTCGCCAGTCGAACCCCGTACGCCAGTATTCCAGCAGCTCGCGCAGCCACGCGAGGTCGATGCCGTAGTCCCAGCCCGCGCCTTCGATCGGGTCGGGAAATCGCGTCGCGGCAAGCCGGCGACGCAGGTCGACGAGGTCGTCTTCCTCGAAGTGGATTCGAAAGCGTTCGATGGCTCCGCTCATTCCGGCTCGCGCCCTCTGTAGCAGCCGCGCCGCCTTGACTCACCTCGCCCCCGGCGCTGAGAAGTGCCAATGGACGCGCGCCCGGGCGACGATCTGGCCGGCATCGACCTCTACGACCCCGATCGCTACGTCGCCGGCCCGCCGCACGCCGAGTTTGCCCGGCTGCGCCGTCTCGCGCCGGTGTTTCGCCAGGCCCTGCCCGACGGAGGCTTCTACTGGGCGGTGACGCGCCACGCCGACGTCGTCGCCGTCTCGACCGATCCCGAAACGTACTCGTCCTCGCGCGGCTCGGTGATGATCGAGGACCTCGAGCCCGGCCTGCTCGAGATGATGCGGCAGATGCTGCTGGTGATGGACCCTCCGGCCCACGGTCGCTACCGCCGCATGGTGATGCACGCCTTCACGCCGCGCATGGTCGATGCGCTGGAGCCGCGCATCCGCGCGATCACGCGCGCGATCCTGGAGCGCGCCGCTGCGGCGTGCGAGGTCGAGTTCGTGCACGAAGTGGCCGCCGAACTGCCCGTGCAGGTGATCGGCGAGCTGATGGGAATTCCGCCCGAGGACCGCCGGCAGTTGCGGGACTGGGCAGAACAGCTGACCGGCGACCAGGATCCCGAGGTGAACCCCGGCGGCAACGAGTCGGAGGCATCCTATGCCATGGGTGCCTACGCCGTCGGGCTTGCCGGCGCGCGGCGCGGCAAGACGGGTGACGACCTTACGACCACGATCGTCAATGCCGAGGTCGACGGCCACGTGATGACCGACTTCGAGTTCGGCGCCTTCTTCGTACAGATGGTCACCGCCGGCAACGACACCAGCAAGACGTCGATCGCGAGCACGATCGACCTTCTGATCGAACACCCGGAGCAACTTCGCGAGCTGCGCGCCGATCCGTCGCTGATCCCCGCAGCAGTGGAGGAAGTGCTGCGCATGGCCAATCCGCTGCACTATTTCCGCCGCACCGCGACGCGCGACGCCGAGCTCGCTGGCTCGCGGATTGCCGAGGGTGACAGGGTCGTCCTCTACTACACCTCCGCCAATCGCGACGAGGCGGTGTTTGCCGAACCGGATCGCTTCGATACGCGGCGCTCGCCGAACCCGCATCTTTCGTTCGGGTTCGGCGAGCATTTCTGCGTGGGTGCGAAGCTGGCCAGGATGGAAGCGCGCGTCGTGCTCGAAGAGCTGCTGGCGCGCTTCCGGGCGATCGAGAGGACGGGAGCCGCGCGGCGGCAGCGCTCCAACCTGAACAACGCGCTGAAAGCGCTGCCGCTGCGACTCAGGGCTTGATGATCGCCTTCATCTTGTCGGGGTCGTTCTTCTTGAAGTTGCTTTCGCTGAACTCCGTGGTCCAGCACCCGCCTTCACTGTTGCGCAGCTGCGCGACGGTCGAAGGGTCGTGCCAGAAGAACAGGTTCGAAGAGGCCGGGCCCGGCAGCTCCAGCGCCGCGCCCTGGCCCTTCAGGCCGACGCCCGACTTGCCGGGAATCGCGACGGCCTTGCCCTTTGCCAGGAAGATGCCGTCTGGTGGCGCGAGTTTGTTGACGAACTTGATCTTGCTCGGCTTCACCTTCCAGCCCGCGGTGCCGGCGGGGATCAGATAGGAGCCTGCCAGAGACGGCACGCCGCCGACCGTATCGAAGATGCAAAGCGCGTAGTCGGTGGTCTCGTCGGGCTGTCCGAACTCGCCGCCGTCGAAGATTTCGCCCTTCTTCCACAACCACTTCAGCAGCTTCGCGTCGGGAACCGGCGAGTCCTTGACCAGCAGCACCGCCTTGCCGGGCTGCAGGCAGCCCTTGTCGGCGATGCCCGGCAGGTGCACACATCCTTCCGTGTCATCGCAGGTATCGAAGGTGCAGATGTCGCCGTCGTCGCACGGCGTCACCGGGCCACCGATGCAGACGCCGCCTGAGCAGGTGTCGCCGCTGGTGCACGGGTTGCCGTCGCTGCAGGCGCTGCCGTTGGCGTCGAAGTTGCTGCAGTCGTCGTTGAACTCGTTGCAGGTCTCGGCGCAGTTGCCGTCGCCGTCAGGACCCGGACACGGATCGCCGGTATGGATGGTGCAGCCCCCGCTGCCGTTGCAGGTATCGGTGCCGTTGCAGAAGCTGCCGTCGTTGCAGGTGGTACCGGAGCTGGAGAAGGTGTTGGCCGGGCACGAGTTGCTCGAACCGCTGCAGTTCTCGGCCACGTCGCAGGCGTCGACTGCGCCGCGGCACAGGACGGTGTTCGACGAGAACTGGTCGGCGGGACACTGGTCGGTCACGCCGCCGCAGGTCTCGACTACGTCGCAGACGCTGACCGGCGTGCGGCAGGTGGTGCCGACGATCGCGATCAAGTCGATAGGACAGGTTGTCAGCAGGCCCGTACAGTTTTCCGCTGCATCGCAGCCGGCCGCCTTCAGGCGGCAGACGAACTCGCTCGGCCTGAGCTGGTCGGCCGGACAGGCCTTGTTGGTGCTGTCGCAGACTTCCGTCGCATCGCAGATCCCGACCGGATCGCGGCAGATCGTCGCGCCGCTGCGCACGGCGTCGTTCGGACACGCCGCGGTGGAGCCCGTGCAGTTCTCGGTCGCGTCGCAGACGCCGTCTGCCGGCCGGCACGCGATCGTGTTCGCCACGAAGGAATCGCTCGGGCAGGCGGCCGTCGATCCGGTGCAGTTCTCGGTGATGTCGCAGATACCTTCGGACGGGC
>Ga0247727_10014754_pt1 | contig 12924 bp, 12 predicted proteins | sample WisWelCaveWW1625_FD_202498 | JGI IMG/M metagenome (GOLD analysis project Ga0247727, IMG submission 202498) | Biofilm microbial communities from Wishing Well Cave, Virginia, United States - WW16-25 | ecosystem: Environmental > Aquatic > Deep subsurface > Groundwater > Cave microbial mat | place...
GGATGTGGAGTATTTTGCAGAGTGGTAAACCACTGAGAAATTAGAGAATCAGAGGATTGGAGAATTCTCTAGTTCTCTACTTCTCTGCAAAGGAGTAAATTATGAAAGACGCAGTAATCGTTTCCGCCGTAAGGACACCAGTCGGCAAAGCCAAACGCGGAGGACTTGCCACGCTTCGCCCCGACGAGATGTCTGCTACTGTTATCCGCGCCTTGCTCAAGCGGACGCCGTATCTCGACCCCGCCCAAATCGAGGAAGTGGTCATTGGTTGCGCGTTCCCCGAAGGCGAGCAGGGACTCAACATGGCGCGCATGATTGCGTTGCGCGCGGGCTTGCCTGACTCAGTTCCCGCCGAAACCATCAATCGTTATTGTGCGTCGGGCGTTCAGTCCATCGCGCATGTGGCGTATGCGATTCAAACAGGTCAAATCGAAATTGGAATCGCAGGCGGCGCGGAATCCATGACGATGATTCCCATGACGGGATTCAAGTTCTCGCCGAATCCACATTTCGCGCAGGACCTGCCGCATTACTATACCAACATGGGACTCACTGCCGAGAATGTCGCAGTCAAATATGGCATCAGCCGCGAAGACCAGGATGAGTTCTCATTGAAGAGTCACCAGAAAGCCGCGCAGGCGGTGAACTCAGGCTTGTTCGACCCCGAACTTGTTCCGCTCGATGTCGAAGTCACGGAACTGGATGGGAACGAAAAACCTGTAAAAAAGAACTTCACGGTTAATCGTGATGAAGGTCCAAGAGCCGATACGAACCTCGAAGCGTTGTCAAAACTCAAGCCTGCGTTCAAAGAAGGCGGAGTCGTCACCGCTGGTAACTCATCACAAATGTCTGACGGCGCGGCGGCGGTTGTGGTTATGTCGGCAGAGCGAGCCGCGCAACTGGGATTAACTCCGTTAGCGCGATTCGTTTCGTTTGCGGTAGGAGGAGTCCCGCCTGAATTGATGGGGATTGGTCCGATTGTTGCGATTCCCAAAGCGCTGAAACTCGCTGGGCTTACGCTAAACGATATTGACCTGATAGAATTGAACGAAGCCTTCGCCGCGCAATCGCTGGCTGTGATTCGCACATTGGAAATGGACGAGAGCAAAGTCAACGTCAATGGCGGCGCGATTGCTTTGGGTCACCCGCTTGGATGCACAGGCTCGAAACTCACTACACAAGTGATTTATGAAATGGGTCGCCGCAAATCGAAATATGGCATGGTGACGATGTGCATCGGCGGCGGCATGGGCGCCGCGGCGGTATTTGAGAATTTACAATAAAACACGGTCAAGGTCAAACGTCGAAGGTCGTTGATTTTTAACTTGCGACCTTTGACTATAAAACTAACAAACTATAAAACTAGGAGACTAAACAATGCCCCTCACAGTATCACAACTCATGGAAAAAATGCCAGGAGCGTTCCTGCCTGAAAAGGCTCAGAGTGTGAACGCAACTGTCCACTTCAAATTTACTGGCGCGGAAGCAAGCGATTGGAACGCTTCCATCGCCGACGGTAAATGCGCTGTTGCCCAAGGCACTCCCGCCGACAAGGCAACCATGACGCTCACCGCCGACTCCAGTGATTACGTCAAAATCTTCACTGGCGAACTGGACGGGATGCAAGCATTTATGCAGGGTAAGATCAAACTAGGCGGCGACCTGAACCTGGCGATGAAGTTGATGCAGATGTTCAAGATCAGGTAAAGAATAAGCGCCCCTGAGCACGGTGCGCTTATTTATTCACGTGTAGAAAGTTTTTCAAATTGACGATCAGGTGTTCCGTTCTTATCTTGCGCCCCTGCTCGTTGAGGTGCTAAGGAGTGTCGTAAAAATATTCGTCAGGGAGGCATAACTGATCGAGATTGGTCAACAGCGGAATCGTTGTCCTTGTTTTGAGGCGGTTGAAGAATCGGTCGAGGTCTTTTTTGCCCGTTCTTTCACAATTCGTCTGGCGATGAGCCTGCGCCTCATAAAATACAGTCGCGCCTTTCGATAAAGCGAATTGATTGAACTCCTCCAGAAAAATATACGCGCCCTCAATATTGTTGATGGGGTAGACCGAGTCGGCGATTGCAAATTGCTGGTTATTTTGACCCAGATGTCCGATAAAGTCACCGTGTTCGTTGAATTGATCGCCAGAATAGAAATTACGACCTGCACCGTAGGAAAAGCCGTAGAGATAATAATTGAGCTGACGGTTGATCTTCCGCTGAAGCATGATCGTGTAAATAGATGGCATTTGCCTGTAAGGCTCGTGGATATACCAGATCCTCTCCGGTGAGAATTCCACCCAGTCTGCAAGATATTGGGGTTGACCGTAGAAAGAAGGATCGTCGGTGAAGTTGTAGTATTCCAGACTGATGATGACAATATCACCCGGTTGGAGAAAACTTTTTATCTCGTTCAATGGGGCGATTCCCAGCGCAACATGCAAGCCATCGTTGATCACAGGGATGCCAAGTTCCAGCTCCATGAGTTCGCTGTCAATGCCAAAGGCGACGTTCGAACCGCCTACGACGATAATGCGCGGTGAGGGAGTTTCCTTCAGCAGCCGAGACTTAAGCAGGCTGGCTTGATAGAGATGTTTGTCATCTGGTCTTGTGGCAAAAAATATCCAGCCGACCATCAGGGCAACTAACAATGTAACAAACAATAACTTTCTTAGGAATTTCAACAGACTGTTTGCCATTTTAAAATTGGAAGTAAATAAATGCCTTCGCAACTCCAGTGTAGGAAGTTCCTAACACCAGAATCGCTGTGATCAATAACGAATAGACAACGTAACGAATTACGGGTCGTTTAAGGTTAAACTGTTCCATGAAATTTCCACGATATTGCCTGATTTCAATGTAAAGCAGGATGAACAGCGCGACAACTGATAATGTAATTTCTGAGCGTGTTAGATCTGATAAAGTGTTCACGGAAGCAAAAAATCCATTCACGACTCCCCAAAAACCGGTTTGGATACCTTCCTGAATTAGTTTGACGGATTGGCTAATGAAGCCGCTCCAACCGCTGAAGAGATGAGTTGAGATGTAGAACGCGTCCGTCACGCTCGAAGCGCGGAAAAAAATCCAGGCGAAGCAGACCAGCCCGAAGGTGGTAAGATGCGAGATCCCGTCAAGCGCGGGGTAAAATCGTTTTGCGAATCCCACATTTCGGAGACGCGTCCAGAGGGGTTCTGTCAATCCGTTGATGACGATGTATGCGCCGTGCAATGCTCCCCAGATGATGAATGTCCAATTTGCGCCATGCCAGAGACCGCTGACGAGAAAGGTGATGAGGAGATTCAGCGCCATACGCCGCATTCCCGCGCGATTGCCACCGAGCGGAATGTAAACGTAATCACGAAACCAGGTGGATAGAGAAATATGCCATCGCCGCCAGAACTCTGAAATGGATTTCGCAAAGTAGGGATGATTGAAATTTTTCATCAATCGAATTCCCATCACTTGCGCGGAGCCGAAGGCGATATCCGAATAGCCTGAAAAGTCACAGTAGATTTGAATTGCAAAGGCGATTGTTGCAAAGGCGAGCGCGGGTCCTTCGTGCCCTGTGGGAGAGTCGTAGATTGGGTTGACAAACAATGCCATTCGGTCGGCGATCACGACTTTTTTGAACATGCCCCATGCCATCCACTTCAAGCCATCTGCGACGCGCTGATATTCGAAGCGATGTTCTTCATGCAGTTGGTGCAGAACATTTTGCGGTCTCTCGATGGGACCCGCCACGAGTTGCGGATAAAACATAACATACAGCGCCAAATAGCCGAAGTGACGCTCGGCTTTCTGGTTGCCGCGATAGACTTCGATGGTGTAGCTCAATGATTGAAATATGTGAAACGACAAGCCAATCGGCAGAATGATCTCAAGATTTTCGATGGGGTAATTCCACCCGATGAAGCCAGCCAGCGCGGAGATGTTTTCGTTCGCAAAATTGAAATATTTGAAGAAGGCAAGCATCCCGACGTTCGCAACGATGCTCGCGATCAACAGCCAGCGCTTTCGATTTCCTTGAGCCGACTCGATGCCAATTCCCGCAAAATAATCCACTGTGATGGTGATGAACAGGATCAGGATATATTGGGGGATGAACGCCATATAGAAGTAACAACTCGCTGCCAGCAGCAATCCCCATCGGAATCGGTGAGGAAGCATAAAGTACAACGTTGTTACGATGGGGAAGAATATCAGGAAATGGAACGAGTTGAATAGCATGGATCAAAGGCTCTGCCCGCCTTGCGCTGATCGGAGCGGGATTTACATGAAGAGCGAAATCACAGACCACAATGCAGAGGCTGTCAGGCACATGGCGATCACAGCAAACGCAGTTGTTGTGATCCCAGCGGCTTTCGAGCGGATCCAGCCCGAAAGACCGATGCCGCCAAGAAACACGAAGATCGCGCAGACCAGCACGAGGAATCCGCCAACGCTGATGTTATCCAATTCGGTTCGTACTTCGTTCAACTCGGCTGTTGCCGCGAATGCCAGTACCGATATGATCAATGAATAGGTGAACAAAACAGTTGATATCGAAAATACGATGATCGAAGCGGTGACCAGCCTGCTTTTGTTCTCTGTCACCAGAAATTGAATTACAGCCGTCAGCCCAAACCCCGCCAGCAACCCCGCCAGTGTTGCGAACGCGCCTGCTTCCGCCAGATAATTTTCTACGGTCATACAATCTCCTTTTGCAAAACAATGTCGAAATGTTCTTTTAGCAATTTGTGATATTCATCTTGCGATTCCAAAAGCTGTTTGGTGCGTTGACCGTTCTTAGTCACGATCAACCTGCCGTCTTCCAGCGAGACGCGCCCATCTTCTGTTGCGCGGCTGATGATACTCCATTGTGTGAAGCTAGTATCGGGCGAGGTTTGATGATACAGGCATCCCGCTTCGTAGTCTTGTGGAAACGTTCGCGGCTGAATGTCGAAAAAGTATTGTCGCTCCCATGTGCCTTCATAATTCTTTTGCCACGTGACGAAACCATCAGGGATTTCTTCCAGCCGATACGCGCGCAAGCCCTGGATTTGCTCGCCTCTTTCCTCGAAGTTGAGCGGCTTGGTGAACGAATCGCCGAAGCCAACATCTGCAAGCCAGCGCGCGGACGAGTCGGGAATCTTCACCAGCAGTGCGAGATGATCAAACTCGATTCCCAGCCTTCCCTCTTTATTGAACACGCGTCCGTTCAGGTACGTAACGTCAAAGCCGATCTGCTTCAATAGCCATGCAAAGAGTCCGTTGAGTTCGTAGCAAAACCCGCCGCGCTTGTTGATTACGATTTTCTCCCAAAGCGCCTGCTCGTTAATTTGAATCCGGCGTTTGAGTCCGATGTCCAAATTTTCAAATGGGACACCCCACATGTGAGCGACATGAAGCCCGCGTAAGGTTTCGTAATCGGGACGGACTGTGCCTTGATAGTGGATTCGATTCAAGTATGCGTTTATATCCATACCTGCGAATTATAACGGTTCATCCGCAGGGACGGTTGATTCGGTTTACCCCCGCGTTTCCTCAGGCGGCTTGACCGCGCGGAACTCACGGAACAACAGTAAATCATAAATAATTTTCAGCCCGCCGCATAAAAACAACGGAACGCTCAACAACGCTGGGATGCTAAAGAAGAATCCTGTGAGCAGCGGCGAAACAGACGCACCGACAGAACGCGCGATGGCAGTGACGCCCGAGGCGGCGGAGCGCTCGTCGGGGGCGACAACAGCCATAGTGTACGATTGACGCGTGGGCACGTCCATCTGGGAAATGCTGAATCGGACGAGAAGGAGTCCGATGGCGAGGGGCAAGGTCGGCATCAACGGCAGAAGGATCAACAAGATGTTCGATGGGATGTGTGTGAAGACCATTGTGTTGATCAACCCGAATCTGTTTGCAATGCGAACGGCGAGCAACGCCGAAATGCCCGCGAGAATATTTGCACCAAAGAAGATACTGCCGAGTGTTCCCGCGTCCACGCCGAAGCGGACGAAAAACCAATAGGCGAACATGCTTTTCACGATCAAGCCGCCCGCGAAGGCGTCGAGCGCGAACAACGCGCTTAGTTTGAAAACAACTTTGCGCGAACGATGCAAGCCGAGTACGCGCTTTGATGAATCGGGTTGAGTTGTAACTTCTATGGATGGTGAAAGGCTGAGAAACAGCAAGAGCAGAAGAAACCCCCCGAGCGCGTAGCCCGTCAAAACAAAACGATATGATTCGAGTGAAGACCATCCATTGTTTTGCAAGGACTGTGCGAGCCATCCGCCTGCCAGCGCGCCTGTGGCGGTTGCGAATGAGCCGACAAGGTTGTACCATGCGAAAAATTGCGTGCGCCTTTCATTCGAGATCAATTGCGTGAGACTCGCCTGCTCGACAGACAAAAACGGACCGATCTCATTCCCGCTCGGGCTGATGACTCCGATCATTGCCGCGATGGCAAGGAGGAAGAAATTTCTTGTCAGCACGAAGCCAATTCCCGCGCCCGCCATTAAGAGCGCGCCCAACAACAACGTGCGTTTTCTGCCAAACCGATCTGCGGACGTGGTCAGCCACAATGAGATGCCCGCATCTCCGATGAGGGTAAGCGTGAACAGCAAGCCAATCTGTGTTTCGGTTAATCCTGTTTCAGAAAGATACAACGCGAGAATGACGGAGAGAAACCCGTAACAGAACAAACGGATGATGCGCGTGGAGAAGAGGAGGGGGATGTCCATGTGATTCGTAGGGGCGGGGGTTATCCCCGCCCTTTTTCAATCGTAAAGGGCGACCATAAAGGTCGCCCCTACTTTTTCGCAACCTCCAACCGACACCACGCGTACAACGCGTCATAGACCTCAAATTGATGTTCGAGATTCTCCATATCATCGGGGAAGCGCAGACTATACCCTGATGCAATTGCTTCGAGCCCGCGCGCGATGGGATCGGTATCAATGTCCTCCGCCACATCCGCCGCGTGGACGATCTTCGCGAGACGCAACAAGCCTGGCTCCTTCAATCCATATTTCAAAATAATGGATTCAAACGAACACCGTCCTTCATGATGACCGAGTTCCACGCCGGGCGCGTCGAATGGAATCGCGCCCGTTTCCTTCGCGACCTTTTCGATTTGATTTGCAGGCACGAATAAAAACTCCGCTTGGTTGTCAATGAAGCGGGTGATGAGCCACGGACACGCGACGCGGTCCACGTGGACGTGAGAACGGGTGATCCATTTCATGAGGTCTCCTTTTATATGGTTGTAGGGGCAGGTCTCAGACCTGCCCCTAAGCGATGTTATTTACCAACCGTTTTGTTCTTTCAACAATCGCATCCCGTGCCTTTTCGTAATCCTCGCTCACAGGCGGGACATCGTCCCATTGTTCGACTTCAACTTTACCTCGATATTCCTCAGGCAATTCGCAGAACGAGACAATCCGCTCTGCGGATTCAACATCCGCCAGCGATAATTTCTGCGGAATCGATTCGGTTGATGTCAGTCCATCCCTTTTTAAACCCTCCGCAGTTTTTGGCGAAAGTTCCGCGTCGGGGTTTGTGCCGCGCGCAATGGCGTGGATGTTCAAATTCATTTCTCTCGCCAGTTTGTTGAAGTGCGCCGCGGCGACGATGCTTTTCGCCGCGGCGACGATGCTTTTCGCCGCGCCGTGCTCGCAGACGAAGAGGATAGTTGGATTTTGAGTCATATTTTCATTTATACCAGAACTCGGAGGTCTGCCAGACCCCGAGTTCTATATCACCCCAGCCAACTTCCCGCCTCGCGCGGAAGGAATTAATCGGGGAACCTAACAGGTTTCTGAAACCTGTTAGGTCTCGGTTTCCAACTCGAATTCCTCGTCAACAAGCCTGGCTAATTTCTTCTTGTCCAGCATTCCTTGATGGAACTTTTCAAATCCTTTTCTGCCATTAAACGTATCCAAAACTTCAACTTGTTTCAAAATCGTCTCCTCGGTTCCGACGAGTGAGTGGTAGGAAGACCATTCCCAATCGCGGAAGTCATCCACAAATCCGTGTTTCTGTGGATTATGGTGGATGTAGAAAATCAAGGTGGTGAAATACGAATCGCTTGTAACTGGGATTCGACCAAATCGTTCCTCAAAGAGACTTCCTGTCCGTCCATATCCCTTGTTGATGGCTTTGGCGTACGCATTGAATAGGTTGGAGAAACTTTGTGAGGGGTTGAATTTCTTCTTCTTGTCCAAGACCTCACAGGTCTCTGAGACCTGTGAGGTCTGTTTTAGATACTCCTCCTCTGTTTTGATTCGAACTGAAACATGGAAATGATTCCTCAACAGGCAATAGGCGTATGTATCTGCTATAGGTGTGATGTGCTTCTTGTACAGGGAAAGGAAGTATGGATAATTCCGCTTTTCTATAAACAAGTTTTCGTGGTTGTTGCCGCGATTGTAGATGTGATAATACATTCCAGGTACGAGAGGAGCGGTAATAAATTTCATTTTCCTCAAATCCGAAACCTCACAGGTCTTTAAGACCTGAGGTTTATTATCACCCCAACCAACTCCCAGCCTCGCGCGCAAGATTTGTGGCGGGTCCTTGCCGCGCGGTGCAAGGTGGAAGTGATTCCAAGAACAGCCTGCCATATTGTTTTGTCAGCACGCGGCGATCCAAAATGGCGACCACGCCGCGGTCGGATTGCGTGCGAATCAGGCGACCAAATCCTTGACGGAATTTGAGTATCGCTTCGGGCAGATAATATTGATTGAAAGAGTCTTCGTACATTTCGGAGCGCGCCGCGATCAGCGGGTCAGTGGGGACATCGAAGGGAAGTTTTGTGAGGACAACCACCGAAAGTGATTCGCCTGGCACGTCCACGCCTTCCCAGAAGGATTTGGTTCCCAACAGCACGGCGCGATCGGTCGCTTTGAACGACTCAAGCAACGCATTCGGCGAAGCGCCATCACCTTGTTCATAGACGTAAATCTCTTCACGCGCCAACGGAGCCGTAATCGCCTGTGAGGTCTTCTTCAACGCAGCGTATGACGTGAATAGCACGAGCATTCGTCCGCCCGTGGCTTTGGCGGTGGCGATCAACGTTTTATCGAGTATCTGCTGGAATCCGTTTTGATTCGGTTCAGGAATGTCATTGGCGATATACAGCAACGCCGCGCTTTCGTAATCGTACGGCGAGCCGAGTTGCATCTCGTCGGCTTCGTCCGCGCCGAGTGTATTGCGCAAATATTGGAACTCGCCGTGCGCGGTCAAGGTGGCGGAGGTCAACACGACAGAGCGTTTCTCGTGCCATAAATATTTTTCAACCAGCGATGCCACACTCAAGGGCGCGGCGTTCAACGATAAACGATTTTGATTCGGTTGCACTTCGATCCAATACACCATGCCCTGTGCGGGTTTGCTGATCATACCGTTGATGTTCGCTTCGGCTTCGGTGAGTCGCCGCGCCACGTTGCCCAGGTCTGCGATGATGTCTTCGAGTTGGTCGTGACCTTCGGCGTATAGATCGGTGGCGGCTTTGTAAATTTCAGAGAGAGAGTTGATCAACAGACCCAACGTCTCGTCGGTGTTGCCCCATATCATTTCCACTTCGTCCCAGAAGGGCAGTGTCCGTGTGGCGGACAACACGCGCGCCTGCCACGCATAATTCGATGGCGGCTGTCCTTCGCGTTGCAAGCGCGCGAACTCGCTCAACGTGTTGAAGAACTCGCGATTGAACTGCTCGATGCGGAACACCATGTCGGTGGCGCGGCTGACTTTTTGTTGAAGCAGGCCGAAGTCCGAGGGGCGAAGCGGAGTTTGAGTCTTGATGAGCAAACGCCCGAGCACACCCGCGTTCGATCCGCCGATCTCCTTCATCATGCGATCCACGTCAAACTGAGTCAATCGAAACGATAACGCGTTCGTCGTCGCAGATTCCAAATGATGACCCTCATCAATGATGAGATGCGAATATTCGGGCAGGACTTTGCTTCCCGTCGCGATATCCGAAAGCAACAGCGCGTGATTGACAATGAGCACGTTTGCGGATTGCGACGCGGACTTGGCGCGATGGAACGGACACGCGCCGCCTGTGCGTTTGATGCACGTGTCGGTCGTGCACGCATCATCCTCAGCCGACACTCGAATCCACACAGCGCGCTCGGTCGGTCCTGTGAGGTTTAATTCGCTTCGATCCCCGCTCTGGTTGTTCATCTGCCACACCATCACTTTTGCCAGCACGCGCATTTCATCCGCGTTGCGCGGACCGAAGTGCCGCAGGTTTTCCAAACGACGCGGGCAAAGATAATTCGAGCGTCCCTTCAAAACGGAAAAACGAAAATCGAGATTCAACGCTTCACTTAAATTCGGCAGGTCACGTCCGACGAGTTGATCCTGCAAGTTAATGGTGTTCGTGGAGACAATGATGCGCGTGTTGTTTTGTTTCGCAAACAACGCGGCAGGCACGAGATACGCAAACGACTTGCCAACGCCCGTCCCTGCTTCAACCATCAAGTGACTGCCGAACGATAACGCGTCTGACACTGCGCGCATCATCGCCACCTGTTCGGGTCTCTGCTCGAACGTATCGAAATATTGCGAGAACGGTCCGCCATATTCCAACACCGACGCGACTTCTTCTGTGTTCAGCGGAATCGGTTTTTCGGGGTTATCCAACGGCGGATGTTTCGAGTCATCGAACCAGGCGGCTTCATCTTTTTTCTTGACCTTCTTCGATTGCACGCCTTCTTTTGCTTTTGTCCGCAGGACTTCCTGAAATACCCAGCGCGCATCCCACTCCAGCGGCTCGCTCAACTGCACGAATTCCGAGACGAGGTCGAGCGGCAGTTCGCGCGCCAATTCAAATAATTTATTGAACGCCGCCATCGTCACTTTGGCGTCATCGAGCGCGCGGTGAGTGGCGGGGAGCAGTATGCCAAGTTGTTTGCCGAGCGCGCCGAGATTGTAGCGGCTCGCGGTTGGCATCAGCACGGCGGCTAATTCATACGTATCAAGGACTTCATTGTAATTAAGAATTCCCGCCTGTTTTTGGATGAATCCCAGATCGAAGCGGACGTTATGTCCCACCACAGGCGCGTCGCCGACAAACGCTTCCAACTCGTGGATGATGTCGCGCAATTTCGGCGCGTTACGCGTCTCCGCGTCGCTGATGCCTGTCAGCCCTGTGATAAATTCTGGAATGTGCCTGCCGGGGTTGATGACCGAGGTCCACTCGTCTTCGACGCGATGCCCTTTGAACTTCACCGCACCGATCTCGATGATCGCGTCGCGCTCGTCGTTGAGTCCTGTGGTTTCAATGTCTATGCCTACGATTGAATTCATATTAGAACAAGTGTATCATAAACCAGAGACACCGTCATTGCGAGGAGCCCCACAAGGCGACGAAGCAATCCCCAACACCATCATGGAGATTGCTTCGGGCGGAAGAGCGCCGCCCTCGCAACGACGAAACGCGTTTATTCAGGCAACGCGGCTTTCACTGCCGCGAGTTGGGTTGGTGTAATCGGTCTCTCTTTTGCCCTTTGCCGCATAAAGTCTTTGAGTTGTTTGGGTTTCAACGCAGGGCGCGGCGCGTCGTTCGCTTGAATTTCGACAAGGTCGTGGGTGAAGACCAGGACGGCTTGAACATTTGGAATTTCACCTTCTGACAGGTTCTTTGCCAAAATTTTTTGCAACGAATAGATTTCATGTTCTGCTTCGAGATCAGGGCGGCCGATCCCCTCCTGCCCAAAGATGCTCATATACGCTTGCATGAATCCGCCACTACCAATACGCCAGCGATTTTTTGTGTAGGTTACTATGCCGCGTTGACGGTAGGGCAGTAACACCCAGACACCCGCCGGTCCCACAAGGAAATGGTGCGCTGGTGCAACAAAGTGATAGATCGAAAAATCCCCAGGTAATCCTTTTAGACTCGCGTCAAGTAGTTCGTCGGGGCGCGGACTTCTTCCCCAGCGATTGCCCATGTACATGCCGATCTGCGAGAAGATAAACCCCAGAAATAGGGTCGCAAGCCAGATCGTCAACCGCGCTGTGGTCAGGGATTCCGCGTTTTGGATGGGTTGAAAAAGAAAATAGGCGCACGCGCCCAGCGAGACAAACCCGGCAATTGTCGAAGATAAACCCAATTTGTTGTTGCGTTTGATCAGTTTTTCGTTTTTGATGATTTTCATGAGACCCTTCTACCGCGAAGCCGCGAAGAGCGCAAAGATTTATTTCTTCAAACTTTCCTCAATGGCAGACTTCATCGCATCCAATACCTTCGACTCAGCCGCTTCCTTCGCCACGCGGATGGCGTTTTTGATTGCCAGCGCATCCGAGCGGCCATGACCAATGAAAACAAGCCCGTTTACACCAAGCAGCGGAACCGCGCCTTCCTCGCTGGGGTCAAGTAGTTTGCGAACTTTCCCCATTGCTGGTCGAATTAACGCCCCGCCGAGCATCGCCAGCGCGCCTCCGCCTTTGATTGACTCCCTGATCTTGGTAATCAACAATTTTGCGACGGCTTCCGTAGATTTCAAAAATACGTTCCCTGTGAATCCGTCAGTCACCGCGACATCCGCGTGACCGCCAAACACCTCCTTACCTTCGAGGTTGCCGACAAAGTTCAGGTTGGCGCCTGCCAGCAATGGATACGCCCCTTTGACCAGTTCGCTCCCTTTGCCCGCCTCTTCGCCGTTTGAAATTAATCCAACCCTCGGCTTCTTCACTCCGCGCACGCGTTGCGCGTACACACCTCCCATGATCCCAAATTGCAACAAGTTTTCAGGCTTGCAATCTGGGTTCGCGCCAATGTCCAGGATGATGCATATTCCATCGGCGGTGGGGAAGGGCGCGGCGAGAGCGGGACGATCCACGCCGCGGATGCGACCCAGCCGAAACAACGCGGTGACCATCGCCGCACCAGTATTACCTGCGGTCACAAATGCATCCGCTTCGCCATTTTTGACGAGGTCATACCCAA
>Ga0247727_10014755_pt1 | contig 12924 bp, 10 predicted proteins | sample WisWelCaveWW1625_FD_202498 | JGI IMG/M metagenome (GOLD analysis project Ga0247727, IMG submission 202498) | Biofilm microbial communities from Wishing Well Cave, Virginia, United States - WW16-25 | ecosystem: Environmental > Aquatic > Deep subsurface > Groundwater > Cave microbial mat | place...
AGATGATCAACGGCGGGGTGGCTGGGGCTGAGTCCGCGAAGCCCTGGCCGTGGCATCGAGGACTCTGCCACAGCCACGCAGCCGCCATATCAAATTCTCCGATGCTCTGTGGTTAGTCGAGGATTCGCTGGGTGGCCCGGACGGCTTTGCGTCCGGGTCGCGAAGCGACAAGAGGGCTGCGGCGGTGTGACTGAACGAGAACTTTGATCGATAGAAACCTCTTGCTGCTGCGCAGCCCGGACGCAAAGCAAAGCCGTCCGGGCCACCCGCCGATGCGTTACGCGGTGAAGGACAGACCCAGTCGACGGCGCTCGATCAGGTACTCGCTGATTTGGAATCGAGCGCGCCGGACATTGGATCATCTGAGGTCCATGACTTCTAACTGCATTCGCGTCATTGCGGAGACTGCGATGAACTCGATTCTAAACCGAAGCGTGCGGTCGCTGGCCATCGGCATCGCGTTGTCCACGGCATCGTGCAGCACGAACAGCAATTCGACGCCAAAACATCCCGATGCCATTTCGCCAACCGCTGAGGTACAACCAAGCACTCATGTTGACTACGAAGTTACAACCACAGTCCCTTGTGTTGTGGAGCAAGAACGGGTGGAGGTTGATTCCAAGGCACCAGCCAGCGGAGACCTGGATCCGTTGTTTGACCATATCCCACGTCAAGTTCAGCAGGCTGTGACCACAAGGTTCCCCAGCCATCGCATCTGGCAGTTCTCAAGAATCGGGGAAGGCGAGTTGTCTAAATTTGAACTCACGGTGTTTGACCCAAAGTCGCGAACAACGTGCTGCAAAGAAATCAAACCGGCCCTGGTGTGCAAGGTCGCTAGCTTTAATCTTGAAGTGACTGCGAACGGGGACGTCTTATATGAAGAGAGCCACGTGATTTCGGAGGGATCTGTTCCCGTGCCGGTACGTGACGCTTTCCAAAAATGGAGCCGGGGGTTGGCTCGTGGAACAGTTGTCTGGACTGCGCATCAACAAAAGGGTGCCCAACGTCTCTACTCGGCTCAGTGCCTCGTAAGTTCCGTCGAAGACTACGATGCGACATTTAATGTGGAAGGCGCGATTATCCAGGCGCACGTCTCGCCAAAAAAAACCGGAAGTGGAACCGATCCGCATTTCTAGTGTTGGCGACGTACGACGATGACTGAGCCGGTAACCACAAGCTACGACGCAGTTCCCTACGAGAGCAGTTCGTTTCCGCAGACGCATCCGGATCGGTTGGCGACCGTCGCGACTTTGCTCGGGATGAATCCCGTGCCCGTCGAACGGTGCCGCGTGCTGGAGCTTGGCTGCGGCATGGGCGATAACCTGATTCCGATGGCGGCGGGGCTGCCCGAAAGCACGTTCGTCGGGATTGACTTGTCCGGCCGGCAGATCGCTGCGGCGCAAAAGATGGCGGACGATTTGGGGCTGAGGAACATCGGACTGCGGCATCAGGACATTATGGCGGCGGGCGAGGAGTTGGGCCGGTTCGATTACATCATTTGTAACGGCGTGTATTCGTGGGTGCCTGATGCGGTGCAGGGAAAAATCCTGGAGATCTGTTCGCGCAACCTTGCGGAAAACGGCGTCGCGTACGTGAGCTACAACACGTATCCCGGCTGGCACATGCGGGGCATGATCCGCGACATGATGCGCTACCACGCCGAGCAGTTCAGCGACCCCAAGGTGCGCGTGAAGCAGGCCCGAAACCTGATCGGCTTTTTGGCCAAGTCGGTTGCGCGGGAGAGAACTCCGTACAGCCTGCTCTTGCAGACCGAACTCGAACGGCTCAGCCAGAGCCGCGATAGTTACTTGTTCCACGAACACCTGGAAGAAGTCAACGAGCCGATCTATTTCTACCAGTTCGTGGAACGGGCGGCGGCGAAGGGGCTGAAGTATTTGGGCGAGGCGGACCTGCGCGTGATGCTCCCGGGGAATTTTCCACCCGAGGTCGAAAACGTCTTGCAGGTGCTGTCCTCTGATCTCACGCACCTCGAACAGTACATGGATTTCTTGAGGAACCGCACGTTTCGGCAGACGCTTCTTTGCCACGCGGCGATTCCGCTGACGTACAAGATTCGTCCGGAGCGTCTCGCGTCGTTTTACGTGGCGTCGCCGGCGAAGGCGGTCGCCGGCCAAACCCCTCACCCCCAACCCCTCTCCCCCGAGGGGCGAGGGGAGCAGCACACGATGGTGGACATTCAATCGAACGAGTATGTGCGATTCGAGTCGCCGGACGGGATCGCGATTTCGCTCAACCACCCGATGACCAAAGCCGCGATGCTTTGTCTGTCGGAGACGTGGCCGCGCCGCACGCCGGTCAAGACGCTGCGGGCCGAGGCCCGCGCGCGGCTGAACTTGGATCGTGCTGAGGACGCGAATTCGGTCGCGCAAGATTTGGCGATTCTCGGCAAGTGGCTGTTGACCGCGTATACTTCCGTTTCCGACCGGCTCATTGAACTGAATCTCTCTGCGCCGCGATTCGTCGCCGAGGCAACCGAGCGGCCCGTCGCTAGCCCGGTCGCGCGCTATCAGGCGGCGTCCGGCAACCGTGTAACGAACATGCGGCACGAGTCCGTTCACTTGGACGAACTGCACCGGCAGTTGTTGCGGCGTATGGACGGAAGCCGCGACCGCGCCGCACTGCTCGAAGAAATCGTGAAACTCGCGGGCAGCGGCAATCTTCGATTGCAGCAAGACGGCGTCGCCGCCGATCCACAGACGCTTAAGCAAGAAATCGAGCAGCGCGTGTTTAACCAGAAGTTGACGGAGTTGGCGCATTGGGCCTTGTTGGTCGGCTAGCTGCTGTGGGAGCGTCGCATCATGAATTCACTTCCTCCGAATTGGCAAAAGTGGGTCGCGGAAAACGTGCTGCTGCAAGTTGATCCGAGTGCCCTCGTGAAGACGCTCGTTGAGAACGGCTTCGCGCAGGAACTGGCGACGCAAGAAGTTGCCGTCGCGGCGGCACATCCATACATCGAGGCGGCGCGATCACTGGCACGAAAGATCAAGAAGAGAGATTGGTTGTTTGAAGTGTATCAGGCGCTGGACCGTGAGAGCCCGGCCGCAAACGGGGTCGAGCGAACCGGGATCATGTCGAGGGCCGAGTTCTTCGGGAACTATTACGCCAATAATCGCCCCGTCATCATGCAAGGGGCACTCGACCACTGGCCGGCGCTCCAGCTCTGGACGCCGGAGTACCTCAAAGAGCGCTACGGTCGCGCCACGGTCGAGATTCAGGCGGGCCGCAAGTCCGACTCGCGCTACGAGTTGAACTCGGCCCAGCACAAGACGCTCGTTCGGTTCGCCGATTACATCGACATGATCGTCACGGGCGGCCCGACCAACGACTTTTACATGACGGCCAACAACGGGAGCCGCAACCTGGACGCGCTGCGGGGCCTGTGGAACGACATCGATCCATTGCCGGAATACCTCAAGGAGGAGCCATCGAACCCCGGTTTCTTCTGGTTTGGCCCGGCCGGTACGGTGACGCCTTTGCACCACGACCTGACGAACAATTTCATGGGGCAGGTACGCGGCCGAAAGCTGGTCAAACTCATCTCACCCAACTACCTGCCGTTCATCTACAACCACGTCCACTGCTATTCGCAGGTGGACCTCGACAACATCGACTACGATCATTACCCGCGATTTAGAAACGTGAAGATAATCGAAATGGTGCTTCAGCCAGGCGATCTGCTCTTTTTGCCTGTCGGCTGGTGGCACTACGTTCGTGGGTTGGACGTCACGATCACCATGACGTTCACGAATTTCCGGGCCGGCAACGAGTTCAGTTCGTTCTACGCGACGCACCACGAGATCTAGCCGGGCAGCGTCACACCAGCCCGTTGCGCTTGCGAATCGCCCATTCGCCCGTCAACAGCGCGACGAATATCAGGAAGAACCACGGGTTGTCCCACAGGCGCACTTGCGTGAGCCGGTCGATTTCCAGGTGCAGGTCCTTTTGTTGCAAGCTATCAAGGAATGACGGCAGCCGCTCCGGTGGCACGGACTCGCCCTGCGTGATCTTCGCCATTTGTTCGAGCAGCGACAGGTCGGCGGCGGGGTTGGTCAGTTCCGCGTCGTCTTCGAAGACGAGGAACTTCGCGACGCGCGGCGCGGCCAGTTCCTGCCCCTTGTGCCGGGCGATGACGGAGACTTGATATTCGCCCGCGGCGTCCGTCGCGTAAAACACGCCCTTCATTCGCTCGCCCTGCGGCGCGACTCTCAGAGGCGTGGCCGGGCCGCCCGGCGGTGTAATCATGATTTCGAATTCCGCGTCGGCGAGCGGATTGCCCTGTTCGTCTTCCGCGCCGGCCGTGACATCGAGGCTCTCGCGCAGCCCGACGCGCCGCCTGCCCAGGTCGACCCACACGCGGTTCTCGCCGGACTGCTCTTTCTTCGCGAGCCACAAGATCACTTGCCGCCAGAACCGTCGATGGTGCCGCATACCCTGCTCGCTCTGTCGATACCAGTGTCGCGTCGAATCGCCCGCGATCGCCATCGAGCGACCCTGGCCGAAATCCTGCGCGACGATGAGCGGCGTCGTGCCGTCTGGAGTTTCAGCGAGCACGCTCGCCTGACCTTTCACGTCGGTGAAACCGGTCGCGCCGTCTAGCGGGTGCAGCGATTCCCAAATCTTCGGCGTCTCCTGCGGCGAGCCGAGCCGCATGATGAAATGCGCGAGACCTTGATTCGTCGGCCGCACGGCGAGCGGCCGCTGAATCTGTTGGTCGCCGGGATGAATCGTCACCGGCAACAAGATTTCGACCGGCGACTTCGCGTAGCCGCCCGGCCCAAAGCTGCGCTGGCCGCCGAGCATCGCCAGGCCCGCCCCGGTCTCGACTGACTTGCGCAGGCGTTCGAGCGACTGATCGCTGAACCAGTTTCGCGGAATGTCCCGGATCAGGAACACGTCGTAGAGCGAGCGGTCGAAGAGCGTGCCCGCGCGTTCGGCCGCCGCGATCGCATCCTTATCGCGTACCCACGCAAAATCGACCTTTATGTCCGGCGACTTGTCGAGCGACCAGCGGATGAAACGCGGCTCAAACGCCTCCAGGCCGCCGTCGAGGTACAGCACGCGCAGGCCGCCTTTGAGCACGGTGACGAACGTGCTGATTTCGTTGTTGCTCTCGACGAGTTCGCCCTTTTTCGGTTCCGGCTCGCGCACTTCGAGCGACACCTTGTGCTCGCCGGGCACGGTCGGCACGTAACTCATTTCGACCTTGGTCCGGCCATCACCCGCGGGCAATTCGATCGTGCGTTGCTCGGCGTTCATGCCGTCAAACAGCAGGTTGACCGTGACCTTCGAGCCGGCGAAACCGCGCGAGTCCAGTTCGCCGACGACGGATAGCCGATTTTTCTCGAAGACCGTCGGCCCGGCAGTGATCGTGCGAAACGCCAAGTCGCGGGACGAATCGACTGCCGCTTCTTGTCCGATGCCGACCGTGTAAATCGGCACGCCAAGGTCCTTGAAATGTTGGGCTTCGCTCGTCGGCGGCGTGCCGGTGCGGCTCGCCCCGTCGGTCACGATCACAACGCCCGCCACGCGGCCCGGCGATCGCTGAATCGCCTCGCGTAACACGTCGCCGATCGCGGTGCTCGCGCCGGTCGGTGGCTCGCTTAGGTTTACTGAGTCATGCAGTTGCGAGTCGAACGAGTACTTGCGAATTTCGAGCAGTTCGCCGAGCCTATCGAGCGCCTCGCGCGATCGTTCGACGGTCTGCTCCATCGCTCGCCAGCGAGGCAACCCGTCCCACGCATCGGCCACTTGCATGCTGCGCGATTGGTCGTACAAAACCAGCAGCCTCGCGGACTGCGGTAGCGACTTCGTGAACACGAGTTCCGGCCGCAACAGCGCCGCCAGCGCCATGAGCAGCGTGACGACGCGAAACACGAACGCCACGCCGCGCCACCGACCCGCCTGCGGGCCGAACGTTCCGCGATAAATCCACACGACCGCCGCAGCGAGCGCGGCGCCGCCCAGCGCGATGATCGGCCACCAGAGAACTGGATGAAAGGCAAGATGCATATTTCGTGTCAGCAATCAGAGTTCAGCATGTCACTGCTCCGTGCTCCGCACTCTGTTCTCGCTCGTCAGCGGCCAACGACAGCGGCCGTTTGTCGCTCTTGAACGCTGGGCATCGAACCGTGATTCCCACGGTCCGTTCTTGCCCGACGCACCGGGGCTTCGCCGGCGTCTTTCTTGTAGAAACGGTTTGCCAGCAAATGTTCCATGGCGAAGATGCACACGATCAGCGGCATTAGCCAGGGAAACAACTCACGGCCGATGCGCACGTCGCCCATGACTTCGTGCAGTTCGTCGGCCGTGCGGGCGACGGCGAAAATTCCGTCGCCGAGCACGGCGGCCAACTCCGTCGCGGGCAGCGGATCGAGTGTGCTTTCGGCCGGCCGCGGGTTCACGCTGAAGCCCTTCTTCATCGGCTGCTCCCCCTGCCCCGCACTTACGACGTAATTGCCGATTGGCTCCGGCGCGGGCACAACGATGCTCCCCTCGTTCGGGTCCGCGGTGCGCCGCGTCGCTTGCTCCGCATCGGGCGAGTGAAGCAGATACGCGCCGAACTTCTGCCCGCGGTCCGGACGCAGCACGACGTCCTCGCCCACTTGGTAGTTCAGTCGCTGCTCGGTGTGCCCCGCCAGGTAATTGAACAGATCCTGCGACAGCGGCACGAAGAGCGGCCCGAAACCCGGCAAGTCGTTCCACGGCTTCGACTGGCGCGGCGTCGGACTGACCGACGTTGTAAACGCCACGACGCGCCCCGACGATTTGCCGCCCAGCGGCCGCTCCGCCAACGCGACCGCGCCGTCGGTGAAATCGAGCACGCGCCGCGTGCTCTTGTCCGACGGTTCCGCTCGAATGTATCGCTCCACCACTGCTTGGCCGAACAGCGATTCGTCCCACGCGTGAATCTTCTGCACGGCCGCGTGATTCGTCACGACCGTTTGCAGTCCGACCGCGTCCGGCAAGTTCTGCACGGTGCCGAGTTTGACCGGCAGTACGTTTTGCGCGATGTCCTGATTGTAGCTGTCGGCTTGCACGCGCGGGCCGAGGAACACGGCCAACCCGCCGCCGGACATCACGAAATGCTCCAACTCGGCCCATCGCGGCGCCGGCAACTGCGCCACGTTGACCAAACCAACGACCGAATATTCCGCGAGCCGCGTGTCGCTCAATCGCGTCGTTGGAATCCAGTCCACCTGATACCACGCGATCTGCTTTTCCACGAAAAGGCTCGGCGCTAGCGCGTCCTTCAGCCGTTCGGCGTCGCGCTCGATGTCCGAAACAAGCAGTACGCGTGTGATCGGCCGAACCTCAATCGTGACGAAATGTGTATCGTCGAATTCGAGTCCTCCGCCGTTGCGAAGAATGATTTGTCCCTGATGGACCTTCGGCTCCAGGCGCGGCAGGCGGAACTCGACGCGAGCCGCCCTGCCCTTTTCGAGTACGAGCTGTTGCGAACCGCGTGTTTGCTCGTCGAGCAGCAACTCGACCAGCACCTCCTCGCCCTGCCCCGCGTCTTGCACGACCGCGCTCACGACTGCGCCACTGTTCGCGGGCACGACTTGGGCCGAAGGACCGGCCTCCGTGAACGCGACGTTCTTCGTTTGCTCAACGCCCACGTTCAGCACGTAGATGGCGACGCCGCCTTTTACCGACCCGATCGCCTTCTGCAATTCTTCGGCCCCCTTCACCGCAAAGCTGCCCGCGGTCAGGTCCGTGAAGACGAACACCTCTTTTCGCGTGCGGTCGCTTTCATCGAGTGCCCGGCAGGCTTCGATGATCGATTGGTTCACGGACGTGGCGCGCGGCCGCAGCCGCAACGATTCGATCCGCTGCCGCGCCATCGACAGGTCGAACTGCGACGTCGGGTCGGCGGAGTCGAGCACCATCGCCTCACTGTGGGCGGGGAACTCCTTGATCAATTCCTTGGCGATCAATTGTGCTGCTTCGAGCCGCGTGCGGCCGCCGTCCTGGTACTGCATCGACAGACTGGTATCGAACACCAGCGCCGCCGCCACTGGCGCCTGCTGGTCGGGGATGAAACTCGCTCCATGAATCGACGGCCTTGCCAGCGCGAACGCCATCAGCGCGATCAAGAGCATTCGCATCGCCAGCAGCAGCCAATGACGAATCCTCAGCCGCCGCAGATTGACGCGGTGCCGCTGGCGGATCAACCGCAGCGCTGGAAACAACTCGTGCCGCGGCTTCTGCTTCAAGATGAGGTGCAAGATCACCGGAATCGCCGCCAACGCGGCCCCGGCTGCGAGTCCGGCATGGAGAAGAGTGAATCCCATCGCATCCCATTGAAGCAAGTGCCGCCGCCGAGTGGAAGTGGCAAGTCTCTGAGTCTTGCGTTCCCATTTTGAGCGGATAGAATCCTCAGACGTGGCTGAAGACACTTACAACGCCGAGGCGATTAGCCGCCGGGCTGCGGATTGGCTCAGCACAGTCCTGAGCATTCCGATCATCTGGCCCAAGAGCACTGCCGTCGCGGCCATCGGCACACTCTTCGTCAGCCTTTTTTCGGTGGTTTGCTTCACGCGGCCCCACGCTGCGTCCGTGCCGCGGCCGGATGCGCAGCGGGTGGCGGAGATCCAGGATCAAGTGCGGCAAGCGGAATCGCGTTATCGCAGTCAACTGCCCGCGGGGGCGTCGTCCGGAACGGCGAGCGGCACGGACCTGTCGGATGCAATTTTCAATCCCGATCATTGGAGGAAGCACAATGAATCGCCGCGCGTTCACGCTAATTGAGCTGCTCGTGGTCCTGGCCATCATCGCGATCCTCGTCGCGCTGCTCATGCCTGCCGTGCAACACGCGCGGGAGGCGGCGCGCCGGTCGCAGTGCAGCGATCACCTGCATCAGATCGGCCTGGCACTGCACAACTACGCGACACAGGACGGCTGCTTCCCGCCCGGCTGGCTTGTGGTGACGCCCACCGTGATGACCGGCGGCTGAATGAACGTGCCCGATCCGGGCTATGCCAGTTGGATGCTGGCCATTCTGCCGCAGATGGAACAACACAGCTTGTATAACGCGCTCAACACCGGCCATCCGGGTTGGTCGTCCGCGAACGAGACCGTCGTGCGCAGCGCGGTCGAGGCGTACATCTGCCCGAACGACCTTTGGAGCCATGAACGCTATCATTCGTTCGCCGCAGCGGGCGACGTCGAGATGGCGTTCTCAAGCTACGTCGGCAACCTGGGATCGAATTTCATCGTCGATTACCTCGATTGGGGCTCGGGTATCGAGCCGGATGGCGTGCTGTATCGACAGAGCAGCGTGCGTACTGCCGACATCGTGGATGGCACGAGTCACACGCTCCTTGTCGGCGAGCGCGTGCACGCGGACCCGCTCCTGCGCCCTGTCTGGGGTTTTGGCTACACGGGCAAGGTCGTCGGAGACACGTCTGTCGGGATTGTTCAGGGAACCGATTCCAAGGTTCACTGGGGCTACAGTTCATTTCATCCGGCGGGCAGCGTGTTCGCGCTGGCCGACGGATCCGTGCGGCTCATGAGCCGAGAAACCGGCGCCGAGTTTTTGAGTTTCCTGGCGACGCGCGCCGGTCAGGAAACGTCACCCGATCAATCGTTCTGAACGCCCGATCGTCGTGTTAGAAACTCTTCTGCCGGCTGGCGAGGTAGCTCACGAGCGCCCGGTCGAACGGCATGCCGGTGTGCAGCGGAACGTAGTCAATGCGTGCGGCGGCGCAGTCCGTGCGGAACCGGCTGGTCATTTCTTCGAGCGCTTCGAGATAGTCGGAGCGGATGCCGGCCGTGTCAACAGTGAGCCGGTCGTGCGATTCCACTTCCTCGAATTCCACGATGCCCTGAAACGGGAAGAGGGCCTCGGCCTCGTCGAGCACGTGGAACAGGATTACGTCGTGCCCGCGATGCCGCACGTGGTGCAAGGCGTCGATCACCGGATCGGGTTCGACGAGCAGATCGCTGAAGAGCATGAGCAAGCTGCGGTGCCGGACCATCGCGGCAATTTGGTGCAGCGAGCCGGCGAGATCGGTCGTGCCGGCCGGCTTGAGCCGCGCGAGCATCGCCAGGATGTTGCCGAGTTGCGTGCGCTTCGAGTGCGGCGCCATGCTGTGCCGCACCTTCGTGTCGAACGCCAGCACGCCGACCGGGTCCTGCTGGTGAATCATCAAGTACGCCAGCGCGGCCGCGAGACAGATCGAGTACTCAAACTTGGTCAATTCCTGCCGGTACGTGTAGCCCATCGAGCCGGACAAATCCATCGCGAGGTAGCCGGTGACGTTCGTCTCGGCCTCAAACTTTTTGATGTAGTAGCGATCAGTCTTCGCGTACACGTTCCAGTCGATGTCCTTGATGTCGTCGCCCGCGACATACTTGCGGTGCTCGGAGAACTCGACGGAAAACCCATGAAACGGGCTGGCGTGCAGGCCGGCCATGAACCCTTCAATGATGAACTTCGCCCGCAGGTCGAGCCGCGCGACCTGGCGGATCACGGAGGGATTCAGGTATTTTTCGGCGGTAGCGGGCATAGCGAAAGAGTGTTCAGTTTTCAGTGTTCAGGGTCCCGGTTCTACTGAAAAATGAATACTGAACACTGAAAACTACCTTTTCTCGTACTTCGGCACTTCCGGTTCAGGGATCGACTCGATCAATTTCGCGATTAACTGATCGGTCGACATGCCTTCCGCCTGTGCCTGAAAGTTCGCGCTGATACGGTGGCGGAGGACCGGCGGGGCGACCTTGCGAATATCGTCGAGCGAAACGGAGAAGCGTCCGTCCATTGCGGCAATCGCTTTGCCGCCAAGAATCAGGTACTGGCCGGCGCGCGGGCCGGCACCCCAATCGACCATCTCCTTGATGAACTGCGGCGCCGACGGATCGGCCGGACGCGACGCGCGCACGAGCCGCGAGACGTATTTGATGACAAACTCGCTCACCGCGACGTTGTAGACGAGCTTCTGCAGATTCAGAATCGCGCGGCCGCTCATGACCTTGCGCAACTCTGGCGCCTCGCCCTTCGTCGTCGAGCTGAGAATTTTTTCCTCTTCGTCGAGCGATGGATAGCCGACGCGAATGTCGAACATGAATCGGTCGAGCTGGGCTTCGGGCAGCGGGTACGTGCCCTCTTGCTCGATCGGATTCTGCGTCGCGATCACGAAGAACGGGTCGGGCAACGGAAACGTCTGTTGCCCGACAGTCACTTCGCGTTCCTGCATCGCCTGCAACAACGCGGCCTGCGTCTTCGGCGGCGTGCGGTTGATTTCGTCCGCGAGCAGAATGTTGGTGAACACGGGTCCTTGCACGAAGCGAAATTCGCGGCGGCCCGTGTCTTGCTCGTCGATCACGTTCGTGCCCGTGATGTCCGACGGCATCAGATCGGGCGTGAACTGAATTCGTTTGAACGCGATGTCGAGGATCCGGCTGATCGAGCTGACGAGCAACGTCTTGGCCAGGCCCGGCACGCCGACCAGCAGGCAGTGGCCGCGCGTGAATATCGACGCGAAGATCAACTCGATCACTTCGCGCTGTCCAATGATGATCTTGCCCAGCTCCTCGACCATGAGCTGGCGGCTCTTGTGAAACTGATCGAGAAGTTCGGCAATGCGGTCGTTGGCCACAGGTGGATAGTCTCCGATGGTCGGCGGCTGGAAAGCGGTGCGATTCTAAGGTCCAGTGCGCGGACGGGCAAGCGGGCGTGGAAGAAGAAGCTGATCGGTGATTGGTGATCGATGGTCAAGGTGCGGCGACGTTGACGGAGATGAAGAGCGGCTCGCCGAGTTCTTTCGAGAAGTTTGGGCGGCCAACGATGCGCGTGGCCGCGTCGCCGGCGTCGCCGCGTGCTTCGTGGTAGCCGGCGTCGATGGCCCGTTCGATGAGATTGTCGGCGAAATCGAGCACGCAAATGTGTGGCGGCTGCGGTCGCAGCGTGAAGATGACGACCTTTTCCTTCGATCGCGCGTCGGCGAGCTGGGCTTGGTAGTACAAGTGGTTGAATGCGTCCGCGCTGTTCTGCAGAAAGTTGCGGCGGCCGCGGCGCTCTTCCACTGCCGGCGATGCCTCGATGAGCACGACGTGCGTCGCGCCCCAGAGTACGGCAGCTTCGATCGGGCTGTTGTGCGCGAACCCGCCGTCCACAAGCTCGACTCGCTCGCCCGGCCGCGGAAAGTCTTCCAGCGTCCGCGCGGGGAACACGGGGAATATCGAACCGGAGCCCATCACGACGTCGATCACCCGATCGGCGTGCTCGGTGAGCGGAATGCCGAGTCGGCCGAAACTCGGCTGCGCCCGGTCCACGTCGCCGGACTTGGCGGCGGCGTAAAAGTACAAATCGCTCGGCAACTCGCCAGCGGTTTTCGACAGACACGAGCCAGTCAGCGTCAGGTCGCGCCGCAAAAGTCCGCGATCGATGATCTGCCGGCTCAGCGCACGCAACCGCGCGGCGTCGTCCGCCGCGTTGGCCGTCGCGAGTGACGGCTGCCCGTCTCGCGCGAGTTGGCCATCGACGAGCGACGGGAGCTTCTCCGCCAGCGCGTGCTCGATGCCCGCGCCGTCGGTCAGCGTGTTCTCGTGGAACAGGACTGTCACAAGTTGAAGGCCGGGCAGCCCGATCAGGCCGAGCACGAGCACAGACCGCACGAGCCACACCGGCGCCGCCAAATGCCGCCCGCGTCGCGCGAGCCACCACTGCGCCGCGAAGCCGCAGAGGCCCAGCGCGAACATGCACCACGCGGACCAGCGCGCACCGAACGTGCCCCACAGCCAGGCGTGGTGCAGCAAGTGATTTGTTCCGAAGAGCCGCCACGGCCGCCACGCGACGTGTGCCAGAATAATCTCGGGGACCGCGAACAAGAGGAACAGCGTCGCGCCACGCCGCGCGCGGCGGGCCGGGTCGGCCACGAACCGGCGGACGATCCACAGGAT
>Ga0247727_10014756_pt1 | contig 12922 bp, 13 predicted proteins | sample WisWelCaveWW1625_FD_202498 | JGI IMG/M metagenome (GOLD analysis project Ga0247727, IMG submission 202498) | Biofilm microbial communities from Wishing Well Cave, Virginia, United States - WW16-25 | ecosystem: Environmental > Aquatic > Deep subsurface > Groundwater > Cave microbial mat | place...
GAAAAACCGTTTCATGGAAGGTGCATCAGCCAAAGGGCACGCTGAACAAAAGCTCCAGAAAGTCTGGACGGATTGGGAAGCGTTTGCGTATTATGCATTCAACAAATCGCACTCTACCTGTTACGCCAATGTGGCGTTTCAGACAGCATTTCTCAAAGCCAATTACCCGGCAGAGTATATGGCATCCGTTCTTACACACAACCTGAACAACATTGACAAGATTACTTTTTTCATGGAAGAATGCAGGCGGATGAACATCCCTGTCCTCGGACCTGACATTAACGAGAGCCTCGCTGATTTTTCTGTAAACAAAAAAGGTCAGATACGGTTTGGCATGAGCGCGATTAAAGGAGTAGGGGAGGGCGCTGTACAGGCAATTGTTGAAGAACGCAATGCTAACGGAGCGTTTAGCCATGTTTTCGATTTGCTCAAGCGCGTTAACCAGCGTTCGGTAAATAAAAAAACTTTGGAAGGACTGGTGAAGGGCGGGGCATTCGATTGCTTTGCCGGAATTCACCGCGCACAATATCTGACAGCAGACGGAAAAGACAACAGCACGGGATTGGATAAAGCCGTCAGGTTTGCCGCAGCATTCCAGGATGCAGAGCAGCGAAACCAGCAGTCATTATTCGGTGGAGGTAACAGTGCGGTGCTGCCGCTGCCAAAATTACCCGATGCCGAACCCTGGCATGCGCTGGAAAAACTTCGCCACGAAAAAGAAGCTATCGGGTTTTATGTTTCAGGACATCCTCTGGATTTATTCCATTATGAATTAAAACACTTTTGCTCGCAAGTGAAAGATATTAATGACCGCGAAACATGGAGCAAACTGACCAAACGCTCCTTTTCATTTGCAGGCATTGTAACTAAAGCAGAACATAAACTGAGCAGGAACGGAAAACGGTATGGAGTAATCGCGCTTGAAGATTTTACCGGCTCGGTTGAAATATCCGTATGGAACGAAAAGAAATACATGGAGTACGAAAAGTATATGAAAGAAAATGTATTCCTTTATATTAAAGCCATCACGCAACTTCGCTATAATTCAGCCGACCAGTATGAACTGTCGGTGCTCGAACTCCGGCTTCTTGCCGATATAGGCAACGAAATGGCAAAGAGCATCACTTTATTAACTGCCGCTGAGGATGTAAATGATAAATGGATTGAGTTGGTGATGAACCTGGTGAAATCCTATCCCGGCAAAATCCCTCTGAAGTTTGTTTTGTGTGATGCGGAACGGAAGAGCATAGGAGAGATGACATCCAGAAAGTTCCGTGTCACTTTTGACAAACATCTTTTCGAAGAGCTGGAAAACCGGCTGGGAGTGGAGTATAAGGTGAATTGAGTTTCCATGATAGAATAAATACTTTTAAATAAAAAAAGCCGGCACCATCGTTTGATGCCGGTTTTCTAACCTGATGGGTTGATTAAACCCATTGGAGTAAATTCCAATGCAAATATAGATAATTTTTTAAATAAAAATCCGCCATCCGTAAATGAAATGATTTATTTACTATGCAGTTTGTTAATCACTTTTTCGGAGATTTCAGGTTTTGCTTTGCACGCTATTTTTTTGTGAGTTCCTTCTTTTATTTCTTTGGCTGTAGATTCCCATGTAAGAAAATCGAATACCTCCCACTTGCTGATTTCTTCTCCGGTTTTTTTGTTGAAAAGAATTAGTCCGCGAAGCTGTTCGCAGAAATAAAAAAAATCGGATGGGTATTTGATGTCCTTCATTGGTGAGCCGGTTTATTATTTTCTGGTAAATAATATTGGCTTCTTCGTGCTTGTCAAAATCAGGGCTTGTAAAGTTTGGCTGTTTCAGAAACCCACATCAAAGATAACTACTTTTTAAATAAAAAACCGGCACCATTGCTGATGCCGGTATCAATTTCAATTGGTTTCTAACCCTAGAAAACCAGGGCAAATATAATGAATTTTGTTATATCAAAATCATTAGTACCTTTACCCCGCCATTTAATGCAACAGTAATTTTTCAGACACTACCCAACCCTGTGATGAAAAAGAAAATGCAGCTGATTAAGCATAATAAAGCAGGAGACTGCTCTATTGAGGAGTTGAACTCTCTCTCTCTCTCTCATTTTTTATTAAATAATTTTTTTAAAAAAACAAAAACCCCGGTCTCCGATAAGGAGGGCGGGGTTTTTGTTTTTATAACACCATGATAATTTAACTTAACTTAAAAAAACAATACAATGAAAACAATCAAAAAATTACTCGCAACTTTTTTCATAGCTTTGTTATTCTTTAGCTGTGAAAAAGAAATGACAAAAAACAATTCACTCGGCACCGGAGGCACTGCGGTAAACAATGAGCGGATTGACCCGGCAAACATGGAAGACTCGATGAATGTGTTTATCCATAACTCAATTGAACAAAATCACTTCAGTAATTATGAAGCCCGTGATGCTTTGCTGATGATTGAAGCAGCACTTAATTACCATACAGGCATACCAGATTCAGATTATTATGAAGTAGCAAAAGATTCAATAACTTTTCAAATATATTTGGTGAAAGACCAGAATGGCGAGTTCATATTCGATGGCGATGATATGGATGAACGGTGGCCTATATATCTCGATTCAGCTGAAAATGCGGTTAATCGTGTAACTTTTGATGACCCGAATGACCCTTTCAATATTGTAGTTGATTTGGAATTTACTCAGTTTGATCCTAATAGTTCAGCATCATCTCAAACAGCAACATTTTATGTAATTACTTTGGTAGCTAACGGACCAATTGTTCTTCCTTTCCCTAATTGCGAATATGGAACAAATGATTATTGGAATGCTTTTTATCAGAATTTTACCTGGGGTTGTCCACCTAACACAAGCACAACATCAACCTGCTTTGCAGAAATGTATAAACGACTAAGACCAGTTTGCAGAGGAATTTGTAGTGGGGGGTATTTTTCTGAAATTTCAAATCAATGGTATTATGGTCTTGCTCCCTCTTCTGCTGGATTAACTTGTTCGCCTTATTGGTTATTCGTGACAACTGCATATCCAAATCCTCAACATTGCCTAACTCCTGCAGAAATGGAGTGTTTTACTGGTAATTGCAAAATTGGAGCAGCATTTTATGCACCATATATAAATGGATCTTCAACAGTTAAAAAATGTGTAATTTCTTTTTATTTACATGAAATGGTTGCATTATGTAATTGCCCATCTTTTCATGAGGCAGCAGCATTTTATGGTAAACCAAATGATCTCAACTAAAAAAAATATTTATAAAGCTTTTTTATTATTTTCTTTAATAAAGATTCAAATGACTGCGCAGCTTTATGCGCAGTCATTTGAATATATTTATTCTACATCTGATGATGAAGTAATTTCTGATGCTGTGGAGGATGCAACGGGTAATTTTTACCTCGTTGGAACAAAAGGCATATCTGCCACCGGATATTATTCAGGATTAATTATAAAATTAAATTCATCAGGTGACACAGTTAATACATTAATCTTTCCTCCCTCCGGTGATTACATTAATTTAATAAGTATTACAAAGCTAAGCGATAGTTTATTTATTGCTTTTGGCACTAAACAGATTTCAAGCACTAATGATGCACAAATTCTTTATATTAAATTCGACAACAATCTGAATATATTGCAGGAAAAAACTTTCGGACATCCTTTTTATACAGACCAGGTTCACAAAGCCAAAATCAATTTGCAAAATGAATTTATGATTGTCGGTTATGCAATAGGGTTTCCAGATCTCCAGATATTTTTTTATCGGGCAACACTTGATGGGGATTCATTAGAATCATTTTATCTGGGTGATTCATTTCATAATGAATTTGGATGGGATGTACTTCAATTGCCTGATACATCAGGATACTTAATATTTTCGATTGGTTGGGCATCTATGAGTCCTTTCGTCCACAATGAGATTTTAGAGATAAATAATTCAGGCGTATTGGATACAGTTGTTATAATTGAAGATTCGCATATAATTGTTTCAGCACGGTGGATTTCAGATTCTACTTTTGTTACTGCATCATCGGGATATAATCCTAATGGACCTGACTTTTCTTTTGATTTATTCCCGCATAAATACGATTTGAATTTCAATTTGTTGGCAGACACTTTAATGGGTCCAACAGACACAACTGAAATAGAAGCACCGAATGCAATAGATTTTATTGACACCAATAAAATATTTATTGGAGGTACCATAAATTATCAAAGCAATTATTGGGGAGTTGATCCGGCATATTTTTACCTGATAAAATTTGATAGCAATATTATACCTCAATGGGAGAAAGTAATTTCGCATAATGATGATTATCTGAATTTATATAAAGTACTCGCAACAAATGATGGCGGTATTTTACTTGCCGGAACAAGGTATAATGATTTAACATCGGGACTATATGAACGAGATATTTATGTCATCAAAATAGATTCGCTCGGCAATTTTGTAACAGGCATTAACGAACAGCCGGGTTTGCAGGTGCATGAGGTAATTGTTTATCCCAACCCGGTGCAGGATGCAATAAATATAAAATCAACAATAAATTTTTCAGCATCACAGTTTATTTTATATGATGTTGCGGGCAGGCAAGTGATAAAAAAGGATTTTAATAAATCGGCAAGTTTTCCTGTTAAACAAATTAATGCGGGAATTTATTTTTACCAGATTAAAAGCAAAGAAGGGAAAATTGAATATGGAAAATTGATAAAGGAATAATATCTTAAAATAATATAAATATAATCAAACCAATAATTGAACATTTAAAAAACTAAACAACCATGGACTCCACCACTGAAGACCGCGTAGGCACGTTAATCAAAGTAAACCAGTTATTAGATGATGAATCGGCATCATTTGCGGTGAACCCGCAGATAGAAGCCGAGCGCACCACGCTGGAAGCCGATACCGAGCGTGTGTTCCAAAACGACAGCACGGCAACGCGCCCGTTAGAAGGCTTTACGCAAATGAAAACCAATTCGCGCAAGGATGTGGAAGATATTGTATTGCTGGTTCGTGCCGGCTGTGTGGGTTACTATACAGCCAACCCCAACCCGGGCAAGCTGATGATTGTAAAATTTGCGAAAAGAAAAGTAGAGCGTATGCGCGACAGCGAATTGTATGTGCTGGCTGACCAGGTGCATGATATTGCCGACCCCATAAAGGCGCTATTGGGACCGTACCAGGTAACATCAGCCAATGTGGATTCAGTCATAACGCGTAAGGATGCGTATAAAGCGGTGCTTCAGCTGCCGCGCACCGAAGAAGCCATCAGCAAAGCCGCATCGGAAGAGCGCGACCGGATAATTGAAAAATGTTTTACCGAAACGCTCGAAAACCTGGATGGCTACCTGCTGCCTTATGAAATTACTAACGCTGTGCTGTACAGCCGCTATCTTACCGCACGCGCTATTGACGACAGCGGTGGCGGCAGCGATTCGGCAGGTTACACTGTGGAGAACTTTCCGCTCGCTCCCGGTGCAACGGTTTCTTTCGGTCCGGTGGTTGCGCCCGACAAGCAGGTTTACATCCGGCAGATTGGAGGTACGGTTGGCGTTATTGTATGCACGGCAGCGCTTGCCACCGATGCCTGCGCTTCGGGCTTTACGCTGACACCGGGCGCTACGGTTAAAAAACCTTTTGGCGACCTGGCACTTCCGGGAGGGGCGGTTATTAATTTTACTAACCCGGGCGCAAACACCGTTACCGTGCGTGCCGGATTAAAGACCTGATGGCGCGCAAAGAGCATTTCATAGCTTTGGTTAAGGATTTCCTTTTATTATGCCTCGTTGCCTTAGCCTTCAGAGTGCTTAATTACTTTTTATACTGGCATCATTAATCGCATTTTACCCGCTGATTTGAATTTATTAATCACTGACATTATCAAACTTAGCATTGACACGATATGATTATTCACTGACAGTATTTGATTATTCTTTGACACTATATAATTAATCATTGACAATATAAGGCTATTCATTGACAATATAAAATTAATCATTGACAATGACAAATTAATGATTGACACTATGTGATTAATCATTGACAATTGACAATGTCTGCCTGCCTGCTGTCAATGAATGAACGAGGCATGTCAACGAATGAGTGAAGCTTGTCAATGCCTGAATAAATATCCAAAACTATAAAATCATCCATAGCAATATGATAAAACTACAGGTAAAAGAGCTCTGCAAGCTGCGCGGCATTAAAGCCCCGCTAAGCGCACTTATCAAAGCGGGTATCAGCCAGCAGGTGGCACAAAACTATTTAAAAGGCAAAAAGAAACACCTTTTGCTTAAGGATGTTGAAAAATTATGCACCCTTCTTCGCTGCACTCCCAACGACCTGTTCTCATGGACACCCGACAGCAAAGCCGAAGATTATCCCGAAAACCCGCTGCAGAAAATACGCGAGCAGAGTTTGCCCGATTTGCAGAGGGTGATTGGCGGGTTGAGCCTAGAAGAGGTGAAAAATAGATTGAAGATTGAAGATTGAAGATTGAAGATTGAAGACTTTTTTTGTGGATAGGGAAGGAATCTGGATATTGGGGGAGTGACATTCTTTCAGTGTTCTATTGATATGAAACACTGAAAGCATAATAGTAAGAAATAGGTTAGTTATATTTGCCCAATTATGACACCATAATCTTTATTTACACAATGAAACGTAAAACAGATGATCCAGTATTTGCCAATATTTTAATGGAGAGAGATCAAGGGCATGGCACAAGGCAAAAATTATTTTTAGATATAGAAAAGGAATTAGAAGGAATTCCATTAGTAACATTTTTTACAAGTTTCAATTTCCCTGTTGGTATCGAACACACGGATGCAGATATGATGGAAGATGTACTTAAAAAACTTGATTTATCTAAGGGACTTGCTTTAATGATAAATTCTCCTGGTGGAGATGGACTTTCATCTGAAAGAATAATTAATATATGCAAGAATTATAGTGGTACTGGAGAATTTATCGTAATAATTCCGGGTAAAGCTAAATCCGCAGCAACAATGGTATGTTTTGGAGCAAGTAAAATATACATGAGTAAGACATCAGAACTGGGTCCAATAGACCCACAGATTCGTCTTAAAAAGGGAGACTCATTCATGTATTTGGCACTGTATAATATTATAAAGAGTTATGAGAACTTATTAAAAGATGCTAATACTACATCAGGGAATATTCAACCCTATTTGCAACAACTATCAAATTATGATGCAAGAGAAATTGAAGAATTTAGAAGAGAAATGGACCTCACTAAAGATGTTGCAATTCGAGCTTTAAGTAAGGTGATGATGAAAGGGAAAAGCGATGAAGATATTCTAGAAAGCATAAAAGTATTTTTAACGCCAGAAACAACAAAATCTCATGGTCGTTCTATTTTCTCTCAGGAGGCAATAAGCTGTGGTTTACAAATTGTGGAAATAGATTTAAGGTCAAGACTTTGGAAATTAGTATATGAACTATACGTCAGAACTAATCAATTTACAACCTATCAGGTTGCTAAGTGTATTGAAAGTAAGGATTATAGTTTTGTTGCAGCAGGACAAAATAATTAATTTGTAACTTTGCATTATGAGTGAATCAGAAAAAAAAATAAAAGAATTAAAAGAAATAGAAGAGAAGATTGCTCTTAAGAAGAAAGATTTTGATAAAATGATGGACGAAATAAAACCATTTACAAGAGAATCCGAAATATTATTTGTCTCTACAAAGGGCGATTGGCGAGATGGAACTTCTATCTTTGAACTTGAACGACTTTCAAGTCGTTCTTCACATAAAAAAGATTAGTTTTTCCTCCATCTTATTTTTGATTCCCCTCTCGTCCTAGTCTTCAGACGAGGATGGCTGCACACTCAGCTTTTTCAATACAAACCCGGTAAGACACTCCTCTTGCCAATGCTCCAAAATCTTTTACCTTTGCACTCCTTAAAAAAACGGCCCGTTCGTCTAGGGGTTAGGACATCTCCCTTTCACGGAGGAAACACGAGTTCGATTCTCGTACGGGCTACTAAAAAAGTTCAAGGTTCAAAGTTCAATGTTTAACGATTGAACTAACTTTGAACATTGAACTTTGAACTTTAAACATTAAACTTTGAACATTCAATGGCAAACCACAAATCATCCGAAACAAGAATCCGCAACAGCGAAAGCAAACGCGAACGCAACCGGTACCAGGCAAAAACAACCCGAAATGCACTTAAAGAATTGCGTGCAACCACCGACAAAGAACAGGCACAAAAATTATATCCTGAAGTAGCTTCCATGCTGGATAAGCTGGCAAAGCGAAACATAATTCACAAAAGCAAAGCTTCAAACTTGAAATCAGGTTTGGCAAAGCATGTGAGCAGTTTGAAATAGGTTATGATTTTGACCCGATAATCATAAGTCAGCGGAATGACCATTAAGGCATCCCGATAGCTATCGGGATGTCTTTTTTATTATTTTTCCAGTCTAAATTAAATCAAATGGAAACCATGGGAATAAAAATGTGGGCTGAAGCCGATCGTCCGCGCGAAAAACTTTTGAAACAGGGCAGGCACACACTAACCGATTCAGAGTTGCTTGCAATACTTATCCGTACGGGAACAAAAGACTTAACTGCCATTGATGTGGCAAAAAAGATTTTACAGGAATGTAAAAATGACCTTTTGGAATTATCAAAACTGTCTGTGAATGATTTAATAAATAAATCAAAGGGAATGGGCGAAGTGAAAGCCATTACCATTGTGGCAGCGCTTGAATTGGGAAGAAGAAGACGTGAATCAGAAGGAAGAAAGAAAGAACAAATCACAACGAGCAAAGATGTTTTTGAAATAATGAATTCGAAAATGTCAGACCTGATTCACGAGGAGTTTTTTGTGCTTATGCTGAACCGCGCCAATGAAGTACTGCATTTATATCCCTTGAGCAGTGGCGGAATGGCAGCAACTGTGGTTGATCCTAAAATGATTTTCAAAGCTGCTCTTGAATACCGTGCCTGCAATATTATTTTGTGTCACAATCACCCGAGCGGAAATCCCAAACCCAGCCAGGAAGACATTAAGATTACAAAAAAAATATCCGAAGCTGGTAAAATGATTGAGATAAATGTACTGGATCATATTGTAATCGGTGGAAATAATTATTTCAGCTTTGCTGACGAAGGATTAATGTAAAAAGTTCAATGTTCAAAGTTGAATGTTTATTATTTTTTTCCTAACCTTGAACTTTGAACATTGAACTTCAAACTTAAATATGCTCTTAGTTTACACTTCTTCAGTTACTCCCCGCTTACAATATATATTCGATCTTATATTTGGCGAGCTGCTTGGTGTGAATTATAATTTCACAACCAAAAAAGATGAATTTGTTTTATATCATGGGCCAAAATTTAATTACAGCGACCAGCCGCTGGGCGAAGAACTTTTTTTTTATGCGGTTCATCTTTTATTTGAAAAAGGAATTACAGACCAGGACGTAGCTGTTTTCGATTGGGCAGGAACAAAAGCATTTTTCGCTACTCATCCGAAATATGTTTTTCCGTTTGATCCGTTTGCTGCAAGTTTTTACCTGGTGAGTCGTTACGAAGAATACCTTCCTCATCTGAGAGATGAACACGACAGGTATGATACCACAGAAAGTTTAGCATATCAGAAAAATTTCCTGACCAAACCTGTCATTAATATCTGGGCAATGAAAATAAAAGCGGAACTGCTAAAAAGATTTCCTGAGCTAAAATTATCTCCGAAGAAATATAAATACATATCTACTATTGACATTGATAATGCGTATGCATACCTCGAAAAAGGTTTTATGCGGACAGCTGGTGCATACGCACGCTCAATTATGAATATGGACTTGAAAGATTTTTCCGAAAGGACAAAATCCCTGCTTGGAATGATGAAAGATCCTTTTGATACCTATGATTTTCAATTACAGCTTCAGCAGAAATATAAATTCAAATCAATTTATTTTATTTTGCTAGGAGAGTACGGATTGAATGACAAGAATGTTCCGGCTGACAGTAAGAAGCTACGGTCACTGATAAAATCACTTGCTGATTATTCCGAAGTGGGAATTCATCCTTCATACGGTTCCAATAAAAACCCGGAGCGGTTTAAAAAAGAAACAGGCATACTAAGCAAAATATTAAAACGCGAAGTCACAAAGAGCCGCCAGCATTTCCTTGTTCTGAAATTACCATCCACTTACCGCAGGCTTATTGATGCTGATATTACCGATGATTACACAATGGGATATGCATTGCAGGTTGGATTCAGAGCCGGAATCTGCAGCGCATTTTATTTTTATGACCTGGATTTGGAACAACAAACTAATCTGAGGATTCATCCGTTTGCAGTGATGGATGCGACATTAAAATATTACATGAAAGTTTCACCACAAGAAGCCACGAATCATATCCAACCGTTGATTGATGAAGTAAAAGCTGTTAACGGAACCTTCATAAGTTTATGGCATAATGAATCACTTAGTGAAAATAATTTATGGAAGGGATGGAAAAATGTTTATGAGCAAATGGTTGAAGCGGCATCTGTTTAATCTGCATTGATTTTCTTTTTCAAGAATGATAAAGTATTTAGAGCATCACCAAATTGACAAAGTGAAGTGGGACGATTGCATCAGCAATTCTTGCAATGGAATCATTTATGCATATTCATGGTATCTGGATATTGCCAGTCCGGGATGGGATGCACTGGTCGAAAATAATTATGAATCGGTATTTCCTCTGACAAAAAATAAAAAGTACGGAATTGACTATTTGTTCAATCCCTATTTCATTCAACAGCTTGGGTTATTTTCTAAAGAAAAAATATTGCAAGTAGATTTAAATAACTTTTTATCTGCAATTCCCGAACAGTTTAAATTCATAGAGATTAATCTCAATTCGGAAAATAAGTTTGTCACTCCCGGCTTTGAGCAAAAGCAAAACCTCACGCACCATCTCGACCTGAGCGCATCTTATGAAAGCATAAGCAAAAACTACAGTGAAAGCCTTAAACGAAATTTGAAAAAAGCATATGCATTAAAACAAACAGTAGCACGGAATGGGTACGCTCCGTATATAGTTGTCCTTTTTCGCACCAATAGGGGGAAGGAAATTACAAAGCTGAAGGATAGGCACTACAGCCAATTTGAAAAAACCGTTGAAGTTGCGTTACAGAAAAACTTTTGCGAGGTTTATGATGTTAATAATGAAAAAGGGAACACTATTGCAGGAGCAATTTTCATGGAAAGTAACAACAAGGCAGTTTTTATTTTTTCGGGAAGCAATTCCGAAGCCAGAGATAAGTTTTCAATGGCATTGCTTATGGATACTTATATCAGGGACCACTCAGGCAAAAATCTGATTCTTGATTTTGAAGGTTCCAATGATGTAAATCTTGCGCGGTTTTATAAAAGCTTCGGGGCAAAAGAAATTGTATATTTACAAATCAAAAAAAACACTCTTCCGTTTCCGTTAAAGTTTTTTAAAAAATAATCTATCAATCGCTAATCGCTAAACGCTAAACGCAAAACTTTCTCCTTCACATGGTTCATATCCTCAACGAAAAAAATTCAATCATCAACCAGTTTATTGCTGAAATACGTGATGAAGAAATTCAGAAAGACCGGATGCGTTTCCGCAGGAACATTGAACGCATCGGTGAAATTGCAGCGTATGAACTGAGCAAAACACTTGAGTGGGTGAATAAAGAAGTGACAACACCGCTTGGCGTAGCAGTGGTTCCCGTGTTAAAAGAACAGCCTGTGCTTGCCACAATCTTACGTGCCGGATTGCCGCTGCACCAGGGTATGCTGAATTATTTTGATCATGCCGATAATGCATTTATTTCTGCTTACCGAAAGCATCATAAGGATAACAGCTTTGACATCCGTCTTGAATATCTTTCATCTCCCGAAATTGACAACCGTATCCTGATTTTATGTGACCCCATGCTCGCCACCGGTCAGTCAATTGTAAAAACAATTAAAGCATTGTTTGAAAAAGGAAAACCTTCACACCTGCACATAGTTTCAGCAATTGCATGCACCGAGGGAATTGAATATGTAAAACGCCACTTACCCGATGATATAACTTTATGGATTGGAGCTGTTGATGAAGAACTCACTGCCCAGGCATACATTGTTCCGGGGCTGGGCGATGCAGGTGATCTTTCCTTCGGTATCAAAAACTGATTTTTCAATTTATTTTCCCCGTTTATTCAGATGCTGCTTCAGATTACTATCGGAAAAATATTAAAAATCATTCTTGTTATTTTATTAAGCAGCGTGAAGTTCATTGCAGGTCCTCCGTTTGCTTATGCGTTCAATAAGCAATATGATTTTACGTTTGCCGGTTCGGTTTTATATTCCATCCTTGGCGGAATGCTTGGTGTTGTCATGTTTACTTATTTCAGCGAACAGGCAAGAAAGGTCTGGCATTGGATGAAATTTAAATTAAAAAAAATATTCAAAAAGCCTGAAACATTTTCAGAACCCACTATTGATATTGATAAACCTCTTAAAATTCATTATGCGTATGTAGAAAAAAATAATACTGCATACAGCAAAAAAGTTTCTTCAAAACGCATGAGGCGGATGATAAAAATCTGGAACAGGTACGGTTTGGTGGGTGTTGCTTTTTTAACTCCGGTTCTGATTTCAATTCCCATCGGTACGATTATTCTGAACAATATGATTCATGACAGGAAAAAAATATTCCTGTATATGTTTGTTTCCATACTTTTCTGGTCGCTTCTTCTGAATTTGCTTTTCGAAGTATATCACATCAGGCGCGAGGGATGGCTGGAATAAAAAAGCCCTCCGGAAAAAAGGGCCTTATTTTCGAAATAAGAAATGACTTATTCCTGCGTGGTGTCTTTCTTATCTTTCTTTCCTTCGGCTTTATCATGGCTATGGCTGCACTCTTTTTTTGATGCTT
>Ga0247727_10014757_pt1 | contig 12922 bp, 12 predicted proteins | sample WisWelCaveWW1625_FD_202498 | JGI IMG/M metagenome (GOLD analysis project Ga0247727, IMG submission 202498) | Biofilm microbial communities from Wishing Well Cave, Virginia, United States - WW16-25 | ecosystem: Environmental > Aquatic > Deep subsurface > Groundwater > Cave microbial mat | place...
GATGCCGCGATCGCGGTACTCGGTCACCGACACCGCCCCGTGCCGCTTGCTGAGCCGCTTCTTGTCGGCCCCCAGGATGAGCGGCAGGTGGGCGAACACGGGCGGCTCGTGGCCGAGCGCCCGGTAGATGAGGATCTGCTTGGGCGTGTTGCTGATGTGATCGTCGCCGCGGATGACGTGCGACACCTTCATTGCGACGTCGTCGGCGACGCACGACAGGTTGTACGTCGGCGATCCGTCCGACCGCAGCAGCACCAGGTCCTCGATCACGCCGTTGTCGAACGACGTCGGCCCGTGGACCATGTCGTCCCAGGCCGTCGTCCCGTCGGGCACCTTGAAGCGGATCGCCGCCGGCATGTGGTTCGCGCGGCGCCGGCGGACCTCTTCGGGCGGGAGCGCGAGACAGGCGCGGTCGTACTTCCACGCCCCGCCGCCCGCCTCCGCCGCCCGGCGGCGCGCCTCGATCTCCTCGACCGGGCAGAAGCACGGGTAGGCCCTGCCCTCGCTCTCGAGGCGCGCGGCCAGGGCGCGGTGCCCGTCGACGCCGCGCGACTGGAAGAACGGCCCCTCGTCCCAGCCGAGGCCGAGCCACTCGAGCCCCTCGAGGATGGTGCGCACGCTCGCCTCGGTCGAGCGCTCGAGGTCGGTGTCCTCGATGCGCAGGATGAGCCGCCCGCCGTGGCGACGCGCGAACAGCCAGTTGAACAGGGCGGTCCTGCCGCCGCCGACGTGCAGGAAACCGGTCGGGCTCGGGGCGAAGCGCACCCGGGGCGGCCCGCCCGGCGGGGCGTCCGGTCGCATGTCTCTGTTCATGGAACGGTGATTAAAGCCGATCGCGCCGCCCCGGCACAAGCCGCGAGCCCCAGGCACAAGCCGCGCGCCTCAGGCACAAGCCGCGAGCCCCAGGCACAAGCCGCGCTCCTCAGGCACAAGCCGCGCGCCCCCGGCTCGGGCCGCGCGCGCCGGCACCCGCCGGCGCCGGCGCGAATCCCCTTGCGCCCCCCGGCGGGCGGGGGTATATAGCGAATGTCCGCGACCGGAGGGGAGAACCATGAACCGCCTGTCCCCGCCCAGGGTGCGCCGTTTCGCGGCCGTCCTGTGCTGCGTGGCCGCCGGTCTCGCCCTCGTCGTCACCAACGCGCCAGGCCCGGCCCGTGCCGCGGGATGGCGCCAGGTGCCGCCGTACGCCGCCGGCTTCCCGCATCTGTTCTGGCGCACGACCGACATCCGGCCGCGCGAGGGCGCGCTCGTCGCCGCCGATCCCGACCACGACGGGTCGATCGAGCTGATCGCCTCGGTCCCGTCGGGCGTCCTGACCGTCGTCGAGGCGGACGGCCTGACCCGCGCGGGATGGCCGCAGCGCTTCGGCGCGCTGCCGCCGCCGGCCTGGCCCGCGGGGCGGCCGGGCGTCGGCGATCTCGACGGCGACGGCGTCGACGAGATCGTCACCTGCGTCACCGCCGGCGCGCCGGCGCGCCGCGCCTTCCTGGTCGCGCTGCGCGCCGACGGCGCCGACGTCCCGGGCTGGCCCGTCGAACTGACCGGCGCCGGCGCCGGCGCCGGTTGCTCCCCGGGCGCCACTGTGGTCGTCGACTTCGACGGCGACGGGCGCCACGAGATCGTCCGGGCGGCCGGCGCCTGTCTGCACGCATTCGACGGCTCCGGGCGGCCGCTCACCGGATGGCCGTGGAAGGCCCCACCCGACGCCTGGGGACGCGCCCGGCCGATCAACGCCGACCCGATCGCCGCCGACCTCGACGCCGACGGCCGCCCCGAGATCGTCGTCATCGAGTCGGGGTACGAGCCGCGGCTCTATGCCGTCGATGCCGGCGGCCGGACGGCGGCCCACTTCCCGGTCCCCCTCGGGCAGGTGGTCGATCGGCAGGCGCCCGCCGCCGCGGACGTCGACGGCGACGGCCGGGCGGAGATCATCCAGGCGACGCTGCCGTTCGATGGCGATTTCGTGGCGGCACCGGGCGCGCCACCCGCCGCCACGGGCGCTGTGGCCCCCGGGATCGAATCGACCGGACCGGGCCCGATCGTGCCGGCCTCCCTGCACATGCTGCGCTTCGACGGCGCCGCGGCCCCGGGCTGGCCGCTGATCCTGGGCGACGGCGCCGTTTACGGGGCCCTCGTCGCCGATCTCGAAGGCCGGGGGCGGGTGTCGATCCTGCAGGGCGATGGCGATCGGGTGAATGGCTACGACGGCGGTGGCGGAACGCTGCGCGGGTTCCCGCTGGTGGTGCACGGCCTGCCGCGCGGCGCCGAGGCGCGCCTCGACACGCCGTGGTCGGCCGCCGATCTCGACGGCGACGGCAGCGTCGACCTGCTGCGGGTGTCGGGTTTCGTCGAGGCGGGTGAGGCGTCGCTCCGGGTCGTCGGGCTGCGCATCCCCGGAGGGCCGGCGCGCGGCTATCCCTTCGCGGTCGGCGGGATCCTGCCCTCGTCCCCGGTCGTGGCGGCCGACCTGACGGGCGACGGCGTGCCCGAGGTGGTGGTCCTGGCGAGCGAAGGGACCAACGGCGGCTGGCGGCTGCTGGCGTGGGACGTCGCGGCGGGGAACGGCCCTTAGTTCGGAGTCACCCGGGGGCGGCCGCTTACTGCGGCGCAGGTTGCGGCGCGGGCTGCGACCCGGCCGGCGGCACCGCGTCGAACAGGCGCGCCACCTTCTGCTTGCCCGAAAGGCTCAGGGCGATCTCCATGTGCGATTTCGCCGTGCCCGGGTCGACGTCCGCCGGCTGGTCGGGCAGGCGGCGCAGCGGCGCCTCGACGTCGATGACGAGCTGGGTCGGCTGCCGGCCGCGCACGAACACCCCCTCGGCGAGATCGAAGACCGCCTCCCCTTCCCCGCCTCCGGTGATCACGCAGGTGGTGCGCGGCGCCGTGGGCGGGGTGGCCGGGTCGACCGCGTAGGTCGCCACGACGTCGAAGATCGCCTCCTGTCCGCGCACCTCGCGCAGCGTGTAGCGGCGGGTCAGGTGGGCCGCCGTCGACTCGAGCCCGGCGATCGTCAGTTTCGACGGCAGCGGCATCGTCATCTCCTGGGTGAACGACTCGCCGGTCTTCATCTCGCGCGCGCCGTCGAGACGCGGGAACAGGTGGTCGAGGAGCGGGAAGGCGAGGCGATCGACCGCCTCGGTGTTCTCCGGCCCGGCGATGCGCTTCATGCCGGTGATGTTTCCGTAAGCGTCGAAGGCGCCCTCCCAGGCCAGGCTCAGGACGTCCTTCATGAACGGACCGCCGGCGGCCTTGGCCTGTCCGTGGTCGTTCATGTCGATGAGGTAGCGCGACACCTGGCGGCGGAACGGCAGCAGCCCATCCGGCGCCGGCTCGCGTGTCGTCGTCAGGTGCTGGATCAGCTCGGTGCGCGAGGCCCCCTTCATCCTGTTGGTCCAGAAGCCGAAGCTCTCCTGGTAGGCCGGCGGCGCTTCGAAGGTCACATCGTGCACCCCGGTCTCGAGGCGGCCCTCGAAGCTGTAGGTCGCGCCCTTCCAGACCTTCGGGACGATCTTCACCGTCACCGGCGGCGCGGGCGGCTTCGGGCGCTGGGTCGTCGCCGGTTGGGCCTTGTGCGGGCCGGTCATGGATTGCGGCGGCATCACCGGCGGATTCGGGGTCTCCTGGGCTGCGATCGGCGCCTGGCTCGCCGCCGCGAGGAGCACCGCGAGGAGCGCCGCGAGGGCGGCCGGAGGCGCCTGGCGGCGACGCGGTCGGGCGTGTGGGCGGGAATGCGGGTCGGTACGCGGGCGCGATCGCATGCGGCGCCTCACATCACGTACTTGCCGGAGCCGTCGTCCGGCCCCGGCTCGCCGCCGTCGCTGCCCTCGGGCTGGTCCTTCCAGTACTCGTCGATGGCGCGGCGGATCGCCGCCTCCTCGGGCACGTGCAGGTTGTGGATGCCGCCGAGCAGCAGCACCGCCTGCCCGACCTGGGCCATGTCCTGGGACAGGACGCTGCGCAGCGGATCGATGAACTCGCGCGCGCCGAAGAGCGACATCCAGCGCGCCGCGTCGCCGGGGCCGGCCGCCTCGACGAAGGCGTCGAAGTGATCGAGAACGACGCGCATCGCCTCGGGCGACCCGAGCTCGCACAGCAGCAGGAGCAGGCTGTGCAGGGCGTCCTCGGGGAGATTGCCGGCGTCGAGCCGGGCGCGCGCCGGCTCGACGACCGCGTCGCCGAGGAGCGTCATGGCATGCTCGGCGGCCTCGTAGAGATAGGAGTTGTCCTCGCCGAGAAAATCGATGATCTCGTTGACCGCCCCCACCGAGCGCAGCTCGCCGAGCGTCTCGAGCGCGCTCACTTGAGGAAAGAACGGCCCGCGCATCGCGAGGATTGCCAGGCAGCGCTCCTCGACGGCGCGGCGGGCGGCCGACCGCTCGGCGCTCCCCGGCTTGCCGGCCGCCTCGACCGTTTCCCTGAGGGCCGGCGGCAGCTGGTCGAGCAGGGCGCTGGTCTCGATCTCCATGAGCGGCAGGAGCGCGCCGAGATCGCCGGCGCCGCGCCGCACCAGGAGCTCGTAGTTGCGGTAGCGCGCCATGGCCACGACCGCCGAGAGCAGGAAGCCGGTGGCCCACTCGCGCAGGTGCGGGCCGAGCGCCTCGACCGCCTGCGCGACCTCGGGATCGCCCCAGAACGACGCCACCTCGTCGATGCGGCCCGGCAGGTCGTCGCCCGGGGCCGCCGCGTCGCGCGCCAGCTGCCGGGCCGCCTCGGCCAGGGCGGGGGCGATGGTCCCGTAGGCCCCGTCCTCGAGGGCCGCGGCGAGGCGCCGTTGCCGCGCCGCCGGCATCGTCGCGCCCAGGTCGCAGTCGTACGCCGACTCGATCGCCTTGAGGGTGCGCGGCAGATCGATGCGGCCGGCGAGCGTCGTCCTGAAGCACCAGCCGCAGTCGTCGATCTGGAGGTGGTCCATCAGCACGCGGAACGACTCGCCCGTGCCGCCGTCGCCCGCCGCGCTGCCGGCGCCGCGCCACTGCAGCGATCGCAGCCAGGCCTGCAGGAGCGGCCGGTACCCGCCCGGCCGGACGTGCTGCAGCGCCGCCGCCAGCACCGGCGGCGACCCGACCCAGTCGGCCCGGCGCCGCAGGATCTCGTCGAGGGCGCCGCGCGCCGGGGCGTCGCCCCTTTCGGAGAGCGCCTCGAGCACCGCCGCCCAGCACTCCTCGTCGAAGTCGCGCCGGTCGGCGGCCTGGCGCACCAGCGCCACGGCGTCGGCGGTCTTGAGGCGCACCAACGCCTCGAGCGCCCGGGCCGCCGGCATGCCGCGCAGCCGCCCGACCGCCTTCGCCAAGTGGGCGGAGTGATCGGGACCCCCGTAGTGGCCGAGATGGGTGGCGACGAGCTCGGGGGTGATGTCGTGCTCGTCGAACAGGTAGGGCGCCAGCGCCGCCGCGCACTCGTCGGGATAGTGGCGCGCCAGGCGGTCGGCGGCCCAGAAGCGCACCTCGGGGTCCTCCCAGCGCAGATAGCGTTCGAGATCCTTGCGGGTCCAGAGGCGGTCGCTCATGGCGTGCGGGGGCTCCGTAACGGCCGGGATTATAGCCCACTCGGGGCGGCCGCCCCACCCCCCCCCGGTGCGCCGCGGCGCTTGACATCCCGATAGTTGTAGAGTACAAACATCGCATGAACCCGGGACGCGACCACGACGCCCGCCGCCTCGCGGCCATCCTGCGCGGCCTGTCGCGCCGCTTCGCGGTCTCGGAACGGGCCGATGTCGCCTGCTGCGGCATGACGGTAGCCCAGGCCGCGGCGCTCCACGCCCTGCGCGCGGAAGGGCCGCTCCGCCTGGGCGACCTCGGACGGCGGCTCGGGATCACGCCGAGCACGCTGTCGCGCAATCTCGAGCGCCTGGTCGCGCGCGGGTTCGTGGCCCGGACCGCCGACCCGCGCGACAGCCGGGCGGCGGCCGCCGCGCTGACCCCCGCCGGCCGCCGCGCCGCCGGCCGGGTCGCGCGGCAGGACGAGGCTTTCGCCAGGAGCGTCCTCGGGAGGCTGCCGGCCGGGCGCCGCGCCGCCATCGTCGAGGCGCTCGCCGATCTTCTCGGCGCCGTGCGCTCCGCCTCCGAGGCCTGCTGCCCCGGCGCCTTCGATCATCTCCCCGGCCGGGCATCCGCGCCCGTCCGGGCCATCGAACGCGCGGCCGCCCGCGCACGGAGGACACGTTCATGAAGCCCGCCCCAGGCCACACGCCGAACCCCGCCACTTTGCCGCCCGCCGAGGAGACCGTCGCCAAGGTGCGCGAGCGCTATGCCGGAATCGCCACCGGGACCATGCCCTCCTGCTGCGGCACCGTGGTGCCCTGCGACGACATCAAGACGGTCTCCGCCGATCTCCTGGGCTACGACGCCGCCGAGATCGCCGCGCTTCCCGCCGACGCCGACCTCGGCCTCGGCTGCGGCGCCCCGATCGCGCGGCTGGCGCCGGCGCCGGGCGAGACCGTCCTCGACCTGGGCTCCGGCCCGGGTCTCGATGCGCTGCTCGCCGGCCGCCGGGTCGGCCCGACGGGGCGCGTCATCGGCGTCGACATGACCCCGGCGATGCTCGAGCGCGCCCGCGCCAACGCCGCCGCCGCCGGCCTCGGCTGGGTCGAGTTCCGCGAGGGGCGGCTCGAGGCGCTGCCGGTCGCCGACGCCTCGGTCGACGCGGTGACCAGCAACTGCGTCATCAACCTCGTCCCCGACAAGGAGGCGGTGTTCCGCGAGATCGCCCGGGTTCTGCGCCCCGGCGGCCGCCTGGTGGTGTCGGACATCGTCCTCGACGGCGCGCTGCCGCCGGTGGTCGCGCAGGACATTCTCGCCTGGGCCGGCTGCATCGCCGGCGCGGCGCCGCGGGCGCGCTACTTCGCGATGCTCACGGCGGCCGGGCTCGGCGACGTGCGCCTGTTCGGCGACTTCGATTACATCTCGAAGCTCGAGGGCTCGCTGCCGGAGGAACTGGTGGAGCGGATGGCTGCGGCCGGGGTCAAGGTCGAAGATCTCGCCGGCAAGGTGCGGTCGGTGACCTACGAGGCGCGCCGGCCGCGCTGACGTACACCGGAGGGGCAGGCGCGTCGGCGTGCGGGTCAATCGGGCGCCGGCGCCGGCGCCACGGCCGCCGCGGCCCTGGCTTCCTGCAGCATCCGATCGAGATCGGCACGCCGCAACAGCCGTCCGTTGACGACGACGGCCGCGATCGCCTTCGTGTTGGCGATGTCGTGCAGCGGATTCCCGTCGAGGAGCACGAGATCGGCCCTCCCGCCCCTCCGGATGCTCCCGGTCCGGTCGTCGAGACCGAGAAACACCGCAGGATTGATGGTGGCGGTCCGCAGCGCCTCGGCCGGCGTGAGCCCGGCCTGGGCGAACAGCGCCATCTCGTCGTGCGTGCTGAGGCCGGGATAGACATAGGGCAGCCACATGTCGGTGCCCGCCATGAATGACACGCCGGCGCGCTGCGCGACCGGGATCTGCTCCAGCGTCCTGGCATACTCCCGCTTCCGGTAGGCCATGTAGGCCGGTGTGCGATAGCGGGTCAGCATCCCCTTCTCGGGCCGCCAGTATTCCCTCTCCGCGGCCGGGATGTACTGCAGCCGGGAATCGTCCCTGGCGCTGAGCTCGTCCACGAAGGTCAGCGAGTACAGGGTGACGAGAGTCGGCACCAGGCGGGTTCCGTTGCGCGCCAAGGCGCGGTAGAGGTCGCGCGCGCGCCGCGCGTCGAAGGTGTCGAGAATTCGATTGCCGCGCCGGGCGATCGCCTCGGGGATCAGGGAGAAGTCGCCCGTGCGCACGGCTTCGGCCATGACGCTCTGCGACGCCTCCGACTGCATCACCTCCGCCTCGGCCGGCGAAGCGCCGCGCAGGCCGACCTGGTGCTCGATGCTGCGTTGTCCCGCGCTGGTGGCCTCCATCGTCCGGATGCTCAAGGGCACGTGGCCGACGAGGGGCAGCCCCGCCTTCCCGGCCTCCTCGGCGATCGCGAGGTAGGCCTCGCGCGGAACCCGGTCGTGCACTTTCACACAGTCGGCGCCCATGTCCCCGAGCGATCGCACCGCCCGCCGCGCGTCGTTCGCGTCCCGCACGGAGATGGAAATGGGCGGATTGCCGGGCTCCGGACCGTCCACGATCGGTCCGCAGGCGACGATGCGCGGCCCGATCACGGCACCGGCCGCCACCTGTTCGCGCAGACGGAAGATCGTCTCCGGCACCCCGCCCATGTCGCGGACACCCAGCACGCCGTTGGCGATGAGCATCGCGAACTCGCGCCCCGGGTCCCTGATGTGCGCGTGCATGTCCCACAGGCCCGGGATGAGGAACCGGCCCGCGGCGTCGACGACGGTCGCGCCCTCCGGGATCGTCTCCTTCCGTCGGGCGCGCCGCACCTCGGCGATCGTGCCGTCGCGCACGACGACCGTCCTGTCCGTCAGGACCTCGCCGCGGATGACCTCGACGACATGGACATGGGCGATGACCAGCGGACCGTCCGCGGCATGGGCCCGCCCGAGGAAGCCGGGGACCAGCGCCAGGGTCGCTAGAATACGAGATCGGATCCGAGGCAACCGGCACCTCCCAAGGGACGCGTCCGCGGATTTTAGTGCAGCGGCGCCCCGAACACGCCCCACGCGTCGTGCGGCGCCCGAACCGTCATCGTGTATCATGCGCGGACGCTCAAGGAGGCGATCATGCGACATGCGTCCGGATGGCCCCGCACGGCCCTGCTCGGCGCGGGATTGCTCGTGGGAGGCCTGCTCGCCGGCGTTCCGGCACTGGCCCAGGACGATCTGACCAGGGACGTCGAGGAGCTCAAGAAGGGGCAGCAGCAGATACTCCAGCAGCTGCAGGAGATCAAGCAGATGCTCCAGTCCCAGCCCCGCCCCGCCGCCGCGCCCAGCGTCAAGGACGTGGTGTTCGACCTGGGGGCCAACGCCACCCTCGGGAGCGCGAGCGCGAAGCTGACGCTCGTCGAGTTCACCGACTACCAGTGACCGTTCTGCAGCCGATACGTCCGTGAGACGTATGCGCAGATCAAGAAGGACTTCATCGACACCGGCAAGATCCGCTACGCCACCCTCGACATGCCGCTCGAGTCGATCCACAAGTTCGCCTTCAAGGCCGCCGAGGCCACGCACTGCGCCGAGGACCAGGGGAAATTCTGGGAGATGAGTCACCGCCTGTTCGAGCAGCAGAAGGCCCTCGAGCCCTTGCGGGCACACGCCGACGCGCTCGGTCTCGATGTTCCGCGGTTCGAGGAGTGCATGACCAGCGGCCGGCACGCCGCCGCCGTCCGCAAGGACATGGCCGAGGCGCAGAAGGCGGGAATCACCGGCACGCCGGCGTTCCTCATCGCCGTGACCGACCCGGCCGACCGAACCAAGGTGAAGGGGCTGACGACGCTCAAGGGAGCGCAGCCCTACGACCGCTTCAAGGCCGAGCTGGACCAGGCCCTCGCCGGACCGGGGAAGTAGCAGGCGCGGGGCTGCATTCCCCGGGTGCCGGGGCGTTTCCTGCTTGCTTTTTTGACGGAAGCGGCGTACCTACAGGGCAAGTCCCGCCGGACGGCGCCCACCGCGCCCCGGGCCTCGAGGTATAAACCTTGGTAGTCGCGATGCGGCTCCCGCGCGGTGCCGGGGCGTTCCTGGTCGTCCTGTTCGCGCTCACCCTCACGCCGGAAGCGATCACGGCGGGATCATCGTCGCCGAGCTACGTGCTGCACCAGTCCGCCACCAGCGCAGGCGGGGCGCCGATCTCCTCGACAAGCTACGTGCTCGGCTCGTCGGCGGCGCAGGACTCGACGGTCGGCACCTCGTCGTCGCCGTCGTTCGTCCTGCAGTCCGGCTTCTGGAGTTTCGCCGGCTCGGGGCTGGTGCCCGTGCTGCTCACCGTCACGCAGAACCCCGTGGACCCGACGCACGTCGACCTCGCCTGGTCGGGGAACAACCCGCCGTACCTCGTCTATCAGGCCACCGACTGCGCCTCGGTCACGTCGTTCTACTTCGACACGACCGCGACGAATGACTATCCGGACGTCGCGCCGCCGGCCGCGTCGCTCGTCTGCTACCAGGTCTTCGCGACCGCCCCCGGCCCCCTTGTGCCACCCGCGAACTGAAGGAGAGCCGCCGTGATCGAGAGACGACCCTCCGCCGCTCGTGCCGCCCTCGCCGTCGCCCTTGTCGTCGCGCTTGCCCGGGCGGGCTCACTCGACGCGCTGGGGCAGACCGTGCCCTCGGTCATGAACTACCAGGGGCGGCTGACCGACAACACCCCGCAGCAGACCCCGATCAACCTGTCGCTGCCGATGGCCTTCGCGATCTACGATTCGAGCCTCGGCGGGACGTCCCTGTGGACCGAGAGCTGGCCGGCGGTCACGGTCGTCAACGGGATCTTCAGCGTCCTGCTCGGCAGCAGCGGGTCGCCGATCCCGACCTCCGTCTTCACCGGAGGAACGGGCCGCTACCTGGAGATCGCGATCAACGGGGAGACGCTGACGCCGCGGCAGCAGCTCGGCGCGGCCGGGTGGGCCGCGCGCGCCGAGACCGCCGCGGGCACCGACTGCGCCGATTGCATCGGGTCGCCGCAGGTCGCCGACGGCTCGATCTCCGGCGCCGACATCGCCCCCGATGCGATCGGCGCCGGCCATCTCGCCTCGGGCTCCGTCGGATCGTCCGAGATGGCGACGGCCTCGGTGACCGCTTCGAAGATCGCCGCCAGCGCCGTGGACGCCACCCACATCGCCGCCGACGCCGTCGGGAATCTCGAGCTGAACGGCGCCGACCAGTTCACCTTCAACGGCGGAGTAATCTTCGAGGCGTCGGGCGCCGAGTTCGTGAGCCGATCCGGGGGCACGCCCAAGCTTGAATGGTGGGCGGACTCCGGAATCTCGTACCTGTACCACCGGCCTGCGGCCACCTATCTGCTGGTCAACGACACGACCGGCAACTGGGGCATCGATGTCAGCACGCCTCTGGACCGCTTCCATGTGATCGGTTCGGTGCGGGCCAACGCCTTTGTCGATACGGGGAACGCGGCCTTCCTGCTGGACCCCGCGGGCACCTCGAACCTCTCGGCCGTCAACGTCGCGAGCGTCGACGTTTCCGGCACGAGCTTCATCGGCTGGGAGTCGGTCTCGACCACGTACGCCGTTGACACTCTCGTTTCCTCGTGTCACTCGCACGGCGGCCTGGCCTGCTATGTCGGCAGCGGCTGCGCGACGTGTTCCGCCGGCAAGGTTGTGATCGGCGGCGGCTGCTATGCGTCCTCCGCTCGGTATGCATCCATCTCCGGAAACTACCCACTCGGAACCACCCAGTGGTGCTGTGAATCGAGCTACGATATTTCCGGCACGGACAACGCCTACGCCATCTGCGCCCGCGTCGGGAACTGACCGCCCCTGGGCCGCGCCTGTAACCGGGAGGCCCGTCATGCGTCATACTCGGCGCAGGGCGGGAGGGTGGTCGATTGGGGTTCCGGACCTTCGAGGCTGACCGGTCAATCTGGCACCAGGCCTATCAGGACCATGGACCCTCGATCCTGGCCTTCCTGACCAGCCGGGTCGGGCGGCGCGAGGTCGCCGAGGAGTTCCTGCAGGAGACCTTCGTCCGGGCGATGCGGCAGGGGGCCGGCGTGCCCGCCGGTCCGAGTCTCCGCTCCTATCTCTTCACGACCGCCCACCACCTGGTGATCAGCGAGCGCCGGCGCCTCCGCCCGCGGCCGTTCGCCGACCTGTCGGAGGCCGAACGAGCGACCGTCGCCGAACCGCGGGCGGCCGAGACCCCCTCCCCCGATCGCGTTCTCGACCTCGAAAAGGTGCGGGCGCGGCTCGGGGCCGCCCTCGACACGCTCAGGCCAGAGCACCGGCTGGCGTTCGAGGCCGCCGTTCTCGAGCAGCGGCCGTACGCCGAGATCGCCCGCGCGCGCGGCTGGACGGTGGAGCAGGTGAAGGTCAACGTTCACCGGGCCCGCAAGAAAGTCGTCGTGCTGCTGCGCGACCTCGTGCGCCCGGAACAGGAGAGCCCGTGACGAGAGACTGCGAGCACTGCGAGATGCTGGTGTCCGCCTGGCACGACGGGGAGCTGGATCGGGGCGGGCAAGTCGAGATGATCGACCACCTGGTCCGTTGCGCCGGCTGCCGCGATTTCTATCGTGACGCCCGCGGGCTGGACGGGCTGGCGGCCGCCCTTCGCGAACCCGCCACCGTGGAGCAGCCCGCCCCGGAGATCTGGAGACGGATTGACCGGGCCTCCCGGAGCAGATGGCCGGCACGGATGCGGGGCGGCGCCTTCGCGTGGGTGCGGCGCGTCCCGGTACCGGCCTGGGCGGCGGCCGCCGTCGCGGCTGTTGCTCTCGTTGTCCTCGGCTCGCCCCTCGGGCCGGGCCGGGTCCCGGCGACCTCCGTCGCCGGCGGGGCGGCGATCCGGCTGGGCGAGAACCCCGGCGGCATGGACGACGAACGCTTCGTCGCACTGACGACGAGCGTGCTGGGTGCCGACCGGAAATACCGCGAGGCCTTCTATCAGGTGATGAAGCAGGTGGTCGAGGACACCGGGGACCGCGAGGCGACGAGGGAAGTCTTCCGGCCGCCGGGCGAGGAACGGGGGTCGGCCGGGGAACGCGGGCCGGCCGGTGAACGCGCGCCGGTCGAGCCCGCCGGGAACGTGCGCGAGCCGTCAAGAAAGGATGCGCCATGAGACGACCAGGAGCAACGGTCCTTATCGCCGCCGCCATTCTGTTGCTCGGCGGCGGGCTTCCCCCGGCGGCCGCGAGCAAGGCGCCCGCGGGCAAGGCGCCCGCGGGCAAGGCGCCCGCAAGCAAGGCGCCCGCTGAGGGAGATGGATTCCTGTACGGCACGGTGCACACCGAGGGTGGCCGCCATTACACCGGCGTGCTGCGCTGGGGCGACGAGGAGGCGTTCCGCGACGACCTGTTCAACGGGGCGAAGGACGATCTCCCCTACA
>Ga0247727_10014758_pt1 | contig 12921 bp, 11 predicted proteins | sample WisWelCaveWW1625_FD_202498 | JGI IMG/M metagenome (GOLD analysis project Ga0247727, IMG submission 202498) | Biofilm microbial communities from Wishing Well Cave, Virginia, United States - WW16-25 | ecosystem: Environmental > Aquatic > Deep subsurface > Groundwater > Cave microbial mat | place...
ATCGTGGAGCGCCGCGACATCTGCCCGCTCAACGAAGCCGGCGAGCCCATCGAGGCGCTCCCCGCGGAGGCCTGCTGGACGCTCGGCCCCTTCGAGGACCGCCTGCGGCTGCTCCAGCAGGCCGCGGACGGTGGCGCCGGCCGCCGCGTGGCGCTGCGTGCCCTCTTCCAGCGCGGCTGACGGCGCGAGAAATCACGCCAACCTGCGCCGCGAAGCGTATGCTGTAGCCATCGTCAGCGGGAGGGCTGGTATGGACCAACCGCAGTCACGGCCGCACATCGGCATCGCCGAGATCGTGGGTGACGGCGTCTCTGCCGGGCTGATCGGCGCCTCTGCCGTGGCGCTCTGGTTCCTGGTCATCGATGCGGCGCTGCGCGAGCCGCTCTTCACGCCCTCACTCGTCGCGAGCGCCGTGCTGAAGGGAATGCCCGCGACGGCCGACCACGCCATCGACCTCACGATGGTGGCGGCCTTCACGGCGCTCCACAGCATCGCCTTCATCGGCTTCGGTGTGGTCGCCTCGTGGCTGGTGGACCAGTTCGAGCACACGCCGGATCTGCCGCTGATCGCGATCGGCGTCTTCCTCGGGCTGGAAGCCGGCTTCGTCACCGCCACCAAGCTCTTCGTGCCCGACGTCGCGGAGGTGATCGGGCACGGCTTCATCGTGGCGGGGAACGTCTTCGCCGCGGTGGGAATGGCCTTCTACCTGCGCGACTGGCAGCGCCACCCGGAAGACGTCACGGCCGCTACTCCCCGTTGATCTCGAGCGCGTCCTCGGGGCAGTTCGCGACCGCGATGCGCGCCGCGCGCTGGTGCTCGGGCGGCACCTCGGCGAGCCGGAGCACGCAGTGGCCGTGGTCGTCCTCGCCGAACACGGCCGGCGCCAGGCTGTAGCAGCGGCCGTGTCCGGTGCAGCGCACCGCGTCCAACACGACCTTCACACGCGGTCCCAGACCAGCGGCAGGTACTGCACCTCGCGGATGCCGGGGCTGTAGCGCGGCGTCTCGCCCGGCTTGATCTGATACGAAGGGATGCGCTCGTGCCAGACCTGCATCGCCACATCCAGCTCCATGCGCGCGAGGTGCGAGCCGAGACAGCGGTGCGGGCCGCCGCCGAAGGCGAGGTGCTTGTTGCGCTCGCGCGCGAAGTCCACGTGCTCCGGACTCTCGAACTCGGAAGCGTCCACGTTCGAGGCGCCGAGCAGCAGCGTCACCATCTCGCCCTTCTTCAGCTTGACGCCGTGGACCTCGACCTCCTGCTTCACGATGCGCGGCACCGCCATGACGGGCGTCTCCCAGCGCAGTAGCTCCTCCACGGCGCCCGCCATGCTCGCCGGATTCTCCATGATGCGGCGGCGCTGCTCCGGGTTCGCCGCCAGGTACGCCATGTTGCAGCCGAGCGTCGCGGTCACCGTGTCGAGGCCGGCCAGGATCAGCAGGAACGAGACGTCGAGGATGTCCTCGCGCGTGAGGCGGTGCCCTTCGATCTCGGTGGCGAGCAGGTAGCTGATCATGTCCGTGCCGGGCTGCTTGCTGCGCTGGTCGATCACGTCGCCGAAGAAGGCGTAGATCTGGCGGCCTGCATCCTTGCGCAGCTCCTGCGCAGCCTCGAGCGTCGGATTCTGGAGCAGCGTCTGCGGCCGGATGATCATGTCCTTGATGCGCAGAAAGCGCGGCAGCTCCGCCTGCGGCAGCCCCATCAACGCGAGGAAGGCCGTGGCCGGCAGCGGCATGGCGAACTCGTGGTCGTATTCGCACTCGCCGCGCCCGATGAAGCCGTCGATCAGCTCGTTCGCGTGGCGCCTCACGTCGGGCGCGATCTCGAGCATGCGCTTCTTCGAGAAGCGCGGGTCGAGGATCTTGCGGAACTTGGTCTGGAGCGGCGGGTCGATCTGCTGCGGGATCATCGGGCGCTCGGTGCCGAGCGCCATGTGCATCTCCATCTCGGACGAGAAGATCTCCGGGTGGCGCAGCGCCCACAGCACGTCTTCGTAGCGCGAGAGCACGGGGTTGCCGGCCAGCGCGGTGCGCGCGAAGGGGCACTTCGTGACCAGCTCCCGATACACAGGCTGGGGCTCCGCTGCGAAGTCACCCGTGAACAGGTTGACTTGGCGCGTCTCGAGATTCGGGTTGGGCATGTGGGGGCCTCCGCCGGGCCCAGCATATGCCACCAGAGCCGGATTTGACACTCCGTCAGATCCGCGAGGCCGGGTCTGCGGATGCTATGGTCCGCGCGCTTTTCGCGAGCGAGGAGGGGGCCGTGGAGATCCGGGGCGAGCGCATCGAGATCCGTGTCGGGGACGCCCGCATGGGCGCCTACCTGGCCCGCCCGAAGGATGGGACGCCGCGCCCGGGCGTGATCGTCTGGATGGAGATCTTCGGCGTCAACGCGCACATCCGGGAGGTGACCGAGCGCGTGGCGCGGGAGGGTTACATCGCCCTCGCGCCCGACTTCTTCCACCGCTCGTTCCCGGGTCTCGAGGTCGGCTACGACCCGAAGGGCATGGAGGTCGGCATGAAAGGCCTCGCCTCCCTCGACGCCGATCAGATGATCGCCGACGCGCGCGCAGCGGTCGGGCACTTGAGGCTCCTTCCGGGATGCACGGGCCGGCTGGGTGCGATGGGCTTCTGCATCGGCGGCCACATGACCTATCTCAGCGCCTGCGAGACCGACGTCGCGGCCGCGGCCTCCTTCTACGGCGGCGGCATCGCCGCGCCGAAGGGGCCAGGCGGCAAGGACGCGCCGATCGCGCGCACGCCGAAGCTGAGCGGCAAGCTGCTGTGCCTGTTCGGCGGCAAGGACGCGCTGATCCCGGCGAGCCAGGTGGATGCGATCCGCAAGGCGCTCACCGACGCCAAGAAGCGTCACGAGCTGGTCGTGTATCCCGATGCTGACCACGGCTTCTTCTGTAACGAGCGCGCGACCTACCACGCGGCTTCGGCGGCCGACGCCTGGCAGCGCGTCACGCGCCTGTTCGCCGAAGAACTGAGGTAGCCGGGCCGTGCTCGACCCCCGCAGCCTCGCAGAGCGCCGCGAAGAGATCGTGGCGAGCTGTCGCCGCCGCGGCGTCAGCGCCGACGTGGACGGCGCCGTCGCGCTCCAGGGTCAGGTCGCGGCCAAGCAGACGGAGCTGAACGAGGCGAACCGGCGCCGCAACGAGCACCAGGAGACCGGCAAGCGCCTGCCGCCCGCCGAGCGCGAGGCGCACGGCCTCGAGGGGCGCGCGCTCAAGGAGGCCGTGACGCGTATCGAAGCGGAGCTCGCCACGCAGCGCGCGCGCCTCGACGCGGCGCTGGCCAAGCTGCCCAACTTCATCCACCCGGAGGTGCCCGACGGCGGCGAAGACGACGCGCGCGAGCTGTCGCGCTGGGGCGAGCCGCGCCGCTTCGCCTTCGAGACGGCCGACCACATGCAGCTGGGTGCTCAGCTCGACCTGCTCGACTTCGACGGCGGAACGCGCGTGGCCGGCCAGAAGTTCTACTTCCTCAAGAACGAGGCTGTGCTGCTCGAGCTCGCGCTCCAGCGCTACGCGCTCGACATCCTGCTCGAAGAGGACTTCACCCCGTACGTCACCCCGGACGTGGCGCGGCCCGCGATCGTGGAGAGCATCGGCTTCAACCCGCGCGGCGCGGAGACGCAGATCTATTCGCTCGCGAACGAGGACCTGTGTCTGGTCGGCACCGCCGAGATCACGCTCGGCGGCCTGTACGCCGGCGCCATCGTCCAGGAGGACGAGCTGCCGATCCGGCTGGCTGGCATCTCGCATTGTTTCAGGACCGAGGCCGGAGCCGCCGGTCGCGAGAGCAAGGGCCTGTATCGCGTACACCAGTTCACGAAGGTGGAGATGTTCGTGCTCACTCGGCCCGAAGAGTCGGACGCGATGCACGCGCGGCTGCTCGCGATCGAGGAGCGTGTGTTCCAGGGTCTCGAGCTGCCATACCGCGTGGTGGACATCGCCGCGGGCGATCTCGGCGCGCCGGCCTTCCGCAAGTTCGACATCGAGGCCTGGATGCCGGGGCGCGGTGAGGGCGGCAGCTACGGCGAGGTGTCCTCGACCTCGAACTGCACCGACTACCAGGCGCGCCGCCTGCAGACGCGCTTCCGGCGCAAGGGCGCCAAGAAGAACGAGTACGTACACATGCTGAACGGCACGGCGGTGTCGAACGCGCGCGCCATTCTGGCCGTGCTCGAGAATCACCAGCAGGCGGACGGCAGCATCACGATCCCGCGCGCGCTGCGGCCCTACCTGGGGCGCGACGTCATCGGGCCGCGGTGACCACAGCCGGGGCCGAAACCCTCGTCCTCGGCACCGCCGGGCACATCGATCACGGCAAGACGTCGCTGGTGCGCGCCCTCACGGGCGTAGACACCGACCGCCTGCCGGAGGAGAGGGCGCGCGGCATCACCATCGAGCTGGGCTTCGCGCCGCTCGTGCTGCCGTCGGGCCGCCGGCTCGGCGTGGTGGACGTACCCGGCCACGAGGCGCTCGTGCGCACCATGGTCGCGGGCGCTTCCGGGATCGATCTCGTGCTGCTCGTGGTCGCGGCCGACGAGGGCGTGATGCCGCAGACGCGCGAGCACCTCGCGATCTGCGACCTGCTCGGCATCCGCCACGGCGTGGTTGCGCTCACCAAGCAGGACGCTGCAGAGCCCGACGTCGCCGACCTGGCCGAGGCGGAGGTGCGCGAGCTGGTGGACGCGAGCACGCTCGCCGGTGCAGAAGTCGTGCGCGTGTCTTCGCTCACCGGCGCGGGGATCGAGGCGCTACGCACGGCACTCGAGCAGGCAGCGGCACGCGCGGGAGCGCGCACGGCGCGCAGCGGCCCGCCGCGCCTGTGGATCGACCGCGTGTTCGAGATGCGCGGCTTCGGCACGGTGGTCACCGGCACGCTCAGCGGCGCCGAGCTGCGCGTCGGCGACACCGCAGAGCTCCAGCCCGGCGGCCGGTGCGCGCGCATCCGCGGCCTGCAGAGCTTCGGCGAGGCCTCCGAGGTGGTGCGGCCAGGTGCGCGCTGCGCCGTCAACCTGCAGGGCATCGCGCGCGACGAGGTCGAGCGAGGCTCGCTGCTCACGACGGCGAACGCCGTCGACCCGACCGAGGTGGTGGACGTCGCGCTCCGCTGGCTGGCCGAAGCGCAGCCGCTCGGCCCGAAGCCCGCCGCCGTCGAGCTGCTCGTGGGCACCACGGCACGGCGCGCGCACGTGGCGCCGATCGGCGCAGAGGCCCTCGCACCCGGAACGCGCGGCTTCGCGCGCATCCACTGCGAGGACGGCGCGCTTCCGCTGCTGCCCGGCGACGCCTTCGTGCTGCGCGGCTTCGCGCGCACGAGCGGCGGCGGCGCGACTCTCGGCGGCGGCGTCGTGCTCGACGCGCATCCGGCGCCGCGGCGGCGCAGCGACCCCGCGCTCTCGGCCGAGCTCGCGGAGCTCGCTCACGCCGATGCGGAGCGCGCGCTCTGCATCCGCATTGCACGTGCGGGCTTCGCGGGCTGCGAGCGTGATGTGCTGCGGCGCGAGACCGGCCTGGCAGCGGAGGCGCTCGACGCGGCGCTCGACGCGCTCGCGCAGCAGGGCGCGCTGGCGCGCTCCGAAGGCGGCTTCCTGCTCGATGCTGCGGCGTGCAGCGAGCTCGAGCGACGCCTGCGGGCGGCACTCGGCGAGTTTCACGAGCGCGAGCCGATGCGCCCCGGCACCCCGCGCAGCGGGCTGCGTGGCGCGCTGCCCGAGAACGTGCCGCGCGCCGCCTTCGAGCTGGCGCTCGCCCGCCTCGAAGCCAGCGGCGCCGCCGCCGCCGAGGGGACTCTGGTGCGCCTCGCGGATTTCGTGCCGCGCCTGACGCAGCGCCAGGAGGTGCTCGCCGCCCAGCTGCGCGCCGACGCGATGATCGCCGGCCTCGAGCCGCCCACGCCGCGCGACTGGGCCGAGAGCCTGCGCGTCGAGCCCGACGAGCTGCGCGAGGTGCTCGCGCACCTCGTGCGCGACGGCTCGCTCGTGCACGCACCCGGCGACCTGTGGTTCGATCGCGTCAGCGTGGACGAGCTGCGCGCAAAGGTGACCGCGCAGCTCGAGGCGCACGGCGCGCTGGAGACGGCCGCCTACAAGGACCTGATCGGCACCACACGCAAGTACGCCGTGCCGCTGATGGAGCTGTTCGACGCCGAGCACCTGACCGTACGCCGCGGCGAGACGCGCGTCCTGCGCCGAGCGAAGAGCTAGGAGCTCAGTGGCCCTTGGTGAGCTGATTCACCGAGAGCAGCCGCTTCACGTCGGCGTCGGAAGGCGGCGTCGAGACGTTCGCCCACGACTCGCGCCGCCAGCTGCCGTGCTCGGTAAGGTTCGCGAACGCCGCGCCGACCGGGTCGATCACGCGCACGGGACGCGCGGGGTCGTCGGGCCAACGCGGATAACCCTCGCGGTCCTCGCTCCAGCGCCCGACGTACATGCCGACGTTGGTCATCTCGTTCTTGTCGTCGTAGGTGGCGAGGTAGAGCGGCTGGAGCGTCTCGAGGTCCACGTACAGCAGCTGGCGGGGCTCGATCTCCGAGCCCGTGCCCTGTTCGGCGCGCAGGTCCAGCACGAGCGCGCGGCGCAGATCCCATCGATCGCTGGCGAAGGAGAGGCCAAAGGGCCCGAACTCGCGGTCGGGGCTGTCGGGGTAGCTCGCCACCACCCCATTGATGGGTGCGAGCACGTCGTGCAGACCCACCACCTTGGCCTCGTAGAGCAGCGGGCGATACTCGAGCCCCTCGTAGCCGCTGCGCTTGGTCTGGATCGTGCCGCCGGCGTCTCCCGGCACCTGCACCGCGCCGATGTCGCCCACGCCGCCGCCGCCGAGCGGCAGTACCTGCGTCGGTGCCATGGCCACCGCGAAGGAGGGCATGTAGATGCCCTCGGTGCGCGCGGCGTTGATGCGCCGGACGCGCCGCCAACTCGGCAGGTAGGCGTGCAGATCGTCGGAGCGGCTGGCGTCGGTGAGCACCTCGTCCGGGCGGAACTGGCGCCAGGCGTACGCGCGCGCGTCGAAGGGCTTGGTGAACAGGCCACCCGCAACGAAGCTGCGGCCCTTCGCGCCGGGCGCCTCGTAGCCGAGCCGGTCGGCACGGTTCGCCGTGATCAGCTTGAACATCTCGCCCTCGAAGGGCTCGGCCCGTCCGATCTTGCCGACCAGATCGGTCATGCGGAACGGGCCGCGAAAGCCCGCGGCCTGGTAGCGACTCTGCACGTTCCAGAGCCAGCGCAGGCCGGCATCGGGCGCATCGGGCGCGATGTCCGCCGGATGGAAAGGCAGCCCCGCGCTCACGCCCGTGAGCCCACCCGTTGCGTCGAGCTTCGCTTTGCCGCGGCCCTGCTCGGTGGCAGCCCTGAAAAAGTCCGGCGCGCCGTAGCTACGGAAGCACGGCCCGATCTCGAGCCGCATGCCTTCGTAGAAGAACCGGTCGCGGTGGGTCCAGATGAAATCCGGCAGGTAGCGCACGAGCACGGCGAGCCGGTCGATCGCGAAGGTGTCGCCCGTCTCGAATGGCGCGGTCGTCGCGTCTTCGGGCGCAGCGCCCGGACTGGCGTGCGTCCCCCCGGAAGGCGCGCACGAGCCCTCGGCGGGCAGTGCCCAGGGCGAGGCCGCTTGCCCGAAGGCCGGAGCTGCCGCGAACGCGAGAGTGAGTGCCAGAAGAGTCGTACGCATGTCCGTCCCCTTCATCCGATTCGAAGCAGGTCGTGAGCGCCGATCATGCGCTCCTGGATCGGCACACCGATCGGGCAGACCGCCGTGCAGGGCGCGCTGCACGAGGCACACACCGAGGCGTTCTTCTCGAGGCGCGCGTAGAGCCGCATCGCCTCCTTCTCGTCGCCGTAGTCCTCGAAGTACATGCGGTGGCGCAGCACGTCGTCGATGGCGAGCTGTTCGGGGCAGCTCGACAGGCACTGGCCGCAATGCGGAGCGCAGTAGCTGCCCGCGATCAGACGGTCGTAGGTCTCGAGCAGCGCCACGTCTTCCGGCCGGAGCTGGCCGCCCGAAGCGCGCAGGTACTCGTCCACGTGCTGGAACTCGAAGAACGAGATCACGGCGGCCGACACGTCGGCGTTCGAGAGCACCCAGCGCAGCGCCGCCTGGCTGTAGGCGTCCGCGTGCTCGCGGAAGCCTGCGAGGCCGTGGTGCTTGGCGCCCTTCAGCGTCTTCATCGCGATCACACCCATGTCCTGCTCGCGGCGCGCGCGCTGGATCAGCCCTCCGAGCTTCGGCCAGATGCCATGGTGGTAGGCGAGCATCATCACGTCGAAGCGCCCCGAGGCGATCGCCGTATCGGCCACCTCGACCAGGTTCGGCGTGTGCGAAGAGAAGCCGAGGAAGCGCGCCTTGCCCGCCTGCTTCAGCCTCTCGAAGGCTTCGAGCATGTTCGGATCCATCAGGCGCTCGACCTCGTCGCAGCTGTGCACGTGCACGAGGTCCACGTAGTCGGTGCCGAGCCGGGAGAGGCTCTGCTCGACCACGCCCACGTAGCCCGCGACGGACGTGCCGGCGCCGAGGTGCCCCCACGGCGTGCACCACTTGGTGGCGACGAAGACTTTGTCTCGCACGCCGCGCAACGCGCGTCCGACGGCTTCCTCGCTGCCGCTGGCCGAGTAGTCGGGCGAGGTGTCCACATAGGTGACGCCGCGCTCGAGCGCGAGCCGCACGACGTCGGTTCCCTTCTGGTCGCGGATGCGGCCCGAGCCCACCACCACGTCGGAGATGCGCCAACCCGTGCGGCCGAGCGTGCGGTAGCTCTCGACGCGCGCGTCCTTCCAGCCCTCGGGGTAGCTGGGGTGGGTCTTCTGAACGTCGGCCTCGATGCCGCGATTCACGGCGGACCAGCCCACGTCCTGGCGGCCCCAGCCGAACAGCGTACGCAGCGCGGCGCCGCCACCGGCGAGCACGGCTGCGGCGAGCGCGGCGAGCGCGCCCGTCGCAGCGCCGGTGAGCAGCTGGCGCCGCGCGGGGTCGGTGCTCGTGCGCACCCGCGCGCGCGCGGCGAGGTAGGCCACCACGATCACCGCCAGCAGTCCGAGCACGAGCCAGAAGACGCCCGAGATCGCGTGATCGCCGGCGTAGCCGAGCCCGCGGAACAAGCGCTCGATCGCAGCGCCGCCGGGAAAAGCGCCCCAGTCGAGGCCGATCGGCAGGCGATAGAGAATAGGGCCGAGTGCGAAGTAGCCGAAGCCGAGGATCCCGAGCGACCAGAGTCCGATCCGAAGCAGTCGGCCACGCATGCGCTGCCCTCCAGGGTGCGCGCCAGTATATGCGACTAGAGGGCCCGCAGGGCGGCGGCGCAGTCCGCGAGCGCGCCGAGCTCGGCGGGATCTCCGCTGCTGGCGAGCCAGAGGTCGAGCCGCGCGGAGCGCACGGGCTCGATCCGCTGCGACAGCGCGGCGTGGTCCAGCGCGCTCGGATCGAGCAGGAAGGCGAGGCGCGCCTCGGCCGGGTCGCGTATCGACTGCCAGGCGACGAGGAAGGGGCGTGGGTCGGTATCCGGCTCGACGACCGCGCCGCAGCCGAGCTGCGCCGCCCGGGCCAGCGCATCCGGACCGCGCGCGCCCAGCCAGAGCGGTGGGCCGCCGCTCTGCACCGGCTTCGGATGCACCTCGATCTCACCGCACCGAAAGTGCTCGCCTGCGAAGCGCACGGGGCCCGGTGCCCAGCCGCGGCGCACCACCTCGAGCGCCTCCTCGAAGCGCGCCGCGCGCGCGCGCGGGTCGAGCCCGAAGCCGCCGAAGGCTTCCACCTCGGCGCCGAGGCCGACGCCCAGCTCGAAGCGCCCGCCCGAGAGCACGTCGAGCGTGGCCGCGTCCTCCGCGACCCGCAGCGGATGGTGCAGCGGCAGCGCTAGCAGGCCCGTCGCGATGCGAAGCCGCGTCGTGACGGCGGCCGCGGCGGCGCAGACCGGCAGCGCAGCGGGAAAGCCGCCCGCCGCGGAGAGCCGCTCGGGAATCACGAGCAGGTCGAAGCCCGCCGCCTCGGCGCGCCCTGCCAGCTCGGGCAGCTCCGCCAGCCGCCGCGACAGCTCGGGCGCCTCGGGCGCGATGCGCAGCGCGATCCGCGTCATGCTGGGTCCTCGTCGCTCCGGCTCAGCCGCAGGCGCGCCGACATCCTCGCCGAGATGCGCCCCCCGCGCCGGATCCTGGCCGTCCTCGAGCAAGCTTTCGTGCGGCGCATCGGGCCGCGCCGAGCGCAGCCCCGGGGCGCGTGGCTATGCTGCCGAACTCGCCCCGAGAGACCCCCACCCGATGGCCGAACCCCTCGTCATCCCCGACGTGAATGCGCTGCGCGACTTCGTCGGGAAGAAGCTCGGCAGCTCCGATTGGCTCGAGATGACGCAGCAGCGCATCGACCTGTTCGCGGAAGCCACGGGCGACAAGCAGTGGATCCACGTGGACCCGGAGCGTGCCCGGCGCGAGTCGCCCTTCGGCACCACCGTGGCGCACGGTCATCTCACGCTCTCGCTGGCGCCGTTCCTGTTCGGCCAGATCGTCACGGTCAAGGGCACGCGCATGATCGTGAACCCCGGCATCGAGCACATGCGGCTGCGCAACCCGGTGCGCTGTGGCGATCGCCTGCGTATGCACGCGACGCTCAAGGACCTGCGCGACATCCCGGGCGGCGCCGTGCGCGCGACCCTCAGCTTGCAGTTCGAGGTCGAGGGCCAGAGCCGCCCGGCCGCCTTCGGCGACGCCGCGCTCGTGTACTACCCGTAGCCGCCGTGAAGATCGCGCTCGCACAGCTGAATCCCACGGTCGGCGACCTGGCCGGCAACCGGAAGCTCGCCGCCGAGGCGGCCGCGCGCGCGCGGCAGGCCGGCGCGGAGCTGGTGGTGCTGCCCGAGCTCGCGCTCACCGGGTATCCGCCGCTCGACCTGCTCGAGCGCGACGGCTTCGTGCGCGACCAGCTCCGCGAGCTGGACGTGCTCGCCGCCGAGGCGCGCGGCATCGCGATCGCCGTCGGCGCCGTGCTGCCGGTCGAGAGGCGCGGCGGAAAGCAGCTCGCGAACGCGGCGGTGTTGCTGTGTGACGGCGCGCGCGCCGCCTGGCAGGCGAAGAGCCTGCTCCCGACCTACGACGTCTTCGACGAGAACCGTTACTTCGTGCCGGCGGCGGAGCGGCGCGTCGCGCAGCTCGGCGCACATCGCATCGGCCTCAGCGTCTGCGAAGACGCCTGGGTCGATGCGGTCGGCTACACGGTGGATCCCGTGGGCGAGCTGGCGCAGGCCGGGGCTGAGCTCGTGTTGAACCTGTCCTCCTCGCCATTCCACGTGGGCAAGGCCGCCTTCCGGCGGCGCATGCTGGCGGACCTCGCCAGGAAGCACGGCGTTCCGATCGCGTTCGTCAATCAGGTGGGCGGCAACGACGAGCTGGTCTTCGACGGCGGCTCCTGCGTGGTGGACGCGCGCGGCCGCGTGCGCGCCGCGCTGCCGCTGTTCGAGCCGGCCTTCGCCGTGGTGGATCTCGACACGGCGCCCGCCGAGGCGCCGGACACCGACCCCGGCGACGTGGAGCAGCTCGCGGCCGCGCTCGTGCTCGGCATCCGCGACTACTTCCGCAAGCAGAACCTCCCGCCCGGCGCCGTGGTCGGGCTCTCGGGCGGAGTCGACTCGGCGGTGACCGCCTGGCTCGCGGTGGAGGCGCTCGGCAAGGAGCGCGTGCTCGGCGTCGCCATGCCCGGCCCGTTCTCCTCCGAGCACAGCCTGCGCGACGCCTTCGCGCTCGGGCGCGGCCTCGGCATCGAGGTGCGCAGCGTCGACATCCGGCCGGTCTACGACGCCTACCGCGGCCTGTTCGCGCAGTTGTTCGGCGAGAAGCCCGACTACGGCATCACGCAGCAGAACATTCAGGCGCGCATTCGCGGCTCGATCCTCATGGCGATCTCGAACGCCGAGGGACGGCTCGTGCTCGCGACCGGCAACAAGAGCGAGCTGTCGGTCGGTTACTGCACGCTCTACGGCGACATGGTCGGCGGGCTCGCCGTGGTGGGCGACGTCTACAAGCACGACGTCTACGCGCTCGCGCGCCTCGCGAACCAGCAGGGCGAGCTGATCCCGCACAGCACGCTCGAGAAGCCGCCCTCGGCGGAGCTGGCGCCCTGCCAGCTCGACAGCGACGACCTGCCCGAGTACGACGCGCTCGACGCCGTGCTCGCGCAGGCCATCGAGGGCGGCCTCGGCCCGAAGAGCGTGCGCCCTCCCCCCGGCCTGACGCCCGAGCAGGCCGCCGCGATCGTCCGCCGCCTCGACCGCAACGAATACAAGCGCCGCCAGGCCCCACTCGTGCTGCGCGTCTCGCCGAAGGCCTTCGGCGTGGGGCGCAGGCTGCCGATCGTGCATCGGTATGCGCTGTAGAGCGAAGCGGCAGCGCTGCTCGCTTCATCTCGGCTGTCGGCCCTCGCCACCCTCGATGCGCTGCATCGCCTTCAATGTCCTCAGGATCTCGTCTTGCATGTCGAGCCACGAAACGAGCTCTCCGGCGTCGGGCTCGGTGCTGGGCCTGTGCCGGAGCGCGGCGGTGTCGATGGCAGTGCCGGTGGGAACCAGCACCCAGCCACCATCAGATCCACCCGTGCCCTCGAGCCGAAGCAGCGTTCGGGGCTGTCCGAGAATCAGCCTCTTGCTCGCAGAGATCCAGCACCGAGACTCCGCCTCATAGAACGAAGACGCAGGCTCCCTGTCGTCGACCTTGTTCACCTGCTCGAACGCGAACAACAGGTACTGGCTCTTCGATTCCCTGGAGTCGCCTTCCAGCGGATCGATGAACTCGATCGATCTCGTCTCCGCCCTCAAAGGACTCGATGACGCGCGCTTCGACCCGGTAGCCGCAGATCCTTTTCTTGCCCCGGTACTCGAACTCAACAGGAACTCGCCGAACAACCTCCACGACCACGATATCTGACGCTGACAT
>Ga0247727_10014759_pt1 | contig 12921 bp, 19 predicted proteins | sample WisWelCaveWW1625_FD_202498 | JGI IMG/M metagenome (GOLD analysis project Ga0247727, IMG submission 202498) | Biofilm microbial communities from Wishing Well Cave, Virginia, United States - WW16-25 | ecosystem: Environmental > Aquatic > Deep subsurface > Groundwater > Cave microbial mat | place...
CCATATTGTTCACGTGCCACTGCACCTGATTGCACACGGAGAGCACGCATTGAGAACATTGTTGCCTCGAGAGAGTTTGACAAAAGAAGCAGACCTGGCATTATTATCATTAATCTGGCCATATAAAATTGTGACGACAAAAGAAAGAGGACTTATTTTGAAAAATGTTGAAGAACTGGTCAGAGAGAAAGGGCTAATAAGATACGAAGGCGACTTATATTACAGCAATGGAAAAGAAGCAGAGTGGCCATTGGGTCTAATCTGGCTGGCAATAATTTACAAGGAATTAAACGAGATGAACAAATATTATTTTTACTTGAACAAGACAAAAAATGCAGTGAATGAAAAAGAAGAACTGCCTGAATTGTACTACGGCGGAACTTCTACACAGAATGCAAACACACCATTAGCTTGGGCGATGAGCTTGATGGAAGTGGCAAAATGAACGAACCAAAAAAACTGCCGTTTGTTTGGGAACTGGATTACGATGGCGTTATTTCAAATACGATTGGAACAATGCATGCTGTTCGAAATATATTTGGAGATGACATAACCGCTAAACTTGATGGAAAGACAAACTTACTTCTTGAATGCACGCCTGATGCCATGGCATCACACGGACAAGCCATACTCGACATTCTCTTTGAGAACTACAATGATTCTGAAAGAAACACTTTTCTAAACGCGTTTGGCACTGATTACGATACGCTACGTCAACTAAACCCAGCACATCTGTACTCCTGCTTATTCAACCCGACAAATTATCGCGATTATCCAGCAGTTGATTTTGTATGCTATGAGAAAGCACGTTCAAATAATATTCAGATAATCGGCCTTGAAACCCCGCAAGAAAAACTTGACTGGCTAAGGCAAAGCCAACTTGCCAGCATGTTCAAGCTCGCCAGACAAGACTTGCAAAAAGCTTGCCAAGTTATTCCGGGTTTAATGAGATTTGGACTTGAACTTCTAATGAATGCTTACGAAAATGGTCATGAAAGCCTGCCCTTTGGCAGACCTCAGGATACTGCTGATTCGAGTCAAAGAAACCAAAAAATGGTCGAACGATCACTCACCTACCTGCACCAGCCAAGCGTTGTAGCCGTGGGTCTTGATCATTTCATAGCGGCACCCACAATTATTGATTTATATCAAGAGAAAGGAATAAAGGTGAAAAGAGTACAATGAACGACTTAAGTGCAGTGATGCAGCCGCAGCGACCCTTACCATTCGTATGGGAACTGAACTATGAAGGAGCACGCTCGCTTGCAGTCGGAACAATACACCTCACGACATACGACTATACTGAAGATATCAAAAAGAAAACAGATGGAATAGAAAACCTGCTAGTAGAACATGACCTCAGCAAGATTCCACAGAAAGTCTTACAGGAAATCAGCTCAATAACAATAGGAGATGAATTAAACAAACTTAGCGCTGAAGAACAGCAAATTTTTGCTGAAATTCTCAATGTTCCCCTGGAAAAATTAAAAGAATCACAAATGGCAATGTTAGACGTTTACATGATACGGCTCAGAGAACCGAAAGTCATCACTTCTGTGGATATGTCCTTGATGATGCAGGCAGAACTCAAAAAAATCAAAGTGCAGAGTTTAGAAACACTAGATGAACAGCGCGAATATGGCCACGGAAGGAAAGGATTGTTAACGGGAAAAATACGAAGAATGCTGGAACTTGAAAAAGCGCAGCCAGGATTTGTAAAAGAATGGTATCCAAAAATTTTCGACTTTTACGATGCCGGAGCAGCAGGCGAACTTATAACTTATTTGGAAATCATACAGGACAAACCCAACTTACAATACCAGATTGAAGCAAGCAGGATAAGAAATGAAAAGATAGCAGACAGGTCATTGGAGCATTTAAAAAAGCCAAGCGTTGTTGCAATAGGAGCTTATCATTTGCTCAAAGAACCTAACTCTGTGATTTCCTTCTGGCAAAAGAAGGGAATAGAAACAAAAAGAGTACAATAACTAATCAGCCGCTTCTTCATTCTTTACCAAACGCGCTTCAATCGTCTTGTGCAAAGGCTTGTCAAGCGATACTGTTTTTGCTGGCGCGCAGAGCTTTATCCACGATAAAACCTTAATAAACAGCCATGCAGGGTCAAATTCAAACTTTCGCATTGACAATTTCGGGCAAGCTGGAAATGCATGATGATTGTTATGCAAGCCCTCGCCTCCAGATATAAATGCAACCGACTGCAGATTTCCCGCAGTATTATTGAAATTCTTGTAACCCGCCCAATGACACAATCCATTAATTGTTGCTGAAGTGAAAACGTACAACAGCATGCTCAATCCAGATGCAAACAACCCCCACCAATTCAAGAAATAACAAAGAACGCCAGTCATCAATATCAGGCCAACACGGCCATGGTCGAATATGTACCGGTCAAACCAGTCAGGAGCAAGATCTGACGCGTATTTTTTCACGGTTTCTTCATTGCGGATTTCCTTAAAGTAATACCGATAATTGAACAGCTGGATATTCCAGAAACCCTCCAGCAGAGGACTGTGCGGGTCGCCCTCGTGATCAGTAAATTGATGGTGCTTCCGATGCACAGCCGTCCATTGACGAGGAACAATACCGGTTGTCAGCCATAATAATGCTCTAAATATGAAAGAAACACCTTTGTGGAACTGAATTCCCCGATGGGTGAGGCCCCGATGCAAATAAATGGTCGTAACAAATGCAGAAATTTGAGAAAGTACCAAAGCAAAAATAATTGCCAAAATCCATTCTTCCATAAGAGCAAAAATATTCAACAAATATAAAAACTTATTGCACGGTTCTAACAACACACTTCGTGTCAACGCAGTCAAAGCCGTTAATTCTAGGCTGGTCTTTCGGATCAATGCACATGGCAGTAGCCACTGAACATTGTTCTGCACCGCACCTGTCTGCGTAGAAGACCGGAGGCTTGTGCAACGTCTTTGTAGGACCCGCAATCATATACGGACCACAAATGCCAGTCACGCCCATCAATTGGCAGTCGCCCTTTTGAGTGCAATAATTCTCAAAACAGTCCTCGGGAGCTTCTTTCCAAGAAGTATCCTCGCAAAGCCAGTGAGCGTTTGACAAACTTGCTTCAGGACAGGGAGCGAATTCGCATGAAGGACCGACGCGCGCCACATAACTACCATCCGGGCACTCCTTCGCATCCTGCGTACACATTACCTGTTCTTCAGAAGGAATTATACACGCCTGATTAACGCATTTCGCTTTTTTATCTCTCATGATAGCAACGCACATATCATCATGCTTGCATTCTTGCTCATTCCAGCCTTCGCGCGGAACATTCTTGCACTCATTATTGACGCATTTGGTTTCAAGATGCGCTGCTATGCCTGTGCAGAAATCAGGGCAATCTTTTGACATATCAACATTCTTTGAAGCGTACAACTTGTTGCCAACAAAACAATTGTCAGTATTCTTATCAATACCGCCGCAAGTGCAGTCAGCATCAACATTGCAGAAAGCGGCATTTTCAAGGAATTGATTTCCTGAAGGTTTTGAAGGCTCTTGGGGTTTTGGAGGCACGACTGCGCATGCTACCAAGAAAAGTAAAAAGAAAACAAAAAAATCAACCGATTTCATAGGTCACGCTCACCTGCGCTGATATGCGGACGTTCTGAGGCGAGACCTCTGTTGGAGGCTCGGGAGCGCCCATATCAGCCTTTGCCATCATCATCTCGCCTCTTGCATACGGCATAATGACATAACTGTTCTCAGACAAAGTCAATACCTTGCCTAATTTAACACCCGCGCCATCTGCCAATGCCTCTGCTTTTTCTCGCGCATTCGTGGTTGCCTTTCTCAAAGACTCTGTCTTGACTTCCTTCTGCTTTGCATCAGAAAGCTCGAAGTTGATGCTCTCAACATTGTTTGCACCTGCCTGAACACCTACATCAAGCAATGCGCCTACCTTTGCCAAATCTTTTGTTGAAACGACAAACGCGTTGTAAACACGATAGCCCTTGTCAATCATTTTCTGGCCTGTAGGATCCCATTCCTGAACTTTCTCAATACGATAGTCAGTTGTTTCAATCTCATTGTCACGAATACCTGCCTGTTTAAGTGCCGTCATAACAGCACTGCCAGTCTCGCGATTGCGCAATTGCGCATCCTGAGCAGTTGTGCTCTGCGTTTCAATCCTGAAACGCACTTTTGCCAAGTCAGGAGCAACATCAAATTCTGTTGAACCTTGCACTGAAATAGCGTTCTGGGGCTGTACGCCCGGCTGTTCCATAATGACACGCGTGGTACACGCTGTCAACGCGATCATCAAGACCGCAACCAATAAGATTGTTTTATTCATTTTTGATCACCACTTTTCTGAATGTTGAGCTTTAATAAATACCCTATTTTTTAGTAAGGGATTTGCCTAACTCCCTTTTATATGTTACAGATTTCCATATCAAATATATAAGTACTGCGGCTAATACAACTGAAGCAATGCCGAATATGTAAGGCCAGTAATTAACTGCTTGTTCGACAGGAGCCTGTTCAACAGCAGCCATCATTCTCGGAGCTGCATCTGTTTCCAAGGACATCGCCATTTTTGCTTCTGCGACTGGTGCAGGCGCGAACATTTTCAATGAAGACCAAATGCCGCCCACAACGCTTAAAACAAGCATTGCAAGCACAATCCAAATCTTCATCTCTTCAGGATTAAGGACGCCTTTTCCTTTATTTGTTAAAGAATAATACTTCCACTTCCTGCCTTCATCATGACGCTCAACAAGACCGGCTTTTTCCAAAGCAGCAAGATGCTCTTTCACAGTTGGAACAGAAAGACCCAATGAGGCAGCAATCTCGCTCTGCATGTGGCGGCGCTGATTAAGCAATTTCAATACGTCAACTCTTGTACCACTCGCCAATGCTTTGAACGTTTCCTTGTCAAGACGGATTTCCATTTTTCCTCCATAAAATGCAAGCGAGTAAATAAGCAATGATTGCGGCAAGAATAAAATCTACGAATATCGGCAAGCCAGTTAATGCGATGGTTTGACAACCACGGCCCGGCATCATGCTATTCCCATCGCAAACAGCGCCAATATTCATAAGCAAGAAGACTCCAAGGATTACAAAAATAAGAATTGCAATAATCATCCTACTAAGATTCGGTCGAAAATCCATACTAGCAGTTCATGAAAAGTTCTTTATTAACCATTCGATTTTGTAAGGCAGATTACTTTCCAAACAACTCTTCAATAAGCTCAACATACATCGCAGCGCTCCAAGCTTGAGCAAGGCAGCCTTGAGACTTAAATTCAGATGCGCTGCTAAGTTCTGCGTGATGGCCGCAGGCGCCTTCATACAAGATTTCTTTCGTGCTTGCTTTCAAAATATGCTGAACGTAATCCTTGTACTTTTTCTTGTCAAATGCAAATAATACAAACGCGGCAAGATTATTAATCCAATACCAGCTGTCGCCGGAATGATAGCTCTTTGGATTCTCACCGGTATGCTGCGCAACAAAAGAAGAATTGCTCGTGTCAATAGTTGACAACCCGCCCCAATCAAGCCACAATTTCGGCAAGACATAATCAAAGCAGTGCAGCCATTCCCTCTTTGACAAAAGCTCAGGATAAGCATAAGCAGCAATGAATATATTGGGTCTGATAGTATCATCATTTGCACCGTCAGAAAGATGATTGTTCTTCCAGAAAACCTCTTTCACTCTTGATTTTAATTTTTGCTCAAGAGGATGCTCAGTTTTTAATTGACGATACAAACGGCACGCTGCCAAAGTCAATGCCTGAATCTCAATTCTTGCACCAGGACGATCAATTGAGTCCATCCAAGTTTCACGCGGCCCATTCACAACAAGATCGTCTTTCAGATTTTTCTCGACTTCGTGCAAATAACTCTCAAGCTTTCTTATCAACCAATCACGCTCCTGCTTTTTCAATTCAGGAAGATAATCCTCAAAACGCAGGAAAAGCCAGCCGGAATCGGCAATTGAAGGAGTCAAAGTACCAGGCAGTTTGTGACCCTGCAATTTCTCCAGCCAAGAAAACAGTATGACTTTTGCAAGACTCTTTTGGCCAGAATGCAATAATGCTTTTGTCGAGACTAGCTCATCTCTTGCCCAACGCTGATGAAACCAAGGCAAGCCAGCACAAAGCCCATGATTTTCGCGCAGGCAGACAAGAGAATAATGCGCGCATTCAGCAGCGGCACGCATTTCGCCGTTCTTGACTTCTTTGCCAGCAATCACATCGGAAGCAAAATCCTCTGATTCTTTCGCAAGCTGGCTTTTCCTTTTCCAAGAATTAACTGCAAGCTGCAAAGCTTCAGTTTTTGAAGAAGAAAATGCTATCACAAAACTGCCGTGAGCACGGCAGCCGCGCAACACCCACCTTGAAAAAGGAGGACTGCTGCGCAATTCGTCATACGAATAATGCTGCTCCTCCCACTGCTGAAGCTTCTCAAACTCGCAACCATACAAAGCAAGCCAGAAAGAATACTCGCCAAACTCATTGCTTTCCCTTGAGTCATTCTTTTTCTGGAAATGAACAAGAAGAGCCTTGTTTTCCATCGAGAATTCATAATTTCTTCCCCATTCTCGATTATCATAATTCAGCTTGCAGTCGAATAAAATATCGGCTTTTGAAGGCGCAGACAATTCATAGAAAAATACCGGCTGATGCTTGGCAAACCAAAAAGACTCCTGAACTCCTTCACGGTCGCGCGACACTTTCCAAAATTCATTGAGAATTGCACCAGGGACGCCCTTCAAATCAATATGAGCAATCGTCTTTAACACTTTTCCCTGATGAGAAAAGAAAACTCCCTGATACCGCGACTTGATTCCGAACAATCCAAAACTGCCGCTGCAGTTTGAGACAAGAAAGCTCATTCCTCACTCCGATAGAACTTTGCGGCGTCTTCAGGCGAAACCGAGTTAATGATTATGCCGGAGCCAAGCTCAAAACCCGCCCAAATAGCGGCGCGCGGACAAATCTCGATATGGAAATGAAAGTCCTGGCCTTTAGGGCCATACTGCACGAGCAGATTATAGTCCAGGTTTCCATCGTGCACTTTTCGCAAAACCTTCCTCAAAATATCAGCAAGAGAAGAGAAATTTATCTCTTCCATTCTCGCAATATGCTGCTTGGGGAAAATCCAGATTTCATAATTGAAACGGGAGGCATACGGAGCAAATGCAACAAAATCGGAATTCTCAAAACACTTCCTGCCGCTGTTCAGTTCTGACTGAATAACTGAACAATAAGGGCAGGAAAGGAATTTTCTCATTGCAGAAAGTTTATTTTCGATTTCAGGAGGAACAGAAGAGATAGCCATAATTTGTGAATGCGAATGAACAATAGAAGTGCCTGCAAGATAACCGTGATTCTTGAAAACATTCACATACTTGATGTTGGGCTTTGATTCAAGCTCAACAATCCTGCGCGCGTAAATATGCAATACATCTTCGATATCATCCGCGCTCAACTGCGCAAGCTGTTTATCGTGCCTTGGAGTCTCAACAAGCACTTCATGATAGCCATAAGCAGAAGCAGAAGTGTAAAAACGATTGTCAGTCTTGGGCAAAGCTTGGCCTTCAGGCTTCAAAGCAGGAAATTTGTTCTCAAACCATCTCAGCTGCCAGTCGCCGTTCCTGACTATTCTGCCAATCTCAGGAGGAGTAAGCTTTTCATTGCCAGGACAGAAATAACAAGGACCTCCTTGAACTCTTGTAACAGCCTTCTGGAGTTCATGAGGCCTCTTTGACCTGCCTGAAGAAATTATTACCCATCTGTCAAGAATGTAATCTCTTCTCAACTCCCCCATTATACACCTCTTTCTTGTTCTGAAGAACGAAATAGTGTTTATAAAGGTTTAGTTGACATTGCCAGTTTGCCGAAAACCTATACTGACATATCAATATGTAAACCAAAAAGTTTATATATAAAGCAAACCAAAACTGCATAAATGGAAAGAGGTGAGCAGAGTATTGCCGTAATCGTGCTTGCGATCATCGGGATTGTAAGCGCAATGGCCGCTGTCGCCTTGTTCCTCCCGCAGCCAACAGGATTGGTAATGCAGGACGAAAGTGTATACGTAACCGAGGACGCAGGCAACCTTGCAATAGGATGCAGAAACTTGCAGCAAAAAGTTATCTTCCTCGGTTGGGAAGCAAACTATGCAGTCTACTGCTGCCTCGAAGACATGATAGGGCAGAACACGTGCAGGGCTCCATACCAAATACTAATCACAAGAACATATTAGCGCAAAAGCGCAGGAGGTCAACATGACAGACAAAAAAGAAGTGAGCATTTTGCTTTTAGGCATTGTAGCAATACTTGCAATTGTAGGATTAGTTCTGTTATTTACCAGCCCGATGGCAACTGGAAGAGCGTACAACCCGCCGCCATTATCATCCGTGCCAAACATTGAAAGCCCGGCGCGAGTCGGATACACCGGACAAGTAGGCGGACAAGCAGGACAGGCACGAGGAACACAAGTAGGAAATGCAATCATTGTTGCACGATTGGAAGGTTCAAACCTGCCGTACTGTCCAAATGGAAAAATAAGAGAAAGAGAAATGGGCAACATACCATACGAGGCAATTCCAGGAATGGACTGCGATTGGTTCTACTGCGCATCAATGCACGAGACATCTGACCCATCAGCAAAGGCAGTGCTTGCGTGCACTCCAAACGTATGAATGAAGGCAGTCTTGGCCTGATTATTTTCGCATTCATCGCGCTGGGCGCGGTGTTTGCATTTATTATCGTATTTGGAGGCCCGCCGGAAACCACCGGCGATCTTGCACATTCTCAGAAAATAGGCACAAGTTGGTACAAGTATAGAGACCCTTACATGGCCTGTGCTGCAGGAACACAATGCGAAGACGGACTCCCAGGCACACCAACAGGCGGCTATGACCCGACGTTAGAAATCTTCCAGTGCAGATGCCAGACGAGCAACCCAACATTCATGTTCTACAGAAGCAGATATGCTCCAGGATGAAACCAATACTGCCTTTTCTTCTTATTTTAGTTGCATCAGCACTTGCCATAGTAATGCTTGACGGAATGACAGGCAGCGCTGTAAGCGAAAAAAATCCCTGCAGGATGATAAGGTGCAATGTACAATTATTTGGGTTTATACAAAGCAATGCAGAATGGATAGGCACAACACCTGATGGAATGGCAGTCTGCCATTGTCCCCAGGAATCAATGGACTATTTGTTTTACGTTTCGTTACAACCAAGACGCTAAGCTTTTTATTCTCTACAAATTCTGCCTATTAAATGCACCCATTAATACCTGACAAGCTGAAAGAAATCTTGACTAAAGAAGGAATTACTGCTTTCAGGCCGGCGCAGGAAAAAGCGCTGAAAGCAGGACTTCTTGAGCATAAGAGCTTGCTTGTTTGTACTCCAACAGCTTCTGGAAAGACACTTATTGCAGAAATGGCTGCAATGAAAAATATTCTTGAGGGGAAAGGCAAGGTGATTTACATCGTGCCTCTAATTGCGCTTGCAAATGAAAAATATAAAGAGTTCAAGCGAAAATACAGTCATCTCTGCAAAATTGCACTTAGTATCGGAGACCTTGATAGTTCTGACCCGTATCTTGTTGAATATGATTTCATCATTTGCACAGCAGAAAAATTAGACTCTTTGATAAGACATCACTCGCCATGGCTGAGTTTTGTTTCGCTTGTCGTGATTGACGAGATTCACCTGATAAATGACGTTGAAAGAGGGCCGACACTGGAGATTTTAATAACAGTAATGAAACAAGTTCTGAAGAACGTGCAGATAATCGGGCTTAGCGCGACAATCGGAAATCCCGATGAGCTTGCGGACTGGCTCGGAGCAGAGCTTGTTGAAGACAATTGGAGGCCAGTGCCATTAAAAAAAGGAACTTTCTTCGGCGGCGAAGTAGAATTCATCGAAGAAGCATAAAAGACATACACGCAAGCCCTAACGGCAAAGCTGTTATCAAGAAACCGATTAACACGCCTGCATAATCAAGCTCAAAGAATTCTTTTCCGCTTCTAAATAATGTTGATGCGCCGATGATATAGCCATAAGCAAGCAAAAGAGATGCCAAATAAAAGCCAAACGGAATATAGACAACAGCTCCTGCAAAGAAAGTTGCAATAGCAGGAGCAACCATGGCTAAAACTAATGTTGCGAGACCTTCGTAATAACCGCCCTTGCCATCCAGAATGTGCATTGCCAACGCGAAAAAGAATGCAACAACAAGATGGACGAGAATTATGGAGAATAACGTGAATAAAATTGCGTATGCCAAGACTTCAGGAACTAATAACTTGCTGAAATAACGCCAACCGATAAATAAAAGACCAGCAGTCTCGAATAATGATGCGGCGAGCAAATACATCAGAATTTTAGCATAGCTCTGCTTTTTTGCGTGCTTTATTTCGCTGACAGGATCATATAATAATTTGAACATTTAACCACCCTTTTTATCTAATTGTACCGAATAGAGTATTTAAAAGTTAGGATTTCAGACTGTTAGGAAAGATAGAGGTTTTTAGTGTTTTTGTGAGCGTATGTCGATGTAGAAAATACCACGAAGACAATCTCTGCATGCCCGAGCATGATCATACACTGTTTTGTTTTCTTCCGGACCTAATGTAGTCTGAAAGTATGCTTCTTGCTGGGCTTCGGTAAGACAACCAGGGCGTGTTTTGCGCCTATGGAGTTCCCGTTCAAGAGCGGATACTGCAGCAGGGGTCATGCCCATTTCTTGTGCTCTAGTGCGTATTTCCTGGAGTGCCTTGTCAATTTTTGCTTGCGTTCGTGGCCACGCTTCTTTAAAAAATTGTTCGTCCTCGGGGGGGAGCTTGCAATCGCTGAGCATTTTATCTAAATCATTTTCTTCCTTTTCGCGGAGCTGTGTGTATTCCTTGAAAAACTCACCTTCTGCTTTCTTCAATGCGCCGTAGGAATGGTCGTCCATAAAGAGCGAGATGTTCTGGCATTTTAAAATCCTTCACCTTTTCGGACGGTTTATTCGATGCTTTATACAAAGCTACAACCCAATACTCGCCAATAATCTCTCCTTGTCAAACTGCTGCAAATCCTCATATTCCTGACCAATGCCGAGGAATAAGATTGGCTTTTGAGTAACATAGCTGACTGAGATTGCAGCTCCGCCTTTCTCGTCAACATCTGCCTTTGCAAGAATAATGCCGTCAATGCCTACTGCTTCGTTGAATTTTTTGGCTTGCTCGACGCAGTCATTGCCAGTAATGCTTTCTCCCACGAATATTTTCAGGTCGGGCTTTGCAACACGCATAATCTTTTTCATTTCGTCCATCAAATTAACGTTGCTGTGCAATCTGCCAGCAGTATCGATAAGGACGACATCAGTCTTCTTTGCCTCTGCGTGCTTTATTGCGTCAAATGCAACAGCAGCAGGGTCACTACCGTAATCGTGGCGGATGAGTTTGACGCCTAATTTGTCTGCATGAAGCTGCAATTGGTCAATTGCTGCAGCTCTGAAAGTATCTGCAGCAGCAAGAACAACAGAAAGGCCGTTATTCTGCAAATATTTGGCAACTTTGGCAATGCTTGTAGTCTTTCCACTGCCGTTCACGCCAACAAAGCAGATAACAAACGGCTTCTTTTGCTTTGATTTCTCCAAAAGGTCAATTTGAGGCACTTTGAACAAGTCCTCAATGCTTACGTGCAATGAATTTGCAATAGTTTCCTCGACTTTTCCTCTCGGAATTGGCTTGTCCACCAATTGCGATTTCAAATCCTGCTTTATTTTGTCAATGACCTCGACGGCTACGTTGTTTTCCAATAATGCAAGCTCCAAATCCCAGAACATTTCGTCAAACTTCTCAGCAGAAATCTTCTTTGTCGTAATAGTTTCAGTAATACGCTGGAAGAAGCCTTTTTTCTCCTCAACAGCTTCTTCTTTTTTCTCGATTTTGACTGCGGGCTTTTCAGCTTTAACTTCGGGTTTTTCAATCTTGACTTCGACTTTTTCCTCGACCTTAATTTCTGGCTTTACTTCCTCTTTGCCCACAATTGTTTCCTTTAATTTTGCGAAGAAGCCTTTTTTCTCCTCGACGACTTCAATTTTTTCTTCAACCTTGATTTCTTCTTTGACTTCGACTTTGGGCGTTTCTTTGATTTCTTTCTTAACTTCCGGCTTTTTGACTTCTTTTTTCGGCTCAGGCTTTTTCTTCGGCGGCTCTACAGTTACCTCTTTCTGAACAACAACTTTCTCTTCAGGAGCTTCCTCCTCCACCTTCTTGGTGAACTTGGACAATACCCCCTTCAGCTTGTCTTTAAGAAAATTAAACATGTTACTGTATCAGCTTCCTCAACTCTTCCTGGGCTTTTCCAGCATTCGATGCCAGTTTTTGCAATTGTTCTGCAAGCTCTTCCTGCAATTTTCGAAGCTCGGTTGACTGCGCTGCGATAACCTTTTTTGCCTCAGGCACGGTTTTCTGCACAACAGCTCCACCACCGACATTCAGCAACACTTTGTCAGTCTCCTCAAGCTTTGCTTTCACAAACAAGCCAGGAGTCAATGTAACAACTGCAGGGCTTCCTACCTTTGACATTGCAAAATCATCCAATGCCTGCTGTACGATATCCATCTCGCCTGCCTGCTGTTCCAATGCCTGCACCTGCTGCTGTATCTGCTGAATTTGGTGCTGCATCATCTGAAATTCAAGATATTTCTGTCTTACTTCCTCTGAAGGTTCGTTCATTTGAGCTTCTCCATCAATTCTTCCAAAAAGTGACCGTATTCGTGCTCTGCCTTCAAAAACTTGACAGCAACATCATAGGAAGCGGCCTTGCCTTCCTTGCTGAACTTATCAAGCTCACGCTTGACCAGTTCCTTCAGGTAGTTCTTCTCGTCCTGCGTTAACATTTTTACCCTCCGCGACTTT
>Ga0247727_10014760_pt1 | contig 12920 bp, 17 predicted proteins | sample WisWelCaveWW1625_FD_202498 | JGI IMG/M metagenome (GOLD analysis project Ga0247727, IMG submission 202498) | Biofilm microbial communities from Wishing Well Cave, Virginia, United States - WW16-25 | ecosystem: Environmental > Aquatic > Deep subsurface > Groundwater > Cave microbial mat | place...
TGTGTATAAAAGATGGTTGAATTTTAAAGTGAAAATAATCAGCGATGTTGATATGCATGAAGATATAGAATCTCAGAAACCACGATTCACTTTAGTACGGAAAATTTCATAAAAGCGGGTCTAGAGGCCCACACGTGAACGGCCGGCGGCGGACTGTTCCCCTTTATTTTTTTTATTTTGAAATTATCTATATCCCAGATTATCAGATTTCGTTTGTATGAATTATGGAATTAATACATTTTTTGGAAGCAATCCATTAATTCCATTTAAAGTGGTAATGATTGCAGATGCTGTTCCTTCCACAAAAGTGGTACGTACAAACCAATGTGCATTTGATAAAGCTGTAGAGACGCAACTTGCACATTTAAACGCGACAGTTTGCAATCCTGAGGAACGATAAACAGTACCAACTAGACTATATGCAGGACCAGCATAGACTGCGCTCGATATCAAAGTTAATTCTAGAGAAAATATGGCAGACTGTGTGTAAAAACATGTCATAGAATTTTGATCCGAAGTATCGACATTTCTAGCTGAATGGACCATATTATTATATGAACTAACCATAGGAGCATACTTAGTAATTATTTTCGAAGCCTTGTCATATTCATCTTGTGTACCCTTAAGAAATTGTATTTGGTATCCGAGTTCTTCATTCAAAATTCTTACCCCATCATTCATTGTATCTACAAAATTTTTGTATTGTTCAAATGATTGAATGTTTGAGGAATCTAAAGCAGGTAGGGCACCTATAGATTTGGCAGCTATCAACAATAAATTGTTGTATGATTCGATCCCTCCAGATATTTGATTCGAAGCAGATAGTTGTGTTGATTGACATTCAGGTATTTGTGGTGGGCTCTCTGAAGTAGAACTAAGTATCAATATAGCAATAACCGGTATAACTAGTAAAAAAAATATTTTTTATCCATGTCATTTCTCACATCCACAACTTTAAAAATTTTCGGTTAAAATTATTTTTTACTGATTTTTGACTTCAACTTTCGTACTTGAGTTTCAAGAGAATCTAGCCGTCTTTCAAGTTTCTCAATACGCCTTTCATCAGGAGATAATCTTCGTCTAACCTTCTTTACTCCGTGCTCGGCGCCGGTCATTTACAAAAGTCATAAGATGACATACGTAAAGAGTATTTCTGAAAAAAAGCCGTTTTGTCATTTCTCAGAGAGCGTCTTCTTAAATGTACTATACAATTTAGTTCTCACTTTAAATGCGAGGTGATTCTATGGCTAGAAGATACTATCCAATCGTAGAAAATTTTGATGATGTAAGAGGGATCAAATTAGAGGGACCTTTGGGTACTGTATCGGCTTATGCAAAACAGTGTCCAATACATAGAAGTGATGGTGAAACAAAGCAATCTGCAATAGAACGGATTTATCGAAAGATATCGAACGATGACAGATTCAATGACAAAGAAATTATGCTTAAAATCAGAAGAGATGAATGGCAACTCAGAAATTATCGTGAAGAGGAATACATGCTAGAATGTGACATTTATGTAATTAATCGTCCTGAGGATGATTTGATTGATTAGTATGGGTAGTGTTGTTTTGTATCCCAAGAAGCGCATTAACAACATCTCGTATTCTACTTAATGCCCTTTGCTCCACTAATCCCACAACAATAGCTATCGTAATGACACCGTACGGGTTAAGTACATCTAGTGTGTCTGGGGATATCACTCCCGCTCGAAAAGCCACATAAGCAGCTAATGCAAGCGCTCCTCCCATAAATGGTCTTATTATATACCACAAAATTCTGTTTTGTTCTAATTTATCTCGATGATGGACTGTCCAATGCGTAAGTGATCCCAATCCATGAATTATCCCACCCAATGCACCACCGAAGATTACAATTAACATCAGATGAATGTCAAGTGAAATTGGTGTGGAGATTATTCTGGCTAAAATCAGGTTAGGTGCAGAGGTGTAGCTTACCATTGTTGACGCTGTTGCGTTATCTACGTGTTTCGGTATTTCTGCTGGCACAGCTTCAAACAAAATCATTAGAGTCACTGAAATAAGCACCAGAAAGTACAACGCAAGCAAGCCTATTCCAAGACTTCCGAGAGCAGTTCCAATTTCATCATCTTCATTTCCATTGTCCTCTTCATGTTCTTCGTCATTTGGCTGTAGTACCTGTGGTTGTTGTTCTCCTTGTTCTGTGTCTTCTGGATTCCCATTAGCCAAGGGATCCAGACTACGAAGAAGTTCGTTAAAAATTCTTTGTTAATGTAGAAAAGGAGAAATCTATCAAGCACGATATAATGTCAGTTGCCACCTAAAAACGTCAAAACAGTAAGAGAATTAGTCTATTGGGAGTACGCAAAGCTGATTTCTGGTAGTGCTGTAGGAGACAGGAAAAACTATGGTTTTGTGATGCACACTTTCAAGAAGTTAAAAGAAAACCAACTTCATCCATCTGCAATCTTGAAAGAAAACAAGAAACTTGTTGAAGAATCTGGTAAATGCGCGTATTGCGGCTGCGATGATTCAGCTTTGCATTGGGAACATATCATTCCAAAATCACGAGGAGGACCTGACATAATTGATAACATGGTGCAGTCATGCCCAAAATGTAATCTGTCAAAAAGTGACAAAGATCCTTTCGAGTGGTACGGAGAAGGGAGAAAATACGAAATTCCTCGCTTGGTGTTGGGAAAATATCTCAAGCTCGTTTTTGAAGTATATGAGAAAAGTGGAATACTTGATGCTCTTGATGTGAATCAAGATGGAAAATTAGATGTCTTTGATTTGGGTTCTATTTTCAAAAAAACTTAGCGATCATAAATTACGTTTCCATCTCTGTCAAAACTTAGCTTCGAGTTTATTCTTGCAATTATGTAAGATGCAACTATCATTGCAAAAGAGACATACATTACCCATTGGGGCCAGCCTGAACTAGCCGAGACAAGCAGTAATAACAAACCAAAGAATGCTGTTGAAGTAATAACAACTCCAAGTATCCTGAATTTCCAAATGGCAAATATTGAGATTCCAAGTTGGATTAGACCAAATATCCATAGAACAGGCTGAACAAAAAACTTCCAAATTGAAATTAATGCTTCATTTCCAAGAGACGTTACGAAAGTATCAATGGCCATCTCTTTCAGTGAATCTGGGTCTATTCCGATCCCAAATTTTACCATTACAAAAAGAAAGATTGCATTAAGCAAACTGAAAAGGTAAACTTTGTAAGAATCATCCAGTTCGCTTATCCATTCTACAAATTCTGAGTAGGAGGGGTCTCGTTTTGTCAATCTTGATCTTTAATATTGTGTTTTTCTTTGTATCTTTGTACTGTCTTTTCATTTGAACAAATTTGACAGTCTGGCCTTCTCTTAATCGTATTAGTCGGATCCACCTTTAGCCCAAAAATATCATATGAGAAAAAATTGGGACCATTATTGTTATTGCTGAAATATCTTCGTTTGATTACTTCCCCAGCTACAAGAATTCCTGGCATTATTGTAGCAAATGGAAGGGGAATTAGAATATTTGAGTCATCTAACTTTAATTCCCCGCAATGATACTGATACCAGTCTTGGAAATGGTCACCAACTTTTGGTAGAGGAAATTTATTTTTTTCACTGAAAGACTTCATGATTTCTATATGGTGCTTCTCGATTGGTGCGTTATTTGTTATCAATGTGGTTATCGTGTCAACAGGAATGCCAGTAATTTTTGAAAGATGAGTTTCTAGGGATTCAGATGGACCATCTGCTAGGAACCTACATCCTAGACATGCGTTTTTACCAAACTCTACTCGATTGACGTAGAACTGTGATCTTATAACTGCAGCATCAAATATAGTTGCTGGAAAATCCCATTGTATAGCCACACGTGCTTTATTGGTATCTACTGTAGAGATCAATACGTCAATAGGTGAGCTATTAGTCTGTTTGCTGAATTCTCCATAATTCGTGTGATATGGTTTGATTGTACAGTTTCTGTGATTAGATAATAGTTGTCTCATTGCATGAACTTTTGGTATATTTTTCTCTGCATCCGAATGTGTTGCATATACATATCTGTTAAGATTAGAATCTTTGATTTCATCAGGATCGATTAGATGAAACACGCCTTTGAAAGTTGTAAGACTTGCTAACGTGTAAAGACATGATCCTCCTCCAGCTCCCACACCAGCCACTGTTAAATGATCAATATCTACAACATCTGGAAGAGATGGATTGACAGATTTTTTTTTATCTAAACTGTAATCGAATGTATTAAACAGTAACTCTTTGTTCAAAAAATGTGTAATCCATCTAAAGTCATACTCGCTCCAGGAAGGAACAATAGAGTTCGTCTTTTTTATGAGGATCTTCTTAAATATTTCAGCAGCTCCCAAATTTGCTGCTGCATAAGCGCCGATTGGATTAGTATTGTCAGTAAACTCTTGACTCAAAGACTTAGGACTTGCAAATGCCAGCCACCCATCTGAAGATACGCTTATCTTGAATGGATTATTGTAATCAGTGTTACCTATAGAAAGTACTGCATCGTAACGATCTTCAAATTTGTTTACAACACGCACCTTTACTTCTGGTTTTAATTTTTCTACGAATAATTCAATACAATTTCTTGTAGTTTGGCCTTCAAATAAGGGTGCTTCAAGTCGGTGATTAATATCATCTGGAATTACAACATCAAGTTCCGTTACAATTGGATAAACTCTTGAAAGACAGTTTACAGATAATGCGAGAGCTAGCCGTGCATTTGGTGTTTGGCTTGCCTGTTTTGAAATAACTATAGCTATTCGTCCAGATATTTTCTCCCATTTTGATAGTTGTTCTGGTTCACATTTTGTCAGTTGACTTATTAGTTTGCGTGTTCTAGCACTAAATGACTCAGACAATTTTGAATCTGTCCCTCACTTCTTTCTCGTTGAGCAGACTCCATTTCCAGTTTTGGTCATACTCATGAACATAGCAGCTAGAAAGATCCTGAAGTTTTATCAAACCATAATTTGGAACTACAATGGAAACGTATCCTTTTCTATAACTCGCTGCTGATAAATCATCTCCGTAAGAATGACCAAAATCTCCAGGATGGGAGTGTATTTGTGCAAGAAGGATGAGGTCTTCTTTTACAAGCTCGTTCATTAGCTGCAACATACCGTCGAGCTCTACTTTGACACCTCCACCCCAGTTTATGTTCTCGGGAATTTTGCAAGAAGTAACATGGGCCTCACACTTTTCATCTAACCAACCCGCCCAAAAAACCAAAGCTTCAGATTTTTTCTTACCAAATTTTTTTAAATGCTCCGACGTTTGACTTAACACATTTTTTTGAATGTGATATTTACTAATAGAAGGACATACTCTACTCCGTCTGTTTTTCAATTTTGAATTGTTATTAGTCATCAAATCACCTAAGGATAAGCCTCATCCAGTAAGTTCTGGACTCTCTCTAAAACGTCAGAAAAAGGATACTTCTGCGGATTCCAAGGATTAGCATCATTAGGTGCAGCATGACAACCTTCATGATACTCTCTTATCCCAGGTATGCAAAGTTGAATTCCAGCTCTTCCAAGCGCCGCTTGAAAAGCACTTCCTTGTTTTGGCCAATATTCGGATCCTTCCTTTTTGGTGGTAGGATCCACAAACTGCAAAGAAGGTGATCTCTGAGGATAATCATCACACCTTAATCTAACAATGAATATAATATCCGTGTGATTCTTTGGATGTATCCGACAAAAAATATCGGGGGTGACAACGATGTTCCAGTCGTTGTCTTTAATGCTCTGCCGACGGCTGACCAACAACTTCAGTTGTTCATTAAATTGTTGGATAGACTCGATTTGGTCCAGATTCTTAAACACCGATTAAATGACAACCGTCTTCAAAGGAGCGATTCTTAGAGTGGCACCATCAGGAACTCCTAGTTCTTCAAGGGTTTTACTCTCATCAAGCTGGACTCCATTCAGGAGCAGTGCAAAGTTGTCGGCTGTTGATGGGTCCATGTGTAGCATTCCCATAGCCGAAATCTTCACTGCTTTTGCTGGCTGGTTCTTGTTGAACTTCTTCTCTATTGTGCCGGTAGCTGACTCTATTGTTAGATTTAACTCGTTCATGAGTGTTTTACCGAATTCGGGGTTAATAAACTTTTAATTTTTAAGTACTTTTGATATAAAAGTCATAATCTCCTGACTGTTTAGAACTATCAAACACAAAGTATATTGGCTCCGATCCATAAAAAATATAGTTGCTTGACCAAGAATCTGTGAAAAAATTAGATGATTTGGTCAGAACTAATGATACCAAAATTCTTGATTTGCCCTCTAAGATTTTCGATCCTCATAGGTTCTTAATTATGAAGATATTACATGCACACGGCCCAGTTGGGTTTTCTGAATTAAAGCGGGATCTTAAATTAAGCGATGGAAGTCTAGCAAGCCACTTACGCGTACTAGAAGATGAGAAATACATAATGTCACACAAGTCGTTCAAAGACAAGAAACCTCGAACTACTTATGAGCTGACCCAACAAGGTGAAGACATCTTTCTTTCGTTAAAGGAAATACTTTCGAAAGTGTTAGTAAATGAACATTGAGAATAGGTTAATCGCTTGCCTAAAGACGCTTGGCTTACCGCTGAAAATGGATAGCTTTGATGATCGTAAGAAGATGCAGAAGATAGTTAATCTCGTACAAGAAGCTGGTGTTAATTTTTCATTTCCTTTCTCTTGGTATTTCAGAGGTCCGTATTCTTCTAGTCTTGCAGATTCACTATATACGATTGTAAGGAATAACATTACTGAGGAAGAAAAATTAAACACAGATGAAATAACAAAAATACAAAAAGTAAAAGACTTTTTGGGAGAGAGGATCCATTCTGCTGATTATTTGGAATTGTTTGTTTCACTCTTGTTTCTCAAGAAAAAATCAAAAGAAGTAGATGCTTCAGAGGAAGATGTAATCGAATTCATTAAAAAAAATAAACCATACTTCTCTGAACAAGAAATCAGAAATTGTTTGAAAGATGTTAAAAGATTTGAAGAACAACTATCATTGACTTGATTATTATTCAACTGCCAGCCGCCGACCGTTCACGTGTGGGCCTCTAGACCCGTTCACTCGGTTGTGGCGTCGTCCTGTTTTTTTGACTGTTAGTTAGTTATGATTTGTGTAGCATCTTAATTATCTTCCTCAAAAATTCCTGCAATTTTTTGAGAAACGCGTAAAAATCTTTACCGTCCAGATCACGGAGGAGGAGATCCTTCTCCTGGCCCCAATCAAAAAACTTTTCTGATTCCAAAAGTTTGGTTTTTGTTTTTAGATTTTCTCTATACTTGTTGTAAAGGTTCAATGTAAAATTCGTCTTCTTGACGATGTGTTTCTCCATGCTTGAAAGTCTGATTGTTTTCTGCTTGGATAACAGATAGATGTCAACAAAGTCTCGCGCCTTCGTTCCTTTCCTTGTAAGAACCGCTCTTACTTTTTCACATAGTATTTCTTTTGGGTCATATGCCTCAAGAGCGATGGTCTTGAAATATTCTTTATTATCAGGAAATAGCCCTTCAAGTTTTTTGTTATTTGATGCAAGACTATTCAGTCTCTTATTTTTTGTAGAGAAAAGAATCTCTTCTACAAAGTTAATCTGAACTTTTACGAAGCTTTTGCGTCCAAGAATATCAGAATCGTACCATATTTTGAATGTGCAGAACTTGTTACTTCCCCCAAGCTCAACATAGTCTCTATTGCTTTTGATGCATTTAAAATCAAGACCTCGTTTCTTCGATATTTTCTCAAAAGCGGTTCCGGTTTTGTCTATGATACCAGAAAGATAGGATCTGATTTTCTTCTGTGACTTCCCTTGGAAAACTTTCTGGTTTTTCCAAGTAAAATCTATGTCTTCAGAGAACCTGAAATAACCAAGATAAGATTTTACTAGACACGTGCCTCCTTTGAAAAGAAAATTTTTTGAGAAGAACTTGTCTTTTGAAAGATCTGTAAGGATCTCGTGAAGGATGATATCCTTTTCGATCATATCCTTTCTTTTGATATTAAGAACGCGCGAAGCTTCTTCAACAATTGCCTTTCTCAATGAATCATCCTCTTTGATATTTCTTCTACTGATTTTGGATACTTCTTGGAATATTTTTCAAACTTCTTCTCTGAGATGTTTCCAGCCCAATCAGAAACATCAGCAATTATCTTCTCCGACGGAATTCCATTGTATCTCCAGATGTAAATGAAATCAAGGATTGTTTTTTCAGGATCGGAGTATCTGATCCCATCTTTTTTGTTTATTCCAAAATTTAGTAATGATGGAGAAAGCTTGATGAATTTGAACTTATAACCCGCTATCGTCATAGGATTAGGACGCAAAATAGAATCATTGACAACATCTTCGACAGAAAAATGTTCATGTGTCATATTGTTGAGCTTTAATGCGCTGTGAAGGCCGAAATACCAGTTCTTGACATCCTTTATTTCCAGACCTTTAGACACCAACTCAAGATGGTTGTATCTCGACTTTCCTAACTTCAGCTCATCTGGTGATTTGATGTAAAAAATTCCTCTAAATATCCTTGAGAAATATCCCATTTTTTCGAAGTATTTGATAACGTCATCATAGTCGAGTTTTCTGGATTTGCAGTAGTTTCTAAGCTCCTTCGCTGTCATGAATTCCTTGTTCTCTAGATGTATCCTCTTTAGCAAATCAGTCATTTTCATTCAAATCACTATATACTATATGGGTGGTTTTAATATAAATTATAACAGCCCATTTTCTGGGTGGTTTTAATATAAATTATAATCTCCCAAACAGTACTGACATCTAAATGGGTCTAAATGCCTCTCGATCCACTTCTACGATTGTGACGTCGTCTTATTTTTTGACCACTTGTTAAGTTGGTTAGTTTTGCTTACCGCCATTGAAAGAATGGTTTCCACATCGATAACAGTCCCGCAATTGCGGCAAATCTTCGATTCGGGTGAGTTAACGTTACGACAGACCTTGCAGATTCTTTGATCAAAGATTTTCTTTTCTTCTTCGAATTTCTCTCCGTAGATAGATAAAATCGCGTTGTTTGTCATCTTTGGTCTTACGTAAACTCGCGACATTCTAGAGCCGGGTTTCCATCCGGCAAAATCTCCTAACTGAGCATCAGTAAGGTAATCGCCAAGAAAAGACAAACGAGAATGTCTGAAAGAATGAGGGTTGATTGGTTTAGTGATTCCCGCTTTTTTAGCAAGTCTTCTGAGAATCACTTTAACAGCATTGTATGAAAGCGGTTTGTTATGGTTAATACTTCCTCTTGAAAGCCACAAAGGAGAGTCGGGATCATTTTTTAGAGGATGAATATCAAGCCAAACAGCTAGATCAGCCCGACCCTGTATCAAGGGAACCTCTCTCCACTTCCTCACCTTCTCTCCCCAGATTTTTAGCGTTGTTACATGATTGAATGTCACGTCTTTGATTCTCGTTTGCAACAACTCTCCTACTCTTGCAGCACTCTCAAACAAAACCCAGATTAACGCTTTGTCCCTTGGATGCTCTGCGACATCAGCGAGTTTTTTTATTTCTTCGATTGTCAAATCTTCCGACGGATCCCTTAACTGTTCGTCTTTCTTTGTAGTGCTGAGCCATCTTACCTCAGGAGGAAATTGTTTTGGAGGATACTGTCTTAACCAATTGTAAAATTTCTTGATTGTGATATTGAAATCTGTCATAGTTGAACTAGCATAGTCATGGCTTCTTAATTCCGAAACCAGTTTTTCAATATCTTCTCTAGTCGCTGTGTCAAAATCTTTTTTCAGGATTCTCCCAATGACAAGCATTCCCCATAGATGCTTCGCTATGCGACCTCTCGTAAGGCCCTGAGCATAGCAAAAGTTCCTGAACTTGGATATGATTTCCTTGTTTTTCTCTGACATATCCGAAGCCTGAATAGAGCGAATAGCACGTTCTTCTCGACCCAAATAATCGTGTATATCCTGCCTTTCCATTGAAACCACCTCATGAGTGAAGAGTGTAGCATTCCAATTGATGGATAGTGGCGGGATTGCTTATCGTTATCTCGTACGGTTACATTTTGTTAAGTTAATTTTTCCGTACTGTTTCTTTTCTTACTAAAATCGTACGCTTTGTGTTACATTTTTGCGAAAATCACGATACTTGAATTATTGGTGCGGGTGCCGAGTCTGTACCGCATAGTGCCGCAATTTTCACCGTACGATTTTTTCTTCCGTACTGTCCTGTGATGTTGTTACACTCTTCTAATCATTTCTAGTACAATTAAAAATTAATACTTGATTGAAGTCGTACGATTCTGTAAAATAGAAAATTAACACTCGTCAGATTGCAGTCAGTTTGAAGGTTCAATCTAGCAGTTTGAAGTTCAAACTGACCATTTTCCTAATCTCTTTTAACACTTTCCAGTTTCAGTTCAGATTTAACTTAAATCTGCACAGATTTAACCTAAAACTGGCTTTTGTTTTGTGTTTGTTACAGCTTTAACAATTGTCAGTTTTGCACAGATTGGCATGCAAATTGGCAGTTTTGCGTGCAAAACTGCTTGTTTTCTCTATTTTCTTCATTGTTTTCTTTCTTCATATTGTTTTAGAGAGAAGTAACAATTGACGTAACATATTATTCCCGTACGGTTTCTATGCTATCCAAACACCGATCGCAAAGAAATTTTTAAATCCGATAATGCCGTTTTATGATAATATGGCAATACGACAAACAAGAGGAGACAAGAAAATAAGAAACATCGATCTGCCGTCGGAAGTGCGCGACAAATATAGAGAAGACGCGACTCTAAAGCACGTGTTAGATAAAGAAAGAGAAGTCTCCCTGAGCCAATTAAGAAAAAAGTACAGCGATAAGTGCTGATTTATGTATCATCATAACAGATTCTATATTGTTATGACATCGGAGATAATCGATATTGCCATTCGATGATGATACAATAAATTATGTCTATGACAAAACAAATGGATATTGTCGTTACTGTGGAAAGAAGCTTTCCTTTTCAAATTATGGAAAAGCCGGTAGAAAGGGTTCTTGGCACATTGACCACAGCAGGTCTAAAGCAAAGGGAGGTTCAGATTATCTACGTAATCTTGTTCCGGCCTGCATTGATTGCAATATGGACAAAAGCGCTAAAAACGGCTCTTATTACAAGAAGAATTTTGAATACATGACGTGGGGAGGACAGCTGGCACACTCTCTGGGATTACCAGAAGGATTTCTTGGTTCGTCCAGAAGAAAAAGATTCGTCTAGATTTCAATTGTCAGAATATAAGAATGAGACTTTCTTTCGTTTCTTTGATGGAACTTTTGCTTTGAATGAAACTTTGCCGTCTTTGGTTTTGAATGATACCTTCTTCGTTACCTTAGTTCTTGCGTAGAATTTTGCTCTTTTCATAATTGTGTATTTTCATATTTTGTATTTAAGTGGATCCTCATCTGAAAAGAGCTAAATACTACGATCACTATTATCATCTTGATGCGGTCCTAGAACAAAACAGTCCAAAGTTCTAGGACTAAGGAACGGACGCGATAATGTATGAGATACAGAAAACAAAGAGACGACCTGAAACGAAAAAACAAAAACTTCTCGCAATACCGGAAATCAAACGATGGTACGACAACGTATCTAGAGGAAGTCCCAACACTTCGGAAGTCTGGTTACGTCGGTTAAGCATATTCTCCGAGCAATGCAAGCTAACGCCTCTAGAGTTTGCAGAGCTTGCGATGAAGGATGTAAGAGCAGCAACGGATCTGATACAAGACGAGATAACAAGGATGGAAGAGAACGGGAATTCTCCGGGATACATCAAGGGGATGATAAACGCTGAGAAGTCTTGGTTAAGGCAATTCGATGTTGAAATCAAGAGAAAGCTTAATGTCAGAAACTCAAGTTACACACCGACGCTAGAAAATGAAAGAGTTCCTCAGGGCGATGAACTGATAGAACTTTTTCGTCGAGCGAATCTCAGAGCAGGAGCAACGATGTCTTTGATGGCGAAAGCAGGGTTAAGACCGGGAGCAATAGGAAACTACAACGCTTCCGACGGTCTGATGGTAAAGGATCTTCCAGAACTTGTTATCAAAGACGGATTAGCGACTTTCAAAAATAGACCAGCGATGGTGAAAGTACGTAAGACACTTTCAAAAGCACGGCACGAATACTTCACTTTCCTCACTGACCTCGGAGCAAAATCAATCCTTGCTTACCTTAATGATCGAATAGTTTCGGGAGAAACTATTCTAGCTGACTCTGCGATAATAGCTCCTTTCGCAAAATATCCAAGATTCAGAGGTGCTAACGAAGGACGGAGATTCATAACGACGAAAAGATTCTTGAGAGAAATTAAAGAGTGTATGAAACCAAGGTTTCGATGGAGGCCTTATGTTCTACGAGCTTACTTCGATACGCAATTACTCATTGCAGAATCAAGAGGAAAGATTGCTCACGACTTTCGTGTGTTTTTCATGGGACACAAGGGTTCGATGGAAGCTAGATACACGACGAACAAAGAGATTCTTCCGGATGCTTTGATAACTGAAATGAGAAACGCGTTTCTGAGGAGCGAAGAGTTCCTTGATCTTGAGATTGTGACAAGAGAAACACCAAGGGAAAACATTTCGAAGATAGAAGAGATTGTTGCTTCTTGTTTGATGAAGACGCAGGAAAGACAGAAAGTTGCTACAGCGGACGAAGTCGAGAAGCTAATCGAGGACGGATGGCAGTATGTAGGAACGTTGCCAAACGGAAAGGTCGTTGTCAAAAAACAGGACGCGCCACAACCGAGTGAACGGGTCTAGAGGGATTCGAACCCTCGACAGCCGGATTAAGAGTCCGGTGCTCTACCTGGCTGAGCCATAGACCCTAGAATAAACAAACGCTAGAGTCGTTATTAATCTTGAGATGAAATAAAATAAT
>Ga0247727_10014761_pt1 | contig 12920 bp, 15 predicted proteins | sample WisWelCaveWW1625_FD_202498 | JGI IMG/M metagenome (GOLD analysis project Ga0247727, IMG submission 202498) | Biofilm microbial communities from Wishing Well Cave, Virginia, United States - WW16-25 | ecosystem: Environmental > Aquatic > Deep subsurface > Groundwater > Cave microbial mat | place...
TCGTACTTGATAACGTCGGCCTTTGCAAAAATTGCGACCATCATCGCGAGATTAAAAACGATCGCGGCAGCTCGTTTCACCTCTGCCGGTTGTCGGAAAATGACGCCCGCTTTCCCAAATATCCGCGCCTGCCGGTTTGGCGCTGTGCAGGATATGTTCCGCACGCGAACGGATCAGAACCCGCGCCGGATTTTCAGCCGGACTGAAAACTGAAGCTTTGTTAGCAAATCATGCTTGCTTTTCGTTTTTCGCCGTTCTAAATTACAGACAGCTTATTTTGCCTGCGGTCGATAAAATTTTCAGCTTTGAATTACGGAGATAAAATGCGATACTTTTCGGCTCTGCTCGCCTTCGCGGTGTTGGGAATTTTCCTGCTTTCCTGCGGCACGCGTGATGATCGCAATGATATTCGCGGCCAATATGGCGAGCCGGATTCGATCCGGCGCACCACGGTCGATCCGTTCTGGACGGAAACGTGGGTTTATGCTCAACAAAGCGTGGCGTTTGAATTTCGCCGCACCGCCGGCTGCGGCAGCAAGCGCGATGTTTATCTGTACGCCACTTATCCGATCGTTGGCAAGGCGACAAAAGATCTGTCGCCGGGAGCCGCGCTCCCCGATTCACTGAGGAGTTTTGAACGCCCCTCGCTGCCACTGGCGCCGCGATAATGCTCATCATTGTGAGTTCTATTCCGTGGGCTAAATTTGTCCAATTTTCCAAATACGACGCCTGAAGGCGTTACTACAAACATGCATCGCAAAGAACTCACCACCTATCTCGACGCCTATCTGCAAATCAGCGCTTTTGTGGACAATTCCCAAAACGGGTTGCAAGTGCAGGGGCGTGAAGAGATTCAGCGCGTTGCCGCCGCGGTGGATGCATGTCAGGAAACCATCGACGCCGCGGCGAATGCGAATATCGATTTGCTGCTCGTGCATCACGGCCTGTTTTGGGATAAGCCAGAGAAAATTGTCGGCCCGCATTTTCAGCGCGTGAAAAAGGCGATTGAATCCGGTCTCAATATTTACTGCGCGCATCTGCCGCTCGACGCGCATCCGGACGTCGGCAACAATGTTGTGCTGGCGCAACGACTGGGCTTCGCGCCGGTCGCCGGATTTGGCGCGAGCCACGGTCGCGACATCGGCTATATTGCCGAAGCGAGCGCAACGATGACCCAGTCCGAATTTTTGCGGCGCTTGCACGAGACGCTGGGCCGGGACGTGCGCGCCGACTTTTTCGGCACGCCAACCATTCAACGCCTGGCGATTGTGAGCGGCGGCGGCGCTTTTCTCTTGCCGCACGCAGTTGCCGCCGGCGTCGATGCCTTTCTCACCGGCGAACCGAGCCACTCGCGCTATCACTTTTGCAAAGAAAACCGTTTCAACGTCGTTTACGGGGGCCACTACGCCACAGAAACGTTCGGCGTCATCGCGCTCGCCCAACATCTCGAAGCGAAATTCGGCTTGCCCTATCAGTTTCTCGATTTCCCTACAGGACTGTGAGATAACCTTTCCAATTCGCGCTTGCTTCTTTATTGTGTTTCGATTATCTTTAACTATTAAAGAAATCTTCATCCCGGTTAATGTATGCCAACTGTACTGCAAAGCGGTCCTTTTTTTAGGAAATGGGATGAATACTTTAACGAGTGAAACACCGGCCACCGTCAGAGCGCAAAACGTTATGGGCCTGGAAGAGCGCGCATGAAGAAGTAAAAATCCTGAGCACCAATGAGGTGAAATATGCAAACTTATCATATCGAAACAACTATGACGAACGATGGAACACTCACAATCAATGAATTGCCCTTTCATAGCGGCGAGAAAATAGAAATTATTCTGCGTCGCTGCAACCATGAAAAGCAATCAAAAGAAAAATACCCTTTGCGCGGTAAATTGATTCGTTATGACAATCCTTACGAGAGCGTTGCGGAAAATGATTACGATTGTTCCCTTGTCACCTCGGATGGCAAGAGCTTAAAATATCCGCATGTCAAAACCATAGCATGAACGTCACAATTCCAGAAAATCGCATGCGCCAGCGAGTTTTCACCCCCGGCCCCACGCAGATTCCCGAACGCGTGACGGTGGCGATGTCGCAGCCGTTTCCATATCATCGCGGGCCGGAGTTTAAAAAGATATTTGCTGAAGTCACGGCCAATTTGCAATATGTTTTTCAAACGCAGAGCGAAGTCTTATTGCTCACCGCCTCCGGCACCGGCGGGATGGAAGCGTGCGTCGCCAATTTGTTGTTGTCGGGACAAAAGGCGCTGGTGATCGTCGCCGGAAAATTTGGCGAGCGCTGGCAGGAGTTGTGTGCCGCCTTCAACATTGAAACCGTCGGGCTCGAAGTGCCATGGGGCGAAGCCCCGAATTTAGATGCGCTCAAAACTTTGTTGCAAAAACATGCGGACGTCGCGGCGGTGTTTTGCACGCACAACGAGACCTCAACGGGCGTCGTCAGTGACGTGAAAGCTATCGCCGAGTTGGCCCGCGCGCATACCGACGCGCTGGTTGTGGTCGACGGCATTACCTCGGTTGGCGTTCTTCCTCTTTACATGGATAAATGGCATATCGACGTTTGCGTCACCGGCTCGCAAAAAGGCGTGATGGTCCCGCCGGGCATGGCTTACGTCGCGCTTTCCGAGCGCGCGCTGAAAAGATATGAAACGTATCAAAGCGAGGCGTCATATAAAAAGCGGCGATTGCCGCATTATTATCTGGATTTTGGCAAAGCCCGCGAGACCGCGAAAGAGCAAATGACCGCGTGGACGCCGGCGATTACGCTGCTCATGGGTTTGCAGGAATCCCTGCGGATGATGCGCGCCACCGGCCTCGAAAATTTGTGGCAGCATTACGCGAAGCTGGCGCAAGCCGTGCGCGCCGCCGTGCAAGCGCTCGGTTTGGAATTGTTTGCGCAAGCGCCTTCGAATGCGCTCACCTCGGTCAAAGTCCCGGACGGCATTGACGGGCGGAAATTAGTTGAAACCTTGCGCGCGCAATACGGCGTCACCATCGCCGGCGGCCAAGGCCCGTTGAAAGGAAAAATTTTTCGCATGACGCACATGGGTTATTACGACCATCTCGATATGGTCGCGTTGATCGCCGCGCTCGAACTGGCGCTGCGCGATCTCGGTTGGAAATTCGAATTGGGCGCCGGTCTGGCGGCGATGCAGAAATCGCATGTGGGGGATTGATGGATTGTTGGGACATTGGATTGAGGTAAAATCCAATGCCCAGGTGATCCAAAAATCCAATACTCCCGAGATTCATCCCTCTGGCACACCGCAATTTTACAGGTCACGCAGTGAGGAAAATTTATGCCCCGCATCCTGATTGTTGAGGATGATCGCAACACGCTCTCCGGTCTGGTCGAGATTTTAGAATCGGAAGGCTACGAAGTTCGCGGCGTCGATAGCGGCTTGAAGGCGCTGCGCCTTTTGGAGCGCGAGCGTTTTGATATTTTGCTCACCGATCTCAAAATGCCGGAGATTGACGGCATGGAGCTTTATAATCAAACCCTCGTCATGGCGCCGGAAATGAAGACGGTCGTGATGACGGCGTACAGCTCAGTGAAAGACGCGGTCGACGCCATGAAGCGCGGCGTGTATGAATATCTCACCAAGCCGCTCAATCTTGACGAGCTGTTCGTGATCATCAAAAAAGCCGTCGACGAGCAGAATCTGCGGCGGGAAAATGAAGAGCTGAAAGATCGGTTGCACGGCAGTTATCGCTTCGAAAGCATCATCGGCAAGAGCGCGGCGATGCAGCAGGTGTTTAAAACCATCATGAAAGTGGCGAAAAGCCAGGCGACGGTGTTGATTCGCGGCGAGAGCGGCACCGGCAAAGAGCTGGTGGCGCGCGCCATCCATTACAACAGTCCGCGCGGCAACGGCCCGATGGTGGAAATCAGTTGCGCCGCTTTTCCGGAAACGTTGCTGGAAAGCGAATTGTTCGGCTACGAAAAAGGCGCGTTCACCGGCGCCGACAGCCGCAAGAAGGGCCGCTTTGAAATTGCGCACGGCGGCACGATTTTTCTCGACGAGATCGGCGACGTGTCGGCGAGCGTGCAAACCAAATTGCTCCGGGTGTTGCAGGAAAAAGAATTCAACCGTCTCGGCAACAACGACTCCATAAAAGTCGACGTGCGCGTCATTACCGCCACCAACCGCGATCTTGAACTGGCGCTCAACGACGGGGTTTTTCGCGAGGATCTGTATTATCGGCTCAACGTGATTCCGGTGTTTCTGCCGCCTTTGCGCGAGCGCCATGAAGACATTCCGTTGTTGGTCGATCATTTTATCAAACGCTACAGCAAAATGAACAACAAGCCGGTGTTCGGCATTGCGCCGGAAGCCCTGGCGTTTTGCGAAAGCTATAATTGGCCGGGCAACGTCCGCGAGTTGGAGAATGCGATTGAAAACGCCGTGGTGCTGGGCGAAGGCGAAGAAGTGCTGCCGGAGCATTTGCCGGTGACGGTGACGATGCGCAAAGCCGCCACCGACATGGAAGCGAAAGCCAATGCCAATGATTTTTTCCTGGCCAGCGGCGCCAGCTATCGCGAGAAAATGGAAGCCGCGGAAAAATTGGTTTTGGAAGAAGCCATTCAACGCGCCGACGGCAATAAATCCGAAGCCGCCAAACAACTCGGCATCAGTTTGCGCACGATGCGCTATAAAATCCTAAAGTACAAATTATAACCCGCCGTATTTTTTCTTGACATTCTCGCTTTCTCTGGTTATCATGTCCTTGCGCTTCGGGCGTTGCTTTTCCGGCTTTGCATTCGACGTATGACTCTATTCATTCTTGCCGCAATGATTCAGCCGCAGAAAGTTTCTTGCAATCTCGGCCGGCGCATCGTTGACTAACCGGGTCAATTTCGCCGGCGCCAATTTACCGCAGTAGCATTCCCTATTTTACTTTTCACGCTGGAGATGAAGATGAACCCTGTTCAGATCAGCCGGCAGCCATCCTCTCGTAAAACCCTCAAAATCGGCATTATCGATCTCATTACCAAGCGCCCGCTCACGGCGCTGTATGCGCGGATTATGAATCCGAATTTTGCTTCGATTATGCCGCAAGTCGTCGCGGTGTGGGCCGAAGAAATGGGACACGAGGTTCATCTCGTCACCTACACCGGATTTGAAGATTTGCAGCGCGAGCTTCCCAACGACATTGACGTGCTGTTTGTTTGCGCCTTTACCCAGGCCGCTTTTCTCGCGTACAGTATCTCCAGCTTGTTCCGTAAAAAAAATGTGATTACCGTTCTCGGCGGGCCGCATGCCCGCTCGTATGCCGAAGACGCCCGCCACTATTTTGATTATGTCGTCGGGTTCGCCGATAAACCGCTGATTCACGATCTCTTGCAGGATTGCTCGCCGCAGCCAGGGCTCGGCGTGCGGCTCAGCGCGGCGCAGCAACCGCCCATGCTTCCCGGGGTGCGTGAACGCTGGAAGTTCATCCGGCAAACGCTGGACAAGACGAGTTTTATTCATCTGGTGCCGATGATCGGCAGTCTCGGCTGTCCATACAAATGCAGTTTTTGTATCGACGCCGAGATCGATTATCAACCGCTGTCGTATGATCAAATTCGGGAGGATCTTGTTTTTCTGCAAACGAAATTCAAGCAGCCGGCCGTGGGCTGGCATGATCCCAACTTCGGCGTGCGCTTTGACGACTACATGGGCGTGATCGAAGACGCCGTGCGGCCCGGCGCCGTTCGCTTTGCCGCCGAAAGCAGCCTGTCGCTGCTCAGCGAGCCGCATTTGAAACGGCTGCAGCGCAACGGTTTTGTGGCGATGTTGCCCGGCATCGAATCGTGGTTCGATTGCAACGACAAATCCAAACAAGGAAAAACGTTTGGCATGGATAAGGTGAAGTCGGTGGCCGAGCACATCAATATGATCGCGCGCTACATTCCGTACGTGCAAACCAATTTTGTGCTGGGTCTCGATGTTGACGCCGGCGCCGAGCCCTTCGAGTTGACCAAGCGCTTTCTTGATCTGTCCCCCGTGGCGTTCCCCGCGTATTCGATGTTTACCGCCTTTGGCAATTCCGCGCCGCTCAATTCGCAATTGCAACGCGACGGCCGCGTGCTGGATGTGCCCTTCCATTTTCTCGATAATAATTCCGCGCTCAACGTCAAGTTGAAGAATTATTCCACCGTCGAATTTTATGACCATCTGGTTGGCCTGATGCACTATTCGTTTGGGCCGCGCGCCATGTGGCAGCGTTTCAATGCCAGCTCGAGCCTGTTGCCGCGGTGCATGAATCTGGTGCGCGCCGGCTCGTCGGAAGGCCGCGGACGTTATTTGCAGCATATGAAAATGCGCGAGCGGATGGCGCATGATCGCGAGTTTATTGCGTTCTTTTCCGGCGCAAGCGCCGTGCCGCCGTCGTTTTATCATCAGACGGTTAAAGAACAACTCGGCCCGTTTTATGAACACTTGCCGGCGGGAATTTTGGATTACTTAAAACGTGGCCGCCCCGCGCCGGAGTTCACCACGGCCCCCTCATTTGCACCGGCAACAGCGGAGAAATTGTTTGCAGTCAAACCCGCTAACCCGGTTGGTGTAGCGTGATGCAAGCGCTTCGTGTTAAAAACGACACGGCGCGTTCGCTCTATTTTACAGAGGTGCCAACGCCGGCTTTGGGGAAAGTGGTGTTGCAGGTGAGCGCTTAGAAGATCGCCGGTAAAATTTTCCGCATTGCCAGGCCTTTGCCGTTACCTATTCTGAAGATTGGTTTCTCACCTTGATTAGTATTGGCGAATTTCATATAACCACACAAAACCCAACTGCGCAGGGTGAAATAAACTATGGGTCAGCAGCAGTTACTACCGCTGGTTCTGGCGGCGATCATCGTCGGCGCCGCGATTCTGCTCGGCATGGAGCAATTCAACCAGGAACGCAAAGGCGACCGGCATAAAGATGAAATTCAGCAGTATTTGCTCGGCACGGCGGAACGCGCGCAGGCGTGGTATCGCCAGCCCAAGGGCATGGGCGGGGGTGGACGTTCATTCGCGCAAATAACCTGGAAAAATATCAACACCGCGGCGAACACCGATTTCGCGGTATTTACCATGTCGGTAAAACAGCAAGCCAGTTTTCTGCTGACCGGCGTCAGCCGGGAGGATAGCGCGATTATCATCAAGTATCTGGTTTCGCAGGACGCCATCGTCAAGATTCCGTAAACTTCTGCTTTTGTTATTGCGAAAAGGAGTGACAAACTTAAGTTTGTCAAATGAGGCCGAAAGTTCTACGGCAAATCCGCAAACGCCGCTTGCGCCGCTTCAAGCTGCTGCCCGATCGCACCCCAACTTTCATACCGATGTTGCAACAACATCTCCAGCTCATGATGGCGCTTCAGCTTTTGCGGATAGAGCGCGGTATTGGCCATGACCGCCGGATCGCAAAGCGCGGCATTGAGCTCTTCTCGCTCTTTTTCTAAAGTGGCGATCTCGCCTTCGAGTTTCTTTAATTGATCCTGCAACGGTTTGAGTTTGCGCGCGCGTTCCTGCACCCGCGCGGCGCGCGCCCGCCGTTCTTCCTTTTTGTTTTTGGCAGTCGGACTCTCTGGAGTTTTGATTTCTTCTGCAGTTGATAGGCTGGCCCCGACTTCCTTGTTATTATTTGTTAAAGAGGAAAATCGGGGTTCCGCTTCTTGCTCTTTTTTCCAAATATAATCGTCGTAATTTCCCGGAAAGCTGCGTGTTTTTCCCTCGCGCACGTCGACGATGCGAGTCGCAATGGAATTGATAAACGCGCGATCGTGGGAGATAAAAATCAGCGTGCCTTCATAATCCGCCAGCGCGTCTTCCAACACTTGCCGCGAAAGAATGTCGAGGTGGTTCGTCGGTTCGTCCATCACCAAAAGATTGGCGGGCCGCGAGAGCATTTTCGCCAGCGCCACGCGCGCCTTTTCCCCGCCGGAGAGCACCGCAATCGGTTTAAAAACCTCGTCGCCGGAAAAAAGAAACGCGCCAAGCAGCGTGCGCCGCTGCTCCGGCGTCAGATGCGGCGTTTCCGCGGTTAATTCTTCCAATATCGTCGCGTGGGGATTCAAAATCTCCAGTTGATGCTGCGCGTAATAATCCAGCGTCACCTGATGGCCGTATTGCACCGCCCCGTTTTGAATCTCCGTCACTCCGGCGATGATTTTAATCAGCGTCGATTTGCCGGCGCCATTGGGACCGACGAGCGCGACCTTCTCGCCGCGCAACAGCGTAAAATCCAAATCTTCGTAAACCGTTTTCTCGCCATAGCGTTTGGCGACTTTGGACAATTGCACGACTTCGTTGCCGGAGCGCGGCGGCTGCGGCAAGCGAAACTTCATCGCGCGCCGCGCGTCCGTCGTCGCGTCCACCTTCTCCATTTTGTCAAGCATCTTGATGCGGCTCTGCACCTGCCGCGCTTTGGTGGCTTTGTAACGAAACCGTTCGATAAAGCGCTCGGTCTGCTCGATTTTCCGTTGCTGGTTTTGATATTGCGCCTCCAGTTGTTCCTGCCGCGCCGCCTTCTCTTCGACGTAATCCTCGAAATTGCCGATGAACGTGTGGAGCTGGCGCCGGCTGATTTCGATAATGCGTTTGGCAATGCGCTGCATGAAAACCTGATCGTGCGTGGTGAGCACGATCGTGCCGGGATAATCGAGCAAAAAGTTTTCCAGCCACACCACGGTTTCGAGATCGAGATGGTTCGTCGGCTCGTCCAGCAACAAAATTTCCGGCTGGGCGAGCAAGAGCTTGGCGAGCGCGACGCGCATCATCCAGCCGCCGGAGAATTCGTGCAGCGGCCGCGCCAATTGGTCGGGGCGAAAGCCGATGCCGGTGAGAATCGCTTTGGCCTGATGCTCGATATCATAGCCGCCTTTGGCCTCGAAGCGTTGGCGGAGCCGGCCATATTTTTCCAGCAATTCCGCATCATGATCATCGGCCATCTGCCGTTCGATTTCACTCAGTTCCTGCTCGAGCTTTTGCAGTTCCGGAAAACCGGCCAGCGTTTCGGCGAGAATGCTGCGGTCGGGATTGTCCCACACTTCCTGTTTGAGATAACCCAGTTGCGCCCCTTTCGCAATCACAATGCTGCCGCCATCCGGCTGCTCCTCGCCGGTGAGCATCCGAAACAGCGTCGTCTTGCCCGCGCCGTTCGGGCCGACCAGCCCGACGCGCGTTTGCGGCGGCACGTGCGCCGAGGCGTTTTCAAAAATCGTTTTCGCGCCGTAGTGTTTTTGGAGATTGTGGAGGTGAATCATGAATGGCCGGCCCCGTTGATCTGCTCATTCGCCCATCGCCGAATCGTACGCACGATTTCTTTCGTGCGTTCGCGATTCAATGGTTCAAAGTCATCAATTGGCTGCTTCATGGAGAACTTTTCCTTCTGTAAGCGCCCAATAAAGAGTGGTGCTGGGCAGATGTCCCCATTCATCGACCTCCAGTTTTGAAGCGACTAACACGTCTACTGGAATTTGCAACGGGCGTAACACTTGCCGCAAGCGCACCATTTCCTGGCGTTTGTTTGTCAGGGTTGGCACGATGACCAAAAAGCCTAAATCGGAATCATCGCTCGCTTCGTTTCGAGCATACGAGCCGAACAAAACGATTTTGATCGGATGCGCGGCGGTCACGAGCAATTGGACCGCTTCGTTAATGGTTTGTTGGGGAATCATATTTTAAGCCATTGACAATAACTTTATGCTGCAAGCTACGCAACTTTTATCAAAAAATCAAGATTTACCTAATGGCGCGCCGCAGACTTTACCGTCGTCAGCCACCCCGATGAAAATCGTCCCGCCTTTCGTGTTGGCGAGAGTGCCGGCGGTTTCGAGAACTTCTTTGTCAAACGACGCTTTGAACTCGACGGTTTCCGATTCGCCGCCGGCAATGCGTTTACGAGCTTCGTCCGGATTCATATGCGCTTCTTCCGCGTTAAAATAACCAACTTGTAAAACTACGGAACTTTCCGCGAAAAGTCAAGCGTCGCGGAAAGAGTCATACTTTACTGCAAAAAAATTAGTGAAAGAATCTATCGAAGCTGTTATCTGGTATGATGATCGGCAATATGAAAATTAAAAATTCTCATCAAATTGAGTTCGGATGAGAATTTTTAATTTTCATATTTCTTTTAATCCAAACTGCTGCGTTGGCTGCCCATGAAACCTCAATGGTTGATTCCGGCCTTTCTCCTGCGCCAATCTTTCCATCTCCGCTAGAATCCGAATCCAATTCGATTGCGGCGGCGTGTTCAATAGCGCCTGCGCGAAGAGCCACGAAAACGGGCCATGCCAGCGAGTCGTGCCCTCTGGTAAAGTAAGCTTGAAATCGGGGTCGGTGCGACAAGCGGTTTTCTCTTCACCGCCAATCGTGAGCAGCGTGATATCGGCAGACAAACTGTCTGCTGCAAGATTGCTGTGTCAAGCATCGAGGGTGACGATAACACGAATGTTGTCTCGCACGGGCAAATACTCATTCAGAGCCGCGAATGGGAAGACCGTGCGAAAATCCATATCATCGCCGTCACTCGGCACAATGCCGCCAGCCAGCGGCGCAAGCGATAATGCGCCGCTGGCGCCAATATGCACATAACAAGATCCGGTTTCAACCTCACGATATTCGTTTTGGATTTGTACGAACAAAGCATGCAACTCGGCCAATTTGGTGTGCGTGTCGCCGTAGCAATGAATGGTTGAGTTGGAATAATTTCGATGTTGCAGCGCCTGCGTCAAGAGCGTAAGATCATTTGGCACGCCCGCAAGCGGATGGTCTGGGTGGTTGCTAATTCCAATCAAAAAGGCAGCGTTTTTTTGCATATTTTTCCTCAAGGTTTTTAAAAATTATTATAAGCCTCGACCAGCACTTGCCCCCAGTGGTGTTGTTTAAGAAACTTGAATTTTTCCCGAATTTTTTTAGGCTCACGGTGTTGGAGAATTCCTTCGGCAGTGCAAAGCCTTGCTTCCGCATAAACTTTCGTCACCTCCGTCGCGCGAATGATTCTCGCCCACGGCACAGTCGCCGGAGCAAAGCGCGCCATTGCGGCGTAGGAAAATTTGCAATCTTCCCATTGTGAAATCGCCGCTTTGGCGCGGCGCTGAAAATGCGGGCGTTGCAAACGCTGCGGGAAATGACACCAGTCATCGACAAGCGGACAGGGTTGATCATGCGGGCAGGGTGCAATCGTGCGGGCACCCGATTTCAATAATTGCTCGCGCGCATTTTTAATCGCCGAAAAAGCCGCCGAGGTGCCGGGTTCAACGATCAGCAAAACGCCGGCGCAATGTTCCCACGCGTAGCTCACCAGCCGCTGTTGATCGCCGGCGCTCAGTTCATTCAAAACGTGCCCGATCACCACGAAATCGAAAACGCGATCATCCTGCAGCAGTTGATGGCGAAGGTCAATTTTCCGCCACGTGCAGTTTTGAATAGTGGCATATTCGGAAACTTGCGCCAACTTTTTCCCCACTGCAATAAAAGCGGTTTCGCGCTCCCACGCTTCCAGATGTGTTAACGCAGGCCAATGCTCAACAGCCGCCCACAGCGCCGTGCCCGGACCGCTGCCGAGGTCGAGCAACGATTGCGGCGACCAATTCGGCGCTTGCGCTTGCGTGGCTGCCATCGCGCCATAAAGTTGCGCGTACGTCGCCGGAAAAATTTGCGCGAGATAGGCGAGCGTTTGCTCGCCACCGCGCGCAAAGCTGCGCGGCAACTTTTCGCGATCACCGCGATAGCGCCGGCTCAAGGCCGGCGCCTCATTCAACCATTTTTTAGCCGGCAGCGTTTTAAGCATAACGCGGATGGTGTTTTCCAAATTTGAGGGTAGAGCAAGCATGAGGAGGTGAGAATAATCGCTTTCCAAAATGAAAACGCCGTTCGTTCGACTATGGAAACGAGCGGCGCTCTAAATAAAATTAAATTCGCACCGAAGCTAAGATTTTTTTCTTTGCAGCTTCTCCAATTCCTCACGCAGCCGTGCATTTTCTGCTTCGGCGGCGGCGGCTTTGGTTTCAGCGGCAATACTTTTTGTTTCTGCAACTCTGGCTTGCGCTTCCGCAGCTTTGGCCTGCATTTCTGCAGTTCTAACTTTTGCCTCGGCGGCCCGACGCGCGGCATGGCTTTCAGCTCGCGTCAATAAACGTTGATCCTTCTTGAAGTCGTGCAGCCGCAACAGGCCCTCTTCCAAACGCAGCTCCAAACCTAGCACCTCGCTCTTCAGCCGCGTTCCGACAATGGGCAAATAATCGCCGCTCTCTAACCGGAAACCGCGTAACGCCGGGCGTATCGTGTCGCCAAAAGGATCAAAAATAAAATACTCTTTAACGCCCAAATTGGCGTAAACAAAGCGTTTGTTGCCGAGATCTTCTTTTTTCGTGCTCAGCGAGGTTAGTTCAATCACCAAATCCGGAGCTTTGCCCTCTTTTTCAATATTATAAATTCGCCGCTTTTTCTTTTGCACGCCGCGCACCACCAAAATATCCGGCGAGACCGATTGCATTTCGCCGGTATCGTCCCGGTAATAAACAAAAATGTTGCCGGAAATATAAACCTGCTCGTCGCCGCGAAAGCGTTCTTCCAGCGTATCGAGCACGTCCATCATAATATCACGATGATCATCGGTTTCGGCCATGGGTTTCCCATCCGATTCTGGAAGATAGACTTCCGGGTAAGAACGCAGCGGGTAAGCGGCTTGTGCAGTTGTGGTGGCCATGATTTCATTCCTTATTTATATTTATGCTCACAATATAAACATGTTTTCAATCGGAGTCAAGCTTGAAATCTTCTCAAAGGTAATGCCGGATGGCATGTCCACCCGTCACTGAGCTAACCATCGTCCATAAATATTTCACTGGACACCGCGCGTTCCGGGTTTGGTGGCGACGGCGGGGCGGTCGTAATTTTCCACATCGCCGTCAGATCATCGAGGCGTTGCAACC
>Ga0247727_10014762_pt1 | contig 12920 bp, 9 predicted proteins | sample WisWelCaveWW1625_FD_202498 | JGI IMG/M metagenome (GOLD analysis project Ga0247727, IMG submission 202498) | Biofilm microbial communities from Wishing Well Cave, Virginia, United States - WW16-25 | ecosystem: Environmental > Aquatic > Deep subsurface > Groundwater > Cave microbial mat | place...
GGTCAAACGCGAGCTGGAGCCTTTCCTGCCCGTCCCGCGGATCGTCTCCTCCAGTGGGCATCTTGGCTACGATTATGACCGGACGCAATCGATCGGCCGGGTGCGGGCCTTCTGTGGGAACTTTGGGGTTTTCGTGCGAGCCCTGGCTTACATTCTGGCCCACGGAGGCGAGGGGCTGCGCAACGCGACGCTCGACGCGGTGTTGAACGCCAACTACGTGCGCAAGCATCTGGAGGGCTGCTACGAGGTCCCTTACTCTACTCCCAGCCTGCACGAGTGCGTGCTCGGCGACGGCCGCCAGGCCGCGCTCGGCGTGCGCACCGGCGACATCGCCAAGCGCCTCATGGATTACGGCTTCCATCCCTACACGGTCAGCTTCCCGCTGATTGTCCACGGGGCTCTGATGATCGAGCCCACCGAGACCGAGGACAAGCGGGAGTTGGACGCGTTGATCGACGCTTTGCGCGCCATCGCCGAGGAGGCGGGAACCGATCCCGAGTTGGTGCGCACGGCCCCGCACAACACGCGCACCTCGCGCGTCGACGAAGTCGGCGCCGCCCGCAGGCCGGTGGTCCGCTGGAAGGGCCCGAATTCCTGAACGGGGTGCGCCGGGTAGTGCCTTTCAAGGTCTCAAAATCTGTGCGACGAGAGCAGCGGTCAATTCTCTGCGTTCGTCTGCGATCTCGAACAACTCGCGGCTCGGTCTTGTGTTGGACGAGAAACTGCCATGCCAAAGCGTGACCAGTACGCCCTCACGCTTGACCGATTCTATGGCTGGTATGATGTCACTGTCCCCGGTGAAGACGGCCGCATTCGTTATCTTCCCCTTGCCTGCCAGAAGGGCCATATCAACGCCGACCATACAATCTACTCGTTTCTGCTGGAAGATGCGCTCTCCAGTCGCGCTTTGCCCCCTATACACTAACTGGCCAAGGCGGACTTCAAACCTTGGCAGAAATGAAAGAGCCGTTGTAAAGCGATGCCGGGCCGCGTAACGGCGCTTCTCTTCTTCAGTTGGTGGATTGCCTTGAGAAAACCGCTGTTACTCCCACGCTACCCCCAGGGCAATAAAAAATGGCCTGTGGGGCTACCCCCAACAGGCCATCATCTTCTCCCAAAGTACCCGCAGGAACTCAGGGGTTCATAATACCATTGACAGAATGGCTCATTGTCGACACGAATGTCAATATGTAAAAAGTATACTACTTAAGTTACTTATAATCAATAGGATAGCCGGACGCCCAGTCCCTAATGCGGTCCGTGATCCCTGCTGCCATGGCCCCCGGGCCCGTGCTACGCTGAAAGCCGGAGGCGGGGTCCTGGGACCCGCCGGGAGGTGTTGTATGCAGGCTGCCACTGCCGTTCTAGCGGCGGTCATTCTGGCCGCGGTTATTCAGGCGACACCGGCGCCGGCCCAAGAGCCCAATGTCACCGACGCCCAGCTTATCCGGGCCCTGCTGGCCGAGGTTCGCCAGCTTCGTCAGACACTGGAGCGCGGGGCGCTGATCGGGGCCCGCGTCCAGATCTTGGGGCAGCGGCTGCGCGCGCAGGAAGACCGCGTGGCCCGAGTTTCCCGCGAGCTCGATTCGATCCGCCGAGAGCTGCTGGATGTGCAGTCACAGCAAGCCAGGGTGGCCGAAACCGAGTCTATGGAGGCCGAGGCGGCCCAGCTTGCCGATCCACGGGCCCGCCGGAATCTGGAGAGCGAAATCAAGCAGGCCAAGGCCCAGGGGGAGCGTCTGAAGGCGCTCGAGCAACAGCGCCGGTCGCGGGAAGCAGAGCTGGCCAGCTCCCTGATGGCCGAGGAGACCCGGCTGCGGGAGCTCCACGACGCGCTCCGGCAACTGGAGCGCGCGCTGTTACCAGAATGATGCCAGAATGACGCCGGAATGAGACCGGGCATGAGCCGGCTCCTGCTCGTCCTGGCCATCGTCGTCCTGATCCGCATTCCCTTTCTCACCCAGCCCGTGCAGGGCGACGACGTGTACTACCTGGCCATGGCCCGCAACACGCTGGCCGACCCTCTGCATCCGATGCAGATGGGTTACACGTTCCAGGGCCAGCGAGTGTCGATGGCCGGCCACCCGCATCCGCCGCTGAATTCCTACGCGTTGGCTTTGCTGCTGCGAGTTTTCGGCGAGGTTCGGGAGCGGGCGTTTCACCTGGCGTACCTGGCGTTTTCGTTGATCGCGGCGGCTGCCATGTACAGCCTGGCCCGGCGGTTCAGCGAGCGGCCGCTGCTGGCCACGCTGCTGTTCGTCTCGGCGCCGGCCTTTGTGGTGAACGGAAACTCGTTCGAGGCCGACTTGCCGCTGCTGGCCTTCTGGATGGCCGGGTTCGCGCTGTACTTCGCGGGCCGCCACCTGCTGGGGGCAGCAGCGCTGGCTTTGGCGGCGCTGGCGGCATATCAGGCGGTATTCGCCGCGCCGATCCTGGCCTATCACGCCTGGCATCAGCGGCGGCGCTCGAGAACGGCCTGGTTGGCGGCCGCGGCGGCCCCGTTGACGCTGGCGGCTTGGCAACTGTTCCAGCGTCTGACGGTGGGGGAGACGCCGGCCGGCGTGCTGGCTGGGTATCTGGAAGACTACGGACTGCTGGCGGCGGAGCGGAAGCTGGCGTCGGCTGTCACGCTGGTTGGACACCTGGGCTGGTTGGTCTTCCCGCTGGCAGGGCTGGTGATCCGGCCGAGGCTGTGGCTCAGCGGAGGGGCGGGGGCCCTGATCGCGGTCTTGCTGCCGGGCTACTATCCGTGGTGGCAGCGCGCGCTGCTGGCGCTGAGTCTGACGGCGGGGTTGGAGCGGCTCATCGGCTGGGCCCTCGAGGCCCGCGGCAACCGCCGCGGGGACTCGGGCTTTCTGGCCGCCTGGGGACTGGTGTTCTTCGGCGCCTCGGCGGCGGTGTTTTTCGCCGGGTCGGCCCGCTACCTGCTGCCCCTGGCCGCTCCGGCGGCTCTGCTGATCACCAGGTCGGCGGCGCGCCCGTGGCTCTTGTGGATCGCGGCGGGCCTGAATCTGGCTCTGGGGCTGACGCTGGCCTCGGCTAACTACCAGTATGCAGTGGCCTATCGGGACTTCGCCGCCCTGCTCCAGCCCCGGCTCGGGGAGCGGCGGCTGTGGTTCAGCGCGGAATGGGGTCTGCGGCACTATCTGGAGCGGCTGGGCGGCGAGCCACTGGTTCGCGACCAGCCGGCGCACTCGGGCGCGGTCGTGGTGTCCAGCGAGCTGGCGGGCAGGACGCCGTTCTTCGCCGGCGGACCGGCGCGCGAGATCCTTCGCGCAGAGTTGTGGAGCCGCCCGCCGGTCCGCCTGATCGGGCTGGGCACGCGCTCCGGATACTCCTCGAGCGCCTTGGGCGCGCTGCCGTTTGATCCCGGCGGCGGCCTGCTGGACCGGCTGCGCGTGGAAGTGGTCGGTCTGGCTGAGCCGCGTCTGAGCTTCCTGCGGATGAACGACCCCCAGGCGGCCGGGCAGCTCCTGGCCGGGTTTTTCCAAGTGGAAGACAACGCCTGGCGGTGGATGAGCGAGCAGGGATCGGTCCTGCTGAAGGCGCCCGGCCGGGCCTCCCGCTTCGAGATGACCTTCCTGATTCCGGAGGCCGCGCCGGCGCGGCAAGTCACCGTGGCCGCCGGCGAGTCAGTGCTCATCAGGCAGACCTATCCCGCTCCCGGCCACTACACGCTGTCCGCCGGCGCTCCGTTCCAGCCTGGCGCCTCCGTGCAGATCGTGGTTTCGGTGGACAAGACCTTCCAGCCCGCGCGCGATCCCCGGAAACTGGGCATCGTCGTGAGAGAACTGGGACTGCGCTAGGGGGTCGCGCAAGAATAATCAGGCCAGCATCTTCTTCACGACCGTGCCGGCCACATCGGTGAGCCGGAAGTCGCGGCCCATGTGACGGTAGGTCAGCCGGGTGTGGTCGAAGCCCAGGCAATGCAGGATGGTGGCCTGCAAGTCGTGGACATGCACCTTGTCCTCGACGATTCCGAAGCCGAGACCGTCGGTCTTGCCCACGACCTGGCCGCCGCGGATGCCGCCGCCGGCCAGCCACATGCTGAAGGCGATCGGATGATGGTCGCGGCCGGCGTTGTCGGCCTGATCCGGACGGCGGATCTCGACCATGGGGGTGCGTCCGAACTCGCCGCCCCAGACCACCAGCGTCGAGTCCAGCAGCCCGTGCTGCTTCAGGTCCTTCAACAACGCGGCGGCGGGCTGGTCGGTGATCTGGCAGTTCTTGACCAGCTTTTTGTTGAGCTCGGTGTGGTCGTCCCAACTGGCGTGCATCAGCAGGACGAAGCGGACGCCGCGCTCGACCAGGCGGCGGGCCAGCAGACAGTTGACGGCGAAAGGACGGGTCGGCTCCTGGTTGACGCCGTACATCTCAAGAACACTGGCCGGCTCCTTGGAGAAGTCGAGCAGCTCGGGCCCGGCCGCCTGCATCCGGAAGGCCAGCTCGTAGGAGGCGATGCGGGAAGCGATCTCCATGTCTTCGCTCTTCAGGTAGCTCTGCTGGTTCAGGTCGCGCAAGGCGTCGAGGGCCAGCCGCTGCGTCTGCGGCTTGACGCCCGGCGGGCTGGACAGATACAGGATCGGATCGCCGGCGCCGCGAAACAGCGTCCCCTGATGGGTCGAAGGCAGGAAGCCGCTCGAGAAATTCGTGGCCCCGCCGCTGGTCCCCACTCCGGAGGTCAGGGTCACGAAACCGGGCAGGTTCTGGGACTCGCTCCCCAATCCGTAGGTCACCCAAGCCCCCAGGGTCGGGCGACCGAACTGGGTCGACCCGGTGAACAGCAAAAGCTGGCCGGGATGATGATTAAAGGCCTCCGTGTACATGGATCGCACCATGCAGATGTCGTCGGCGCAGGAGGCGGTGTGGGGAAGCCAGTCGGAGAACTCGGTGCCGCATTGGCCGTGCCGCTGGAACTTGCGCGGGCTGGCCAGCACCGACGCGCTCGGCTTGATGAACGCCAGGCGGAGCTGCTTGGTCATCGACTCGGGCAAGGGCTTCCCGTGCCATTTCTCCAGCTCGGGCTTCGGGTCGAACAAGTCGATCTGGCTCGGCCCGCCTTCCATGAACAGGAAGATGACGTTCTTGGCCTTGGCCGGAAAGTGGGGCGGCTTGGGGGTCAGCGGATTGAGGTGACCGTCGGCGGCCAGCAGGTGTCCCAGGGCGACCGTGCCCAGGCCTCCGGCGCATTCCCGAAAGAAACTCCGGCGGGTCTGAATCCGCGCGAATTCGTCGAGGGTCATGACCGTCCTCCGGCGCCTACTGGCGGGTGATGAACTCGTCCAGGTTCAGCAGAACGCGGCCCAGGGCGGTCCAGGCCGCGGCCTCCAGGGGCTCGATTCCCTCCAGTCGATTGGGGAAGAGCGCCTCGGCCGATTCCGGCTCCTTCCGCAGGATCTCGATCTGCTCCTCCAGGAACCGCGCCAGCCGCTGCTTCTCCTCCGCGCCGGCGGGGCGTCCCAGGCAGAGCTGATAGGCATAGTCCAGCCGGTGGGCGAAGCCGGCGGGAGCCTCGCGCAAGACGCGGGCGGCCAGCCCCTGGGCGGCCTCGAAAAACACCGGGTCGTTCAGCAGGTTCAGGGCTTGCAGGGGCGTGTTGGACCGCCGCCGGCGGCTGCAGGCGACGTTAGCTTCCGGGGCGTCGAAGTTGGACATTTGCGGGTAAGGCGAGGTCCGCTGGTAGTGGACGTAGAGCCCTCGCCGGTAGCGCTCCATCCCCGGGGTCGGCTTCCAGCGGACGCTGTTCGAGTAAGACAGCTCGGAAACGCCCGCCGGCTGCGGCGGCTTCACGCTGCGCCCGCCGATGGCCGGATGAAGCAGGCCGCTGGAAGCGAGCGCCGAGTCGCGGATCAATTCGGCCGGCAGCCGCAGGCGCGATTGCCGCGCCAGGAACACGTTGTCGGGATCGCGCCCCCGCAAGTCCGGGCGGGCCGCGGAGGATTGCCGGTAGGCCGCGGAGGCGACGATGAGGCGGTGCGCTTGCTTCCAGCTCCAGCCGTGATCGATCAGGGCGCCGGCCAGCCAATCGAGCAGCTCCGGGTGAGACGGCCGCTCGCCTTGCGCGCCGAAATCCTCGGAGGTGCGGACCAGGCCCCGCCCGAAATAGTCCTGCCAGAGGCGGTTGACGGTCACCCGGGCGGTCAGGGGAGCGGCCTCGGTGACCAGCCAGCGGGCCAGGTCGAGCCGGGAGGGCCGCGGGGAGGCGGACAGGGCCGGCAACACGGCCGGCGTCGCCGGCTGCACTTCCACGCCTTTCTCGCGGTAGTCGCCCCGCAGGCGCAGATGGGTCTTCGACGGACCGGTCTGCTCCTCTACCGCTGGCGCCTGGCTCACGGCGGGAAATCCCGCCTCCAGCTCGGCGAGCTTGTCCCTCAGCTCGCGGAACTTCAGCTCCTTGATTTGCGCGGCGTTGACCACCGATCCGTAGGCGCCAACGAAGTAGTCGGCCAGCCGGTCCTTCTGCCGTTGAGCTCGCCGGCCCGGATCGAGCCGCAGGAGCTTCTCGGCGCCGTCGAACATGGCCCGCATGCTGGTCCAGGCGAAGTCCCATTCCAGACGCTTGCCCGGTTGATCGGCTGCTTCCAGGATTCCTTTTTCCCACTCCGCCTGGACCTCGGGAACACGGTATTGCTGGAGCAGGGCATTCCGCTTGTTGTAGTACTCGGGGCGGGCTTGCCAGTACGGTCCCAGCTCGCCGGGCAGGGGCGCGTCGAGGTCGGCCTCCTCGGTGTTGTCAAAGAAAGCGAAGAGCTGGTAGTAGTCCCGCTGGCTGATGGGATCGTACTTGTGGTCGTGGCACTGAGCGCAGCCGACGGTCAGGCCCAACCAGACGGTTCCCACCGTGTTGGCGCGGCTGACCACCTGCTCGAAGCGGGCTTCGGCGCGATCCACTCCCGCCTCCCGGTTGGTCAGGGTGTTGCGAAGGAAACCGGTGGCTACCTTCTGCTCGACGGCGGCGTTAGGCAGCAGGTCGCCGGCAAGCTGCTCGATGGTGAACTGATCGAAGGGCAGGTCGCGGTTCAGCGCTTCGATGGCCCAGTGGCGGAAGCGCCAGGCGTGCGGGCGCTCGCGGTCCTTCTCGTAGCCGTCGCTGTCGGCGTATTGGGCCAGGTCGAGCCAATGGCGGGCCCACTTTTCGCCGTAGTGGGGGGAGGCGAGCAGGGCGTCAACCACGTGCTCGTAGGCGTTGGGACGGTTGTCGGCCAGGAAGTCGGCGACCTGTCGCGGGGTGGGCGGAAGGCCGGTCAGATCCAGGCTGAGGCGGCGAATCAGCGTGTTCTTGTCCGCCTCGGGCGACGGTTCGAGGCCCTCGGCTTCGAGCCGCGCGAGCACGAAAGCATCGACAGCATTGCGGACCCAGGCGCGCCCGCGCACGGCCGGCGGCGGCGATCGCCGCAGCGGCTGGAAGGCCCAGTGCGAGGAGGCCGGCTTGCGGATCGCCTGGGTCGTCCCCTCAGGGGCCGGCGCCGGCCACGTCGCTCCCTGATCGATCCAGGCGCGCAGCGCGCCAGTCTCGGAGGCAGTCAGCCTGGCCCCGGCCGGCGGCATCACCAGCCCTTTCTCCTGCCCGCTGACCAGCCGGATGAGCCGGCTGCCGGCGCTGTCGCCAGGGCGGATCACGGGTCCGGAGTAGCCTCCGCGCAGGGCGTTCTCGCCGCGGTCCAGGCGCAGGCCGCTCATCTGCTGCTGCGCGCCGTGGCAGGCCAGGCAGTGCTTTTGGAAGATGGGCTGGACGTCGCGGGAGAACTCGACCCGCGGTTGGGCCGCCAGACACAACGCCGCGGCGGCCAGGGACGAGGAGAGCCAGGCCCCTGCTCTGGCGGCGGTGGTCCGAGCGCTCACGTCGAAAGCAGCTCCTGCCCTGCTGGTTCGATTATACCTCTGGGGCGGCGATTCCCTCCGGGACCGTGCGATGATCGACTTCTGTGCTTCCCGTCTTTCTCCTGGCCCTGGGGCTGGCGCTGACCTGGCTCTACCTGGTGACCGCCCGCGCGCGCGTGCGCATCTCCAGCCTGTTCGAGAGCTTCGACACGCGGCTGCTGCCGGACAGGTGGCCCTCGATCAGCGTCATAGTCGAGGCGCGCCAGCAAGGCGACGTCTTGAAGTTTACGCTGCCTTCCATACTGTCTTTCTACTACCCGCAGGTGGAGATCCTGCTAGTCGACGATGGCTCGGACGACGCGATCCGCCAGGCGGCCCAGCAGGCGGCCGCCGCCGAGCCGGCTGCCCGCTTTCGGGTCCTGGCCGGCGCCCCGACCCCGCCCGGCTGGCGCGACGAGCTCTGGGCTCTGGAACAGGGTGTCAACGCCAGCGACGGGGAATGGCTGCTGTTCGTCGACGCCGGCATTCTCTTCGATCCCACTTTGCCCCGGGACCTGGCGCGGCTGGCGCTGGTGGAGGACTATTCCATGGCCTCCCTGCTGCACATGCTGCGCCCGGAGACCTTCTGGGACCGCCTGCTGCTTCCCGCCTTCTTCTTTTTCTTCCACTTCCTATACCCGTTCCACCGGGTCCGGGAGAGTGAATCCTCGATTGCGGCGGCGGCCGCGGGATGCCTCCTGGTTGAGCGGCAGGCGCTCGGCCGCGCCGGAGGTCTCCAGGCGGTGCGCGGCGCCCGGTTCGAGGAGTTGGCCCTGGGCCGGCTGATGAAGGCGAGCGGCGCCCGAGTCTATTTGGGCGCCAGCGTCCGGGCGGCCGGCTTCCGACGCCTGCGGACGCTGCGAGCCATTCGCCAAATGGTGACCCGCTCGGCCTGCGCCGAGTTCCACTACTCCTGGGCGCTGGTCGGGGCGTCGCTGGTGGTGCTGGGATTCCTGTTCGGCATGCCGGTGGCGGGGGCGGTCTTGATTGGGACCGGAGCATTCGCCAGCTTCCCTTACCTGCACCACTGCGCGCTGGGAGTCCTGGTGGGCGCCATCTGGGGCATGATGATCCTCTCCTACGGCCCGATCCTGCGCTTCTACGGACTGCCAGGACACTGGGCTCTAACGCTGCCGGCGGCGGCTTTGCTGTATGGGGCCATGACGGTCGAGTCGGCCTGGCTCTACCGGCGCCGGGCGGACCCCAGCGGGGTCGCGCTACAATCAACCGCTCAGCGATGATCTCGGTGATCATACCGGTGGCGAACGAGCGGGCGACGGTGGCCCCGTTGTGCCAAGCCCTGGAGAAGGCGCTGCCGCCGCCCTACGAGATCCTGTTCGTCGACGACGGCTCGACCGACGGTACCTGGGAGGAGCTGGTGAAGCTTCACCAGGCCGATCGTGTGCGCGTGCTGCGCTTCCGGCGTAACTTCGGCAAGACCGCGGCCCTGGAGGCCGGCTTCGCCGCCGCCCGCGGCGACGTGATCTTCACCATGGACGGCGACCTGCAGGACGACCCGCAGGAGATCCCGCGCTTTCTCGAGATGCTCGAACAGGGCTACGACCTGGTCTCGGGATGGAAACGCTACCGACAGGATCCGTTCCACAAAGTGCTGGCCTCGCGGATCTTCAACTTCGTTGCCGGACGGGCCACCGGAGTCCGGCTGCACGATATGAATTGCGGGTTCAAGGCCTATCGCGGAGAAGTGGCGCGCGCGCTGCCGCTGCAGGGCGAGTGGCACCGCTTCACGCCGGCGCTGGCCCAGGCCATGGGGTACCGGGTAGGAGAGCTGGTCGTCACGCATCATCCGCGGCGGCACGGCCGGTCCCACTATGGCTTCGCCCGCCTGTTCAAGGGGTTTCTTGACCTGATCACGATTCTTCTGGTGACCCGCTACGCCGAGCGGCCTTCGCACGGTTTTGGAGTGGCGTCCCTGCTGGCGCTGGTCCTCGGCGCGGTATTGCTTTTTCTGCCGTGGTGGCCGTACCTGCTGTTGGGAACCGGGTTGCTGGTCTGCGCGGTGGTCCTGCTGGCCGCGGGGCTCGTGGCCGAGATCCTGGTCCACCGGACCTCGCCCGGGCGCGCGCCGGCCTACCGCACCCAGGAGCGGCTGGATTGAGTGACACGCGCCCGACGCATCGCCGGCTGGCTGAAATGGTTAGTACCGCTGGCCGCCGCATTCTTCATCGGCCGGATCATTTACGGGCAGTGGGCCAAGGTCCGCGAATTTGACTGGACCTGGGATCCCTGGTTCCTGGCCTTCTCCTTCGCCGCCACTTCCGTCTGGTTCTTCGTCCGGGCCTGGGTGTGGCGGCGGATCGCGCATCAGTTCGGAACCGCGATCCCCTATCCCGAGTGCGTGCGGATCTTCGCCCTGGCCGAGCTGAGCCGCTACGTGCCCGGCACCGTGTGGCAATACCTGAGCCGGATCTATCTGGCCGGACGCTGGGGCCTGCCCGCCGCGGCGGCCATCACCGCCTCGCTGATGGATGTGCTCCTGCTGGCTCTGGCCGCGGCGCCTTTGGTGCTGTGGCACATCGCCGAGGTGTTTCCCCTGATGGAGCGCGCGCAGCGGATCCTGTTCGGCGTATTCCCCTTCGCCGCCATTGCGCTGCTCCAGCCGGCGGTGTTGAACGCCCTGGCCCGCGTTCTGCTGCCGCGCCTGCGGCAACCCTACCTCCCGATCCGCTTCGGGTTCTGGGAGCTCTTCGGCCTGTGGGCCAGTTATCTGGGGCTGTGGATCAGCTTCGGCTCCGGCTTCGCGCTGTTCGCCCGCAGCCTGGCCCCGGTCGGCGTTTCCCAGGGGCTCGAGCTGATGAGCAACTATGCTATCTCCTGGCTCACTGGCTTGCTGACGCCGTTCACCCCGGGCGGGCTCGTGGTGCGCGAAGCAATCCTCGGACTCCTGCTCGGCCGGATGCTGCCGCTGGGCACGGCGTTGGTGGTGGCCGTGCTGAGCCGGCTCTGGTTGATCACCCTGGAGCTGTTCTGGGCAGCGGTGGCGCAGATCTACCTGCGCAGGTCCCCGCCCGCGATGGACGCCGGCGCCGGCGAAGAAACGCGCCGGTAGACCCGGTAGCCCAGGATGCGGTCAGGCAGATCCCGGTCCCACCAGCCCTTGGGGTTCCGGTAGCTGTGCTCCCAGACCAGACGATAGCCGGCGGTGAGCTTCTTGGGTTGGAGCCCGCGATTGTCCCAGACCACGTACCAGTCGACGCCCTCGAAATCATCGAATACGTAGGCGGGCAGGATCCCGCGGCGCCGGCGGTTACGAGGCTCGTCGCTATCGAGCAGCGCCGTCCACTGGAGCCAGGGGAGCTCGAAGTAGGCCATCATGCCCTGCACGTTCCGGTAGAAGGCGACCGTCTCGCCGGGCCGCGCGTTTCGCCGCAGGAACTCGACGATCGGCTCGTTGCAGGTGGTATCGCGAGTGAGCTGGCGCTCCACCGCGTGCTCGCACCAGTTGTGATAGAAGTTCAGGTTGGGCCAGGCCAGCGAGAACAGCAGGAACGCAGCGGCCCAGCCCCCGCCGGCGACGGCTCGCAGGCGCTCGGCGGCGATTCCGGTCAGCAACAGCAGCGCCGGCAGAATCTGGAAGTAATACCGCGTGATGGCCCCCGTCCGGGCCGCCAGAATCGTGCTCGACACCGAGACCAGCACGATCAGCGCCGCCAGGGCCGCCATAGCCGACAGGTGGCTGGGAGGATTCGCCTTCCGGCGGAACACGAACCAGGCGGCGGGGACCAGGGCGGCCAGCGGGATCATGCGGAACATCTCGATGGCATGGTAGCGGACGGTGGTCCAGTAGGCTTCCCACGGGGCCGAGCGGACCGCCGCCGAGCCGGCCACAAACTCGGCGTGCACGACGGAGAACTCGGCCGCCATCAGGGCCGCCAGTCCCGCGGAAACCGCGAGGAAGCGCGGCAACAGGTGCCGGTCGCGGCGGATCAACACGAATACGGCGAGCGACAGCCACAGGCCTCCGAAGCTGACGTAGTTGGAGAGATAGGTCAGCAGCCCGTAGAGGCCCACCCGGAGAGAGAATCCCCAGGACCGCCCGCGCTCCGGGGCCCGCAGATAGCGGCTGAACTCCAGCAGGATCAAAGAGGTGAATAACACTACTAATACGTAGTAGCGCGCCTGGCGGGCGGCGGTCAGGAAATAGATGGACAGGGCGCCGGCCAGCGGCGCCGCGAGCGCCGCCAAGGGATCGGGGAAGAGCCCCCGCCCCGTCCGATAGAGCGCCCACAAGGCGGCCGCGCCGGCCAACACAAACGGCAGGCGCGCGCTCAGCGTCCCCACCCCGCCGGCCAGGAACCCGGCCGCCGCGACGTAGAACTGCAGCCAGCCCTGCATGGCCGGCAGGAAGCGGTCGTTGAAGTCATGGCCGTCGGCCGCCTGGACGATCAGGCGGTCTCCGTAGAAGGCCCGCGGGATCCAGCTCCGGCGCTCGATCATCTCCCGCGCCCAGCAGGCCGTGGTCGCCTCGTCCCGCCAGAGCACGGTGCCCTCCAGGCGCCAGAGGAGGGTCACCGCCGATAGTATTATGACTACTATAGGGGGGACATGTTTCCTCGCCATTGCCGATCCGCTATTGTACCCCTCAATGGGGAGGCGATCCGCAATGGCGGGGCGTGGAAGCTCCGCCGCCTGTGTTAGCCTGTTCGAGAACCCGCATGGATTCCAACCTGAAATGGTTTCTCGATGAGCTGGCCTACTTTCGCGGCGCTCTTCATCTGGCCGGGTGGGCCTTTCACTCGACGGCGCCGGTTCGCGAAATGAGCTGCCTCCTCCGCAGTGGCGCCCATCTCCAAGTGAACGATTACGGGTTGGAAAGCCGCGACGTGCAAGGAGTCCACGGGCCCGCCGCACAGAACTGCCGCTTTCGAGCAGTGATCCCTGGGGATGATCCGGAACAGTTTGTCGACCTGAAGCTGGCCTTCCTCCTGGCCGACGGCAGCCGGCGCGAAGTCGACGGGTTGGTGGCCCGCCGGCTCGACGCCGACCCCTACTATCGGCTCCAGTACGGATTCTTCGAGCGGCTGCGTCACCTGGGGTGG
>Ga0247727_10014763_pt1 | contig 12919 bp, 14 predicted proteins | sample WisWelCaveWW1625_FD_202498 | JGI IMG/M metagenome (GOLD analysis project Ga0247727, IMG submission 202498) | Biofilm microbial communities from Wishing Well Cave, Virginia, United States - WW16-25 | ecosystem: Environmental > Aquatic > Deep subsurface > Groundwater > Cave microbial mat | place...
TCGCTCGGCTACCTGTCAAACGGGCAACTACAGGGTCGGGACATTTCACCCGACCAGATCAGCCAGGCTTTGCCTGGCGCACCGGAACAGACGGAATGAAAGGAACAAACGGAAATTCTCCGTCTGTTCCGTATTCTCGTTGCCTTCAAGCTCCAAGCGCCTTCTTGCAATACTCGAAGCACTTCTTCACTTCAGCCGCCGTGTCTGCGCCTTTGTACTCGTACTCGATGTTGGCCGGAATCTTCCACTTGTTCTTCATCAGCAGTTCGAGCACCGGTTTGATCGGCGTGTCGCCTTCGCCGAAGACGACGTTATCGCCCTGATTGCGTTTGCGGTCCTTGATGTGCAGCGTGACGATGCGGCCGTGATGTTTGCTCAGGTAATCAACGGCGTCGAAATTGGCCGCCGTGAAATGGCCGATGTCGAGGTTGATGCAGATGAACTCGGAATTGCCTTCCATCGCTTTGGCGAAATCTTCGGGCGTGGCGAATTCGTTGGGTGTGATCCTTGAATGGTTGTGCATTCCGACGCGCAGTTTGTACTGCTTCGCAAAAACGTCAATGCGTTTGGCCGTCGAGACGTTGGCCGAAGCGGTGATGACTTTCGCGCCCATCGCCTTGGCCATCTCGAAGCCGCGCTTGATCTCTTCGTCGGTGAAATCGTCCTTGAAGCTGTAGTTGTAGGCGTAGAGATCAATGCCCGCGTTTTTGAACTTTTCGCCGACCAGCGTGAAGTAACTGATCGGAGTTGTGAGCCGCCAGTTGCGGCGGTCGGCGCGATTCAATTCTCTCGGCTCGACGTGGCCGCTGAAAAGCTCGCAACTGCTCAAACCTATGGCGACCATCGCTTTGATCGCCTCGTCGAGCGAGCGGTCGCGGAAGCTGTAACTCTGCACGCCGATCTGCACGCCTTTGATCTTCGAGTTGGGTTTGGCGGCGGCGGCGATTTTACGGGGGAGCGCGGCAGCGGCGATTGAGCCGAGCGCGAGCCTGTTCCATTCTCTTCTGGTCAAATCGGACATCGGATTTCTCCTCCTTGTTGGGTTGCCGGATTGTCGGATTGATTTTGCGATGTGATGAAGCGCAACGATTGTAATCGCGCCGGTTCCCACTTCACAAGCTACGGGCTACGCAAGCGAGCGGAAAACATGATAATCTCAGGCCATCGCTCAATGATCTTCACAAGCTTTCAGCTTTGGCTTGAATAGAACGGGATTCATCAGAAGCACAGGATTCCCGATTCATCGGTCATCCTGTCCGTTTTGCAGGGAGGTACTGCATGCCGGCCTACGATCCGACTGACACCGTGCGCGAATGCGTTTCGTGCAAACGCTGCTATCCGGCGAATGTGCAATTCTGCCGGGAATGCCTGGTCGAATTAACCAGCCTCGAAACCATCCCCTACACGATCAATAATCGGTACCGGCTGGAGCGCGTCATCAGCCACGGCGGGTCGGGCACAGTCTTCGTCGCCGTGAATGAGGCCGGTCAGGAAGTCGCCGTCAAGATCATCCGCGCCAGCGCCATCGCCGACCCGCGCGCGCAGGATCGTTTTCGCCGCGAAGCGCAGGTCGCGCTGGGCTTCAAACATCCGCAGATCTCCGTCGTTTTCGATTTCGGGATGTTGCAGGACGCCAGCGCCTACGTCGTCAGCGAATACGTGAAAGGCGCTTCGTTGCGGGACGAAATCAAACGGCGGGGCAAATTCGAGGTTGACGATGCGATTCAAATCATCGCCGAAGCCTGCGAGGCGCTCGACGCCGCGCACAAATCGGGATTGGTTCACCGCGATCTGAAGCCGGAAAGCATCATCCTCGTTCCCACGCCCGACCAACCCTATCCCAACGTCAAGCTCGTCAACTTCAGCTTCACCAAATTCGCTTCGGGCCAACAGTTCATTCCCGGCACGACGGCGAAATTGCAGGGGCAGGGACAATTGCCGCTGCGTCCGACCTACCTGAGTCCCGAACAGTTTCGCGGAGAAGAGGCCGACCTGCGCTCGGACATTTACAGCCTGGGAGCGATCGTTTACGAAATGCTCGCCGGGCAGCCGCCGTTCACGGCCAAGCGCGTGGGAGAATTCGGCGTGAAGCTGCTCAGCTCACGACCGGCTTCGCTGCGTTCGTTAAATCCTGATGTGAACATTGTGATCGAGGCCGAGATTTTGCGCGCCCTGGAAAAAGACCCGATAGATCGTCAACAACGCGCGATTGAATTGAGGAGAGAACTGCTCAATGCGACGCACCTGAGCTGATCGAGGATTGAAGATCGAGGATCGAGGATCGAACCCAGTGTTTCTCAAAGCATCCTCGATCTTCAATCCTCGATCACCGTTTGACTCCGAACAGAACCCGCACTTCACCGGCTCCACCGCCGCTGGGGCCTTTTGACGCTGCCGGAATTCCGATGACCAGATCGCCGGGGTCAGCGCCGCTGATGTTGCCGATGGCCAATCCGCCTGAACCCAGGCGGTCACCCGATTTCGCGCCGAAGATCCTCAGGTCTGCGGGCCTGGCTGTAAAATCCATCGTGCCGGTCGAAAGGCTGCGCGAGCCGAAGATCAGGTAGGCTGCGCCGGCGGGTGGACGCGTTGCGCTGACCGGATCGGCGCCGGGCGCGCCGATCACCAGATCGGCGATTCCGTCGCCCGTGAAATCGCCGGCAGCCAGGCTGGTTCCGAGGGCGTCCTGGAATTGATCGTTGTTCGCGCCGCCGCCGAAGATCGTCAATTCAGGCGGGCGGCCTTGGATCGTGGTCACGCCGAAGACGACGTAAGCCTCGCCGGAGCCATTGCGCGAATTGTTCGGGCCGTCAGCGCCGGGCGCGCCGACAATCAAATCTGCGCGGCCATCGCCGTTGACGTCTCCCATCGCCAGAGCCGCGCCTGCACTGTCTCCAGCTTCCGCTCCGTTCATAATCAGCGACGACGCCTGCGACGCGCTGAAGGGGCCTTCGAGCGATTGCGAGCCGAGAACCAGGTAAACGACGCCGGCGGCCTTCAAACCGCCAAAATCGGCGTTGGGCGCGCCGACGGCTATGTCGGCCAATCCGTCTCCGTTGAAATTGCCAGTGGCCACCGCAGCGCCGAATTGGCCATTGGCCACAACTCCGGTGATCCTGAAATTGGCTGATGAATTTGCCAGGTCTTTGACGCCGGCGAGCGACGCGCCGCCCCGGAACCCGTAAACGCAACCCGCGTCAATCAATGGAGCGGTGGCTGCGGGAATATCGCACAGCGGAGCGCCGGCGATCAGATTGTCGGCTCCGGCGGCGCTGTCAATTTTGCCCACCGCCAGGCTCGATCCCAGGCGATCACTGCGCGCTGCGCCCAGAATAGTCAGGTTTGCGATTCTGGCGATGTCATAGGTTCCAGGCGCCAGATTGCCGAACACAGCGTAGACCTTTCCGCCATCAGGCGCGTTCGGCGCCGGATCGGCTGCCGGCGCGCCGATGATCAAATCAGGCCGACCGTCGCCGTTGATGTCGCCGATGGCCAGGCTCGATCCGAACAGGTCGGCGGCGTTTTCACCGTTGATGGTCACGTCAGCCCGCTCTTTGGCCAGGTCAATCGTCACGCCCGACGTGGTGGGGCCGAAGAAGACGTGGACGCTGCCGCCGCCGGTGGTGGCCGCCGTTCCCGACGGAGCGCCAATCGCCAGATCGGCGATACCATCGCCGTTCACATCGCCTGTCGCCACGCTCGATCCCGCATTGCTGCCCGGCTGCGGCGGAAGAGCGTCAACTGGGCCGAGCACGGTGAGGTTCGCAGGCTCTTCGGCGAAGTTGCGCAGCGCGTCGAGCACCGTAATCGTCACAGACCTGGTTTCGCTCACGGGCGGCTGAACGCCGAGCGTTCCCCTGAAGGTGATGATGTAACTGCCGGCCTGCGTGAAACTCGGCGTCCAGCGAAACTGCGACAAATTCGTCGCGGAACCGGGGAATGAAGCGCCTTCGGGCAAATCCGCAGCCGCGATTATGACCGCAGTCGGCAAAGCATCATTCACCGTGACATCGAAGACCAGCGTCTGGCCTTCGCTCACCGTTCTCGTGCCGGGAACCGTGAACAACGAAACATCGCTCACTATGATTCGCACCTCTTTGGCGTCGGTCAATTGCGGCGTGCCGTCATCGGTGACCTTGAAAGCGATGGTGTAATTTCCGGCCTGCGAAAATGCCGGCGCCCAGCGGAATTGCGAACTGGTCGCAGTCGCAGCCGTCAAGGTTGCGCCTTCCGGCAATCCGGTTGCGCTGATGGTCAGTTTCTGCGCCGTCTCAGGATCGGAAGCCGAGACTGCGAAACCGAGGAACTGGCCTTCGCTGACTGTTTGCGCTGCGGGCACGGTCAGGATCGGCGGATCGTTGACCGGCCTGATTATGATCGCGACCGTCGCCACGTTGCTTTCACTCACGCCGTCGCTGACCTTGAACGTGAACCGGTCAATGCCGTTGACATTCAGATTGGGTCTGTAAGTCAGGTTCGGCCCGACGCCGCTGAGCACCCCGTTCGACGGCTGGCTGACGATCGTGTAAGTCAGCCGGTCGCCGTCGGGATCGGAGGCTTCGAGCCTGATCGCCGTTATGGTGTCCTCGTCAATCGTCACTATCAGATCGTTGGCCACCGGCTCGCGATTGACCTCTTTGACGAAGAGCGCGAGCTCGTGTTTCGCAGTTGCGCCGGCGCTGTCCGTAGCGGTCAAGGTGATTGTATATTCGCCCGATTGCGAATAATTCGGCGCGAAGCGCAGGACATAGGCGCTGGTTGCAACGGCATTGCCCTTGATCAAAGAAGCGAACGGCGCGCCTTCGACTCTGACCTCGAAGGTTTGATTCGCATCAGGATCGGTGACGACCAATGGAAGGTCTGTGGTCTTGCCTTCTTCGATTTCGAGTTTGGGAGGCGCGAGAATGGTAGGCGGACGGTTTTCAGTCGTCCCGGGCATCAGCACGGGAGGCATCTTGGTCGTTCCACCGAACACGGCGGGAACCCTCGCGCTCTGCGCACGATCAACCCGGCCATTGGCGCGCACAGTGCTGACTTCGACCGAAATATCTTCGCCAGTCTTGATGGGAACGTACCGTAACACGTAGCTGCCGTTGCCGTCGGTTGAGGCTTCCTGCCCCTTGAACCTGACGAGCGCGCGAATGACCGGCGTCCTGCCGTCTCTTTCAAACACCCGCCCGGTGATCGTCGTCGTGCTGAGCGAGACTGCGGCGAAGTAATAGGTGGTGGTCTTGATTGCGCCCGGCGCGGTTTCTATGCGCTGCCCGTCGGCGGATACGGACGCGGCGGCGGAATCCCGCACAAACCCGCCCGACTCCTGATCGTAACGGAACAGCACCGCCGGCGCTCCTGCCGGAAATCCGTCCTTGTTCGGGAAGGTGAGCTTTGCCCCCGGATCGAGCTTCACGTTGAAGGGCGTGATCTGCGCAATGCTGGAGCTGTAAAAACTATAAGGCAGCTCGACCGGCGTGCGCGCATTCAGCAACGGGGTCAGGAAGATCAAGCCGCGCGTGGAGCCGCTGGGGAAGTTGACTTTGGTCGAGCCTTGAACCTCCAGTTTGAACTCGTCGGTTTGGATTGATACAGGCTGTGGCTGGGCTGGCGGCGCTTCGTCATTCCCCGCTCCGTCGCCTTCACCTGCGAATGAAGTCCCCGAACCGACGGTTCCGCCCGATCCCGTCGCCTGCTGTAACGCAATCGCTCGCGCAAACTGATTGTCGCGATTCGATTGCGCGGTGATCTTCAAAGTGATTTTCGGATAAGGGGGATTCGTGCCGATCGTTCCGCCGTCAACTTCGACGAACTGCGGGCCGGCGGGCACATCCGGCAAAACGAACGAGCCTTCGGCATTGGTCGTCGAGGCGACGGTCAAACCGGAGAGCTTGACTACCACACCCGACAACGGCTGGCGCGCCGTGTTTTCGACAAAGCCGCTGATCGAAGTCCGCACCTGCAACACGTTTGCGCTGACGCCTTCGCCTGACGTGGTGCGGACGCTGACCGTTCCGGTTTCGACGCCGAACGGAACCATCACGGTCAGTCTGGTCGGCGTCGCCGACATCACTTCGGCATCGAGTCCGGCTATGCGAACAATGTTTTCAGATGGGGCGGAGGAAAATCCGTTGCCGTTGATGACCAGTTGCTGACCGGCCAGCGCGGCAGACGCTCCGAACCCGCTCACCTGCGGAGGCGAGCTGCCGCCGGTTCCGGCAATTTCAATATCAACCAGATTGGAGGCGGTGAAGCCCATCGCCGTCACCGACACATTGACGATGCCGCGCCCGATCAAGCTGCGCGGGATTTCGGCATTGATCTGATCGAGTCCGACGAAATCCGGCTGCTTCCCCACAAACAATGGCGTGATTTCGTTGCCGCCGATCAAGAGTCGAATGTTGTCATTGAGATTGCCGTCGCCATTCGTGTCGTCGGCGCGGCGAACGCCGGTCAGAAAAAGGATGATGAAGAGCCGCTCGCCTTCCGGCCCCAGATCAATCGGCTTGGTGGTGTAACGCCCCACGGCGGCGTTGAATTGCGATAACGCCTCGAATGATTGCAGACCGTTGGTTTTGACTCGCAGCAAGGTCGCCGCCGGGACGCCGCTGCCATTGGCGTTGGCGGTGAAGACCGAGGGAGCCACCTGAGCGCTTTGGACTGTCCCGTTCGAGGTCGTGCCGTCACCCGATTTGATCACGACGTTGGCGTTTCCGCTCCCGGTCACGGGCATCACGTAATTGACCTGTCCGGGCGAAACGAAAAACAGCCCCGCGCGCTGTCCGTTGACTTCAACTGTGGTTCCCGCGAGCTGGGTTGGAAGCTGAATGCCGGGAGTGTTCGGGTCGGCGTCTGAAGCGAGCACGGTTTGAGTGGCGAGTTGCGCGCCGAACGCGGCAACGATTGATTCCGGCGCGACCGGCACGGCTTCAAAGCTGGCGGCTGAAACCGTAGTCACAGCCGTTGAGCTGATGTCGAACAATGCCCCCGCGCCCGCTGGCGTCACATAATGAGCATAGCGCGCCGGCGGCGCAACGACCGGCGCTGGTGATCTTTCAGTTGCGGCTCCCCCCCACCGCGCCGATATTCCTCCAACGCCAATCGCAAGCATCGCCGCGAGCAGCAACGCCGGCCAGTACAAAAGCCGCTCGCCGCTCGCAGATGCGCGGATCAGTCGAACCAGAGTTTGACCAACACGGAGTGAAAGCATAATGACCTCCCAATAACGATTCAGATGATCGAGGTGATCGAATTGACGGGGGTGCGAAATCGGGGACAAATATCGAAGGCTCGCGACTTCGGGTGAGTGACGCAGCCTGGAAAATCAGCCAGAAGGGTGCTGAAATTTGGTCGCTCCGAACTGCCGCTAATCTTTATAGTGAGCGAGGCTTGTTGGCGCACGCGAAAAGTATATCCGACCGAAGTCACGATGCAAGCATGAATATGATGCGCCCCCAATTTCGGGAACCCCTCAGATTCCCGAAAACCGGCAAAATTTGCCTCTTGAAATTGTCAGGGCAAAAAAATTCGGCCTGTGCGCATGGCTTCGGGGGCGGCTCTGTTGCAACAGTAGCTGGAGCAGATGGCGCAGCAGACCCGGATGCCTCCAGATGCCTGAACTGCTCGGCGAGTTGTGGGCGGCGCTCTCGCACGATCCGCTGCTGGCGGCAGTGTAGATTGTCACAAGACTGTCGGTAATTGCCTCTGCAACGCCCTGACAGTATGATTGGCGCGGCCACCAGAAAAGTGAGGTAAAACAAAATGCAAACTGAGACCATCGAAATCACCGGCTTGCCGCCCGGTACGAGGAGCGCGATAGCGGAGCTTGGGCGAAGCCTGGGGAAAAGTGTTGAGGCTTATCTCCGCGATTTGATTCAAACCGACCTGCTGTCCCAAACCGACATCGCCCTGATGGCTGCCGACCCGCAGATTCAGGCGGAGTTGCGCGCCATCGAACAGGAGTTCGCCGTCACGGAAGCGGACGGTCTGGAGCGGATTTCGCCGTCGGGAATATAATGACGCACTGGAAAGGAGCAACGATATGTCAACTATAACTGCTGAAAATATCCTGAAGTTGATCGAACAGTTGCCGTCAACCGAGCGCATCCGGCTGAACCAATTGCTGGGGCAGCGAGAGCCCGCGCCAGCCAAAGCCAAGCCGCCGCTTGATAAACGTGTGCCGTGCGAGCCGATGCCGGATGACACGCGCGAAAGACAGTGGATCAAAGAGCACAAGCACGAGTACGCCGGGCAATGGGTGGCGCTGGATGGCGACCGTTTGATTGCGGCCAGCCCCGTCCAGCAGGAAGTGTGGGATGCCGTCAGCGCTGACAGCGCCACGCTACCGCTCGTCCATCGCATTCCTTCGCCTGATGATCTGCCGTATATCGGCATTTGAAGCTTATGACCCAACTCACCTTTGAACAGGAACACCGTTACCCGGACGATGAAGAGGGCATCTCTATCTCTATCAAACTCACGCATGGCGACAAGACCTTGCGCGTGGATGCCAAAGTAGACCCCGGAGCCGCCGTCTGTCTCTTCAGTCACGAGGCCGGCCTCAAACTCGGCATCCCGATTGAGCAGGGCATCCCAATCAAGCTGGGCGGGCTGACCAGTTCGCTCGACGCCTTCGGTCACGAGGTCACGCTGTAAACCGGCGAGATCGCTTTTCAGAGCACCGTCTATTTTGCCAAATATCCCAACTTGCCGCGTAACCTGCTCGGTCGGCAAGGCTGGCGGCGCAACCTGAAACTGGGCCTCATTGATTACGACAACCTGCTCTACCTCGGCGCCTATGGGTCATAGCAGCGACTCGCGGGCGCGACCTCGAATCGGCTTTACTCAATCTCGATGCGATGGCTCACCATCCACAGATCGAGTTGTTCGAGGCGAGCTTTCCATCGCTCCTTGAATTCCTTCATCCACTTCCGATTCTTGGCCGAGTCGGGCACGTCAACCACAAGGCGTACCAGCGTGTCCCGATACACTACGCCGCCTTGACGCCAATGGCCTTCAACCTTCTGGGTCTCGTAGCTGACCGCGCCGAAGTGATCCACGATCTCCAGCACCGCCTCCGCCAGCCATTCGCCAGGCACTTCACGCCCGTCATTGAACTGAAGCGGAAGCAGTACCTCGAATCGCCGCCATCTGCTGCTCATAGGTCGTCTTTCCTTTGACAGTAAACGGAATGTTCTGGTCGGCGAGGGCTTCCAGCGCGGCTTCGGGCACCAGATGCTCGCCCGTCTTCAATACGCGCCCGGAGAATCGTCCGAGCAGAAAGGCCAGCGCCCGCTTTTCGGTTTCGCGGTCGGGAAATGTGATGGTCACCATAGGCTCTTCGACTCCTCATTGTTTGGCGTTGTAGTTCAGCAAGCACGGGATTTGTACTCTACCGCAAGCGGGAGTAAAGTTGAAGCCGCACAAGTCTTCAGTTTCAGCAGTACCGCAAGGGAGGTGCAAGTTTATGGCTGTCGCAGCAGTGACAAATCAGGTCGAAGAGTTGATCAATCATCTCTCTTACCAGGAGCGGTTGTGGTTGATCGAGTGATTGGCGCGGCGGCTGCGCGAAGATGCGGCGAGCCAGTCTCCTTCCGCCTCGCACGACTGGCAAAGCGACATCGCTCTGATGGCCGCTGATCCGCAGATTCAGGCGGAGTTGCGCGCCATCGAACAGGAGTTCGCCGTCACGGAAGCGGACGGTCTGGAGCGGATTTCGCCGTCGGGGATATAATGACGCACTGGAAAGGAGCCACGATATGTCAACTATAACTGCTGAAAACATCCTGAAGCTGATCGAACAGTTGCCGTCAACCGAGCGTATCCGGCTGCGCCAGTTGCTGGGGCAGCGAGAGGCCGCGCCAGTCAAAGCCAAACCGCCGCTCGATAAACGAGTGCCGTGCGAGCCGATGCCGGATGACACACGCGAAATGAAATGGCTTGAAGAACACAAACACGAATACGCCGGACAGTGGGTGGCGCTCGACGGTGACCGTTTGATTGCGGCCAGTCCGATCCGTGCGGAGATCAGCGTCGCCGTCAAAGCGGATGGCGCAAAACTGCCGCTTATTATCCGCATTCCGGCGCCTGATGAACCCCTACCCATTGGCATTTGAAAACTATGAAACAACTCGACTTTGCCGAGGAACACCATTACAAGGACGATGAGGAAGGAATCCCCATTCTGGTCATGCTCACGTATGGCGACAAGACCATTCGCGTGGCAGCCAAAGTGGACACCGGGTCCGCCGTCTGCCTCTTCAGTCACGAAGATGGCCTTGACCTCGGCGTTCCGATTGAACAGGGCATCCCGAAGCGACTGGGAGGTCTGGCCGGTTCGCTCGACGCCTTCGGTCATGAAGTCACGCTGCAAACCGGCAATATCGCTTTTCAAAGCTTCGTCTATTTTGCCAAATATCCCAACTTGCCGCGTAACCTGCTGGGTCGGCAGGGCTGGCTGCGAAACCTGAAACTTGGCGTCATTGATTACGACAATCTGCTCTACCTCGGCGCCTACGGGTCATAGCCAGACCAAACTTCAGAACATCAGCATCACTTTGCCTTGTCCATCACTGGATTTGCGCTCCGCGGCGAGCGGAAGTAAAGTTGAAGCCGCACAAGTCTTCAGTTTCAGCAGTACCGTTCACAACCAGGTTTTCCGTCATTCGCAAGGAGGTCATCTATGTTCAGCCGCGGTCTGTTTCACCATCGCCCGTCCAACATCGTTCGCGCCATCGCTCTGTTCGCCCTGCTGCTCGTCATCGCGTTGGCGGCGACGATAGCCGTCACATCCCGCAGCGCGGCGCGGGCGCGGCAACTCAGCTTTGAAGACCGCGTGGCCGCCCAGCGCGCCATCGAAGCGGTCTACCATCGCCATCGCATCTGGCCCACAGACAAGTGAGCAGCCCAAACCAGCGCTCGACGAAGTTTTGCCCGAAGCGGCGCTGCGCGCGAAGGTCGAAGATTACCTGCGCCAATCGCGCGCGCTCGAACTGCGGGCGGGAGCGGGCGATCACGGCTGACGAGTTGCAAGCCGAGATGGAACGGATGGCGCGGCAGATGCGGCCCGCCGCGTGTGCTCGACGGGTTTTTGATTGCCGCCTCAGCCGCAGCAGGCTTATACTTCAAACGCCGCCAAGCCGGATCACAGATCAGATACAACGGCTGCTTTAGATCAATGCCATCAAGGGAGGTGTAAGTTTATGGCTGCTGTGGAACTTGAGTTACATGTCATGGCGCTGGAAGCCGAGATGACGTGGATGAAGAAGGAATTAGAGAAAGCCGCTCACCTCACGGGGAGACTGGCTGGACGAAATCTTCGGGGTTTTCGACAACGACCCGATCTACGAAGAAGCGATGAGATTGGGCCGGGAATATCGTGAATCGCTGCGCCCCAAAGCTGGCAGAAAACCGGCGCGCAAAGCAGGAAAGAAATTAGTCAAAAGGAATAACCAATGATTTCAGCAGTGACAAATCAGGTCGAGGAGTTGATCAATCATCTCTCCTACCAGGAGCGGTTGTGGTTGATTGAGCGATTGGCGCGGCGGTTGCGCGAAGATGCGGCGAGCCAGTTCCTTTCCGCCTCGCACGACTGGCAAAGCGACATCGCTCTGATGGCCGCTGATCCACAGATTCAGGCGGAGTTGCGCGCCATCGAACAGGAGTTCGCCGTCACGGAAGCGGACGGTCCGTATTGCCTTCGCACTTCCGGGTCAGTATGATTTGCCGCGCATCCGGGAAAATGAAAGCGAGGTGAAGAGAAATGCAGACTGAAACCATTGAAATCACCGGGCTGCCGCTCGGCACGATAACTGCTTTAGAAGAGCTTGTGCGGAGCCGAGGGAAAAGCATTGAGGATTACCTCCGCGACTTGATCCAAACCGACATTCTGTCCGAAAGACCATTCAGCGAGATTCTTGAGCCGATCCGCCGCAGCTTTGATGAAAGCGGGATGAGCGAAGAAGAGCTTGACGCGCTGTTCGAAGAAGCCCGCGAGAAGGTTTATCAGGAAAGCCAGGTGCAGAGCGCATGACCGCGCGGACAGGAGCGCCAGGTGTCGTCTTCGATTGCATGCTCTTCCTGCAAGCCGCGGCGAACAGGAAAAGCCCGGCCGCGCGTGCGCTCAACCTGCTCGACACGGGAGAGATCAGGCTCTTTGTCAGCAAACAGATTTTGAAAGAAGTGCGTGAAGTCATCAGCCGCCCTGAGGTACGGCAATGTCTTCCTGGAATCACGGATGACGGCGTTGAGGCCATTTTCGACCGGCTGCGGAAGAGAGCCGTCCTCGTCAGACAAGTTCCGAAGGTTTTTTCTTATCCGCGCGACCCGAAAGATGAGCCGTACATCAACCTGGCCGTCGCCGCCAAAGCTGTTTATCTCGTCAGCCGCGATAACGACCTGCTCGACCTGATGCGCTCCCGACACGGAAGCCGGGCGCGAGTTCCAACGACGGTTCCGGCATCTGCGGATTGTTGATCCGGTGACGTTTTTGCAAGAGATCGAACAAAAGAAACCCGCGAACTGAAGCGGGTAAAAGTCCGTATCTTGGCGTGCGTTCAAGCCGCGCCGCCATCCGCTCAACTTACAACTCATCGAAGGAGGTCATCATGTCCAGCCGCAGTCTGTTTCACCATCGCCCGTCCGCCATCGTTCGCGCCATCGCCCTGTGCGCCCTGCTGCTCGTCATCGCGTTGGCGGCGACGATAGCCGTCACGTCCCGCAGCGCGGCGCGAACGCGACAACTCAGCTTTGAAGACCGCGTGGCCGCCCAGCGCGCCATCGAAGCGGTCTACCATCGCCATCGCCTCTGGCCCACGGACAACCCGCAGCCCAAACCCGCGCTCGACGAAGTTCTGCCCGAAGCGGCGCTGCGCGCGAAGGTCGAAGATTACCTGCGCCAATCGCGCGCGCTCGAACTCTGGTGGGCGCG
>Ga0247727_10014764_pt1 | contig 12918 bp, 9 predicted proteins | sample WisWelCaveWW1625_FD_202498 | JGI IMG/M metagenome (GOLD analysis project Ga0247727, IMG submission 202498) | Biofilm microbial communities from Wishing Well Cave, Virginia, United States - WW16-25 | ecosystem: Environmental > Aquatic > Deep subsurface > Groundwater > Cave microbial mat | place...
GCTGACGTGGAAGATGCTGTCGCCGAGTTCGACCTGAGCACATCGCTGCTCGACCTAAGCCAACTGGCGGCGGCAGGCGCGGAAACGGCGCCAGCGACCGCCCCCGCGCGCAAGAGTTCGCTGGTGGCCAAGGGCAAGATACGCGCGCAGCGCATCCGTTTCGCGCCCTATGAGGCCACGCAGGGCAGCGCGGAAATTCGCGTGTTCACCGACCGCATCGAAGTCTGGCCCGTTTCCATGCGGCTCTACGGCGGCGCCGTGGGCGCCACCGCACGCGTGGACTTGCGCCAGGTGCCGGAGCGCTTCTCCGCGAACATCGAAGTGAAACAGCTCAGCGTCGAGCAACTGACCGCTGCGGCAGGGGCGAAACAGAAAGTGACCGGTACCGGCGAGCTGACCCTGCAAGTGTTTGGATCGCTCGGCGACAACCTGATGAACTCGCTCACTGGCAACGGTAATCTGGCGGTCAACAATGGCACGTTACCCGGTTTCGACCTGGGCTCCCTGCGAACGCTGGCCAAAGTGCAGAAGGTGCTTACCTTCGGCGCAGGCAGCGCCGAGAAATTCGCCGGTACCACTCCATTCAATTCCATCACCGCCGATCTTTCGTTGGGCGGCGGGCGGGTCAGCAGCCAGCGCGTCCATGTGGATTCGCCCAGCGGCACGGTGGCCATGCGCGGCAGCATGGGGCTTGTGGATCAAACGCTCGACTACGACGGCAATGCGGTGTTGATGGGCGGGCAAACCGGCACCGGCGGCAACAACCCCATCGGCGCCATCACCGGAATTCTCGGCCAGGTGACCAAACAAACGGTTGGCCGCGTTTCGGTTCCTTTTGCGGTACGCGGCACGCTGGAGAATCCCAAGATCCAGCCGGGCCGCGGCATCCCGTCCTTCTCCACCGGCTCACAACCCACGGGCACGCAGGCAACACAACAGGAACCGGCGAAGAAGAAGAGCATCTTCGACGTGTTCCGCAAGCCGTAGCCACCTCAAAAGCAAAGAGCCCGCGCAAGGCGGGCTCTGTTTGCCAAGTCCAATTTGAACGCAGCGGCTAATTCTTCTTTTTACCAGCCTTGATGGAGGTAGAAATGCCCGCCCCCATTTGCTCCAGTTGTGCGAGTCCGTCTTTGGCTTGCGCGCCGTAGGGGCCGTTGGGGTCGAGTTCGATCGCCTTCTGGTAGGCCTCGAGGGTGCCCGGCTTCGGCGTCATGGTGAGTTTGCCCTTTTCTTCCTTAAAGTCGGCCAGCGGCACCAGCGACGCGCCCAGCACATACCACGCCTGCGCGTTCTTCGGTTCAAGCTGCGTCGCCTTCTGCAACGGCTCCACGGCTTCCTGAAACTTGTTGGTGTTGTAAAACACGATGCCCAGGTTGCGGTAGCAGGTGGCGGCGTTGCCCGCGTGGGTGGCCACGGGGATGGTGCCGCACGACGCCAGGGCTTCCGCATTCTTGTTGGTGCTCGCCTGCGACTCGGCCAGGCCGACGTAGTAAGCAGGGTCGGGCTTCACCGCAATCGCGCGGGTGTAGGCTCCGATGGCTTCCTCGTACTTGCCGGCGGCCTTGTAGGCCGCACCCAGGTTGCTGATAATCAGCGCGAAGTTGGGGTCTTTTTCGGTCATCCCTCGTGTGGCGGCGGTGAAGTCGTCAATGGCCGCCTGGCGATGGGAGGCGATTTTCTCCTGCAACACGGCCTTCTGGTCCGCCGGGGCTTTGGCAAGAGTACTCTTGAGGTCGTCAGCGGTCTGCATCGCCAGCACGCCCGCATCAAAGCGTGCTTTCATGTCTTCAAATTCCGCCTTTTCCTCCTCTTGCTTCTTGCGCTCCGCGGCGCGCTTGGGGTCGGCTTCAATCAATGCCTTATAGTTTACGACTGGGACAACCCGGTCTTCGCCCGTAACTAGGCGCTCGATGGCCCCGTCCCAGATCTTGTCGGCTCCGTTATAGATCTCGTAATTCCACTTACCGGCGGCCAAGCCGCGCTGGGTGAACTTGCCTTCCTCGTCGGTCTTGGTTTCCGCAGACTGGCCGCGGTCACTCTTGAACTTGACGATCAGTCCAGGCCAGGGCTTGCCCTCAGGGTCAATCACCTGCCCGCTGATACTGGAAACATTCTGCGCGATCACGGCCGTGGCCAGTCCCAAGCTCAGTGCCAGCGTAAATACCGTGGCGGCAGCCAGCAGCGTCGCGGTGCGTTTCCCGTGGTTCATGACAAACCCTCCTTTAACATGGCGAGCGCCTATTATCGCTCAACTCGGGCTCGATAGGGGAGTGGGTCAGTATGGCCGGTCTGGGCAAAAGCCAGCAGGCGCAGCCGGCAACTGTCGCAGGTCCCGCAAGCCTGGTCCTCAAACTGGTAGCACGACCAGGTTAGATGCAGCGGCGCGCCCAAGGCGATGCCCTGCTGCACAATCTCACTCTTCTTCATCGAGATGACCGGAGTGGCAATCTCGATTCGCGTATCCGGCTTGGTGCCCACCCGCACTACCTCCTGAAACGCCCGGTAATACTCCGGCCGACAATCGGGGTAGCCGGAACTGTCTTCGGCCACCGCGCCGATGAACACCGCCGTAGCGCCCAGCACTTCTGCCCAGCTCACGGCCACGGAAAGCAGATGCGCATTGCGAAAAGGCACATAGGTGATGGGGATTGCGGTATGCGCCGGCGCGATGGCGTGGCCATCCTCCGGCACCGCGATGCGATGGTCGGTGAGCGCGGAGCCGCCAATCTGCGCCAGATGATCGAGCCGCACCAGCAACCGCTGGCGCGCACCCCAGAAATCGGCCATCGCCTCAAACGATTGCCGCTCGCGGCGCTCGGTGCGCTGCCCGTAACTGGCGTGCAGCAACGCAACGTCGTGCGTGGTGCGCGCCATCGCCGCGGTTACGCAGGAGTCCATCCCGCCGCTGAGCAGCACCACCGCTTTGGGTTTGGTCGTCATGAAAAATGTTGGACGGTGTGAGGTTCCAAGGTTGAACCTTCGAACCTGGCCACTTTGGAACCTTCAAACCCCGCGCGTGGCCGGGTCCCAGATGATCTTGTGCAGTTGCAGGCCGAGGCGCACCGGCAGATTGTCCGCGAGAATCCACTCGGCCAGCGCGTGCGCATCGAGACCCGGCCATTTCTCCTCGGGGTCGGGCGTCACCGGGCTGAACAGCACTTGGCGGACGCGCCCGGCCAGCCGATGTGCACCCGTGAACTCACGCGCAAACTCGTAATCGCGGCGCGAAGCGACGACGAACTTCACTTCATCCTGCGGGCCGAGCGCGTCGAGGTTGGCCATGTCGAACGTGCCACCCTCGCCGGAATCAGGGCACTTCACGTCTACAATTTTGATTACCGCGCGCGGCAGGTTGCCGACAAAGCGCTCGCCGCTGGTCTCCACCAGCACCGTGTAACCCTCGGCCAGCAACCGCTCCGCCAGAGTCACCGCTTCCGGCTGCAACAACGGCTCACCGCCGGTGAGTTCTACCAGTTTCACCGGCTGGGCCTCAGGTGTCGTGAGACTCCGCGAGAATTCCCGCACTTGGTCGAGCACTTCGTCCAAGCTCATTCTCTTGCCACCGTAGAAGGCGTATGCCGTGTCGCACCATGTGCAGCGCAGGTTGCAGCCGGTGAAGCGCACAAAGATGCACGGCAGCCCGGCGTGCGTGCTCTCGCCTTGAATCGACTTGAAGATTTCCGTGATCTGCATCTTTTGTTGTAGGGTCGGGTTTTCAGACCCGCCCGGGTCGAGCTGCGTATCAGTCCCGCCTACGCCGATTGCCGTCGTCGCATCAGGAAATACGCGACTACCACAACCAGCGACAGAACAATACCCAGCGGCAGGGCCACCTGCGCGCCGTAGCGCAACGCCGAGTGGGTCACCGCCACCAGCGCCGCGGGGATGAATACGAGAATAAAGGAGCGATTCATGGCAATCGTGCCAGCGACCCATTCTTTTTCACGGCCGATAGGTGGCCGCGGTGGTATCCGTCTCCCAGATGGTCACCTGCGCGATGTGCGCCCCGTTGGCCGCCAACGCCAGTTGCTTGGTGGCCTGCTCGTAAAAATACTTGGCGATGTTCTCCGCCGAGGGGTTGAGCTGATCGAACGGCGGAAAATCGTTCAGGAAACGGTGGTCGAGCGCGGCAATCACCTCTTTAAGCGCTTTTTTCACGTGGACGAAATCGCACAGCAGCCCGACGTGGTCGAGCTCCGCCCCGGCCACCGTGACGCGCACCTTGTAATTGTGTCCGTGCACGTTCTCGCACTTGCCCTTGTATCCGCGCAAGGCGTGCCCCGCCGCAAATGTCTCGTCCACAGTGATTTCAAACATGGCAGCCCGCTCCAGTTGCCCCCGGCGTCCGGACAATCCCCGATTTTAGCACGCAACGCAGAGCTACGAACTTCCGCAAGCCTGCATGAATTTTTCAACGGTGGCCAGGTCGTGGGTGACGGTGTACGGCGGGAGCGACTCGAAAAACACACGGCCGTAGTGCATGCGCAGAATCCGATTATCGAGCAGCGCCAGCACGCCGCGGTCGGTGCGCGAGCGGATCAGCCGCCCGAAGCCCTGCTTGAGCGCGAGCACCGCCTCGGGCACCTGGTATTCGGTGAACGCGTTGCGCCCTTCCTCCTGCAACGCGGCCATGCGCGCAGCCACGATGGGGTCCGACGGCACGGCGAACGGCAGCTTGTCAATAATCACGCAGGAGAGCTGCTCGCCGGGCACGTCCACGCCCTGCCAGAAGCTGGCCGTGGCAAACAGCACCGCGCCCTCCGTGTTGCGAAATTTCTCGAGCAGCGCCGAGCGCGGCCCGGTGCCTTGCAACAGCAGCGGGTACTTCACCATGCGCAGCACGCGCTCGTAAATTTCGCGCATCTGCGCGTAACTGGTGAACAGGCAAAACGCCCGGCCCGCGGTGATCTCCACCAGCCGCGCAATCGTTTCCGCTGCCGCCGGTGCAAAGTCGGGACTGCGCACGTCGGGCATGGCGCGCGGCACAAAGAGCACGGCCTGGCTTTGGTAGTCGTACTCCTGCGGCAACACGCTCTCCACGGGCGCATCCATGCCGAGCCGCTGCTTCAGGTAGTCGAAGCGCCCGCCCACGGCGAGCGTGGCCGAGGTAAGCACCAGCGTATCGAACTGGCCGAACAGCCGCTCGCGCAGAATCGGGCTCAGGTCAATCGGGGTGGCCGCGAGGAACACGCCCTTGCCGCGCCGCTCGAACCAATAGACGAAGTTTTTCTCTTTCGATTCCAGCAGGAATTGCAGCTCGCTGCGCAGCTCGAAGGCGCGACGGGCCAGCCGCGCCAGCTCTTCCGGCTTTTGCGGCAGCGCGGAGAGTTCGGCTTCCAGACGCTTGACCGCGTCCACCAGCGCGTCGAACGATTCGGCATGTTGCGCGACAAAACCCTGCCGGTCAGCGGCGTTAAAGGGGAAGCGCCCTTCCTTGCCGGGCAGCGCGTCAAAAAAATCGTGCGCTCGCTCGCGCAGCTTGTGGACGCGCTTGAGCAGCGGCGGCGTGGCCAGGCCCTTCATGCGCAGGGCTTGCTCGGCGTCGCGCCCCAGCTCCTCGAAGCGGTAGTTGGAAATCTGGCGGCCGAAATAGTCGCCGGCCACATCTTCGATTTCATGGGCCTCATCGAAAATAACGGCAGTGTAGTCGGGCAAGATGGACCCGAAGTCGTCTTTGCGCAGCGCGAGGTCGGCAAAAAACAGGTGATGATTGACGATGATGATGTCCGCTTCGCGAGCGCGCTGGTGCATCCAGGTGAGGAAGCAGCGCTGAAAGTCCGGGCACTTCTGGCCGGTGCAGGTGTCGCGACGGGCATCGAGGCGCGGCCACAGGTCAGCATCGTCGGGCAGGAAGGTGAGCTCGGCGCGGTCCCCGGTTTCCGTCAGCTCGGCCCAGTCGTGGATTTGCGCGAACCAGTCCACTTCATCGAGCCCGCGCAGCACCGGCTGGCCTTGCATCAGATGGACTTTCTGGCGGCACAGGAAATTGCTGCGGCCCTTCATCACCGCGACTTTGAGTTCACGAGCGAAATATTTTTGCAGGAACGGGATGTCCTTGTTGAAGAGCTGCTCTTGCAGGGACTTGGTGGCCGTGGAAACCACCACGCGGCGCCCGCTGCGGATGGCCGGGATCAGGTAGGCCAGCGTTTTTCCGGTTCCGGTGCCGGCCTCAACCACCGCATGGCGCTTTCCGCGAAACGCCGCGTCTACCAGTTCGGCCATGGCAAGCTGTGAGTGGCGAAATTCGTAACCGGGATGGCACTTCTCCAGCATGCCGCGCGGGCCGAAGATATCGGCCATCGAAAGCTCGTCAGCCACGGCAGGACGGGGAGCTTCGGCGCGCTGCTCCTCGCCGTGGGGTGCATCGGCTGCGCTATCTTGCTCGAGGCGGGATGAGCGGCGCGGCTCGCCGCTTTCCCGAGGTTGGTAGGTCCGCTCGACTACGGCCGAGTTTCCGTCGCCGCTGCTGGCTGCGGCACGTTTCTTCTTGTTGTTGCGCGGTGGCATAGAGGAACGGCTACGATAACACAGGCTTGTGCGCGGCTCGCGCGCAGCCGGCCTCGACCGCCGTACCATTGACTCCTGCCGCCCGACGCCGCATCATTCTGGTGCCCCGGTCCACTCTGCAAAGCGCTGCTATGTCCAAAGCCAAACGCTACGACACGCGGGTCCACAAAACGATCAGGGTCAAGGTCAGCGGCACCGACCGCTATGGCAACCGCTTTCGCCAGACGGCCAGCACCCTCAACATCAGCCGCAGCGGCGCGCGCCTGGACGGCGTGCCGCTGGTGAAGGATGCGGACACCATCGAGGTCAGCCGCGGCTGGTTCCGCAAGGCGCGCTTTCGCGTGGTGTGGGCGGGCGAGCCGGGCACATCCGAAGCCAGCCAGGTCGGCATCCGCTGCGTGGAAAGCAATGGCAGCGCGATCTGGGGCATCGATTTTCCGCCGCCACAGCCGAGCAACTGGAAAGCGCCCAGGCAGGAAGCAGCTTCCGTCTCTGCCATTCCTGAATCTGGGCCCATCCCGGTGCAATGGGACAGCTACGACGCCGACCGGCCCATGCGCTTTGCCGATAGTGGCGTGAAGGAACCCATCGTCCATGCAGCCGACGCGGTGCCGAAGGCGTGGCGCGACGAATCGCGCAAGTCCGCCGGGGAGCGCCGCGTCCCCATCACCCTCCGCTGGAATGCCCAGGGGAAAGAAGTGGAAGAAAACTTGGTGATGGCGCGCGTGCTGAAAGATGGCTCGTGCATGGTCTCGCTGAAGAACGCCGCGCTGGAAGGGACGGAAGTGAGCGTCACGCACGGCTACAGCGGGGAGAAGCGCGCGGGAAAAATCTCCTGGTGCGGCCCGCGCACCGCCGAAGGCGGCTGCCCCGCCTCCATCGAATTGACGCCGCCCGACCTGCCGTTCTGGGACGCGGCCCCCAGTTTCGGCGGCTGAGCCAAAGCGGCCACCTTCAGGTCGTCAAGTTTCCCCTCACTCATATCGAAGAGCGACGAGCGGGTCCACGCGTGTGGCGCGCAGAGCGGGCACCGCGCAGGCCAGCAGCGCCACGGCCAGCAGCAGCGTAACCACGGCCGCAAACGTCAGCGGGTCGGTGGGGCTGGTCTCGTAGAGCAACGCGCTCATCACCCGTGTGATCGCAAAGGCCGCAATCAGACCAATTGCAGCGCCTGTGCCCGCAAGCTTCATCCCGTGGCCGACCACCATCCGCAGCACGTCGCCGCGCAGCGCGCCCAGCGCCATGCGGATGCCGATTTCGTGCGTGCGTTGCGTGACCGAGTAAGCCATCACGCCGTAAATCCCCACCAGCCCCAGCGCCAGCGCCAGCACCGCGAACACGCCGAACAAAATCGTGCTGAACCGCGGGCCGGAAAGCGACTGATAGCGCACCTCTTCCATCGTGGAGACGCGCGAAATCACGATGTTCGGGTCCACGGCGCGGATCACTCCACGGATGCTGTGGATGGCCGCCGCCGCGTCGCCCGCCGTGCCCACCACCAGTTGTGGATTGTTCAGCGGACCTTGCAGCGTGTGCATGTAGGCTTCCGGCCGCGGCCGCATGCTGAGTCCTACGTGACGGATGTTACCCACAATTCCGATGATGGTGAACCACGCCCCGCCGCCCAGCTGGATGCGTTGGCCCAGCGGCTCTTCGCCGGGGAAGAACTTCTCGACCGCCGCCTGGTTGAGGATGGCAACCGCGGGAACGTCGGGCCGCGCGTCGTCGGATTGCTGAAACATGCGCCCTGCCAGCAGGGGAATGCTCATGGCGCGGAAGTACTCGCGACTGGCGCGACGGAAATCAATCTGCGGCTCCTGGCCGCGCGGCACGGGGCGCTTCTCGATTTGCAGGTTCGACGCAGGGTTGCCGCCAACGCCGGCCAGCGGAAGCCGCGAGACTTCGCCTGCCGCGGTCACGCCGGGCAACGCGCGCAGGCGGCTGTACAGATCTTCCATCATGGCACTGCGGCGCGCGGCATCCGGGCCAAGAGATGAAAGGTCCATGGCGACGATGTTTTCCACGCGGAAGCCCGGGTCTACGCCTTGCAGCTTGATGAAGCTGCGGATCAGCAGCGACGCGCCAATCACTACCACCAGAGCGAGCGCCACTTCCACCACCACCAGCGCGCTACGCAGCCGGTGACGTCCGGCGCCGCCCGTGCCGCGGCTGCCCTCTTTCAACGCGTCGCTCACCTGCACGCGCGAGGCCTGCATCGCCGGGATCAGTCCAAACAGCGCGCTGGTCACCAGCGCCATCGCCAGCGTGAAGAACAGCACCGCGCCATCCACGGCGATTTCTTCGCGGCGCGGCAGCGCGGCCGGAGCCAGCGCCACCAGCACACGCACGCCCCACACCGCCAGCGCTACACCGCCGGCTCCGCCCAGCAGCGAGAGTAGCGTGCTCTCCGTGAGCAGTTCGCGCACCAACCGCCCGCGGCCAGCGCCCATCGCGGCACGGATGGCCAGCGCGCGATGGCGCGCCGTGGCGCGGGCCAGCATCAGGTTGGCCACGTTGGCGCATGCAATCAACAGCACCAGTCCCACCGCTCCCGCCAGCGCCAGCAGCAGCGGCCGCGCCTTGCCCGTCACTTCCTCCTGCAACGGCACGAGGTTGGCGCCGATGTTCGCATCGCTGTCCGGATATTGCTGCGCCAGTTGCCCGGCGATGCCGGAAAACTCCGCCTGCGCCTGCTCCCGCGCGAGGCCGGGACGCAGCCGCCCAATCATGCTGCACAGGCGCACTTGCCGGCCGCGCTGCACAGCGGGATTCAGCTCCAGCGGCAGCCAGATTTCCGCAACTTCACCGCGCACAGTGCCATCGAGCATGCGGAAGTCTGCGGGCAGCACGCCCACCACGGTCACTGGTCCATCGTCGAGGTTGATGGCCTTACCGACGATGCCGGGGTCGCCGCCGAAACGCCGCTGCCACAGCCCGTAACTAAGCAGGGCCACCAGCGGGGCACCGGGCCGGTCGTTCTCGGCAGTGAAGCCGCGGCCTAGCAGCGGCGCCACGCCCAGCGTTTCCACAAAATTTGCGGAGGCAAAGAATCCGTAGATACGCTCCGGCTCGCCCTCGCCCTTCAGATTGAACGACCAGCGCGGCGAGAAACCGGTGAGGGATTCGAAGGAGCGGTTCTGCTCGCGGAAGTCGCAAACCGCCGGGCCGGAAAAATAGGAGTGGTCGTCCTGTGCTTTGGCGTCGTGCGCCCACACGGCTACCAGCCGGTCGGCGTGCGCATAGGGCAGCGAGCGCAGCAGCACTGCGTTGACCACGCTGAACACGGCGGTGTTGGCGCCGATGCCCAGCGCCAGCGTGAGCGCCGCCACCAGTGTAAAGCCGGGGCTGCGGGCCAGCCCGCGCGCGCCGTAGCGCACATCCTGCCAGAGTAATGACATGAAGCCGTCTCCCTTTTGTCGTGAATACTGTTCTTCACGTGTGCAGTAACGTGGCTTTACAAACCTTGAGGCCCGCTGTGCACGACGCAGACGCATACACTCAACAGCAAGAAGCACCACACGCAAACGAAACGTTAGCGCGCCCACCGTGCGCCCCAGGCGGCCGCGCCCGGTTTGGGCTTCCAGGTGCTCTTCGAGCGCTTCAAAGTAGGCCGGTTCGAAGCAGCGCTCGCGCGTTTCCGCGTCGAGCCAGCGGGCCAGCCAGACGCCGGGTTGGCGTTGGCGCTCAGGCATGCGCCAGGCCTTCGCGCTTCTCGGCGCTGCGGATGGTTTCGAGATAGAAGCGGCGCGACCCGTTCCACGACTTGCGGCCCGCTTCGCTGATGGCGTAGCGGCGCTCGCGCAGGATTTGCCCGGCCACCACTTTCTGCTCGTACCAGCCTTCCACCAGGCCGTCGTCTTCCAGCCGCGCCATCATCTGGTAGAACGCCGGGCCGGTCTGGCGGACGCGCATCTGGCGGAGTTGCGCACGGATGGCTCGGCCGGCCTGCTCCCCGATGAGAAGCTGGCCGAGAACGGCAAACTGCAAGTGGCTGATCTCCGGGAGCCGCATGGCGTCACCCCTACCCTTTAAGATAATGCGACATTACATTAGACGACGTAATCTGTAAACGGTTAGTTCCGTCCGCCGCCTGCGGCCCTTCCGCAACGTCCTTCGCGAGCCATCGGCGCACGAGACGCCCGCCTGACGTAAAGCAGTCGGCGCGCTATACTAGGAACCCGTTTCAGCGACGCACAGGATTGCTATGCCCAAAGTGCAGGCAAAAGAGCAGCCCGCCACCGGCAGCCGCGAACGTGAGCACATCTTCGAGTTGTTCCGCCGTTGGGGCTACCTGGAAGCGCATCTCGACCCCCTGGGACACTTCGCGCCGCACCCCCAGCCAGAGCTGGCCGCGCTCGCTGGCCCCGACGCGGAAGAAGCGCGCCGCTGCTACTGCGGCACCATCGGCATGCAGTTTGCGCACATCGCCGACACCGAGCGCCGCGCCTGGATTGCTCAGCGCATCGAGCAGCCCGCACCAGCACCGCAACATCGCCAGCAGATTCTCGAGCGGCTGGCCAGCGCAGAGCTTTTCGAGCAAATCCTGCAAACGCGCTACCTGGGCACCAAGCGCTACTCGCTGGAAGGCAACGCGGCTCTGGTTCCCCTGCTCGACGAGTTGATCGAAGCAGGCGCGGACCACGGCGCCGTGCAGGTCGTGGTCAGCATGAGCCACCGCGGCCGGCTGAATGTGATCGTGCATGCCGCGGCGCGCTCCCCGCGCGAGATCTTCGCCAAATTCGAGGACCTCGACCCGCGCAGCGTGCTCGGCTCCGGCGACGTGAAGTATCACCTCGGGGCCACCGGCGAATACGCCACGCGCAGCGGCAAATCGGTGCGCATCCATTTGGTGTCGAATCCCAGCCATCTGGAAGCGGTGGACCCGGTCACCGTGGGCCGCACGCGCGCCAAGCAGAAGCGGCTGGGCAAAGACGGCCACGAAGGGGTCTTCCCCATCGTGATGCACGGCGATGCGGCGTTTGCCGGGCAGGGCATCTGGGCCGAGACGCTCAACATGGCGCATCTCTACGGCTATTCCGTGGGCGGCACCGTCCACGTGATCATCAACAACCTGATCGGCTTCACCGCCAACCCCTCGGAATCGCACTCCTCTCTTTTCTCCGCCGATCTTGCGCGGCGGCTGCCGATTCCCATCTTCCACGTCAACGCGGAAGATCCCGACGCCGTGGTGCGCGTGGCGCGCATCGCGCTCGACTACCGCTACCACTTCCGCAACGACGTGGTGATTGACCTCGTCGGCTATCGCCGCCACGGTCACAGCGAAGTGGACGACCCCACCATCACGCAGCCCAAACTCTACGCGAAGATCAAAGAGCACCCGACCGCGTTCGAGTCTTACGCAAAGCAAATCGGCGCCGACCCGCAGGCCGTGGTCGAGAAGATTAAGGCCGATTTCGACAAAGCCTGGGACGAAGCGAAAAAGCTCCAGAAGAAGCCGGTGCTTGCCACCCTGCCTTCTTACTGGGACTCGTACTTCGGCGGCCGGCACAAGCCGGAGTTTGAAGTGCAGACCGGCGTGCCCGCCGAAAAGCTGCGCGAACTCGGCGAGGGCCTCACGCGGTATCCCGACGGCTTCCACATCCACGCCAAGGTGAAGCGCCTGCTCGACGACCGGCTGAAGATGGCCCGCGGCGAGCGCCCACTCGATTACGGCATGGCCGAGGCGATGGCCTTCGGCTCGCTGCTGGTGGAAAGGATTCCCATTCGACTGTCGGGACAGGACAGCCGCCGCGGCACGTTCAACCAGCGCCATTCCGTGCTGCTGGACACGGAAACGGAGAAGGAGCACATCCCGTTGCAGCATTTGGCCCCCGGGCAGGCGCGGGCGGAACTGTTGAATTCACCGCTCAGCGAAGCGGCCGTGCTCGGCTACGAGTACGGCTACAGCCGCGACTATCCGGAAGCGCTGGTGCTGTGGGAAGCGCAGTTCGGCGACTTCGCCAACGCCGCGCAGATCATCATTGACCAGTTCCTCGCCGCCGGCGAAGACAAGTGGGGCCTGCTCTCCGGGCTGGTGCTGCTGCTGCCGCACGGCTACGAAGGGCAGGGGCCGGAGCATTCCTCCGCGCGCATCGAACGGTACTTGCAACTGGCTGCCGAAGACAATATGCAGGTCTGCCAGCCTTCCACCGCGGCGCAGTATTTCCATCTGCTGCGGCGGCAGGCGCTGCGCAAGTGGCGCAAGCCGCTCGTGGTTTTCACGCCGAAGAGCATGCTGCGGCACCCGGACGCCAGTTCGCCCGTCGCGGAGCTCTCACAGCCGCGCTTTCTCAACGTGATAGCAGACGACGAGGCTTCCAACGCCACGCGCGTGCTGGTGGCCACCGGCAAAATACTGCACGAGCTGCGGCGGGAGCGAAAGCAGCGCGGCGATTCACAGACCGCCATCGT
>Ga0247727_10014765_pt1 | contig 12918 bp, 10 predicted proteins | sample WisWelCaveWW1625_FD_202498 | JGI IMG/M metagenome (GOLD analysis project Ga0247727, IMG submission 202498) | Biofilm microbial communities from Wishing Well Cave, Virginia, United States - WW16-25 | ecosystem: Environmental > Aquatic > Deep subsurface > Groundwater > Cave microbial mat | place...
TGCGCCTGGCGCGCCTGCCACTCGAAACGGCGCGCGCACGCGCGCAAGAGCTCGTCGAGGGCCACCGGCTCGCGCTGCATCGCCGCCTGGCCGGACTCCAGCCGCGACAGCTCGATCAGATCGTCGACCAGCCGGCTCATGCGCTGGGTCTCCTGGTTGATGATCCGCGCCGCCTCCTGGCGCTCTTCCTCCGACGTGATCGCGCCCTCCTCGAGTGCTTGCGAGAAGCCATGGATCGACGTGAGCGGCGTCTTCAGCTCGTGCGAGACATTTGCAAGGAAGTCGCGCATCATCTGGTGGGAGCCTCCCACCTGGCGGGCCATGGAATTGAACGCCTCGCCCAGCCGGCCGACCTCATCGTCGCCGCTGACGGCGACCTGCTGGTCGTACCGTCCGCGCGCCATCTCCTGCGCCGCGCGCGTTACGCGGCCGAGCGGCCGCGTGATGGAACCAGCGATCACCGCCGCGACGACGGCCGACGCCGCGAGCGCGATGCCGCCAGCGATCGAGAGCTGCGGCGCCAGGTCGCTCCAGGACGAGGCGAACTCCGCTTCCGGCGCGGCGACCAGCGGGCGCAGCGTCGGGGGCGGCAGGGCCTGGGCGGCCACCGGGTTATCCAAGAGGCGGGCGAGCTGCTCGCGGACGGCTGCCCCGCCCTCGGCGGACGTGTCGGTCCAGAAGAGCAGGCTCTGAATGGCGAGGAGGCCGTTTGACGTCAGGACGATCTCCTCGCTGGCTGAGGCGAAGACGACGAGATCACCGCGCCCCGTGGCATAGTTCGCCATCCGGAACTCGGCGTCGTTGCGTCTCGTGATGGGCGCGTCGTTGCCGGCGAACGCCGTCACGGTGTCGCCGGCCAGACTGGACTCGGTATCGACGACGACACGCCCCGCCTCGTCGACCAGCAGCACGCGCACATCGAAGCTCTCGGCAAAGCCGCGCACGACGTCCGCGACCTGCGCGCGCACCGTCTCCGGGGGCTGTCCTTGTTCGACGCCGGCCTGCTCCAGGAGAGCGACAACCAGCGTCACCGGCTCCGCCAGGCGCCCGACGCGCTCTTCGGCGGCCTCGCGCTTCTGGTCGCGCAGGAGAAACAGCGTGCCGACGGCCGATACGGCCAGCGAGACGACGATGACGAAGGCGAACGCCAGGAACAGCCTGGCCCTAAGGCTCCGCAGCATCGCGTTCCACCACCAGCTTGTAGCCCACACCCCACACCGTCTGGATCTTCACCCGCTGCGCCGGCGTCAGCTTGTCGCGCAGCCAGGCGACGTGGACGTCGATGGTGCGGGTATCGCCGTAGTAGTCGGAGCCCCAGACCAGCTGCAGCAAGCGCTCGCGGTCCAGGACGATCCCCGGATGGCGCAGGAACGCCGCTAGCAGGTCGAACTCCTTGGCCCGCAGCGTGACCGGCCGGCCGTCGATCGTTACCTCGCGGCTGGCCGCGTCCAGGCGCAGGTCGCCGGCCTCCAGCACCGCCTGGGTAGGCACCTGCGAGTTGCTCCGCCGGAGCACCGCCTTCACTCGGGCGACGAGCTCGCGCGGGTTGAACGGCTTCGTCACGTAGTCGTCGGCGCCCAGCTCCAGCCCGACGACTCGATCCACGTCGTCACCGCGGGCGGTGAGGATGATCACCGGCACGTTGCTCGTCTTGCGGAGCTCCTTGCAGACGGAGAGGCCGTCCATCTCCGGCATCATGATGTCCAGGATCACCAGGTCTGGCCGGAGGGTCTTCGCCTTCTCCAGGGCTTGGGCGCCATCGTAAGCGGCTTCCACCCGGAACCCTTCGTTGTTCAGATAGAGCCGGGCAAGCTGAACGATGTTCTTTTCGTCATCGACGACGAGGATGGTACCGGCCATGGGCCCTTCCCTTTCCGGGCTTCGTTCGCGCGGCTGTCTTTACTATAACGCGGGGAACGGGGCAGCGGCACAACGACGGGGCTACGGGCGAACGGCGCGCTCCCCTGCCGCTATGTTCGGACCAAACGACGCAGGCCGGCGGTTTGCCCTCCACTCCATCGTCCAGCATCGGCGATAAGTCGACGATAACGAAGTCTTAACAGGGTGTTAAACGCCTGAGAAGGTGGGGACGGCTCCTGAAACGCTCCTACTGCACACGCGGGTCGGGCTTCAGCCCAACGAGTGACAGGCTGCAGCCTGTCCCCACAAGCTGGAGAGACGATGGCAGGTCTGCCCACGCTCCGTTGCAGTCCGCTGCCCCCACCGATACGATTGATGGCGGAGCGCACCCGCGCAGGGAGGAGGTAGCCCTGGTTTCCAAGGCGACGGAGCGTCCGGCAGGCAAGAGCGACGCCATCGCTGCGGCGAAGGTGGTCTGCCTGGTCGGCCTCGGCTACGTTGGCCTGCCGATGGCCGCCCTCCTCGCCAGCCGCGGCTTTCGCGTCACCGGCGTCGATACTAACCCGGCCGTCCGCGAGGCGCTCACGGCGGGAACGGCCACGGGCGAGGCCGGCGTCGACGAGCTGCTCCGCGCCGCCCTGGGCGCGGAGCGCCTCAGCGTAGCGGCCACTCCGCCTCTCGCCGACGTCTTCATCATCGCCGTGCCCACGCCGCTCGCCGAGGGCAACGAGGCCGACCTGAGCGCCGTGCGCGCCGCCGCGAGGTCGCTGGCGCCGGCGCTGCGCCCCGGCAACCTCGTCGTGCTCGAATCGACCGTACCCCCGGGCACGACCGAACGCGTGCTGGTGCCGGAGCTGGAGCGCTCCGGGCTGCGGGCCGGGCGCGACCTGCTGGTCGCCCACGTGCCCGAACGCGTCCTGCCCGGCAATGCGCTGGCCGAGCTCCGGCACAACGCCCGCGTCATCGGCGGCATCGACCAGGCCTCAGCCGAAGCGGCCCATGACGTGTACGCCAGCTTCGTCGAGGGCGAGATCCACCTCACCGATGCGCGCACCGCCGAGATGGTGAAGCTGATGGAGAACACCTACCGCGACGTGAACATCGCGCTGGCGAACGAGTTCGCGCTCCTGGCGCAGGACCTGGGCGTCGACATCCGGCGTGCGATCGAGCTGGCGAACCACCACCCCCGCGTCGAGGTCCTGCAGCCGGGGCCGGGCGTGGGCGGCCACTGCATCCCGGTCGACCCCTGGTTCCTGGCCGCCGCCTCGGCCGAGCCGGCGCCACTCATTCGCGCCGCCCGCGCCGTGAACGACGCGATGCCGGAGCGCGTCGCCGCGATGCTGCGCGAGGCTGTCGCCGGCATCGAACGCCCCGTCGTAGCTCTGCTGGGCCTGTCGTATAAGGCCGGAGCCGACGACACCCGTAACAGCCCCGCCATCGCGATCGCGAAGCGGCTGCGCTCCTGGGGCCACGAGCTGCGCCTCCACGACCCGCTCGTCGTCGAGCTGCCCGGCTGGCAGGCGACGTGCCCGACGCCGCTCGAAGCGGCGACGGGCGCCGACTGCCTGGCGCTGCTCACGGACCACCCGGAGTTCGCTGCCCTCGACCCGACAGCCCTGCGCGGGGTGATGCGCCGCCCGCTGGTCTTCGACACGCGCGGGCTGGTCGACGCGGCGGCGTGGCGGGCGGCCGGCTTCGAGGTGCGTCAGCTCGGCGCGCCGCCGGCGCCCTCGAGCTAGGGACGCGTCGCATGGCGATCAGCGTCCTCGCCTTCGCCGGCACCCGTCCCGAAGCGATCAAGATGGCGCCCGTCGTCCGCGCCCTGCAGGCCCGCCCTCAGTTCGACAGCCGGCTCTGCGTCACCGGCCAACACCGCGAGCTGCTGCGCCCGATGCTGGACGTGTTCGACCTGCGCCCCGACTACGAATTCGAAGTGATGTCCGAGGACCAGGCCGCTGCCGATGTGCTGGAGGCGGTCATCGGGCGCTCGCGCGACCTGATCCGGCGCGAACGCCCGGACTGGGTGCTGGTGCAGGGCGATACCGCTACCGCCGCCGCCGTGTCGCTCGTGGCGTACCTGGAGCGGGCGCGGCTTGGGCACGTCGAGGCCGGCCTCCGCACCTACGACCGCCAGCGACCCTTCCCTGAGGAGGTCTTCCGCCGAGTCGCCGACCTGGTGGCCGACCTCTACTTCGCGCCGACGGAGCGCGCCCGCGATCACTTGCTGCGCGAGGGCTGCCCGCAGGCGGACGTCCACGTCACCGGCAACACCGTCGTCGACGCGCTCCATCAGGTGCGCGAGCGGCTGGCGGAGGGGCCGTCGCGGAACGGCCACCTGCCGCCGCCGGCGCGCGGCAAACGCATCGTGCTGGCGACAGTGCACCGGCGCGAGAACTTCGGCGGGCCACTGGAGCGCATCTGCGACGCGCTGGCCTCGATCGCCGGCGGCCTCGACGATGGGTCGCACCTCGTCTGCACCGTCCACCCCAACCCGAACGTCGCGGCTGTGCTGCGGGAGCGCCTGGGCGGCCGGCCGCGGCTCTCGCTCATCGAGCCGCTCGACTACCTCGACTTCGTCGCCCTCATGCGCGACGCCTACCTGATCTTGACGGACTCCGGCGGCGTCCAGGAGGAGGCGCCCGCCTTCGGCAAGCCGGTGTTGGTGCTGCGAGAGGTGACCGAGCGCCCGGAGGCGGTCGAGGCGGGCGTCGCGCGCCTCGTTGGGTCGGACACGGGCGTCATCGTGCGGGAAGCGCAAACGCTGCTGACCGACGCCTCGGCGTACGAACGCATGGCGCGCGTCGCCAACCCCTTCGGCGACGGCCACGCCGCCCAGCGCATCGCGGAGATCCTGGCGAAGGCGACCCAGGCGCGCCGCTAGTTCTGCTCCCGCTCCGCGTCTACAGGGACACGCAGCGGGAGGCCTGAAGGCCTCCCCTACATTCGTTCCGAGCTGAGAGCGGCGCTAGTTCTGCCAGGTCGCGGGCGCGGGTGAGACGTCGCGCTGGTCGATGCGGGCGAGGGCGTGGAGGCGGGCGACCAGCTCGTCGCGGCGCTCCGGTATGTCCTGGTGGAGCGCCTCGATGCGCCCGATGATCTCATCGGCGGAGCATTCGCGGCCGGCCTCGGCCAGGAAGACCTTCGGATGGTCCGTGGGCAGGAAGCGGCCCCGGCGTTCCAACGGCTCCTCGGTGAGCTGCTCGCCCGCGCGCAGGCCAGAGTAGACGACCTGGATGTCGCGGCCGGGCTGGTAGCCGCGCAGTCGGATCAGCTTCTGGGCCAGGTCGGCGATCTTCACCTCTTCGCCCAGGTCTAGGACGAAGACCTCGCCGCCCTGGGCGAGCGAGGTCGCCTGGACCAACAAGCGCACCGCCTCTGGTGGCGACATGAAGTGGCGGGTCGCCTCGGCGTGGCTGAGGAGCACCGGGCCGCCGCGCTCGATCTGGCGGAGGAAGAGCGGCACCACGCTGCCCCGGCTGCCCATCACGTTGTGCAGGCGCACCGCACAGAAGCGTGTGCGGCTGCGCCGGTCGAGCGCCACCGCCAGTAGCTCGCCGATGCGCTTGGTGGCGCCGTAGACGCTGTCGAGCTCCGCGGCCTTGTTCGTCGAGACGAAGACGAAGCGCTCGGCGCCCACCTGGTCGGCGGCGCGGCAGAGGTTCATCGTGCCGACGACGTTGACGTGGAACGCCGCCTCCGGGTGATCCTCGATCACCGGGATGTGCTTGTAGGCGGCGGTGTGGATGACGACGTTGGGTCGTGCCGCGCGGAAGGTGCGCTCCGCCTGCGCCCGGTCGGCGATGTCGGTCACCCAGATGCGGACATCGGCGCCCTCGGCGGCCAGATCGCGCTGGAGGTCGTAGAGGCCGGTCTCGTTGGTGTCGAGGAGGTGGAGGGTGGCCGGCCCGAACGCCAGGATCTGGCGAGCCAGCTCCTGGCCCAGGTAGCCGGCCGCGCCGGTGATCAGGACGTCGCGGCCGCTGAGGGCGGCCGTGCAGAGCGCGACATCGAGCTGCGCTTCCTGGCGCCTGAGCAGGTCGTCGACGGTGATCTCGCGGAGCTGGCCGGCGCCCTGTACCAGCTCGGGCACGCCCGGCATGGTGCGCACGGCGACGTTGGCGTCCTGACAGATACCGACGTAATCGCGGATCGTCGCGCCGCTGGCGGAGGGCATGGCGAGCGCCACCACGTCGGCGCGCAGGCTGCGCACCAGGTCGGGAATTTCGTGCCGCCCGCCGAAGACGGGCAGGCCGTGGATGCGAAGGCCGCGCTTCTCGGCGTCGTCGTCGACGAAGCCGAGCGGCCGGTACTGCCATTCGGAGTGCTGGAGGAACTCGCGCGCCAGGAGCTGCCCGGTGTGGCCGGCCCCGGCGATGAGCACCGCGCGCGCCCCGCCGCCCCAGCTGCCGAACGGGCTCTGGGCGCGTAGCCGCGGCCAGACCTTCGTCACGCCCATCGAGAGGAAGATGAGGGCCGGCGCGGTGGCCGTCACGGTCAGGGGAATATGGCGCGGCGTCAGGAAGACGTTCACGCCGATGAGCAGGATCGACACCACCCCGACGGCGGACGCCAGGCTCACCGCATCCGCGAGGCTCGCGTACTGCCAGGCGGTGCGATAGATGCCGAAGCAGTAGTTTCCGGCCAGGTAGGCGAGCACGAGCACCGCCACTACCTGCCCGAAGAAGACCATCGACTCGCGCGGGACGTTGCCGTCGAACTTGAGGGCGAGGGCCGCCGCGTACGAGGCGACGACGAGCAGCGCGTCGAGCGCGAGGACGGGCAGGAGGCGAAGCTGGCGGAGGAGCGCGAAGCGCAGCCCCGTCGAAGACGGGGGGCGGGTGTCGGTCATGGCGGGCTGATCCGACATACGCCTGCTCGGCTGTTCCTCCTTAGCGGGCGCCCTCGCGGCTCAGCACCGTCGGCACGGTGCGCAGCAGGATCGCGAGGTCGTTCCAGAACGACTGTTGATCCACGTACTGTAGATCGTAGGCGATCGCTTCGTGGTAGGTCAAACCGCCGCGCCCATTCACCTGGGCCAGTCCGGTGATGCCCGGCCGCACCCGGTGGCGGCGGTGGAACTCGGGCGGGTACTGCGAGACCAGCTCCGGCACCTCCGGCCGCGGCCCGACGATCGACATGTCGCCGCGCAGGACGTTGAGCAGGTTCGGCAGCTCGTCCAGGCTGGTCGAACGGAGGAGGTGGCCGATGCGGGTGTAGCGCTTGCCGCCGTACAGCGGGTCGAACACGTATTCGCCAAAGTCCGAGACCTGCGGCACCCGCGTTGACCCGCGCTCCGAGGCCGCGTCGACGCGCATCGTGCGGAACTTGAGCATCGTGAAGGGGTGGCCGTCCCTGCCCACGCGGGGCTGACGGAAGAGCACCGGCCCCGGCGACTCCAGCCGCACCAGCAGCGCCAGAACCGCCACCAGCGGTGAGAGCGCCACCAGTCCGGCGCCGGAGACCAGCAGGTCGAAGGCGCGCTTGAGCATCGTCACCGCCGGTTCGCGGCCACCACCTCGCTCACAACAGCCGCGACGCGTTCCACGTCCGAATCGCTGAGGCGGGTGTGCAGCGGCAGCGAAACGATCCCCGTGAACACCGCCTCAGCGACCGGATAGTCGCCGGGGCCGACACCGAGGGCCTCCTGGAAGTACGGGTGCAGGTGGATCGGGATGTAGTGGACCGAGGCGCCGACGCCGCGCTCCCGCAGCGCCTCGATGAACTGCCCGCGGTCGATCCGCAACCGATCGAGGTCGAGGCGGATCGGATACAGGTGCCACGACGATTCGACCTCGCCGCGCACCGCCGGGCGGATCACTTCGGGCAGCGCCGCCAGCAGCTCGTCGTAATGGCGGACGATCGCCTGCCGCCGCGCCTGGAACGCCTCGATGCGGGCGAGCTGGTGGACGCCGAGCGCGCCCTGGATGTCGGTCATCGCGTAGTTGAAGCCGGGCGCCAGCACCTGGTACGCCCATGACCCCTTATCCGAGTAGCGGTCCCAGGCAGTCTTGCTCAGGCCATGCAGGCTGAGCAGGCGCACGCGCTCCGCCAGCGCCTGATCGTCCGTGGTGAGCATGCCGCCCTGGCCGGTGGTGATGTTCTTCGTGGGGTAGAAGCTGAAGACCGCCGCGTCGCCGATAGCGCCGATAGGCCGGCCGCGGTAGCGAGCCGTCAGCGCGTGGGCGGCGTCCTCGATGACGCGCAGGCCGTGGCCTCGGGCCAGCGCCAGCAGCTCGTCCATGCGGCAAGGCTGCCCGCCGTAGTGGACGGGTATGATCGCCTTCGTTCGCGGCGTGAGGCGCCGTTCGACGGCCGCCGGGTCGATGTTGTAGTCGTCGGCGCAGATGTCGGCCAGCACCGGCGTCGCGCCGGCGTGCAAGATGACGTTGACCGTCGCCGCGAAGGTGAGCGGCGTCGTGACCACCTCGTCGCCGGGGCCGATGTCCGCCGCGAGCAGGGCGAGATGGAGGCCGGCCGTCGCCGAGGCCAGCGCGACGGCGTGGCGAGCGCCGGTGATGCCGGCAAACGCCTCCTCGAAGGCGCGGACGTTCGGCCCGCCCGTTAGCCAGCCGGAGCGCAGCACCGCAGCCACGGCCTCGATCTCGTCCTCGCCGATGTTCGGCGGCGCGAACGGGATGAACGGTTGGGTGGAGACAGAGGTCATGCGTCCTCCTTCCGCACAGCGGCGAGCAGGTGCGTGCGGAGCGCCGTGAGGCGCTCCAGCGGCGCGCACCACGCCTCGTTCCCGCGCAGCGCCCTCGCGATCGGCGGCGCCAGCGTCACGCGCTCGATCTCAACGTCACGGGGGGCGAATAGCGCGCGCAGCTCGGCGGCACGCAGCGGGCGCACCGTACGGTTGAACGGGTTCAGGGTGAAGTCGTAGACGACGAGGAGGCCGCCAGGGCGCAGCGCGCGCATCGCCTCGTGGGCGGCGCGCCGGCGCGTCTCGTCGTCCAGCATCGAGCTGAAGCTCGTGAAGGCGAAGGCGAAGTCGAAGGCGCCGCCGGTCAGCGGGAGCGCGCCGGCGTCGCCGGCGAGCGTCGAGACCCCCGGCAGCGCGGAGCGGGCGCGCCGCGCCTGGCGGGGGTCGAGATCGACGCCGACGAGCAGTCGGCGATCGGCGCCGTAGTGGAGGAGCGTCCGAAGGAGCGAGCCTTCGCCGCACCCGAGTTCGATGATGCTCTGCCCGGCCAGGCGTCCGAACCCATGCCGCGCCAGCAGCGCCAGGAGCGCCTGGTCGCGCGTCCGGTGGATGTAGCGCTCGCCGGCGCTGAGGTGGGCGTACGGGTCGCCGGCGGCCGGAGGCGCCTCAGGCCGGGCAGGCGTCCGGACGGCGCTCACGGCGCCCCAGCCTCCTTCGGCCTGGCGACTGGCTGGCCGGAGGCGCGCCGGAGCATCCCGGCCAGAAAGCCCAGCCCGTAGGCGACGTGCATGCAGAGGAAGGCCAGCGGCAGTCGCGCGACGTGGCGCCAGCCCCGCGTTCGCGAGACGGCGGCCGAGACGCCGAGCGAGAGCGCCAGGTACGTCCCCAGCAGCGCGACGAGCGGCAGCACCAGCAGGCCCCCGAACGCCGCGCTGATCGCCGAGGCGAGCAGCGCCAGCACGAACGCCGCCGGCACGAGCTGGCGCAGCCGCGTCTGCCGGGGGTGGCGCGAGAGCACCACCACCTTCGCCTGGCCGTAGCCGAAGTACTGGCGCGCCAGCTCCCAGTAGGAGCGCCGTGCGTAGTACGTGGAGCTGATCGAGGGCGTGAGCAGGATGTGGCCTCCGGCATCGCGCAGGCGGTAGTGAAACTCGTCGTCCTCGCCACCGTCGATTTCGGCGAACGGGCCGATGCGGTCAAAGACATCCCGGCGGTAGGCCGGGAAGGCGACGGTGTCCGTCCACTGCTCCCGCTGGCTGTAGCGAAAGACGGCGTTGCCTACGCCGAAGGGCGACGAGACGGCCAGGGCCACCGATTCGCCCACTGCGCCCTCCCCCAGCGTCTGGATTGGCCCGCCCACGACATCGGCGCCGGTGCGGCCTAGGGCCGCGACGCACTCGCTGAGGAAGTCGGGCGAGACCGAGGCGTGGGCGTCGACCCGGGCGATGACGTCGCCGTGGGCGAAGGCGAGGCCGATATTCAGCCCGCGCGACGTGTGGCGTCCGCGGTTCTCCACCACTCGCAGGTTCGGCAGCTCCGCTCGCATCGCCTCCACCAGGTCCCACGAGCCGTCGTCCGACTTGCCGTCGACGACGATCACCTCGAACCGATCGGGCGGGTAGTCTTGGGCGGCCAGGCTACGCAGGCAGCGCTCGATGTAGCGGCGCTCGTTGCGCATCGGCACGATGACGGAGACGAAGGGGGGCGGGGTCTCAGTGGCCAAGGCAGCGGGCAGGGTGTGGCTCCGTGGCTCCATCGACAGCTTCGGCGCGCGCATCAGCGCGACGCGGCGTTATCCAGCGAGGGTAGCACGGCCGCCGTTCTGTGTAAACGTCTCGATCAGGTGGCGGTAGAGGCGCTCCATCTGGGCGGCGTTCTCCTCCCAACGGTAGCGCTGGGCGACGAAGGCGCGACCGGCGCGGCCCATCTCGGCGCGCAGGCCGGCGTCGCGGACCAGCCGGCCTAGGGCTTCGGCCAGCGCCCCGGCGTCGCCCGGAGGCGCCAGGAGGCCACCTTCGCCGTCGAGGACGGCGTCCGGGATGCCGTGGACGCGCGAGGCGACCACCGGCAGCTCCATCGCCTGCGCCTCCAGCGCGGCGACACCGAACCCCTCCGCCCGCGACGGCATGGCGAACACGTCCATCTCCGCCAGCACCGCCGGCACCCCCGCGTGGGGCACCTCACCCCGAAACTCGACTCGCTCGCTGATGCCGAGACGCCCGGCCAGACGCTCGAGACGGCCGCGCCAGGGGCCGTCTCCGGCGATGAGCAGCTGAACCCGCAGGCCTTGATTGACGAGGAGCCGGGTGGCGTCCAGCAGCACGTCCAGCCCCTTCTCCGGCGAGAGCCGGGCGACCGTGCCGATCACCACCTCCCGTTGGCGGACCCCGTTCTTCGCCGGCGGCTGGAAGCGCTCCAGGTCGACGCCGTAGGGGATGACCGACACCGCCCGGCCGTCCGGCAGGTAGCGCAGCGTCGCGTTCGCCAGGCGCAGGCCGGTGGCCGTGACGTGGTCGGCGCGGGCGAGGGCGTACTTCGTCAGCCAGTAGTGGAGCGGGCTCCAGCCCGGCGCCTGGAGCACGTCCGTCCCCCAGACCGAGGTGAGGGCCGGCCTCGCGTCGCAGAGGGCGCCCAGGAAGCCGTAGCTGGTGAGGTGGAGGGCATGGAGCAGATCCGGCTGCAGCTTGCGCACCAGGCGCTGGACGCGGCGGGCGTGGAGCAGGTAGCGCAGCCGTCCCAGCCCTTCGAAGCCGCCGATGTAGTGGACGCGCGCGCCAGGGATCTCAGCTGGCCGGAACGAGACGACGTGAGCCTCCCAGCCAGCGCCGGCGAAGTGCTCCACCCAGCGCCGGGTGTGGACGTAGGGCGCATCAGCCAGGTAGACGACCCGCATGGCTCAACCACGAGTGTACGAGGACGGCGGGCGAGCCGCTAGGCGGGGGCTGAACAAGCCAACTCCGCGGGGCGGACTTCAGCCCGACGACGACAGGCTGAAGCCTGTCCCACCCGGCAGGAAGGCGTTTCTACCATGCCCATTGACCTTTTTCATCACCCTACTAAGCGGTGGCGAGGCGGCTGGTTTGACACCGGCGATCCGCCTCCCTACACTACGTTCGAGCCGGCCGAAACGGACGCAGCGGCAGGGAGGCCGGCATTCTCCAACGGAGCAGAGCTATGGCTGAGCGTTCGCACTTCTACGGGATGATCATCTGCGCCATCACCATCGTCACCGCGATCGGCTTCCTGGGCGGGGTGATGCGGCGCAGCTACTGGGCGCTGGCGATGCCCGTGACCGGCGGGTTCCTGGGGGCGCTCTATGTGGCCTTTTGGATCGGCCGCGCCCTCATCGCCACGCCGATCGAGCCGCCCGCCGACGACTAGCGCCGCCGTCGCTCAGACACCACCTGCTCGTACAGCGCCAGCGTCTGCTCCGCCGTCGCTCGCCACGAGAAGCGCTCCGCGATCCGCCGTCTGCCCTCCATCCCCAGCCGCTGGCGCAGCTTCGCGTCGTCCAGCAGCCGCTCGACGGCCGCCGCCAGCGTCGCCGCGTCGCCGGGCGGGACGAGCAGCCCGCTGACGCCGTCTTCGATCACCTCCGGGAAGGCGCCCGCCGTGGTCGCGACGACCGGCGCGGCGCAGGCCATCGCCTCGGCGGCGGGCAGGCCGAACCCTTCGTAGAGCGATGGCGAGACGAAGACCTGCGTCTGGCTGTAGCGTCGCACCAGGTCGTCGCGCTCGAGGCGGCCGGTGACCGTCACCCGGTCCTCGACGCCCAGCTCAGCCGTGAGCACCGGCACTAGCGCCCCCTCTCGCCGGTCGACGATCGTGAGGCGCACGTCGCGACCGCGCTTTCGGAGCAGCGCCAGCGCCTCCAGCGCGTAGCGGGCGCCCTTGTTGCGGTCGTCCGAGTTGCCGACGTAGAGCAGGCTGCCCGGCTCCTTCGGCACCTCCAGCGGGCGGAAGGCGTCGATGTCGACGCCATCGTAGATGACGGCGATGCGTTCGGGCGGCAGGCGGAACTCGCGCGCCACGGAGGCCGCCGAGTTGCGCGATCCGGTAATGATGCGGTCCAGCCGCCGCGAGACGATCTCCTGCATGAAGAACGGGTAGAAGCGCGTCCACTTCACCTTATCGGAGAGCTTCGTGGCCTGACGCACGCGGTTCGCCCGGTCGACCTGGAGCGGGTGGTGGATATTCGCGACGATGGGCTGGCCGCCCGCCTTGATCAGCAGCAGGCCGTAGCCGAGGCCCTGCACGTCGTGGACGACATCGAAGCGGTGCGCCGAGGTCAGCTCGCGCAGCTTGCTGTACGCGCGAAAGCTGAAGGCCGCCATGACGGAAAACATGCCGACGCGGCTGGTGGCCAACTCGTAGAAATTGAGCGGAGTGAAGAAGCTCAGCGGCTCGCGTCCGAA
>Ga0247727_10014766_pt1 | contig 12916 bp, 8 predicted proteins | sample WisWelCaveWW1625_FD_202498 | JGI IMG/M metagenome (GOLD analysis project Ga0247727, IMG submission 202498) | Biofilm microbial communities from Wishing Well Cave, Virginia, United States - WW16-25 | ecosystem: Environmental > Aquatic > Deep subsurface > Groundwater > Cave microbial mat | place...
AGGCCGTGGAAGATTTTAGCGCCAGCTTTCCGCGCTGCCGGATTCTGGTCACCAGCCGGACGTATGCCTACCAGCAGCAGGACTGGCGTTTGCCGCAGTTCAGCGAAGCCGTGCTCGCGCCGTTCAGTTCCGGGCAAATTCGCGGCTTCGTCGAGCACTGGTATCGCCACATCGGCCGGTTGCGGGGCTTGCACCCCGACGATGCGCAGGGCCGCGCCGAGCTGCTCAAACGCGCCATCTTCAACAGCGACCGTTTGCAAGGTTTGGCGGAACGGCCGTTGTTGCTCACGCTGATGGCGAGCCTGCACGCCTGGCGCGGCGGCAGTTTACCGGAAAAACGCGAAGAGCTTTATGCCGATACCGTGGATTTGTTGTTGGACTGGTGGGAGCAACCCAAAATGGTGCGCGACGCCGCCGGGCAATTGCAAGTCGCGCAGCCGAGCCTCGCCGAATGGCTGAAGATCGATCGCAAAAAAGTCCTCGATTTATTGGGCGCGCTGGCGTATGAAGCGCACAACGCACAGCCGGAGTTGGTGGGCACCGCGGATCTGGCGGAGGATAAATTGGTCGCTGGCCTGCTGCACCTCAGCCAGAACCCCGAAGTGAAACCAAAGCTGTTGATGAAATATTTGAGCGAGCGCGCCGGCCTGTTGCTGCCGCGCGGCGTCGGGGTTTATACTTTTCCGCATCGCACGTTTCAGGAATATCTCGCCGCGTGTTATTTGACCGATCAGGATTTTCCAGACAAGCTGGCGGAACTGGCCTGCGCCGATCCGAACCGCTGGCGCGAAGTGGCGTTGCTCGCCGCGGCCAAAGCCTCGCACGGCGCCGATTTTGCCGTGTGGGTTTTGGTTGATCTCCTCTGCTATCGTGCGCCGGAGCAGGCCACGACAAATCTAAAAGAAATTTGGGGCGCGCATTTGGCCGGCCAGGTTTTGGTGGAATCCGCCAAATTAACCGCAGTGAGCGAGCGCAATGAAGAGAAAAAGGCGCTCGTGCAAAACTGGCTCGTACACATTCTCCGGCAAAACGATTTCCCCGCGACCGAACGCGCGCTGGCCGGAAACACGCTCGCGCGCCTCGGCGATACGCGTGAGGAAGTGGTCACGATTGACCAAATGCAATTTTGCCTCGTGCCCGCCGGGCCGTTTTGGATGGGCGAAGAAAAAGAGTTGCATCGCAACGAGTGTTTGAATGATGATTACTGGATGGCGCGCTATCCCGTGACCAACGCGCAGTTTGCGGCATTTGTGCAAGCCGGCGGCTACAAAGTCGAACGTTACTGGCCGGAAGCGAAAGCGGCAAAATATTGGCATGACGGTCAGGTAAAGAATTGGGAAAATGATAAAACGCGAACACAGCCGGATGATTACGGCGCGCCGTTCAACTTGCCGAATTATCCGGTGGTAGGCATCACGTGGTACGAGATGCTGGCATTCACGCGCTGGCTCACGGAAATGGGTCGAGAAAAAAAATGGTTGAATGAGAAAATGAAAATCGATCTGCCCTCGGAAGCCGAATGGGAAAAAGCCGTGCGGGGCGGCGAAAAAATTTTTCCTTCGTCGCAGATCATTTCGCTTGACAAAATCATGACGGAGCATTATACTATCGAACCGCCGATAAAAAATGAAAACCCACAGCGCCGCTATCCGTGGGGCGATGAGACCGATCCGAATTGCGCCAATTACGAGAAAACCAAGGTCGGCGCCACCAACGCGGTGGGTTGTTTTCCTAATGGCGTCGGCCCGTACGGCTGCGAGGAAATGAGCGGCAATGTGTGGGAATGGACGCGCAGCTTGTGGGGAAATAAATATCCGTATGATCCGCACGATGGTCGCGAGAAACTTGACGCGCCGGACAATGTTGGCCGTGTGATTCGCGGTGGCGCGTTCAACTACGATAGCAGCGCGTTGCGTTGCGCCTATCGCAACAGGAACTTTCCGCACTACCGGAGCAGGAACTACGGGTTTCGGTTGTTGGCGCGCCCATTAAGCTTTTGACGCTCTGAACGATGAAGCTCTGAACTCTGTTACTCTGCAACTCTGTGCTCTGGGGAGTCCAGAGGGGCGAAGCCCCTTTGGTCGAAATTTTTTTTGAAAAATAAACCTCTTTATTCTCAATTCTTTTTGTGCATGGCTAACCAAGAAATGCCTATTTTCACGCGCACGTTCGATTTTTTAACGTGGCTTTTGCCGGCGACCAACAATTTCCCCCGCGCACAGCGGAGCAGCGCGACCAAAAGGTTGTTGGATGCGGCGTTTGATTTGCGTGAGCGGCTGGAAGAAGCTAATATCCGCAAAGACGCCGCGCGGTTAGAGCGCCTCGAGCGCGCCGACGAAGCGCTGTCGCTGGTCCGCCTGTATTTGCGGCTGGTCGTAAAATGGAAATGGCTTTCCGACGGCCAATATCAACACGTCTCAGCAATGGTGGCTGAGATCGGCCGCTTGTTGGGTGGGTGGAAGAAGAATGCAAGTGGCAAGTAGCAAAAAGCAAAAACCGGCGAGGATTTTTTGCCGTTTGCTTTTTGCCCTTTGCCATTTGCTTTTTGCAAAGCGGGGCAGGCTCAGAGCGCGTTGCGTTGCGCCTATCGCAACAGGAACAATCCGAACAACCGGAACAGGAGCAACGGGTTTCGGTTGTTGGCGCGCACATTTTTCTAGTCATCGGAATTGCTGAGCGGTTCGTGATATGGGCTTCTCAGCCAAGATGAAAAATGGCGGAGCCTGTTCCGGGCCGCAGCTTAAGCTCGGGCAAATAACAACCGTCCCGCCTCCTCTCCTGATTTTCGGGACTGAGGCGGGGCAATTTTTATATGTCATCCCGCTGTGGCGCGATCTTGTTTAAATCCAGCACGCCGCAGAAATGTCATGCTGGAAGCATCTTGTTCATATCCAGCACCATGCTTGAATACAAACAAGTTCCCTGCGGGATGACATGGTGCATGACTCCTTTTAAAAAATGTACGACGCCCTAACTTCCTGGCACAACCTCCTCCTCGCCTACAAAAAAGCCAGCGCCGGCAAGCGCGGCCATCCCAACGTTGCCGCCTTTGAATATCGTCTGGAAGACAATCTGTTGCGTTTGCAAGAAGAGCTGCGCGCCAAAATCCATCAGCCGGGAGAATACGCCAGCTTTTACATTCACGAGCCGAAACGCCGCCTGATCAGCGCCGCGCCGTTTGGCGATCGCGTCGCGCATCACGCCTTGTGCAATATCATCGAGCCAATCTTCGAGCGCAGTTTCATTTTCGACTCTTATGCCAACCGCGTCGGCAAAGGCACGCATCGGGCGCTCGAACGCTGCCAGGAATTTGCGCGGCGCTACAAATATGTATGGCCGTGCGACCTTCGCCAGTTCTTTCCGAGCATCGATTACGCCATTCTGCGCGCGACGCTGGCGCGCAAAATCGATGACGTGAACGTCATGTGGTTGATCGACCGCATTCTCGAAAGCGGCGACGGCGTTTTGAGCGACGCGTATGACATGGTTTATTTCCCCGGCGATGATCTCTTCGCGATCAATCGCCCGCACGGTTTGCCGATCGGCAATTTGACCAGCCAATTCTGGGCCAACGTTTATCTCAATGCGTTCGACCATTTCGTCAAACGTGAATTGCGCTGCGAGGCCTATTTGCGCTTTGTCGATGATCTTTTATTTTTTGCCGATGACAAAGCGAGGTTATGGTCGTGGAAAAATCCCGTCGAAGCACGATTGGCGCGGTTGCGCGTGACCATTCATCCCGGCGCCCATCCGCGTCCGGTGAGCGAGGGCATTCCGTTTCTCGGCTTCGTGGTTTATCCGGATCTGCGGCGCTTAAAAAAGGGGAATTCCCTAAACTTGAAACCTCTTCGAGACCAAGTCCGACTTCGCCCGTTTCGAATTTTGACGATTTTAAATATGCAAAATTACTCCGCCTGTTATCATTGCATCAACCATTGCCCCGGCGCATACAGCCTCGACACGATCATCTACCATTGCCCAACCTGCGGCGACCTGCTCGAAGTGCGCCACGATCTCGCCGCGTTAAAACAAACCTCGGCGGCCGAATGGAAGGAAATTTTCGAGCGCCGCTACAAATCCACTGAATGGCCGTATGATTCCGGCATTTGGGGCAAAAAGGAATGGGTGAATCCGCACGTCGCCAACGAGAATATCGTTTCGCTCGGCGAGGGCGCGACGCATTTATTTCGCGCCGCGCGTTTTGGCAAATGGATCGGGCTGGAAAATTTGTGGGTGAAACAATGCGGCAACAGCCACTCCGGCTCTTTCAAAGATTTGGGGATGACCGTGCTGGTGTCGCAAGTCAAACAAATGATCGCGAATGGCGCAACGATCCGCGCGGTGGTTTGCGCTTCCACCGGCGACACCTCGGCCTCGCTTGCGGCTTATTGCGCCGCGGCGGGCATTCCGGCGGTGGTTTTATTGCCCAAAAATAAAATCAGCGCCGCGCAGCTCATTCAGCCGATTGCGAACGGCGCGCTGACACTGACGCTCGACACTGATTTCGACGGCTGCATGGCGATTGTGAAAGAATTGGCAAAACGCCCCGATATTTATCTCGCGAACTCGATGAATTCGCTGCGGCTGGAAGGGCAGAAAACCATTTCGATTGAAATCACGCAACAACTCGGCTGGGAAATTCCGGATTGGTTGATCGTGCCCGGCGGCAATCTCGGCAACATTTCCGCGATTGGCCGCGGCTTTTTGATGTTGCGCGATCTCGATTTAATCGACCGTCTGCCGCGACTCGTTTGCGCGCAAGCGGAGAAAGCGAATCCGCTGTATGAAAGCTACAAAACCGGCTTTCGCGAATTTCATCCGAAACGCGCCGAGCCGACCGCGGCGAGCGCGATTCAAATCGGCGATCCGGTGAGCGTGAAAAAAGCCATTGCGATGCTGCAGGAATTTAGCGGCGTCGTCGAGCAGGCGAATGAAGACGAGCTCGCAAACGCCGCCGCGCTCGGCGACAAAGGCGGCCTCTTCAATTGCCCGCACACCGGCGTGGCTTTGGCCGCGCTGATCAAACTCGCCGAACGTGGCGAGATTGAAAAATCCGGGCGCGTTGTCGTGATTTCGACAGCGAACGGCCTCAAATTTCCGGAGTTTAAAATTCATTATCATCAGGGACAATTGAATGAGGTGATCGCGAAATATAAAAACGCGCCGGTGGAGATTCCGGCGAGTATTGAAGAAGTTATGGAGGCGATTCAACGACGGTTACAATTTGAGTTTGCAATAAAATAGCTTGAAATTGGCTGAAAAGTTTGCTAATTTTGACGAATGAGAATTGGAGACCTATTATGACGACGGCAAAACTGGCAAAGAAGCCCTATTTGAAAATATCAAAATCCTTGCACGATCAGCTTGCGAGGAACGGCCAAAAAACCGTGAAGATTGCCATACATCCTAACGGCAAAAAAGAGCGACTCAGCAAGGACGAAATCGCGCGTCGAAAAAACCTCGCTGAATTCATTGACAAAACCGTGGGCATCTGGGCCGACGATCCGAAGGTCGAACAGGCGTTTAAGGAATTGGATGAGAGATGGCAGCAATGGCGCGACGAGACGCTATCTTAGATTCGTCGATTATCATTCAGCATGTTCGGGCAGGCAACAAACGGAACTCAATTCTTGCTCGATCCGAGCTGCTCTTCAAGCATCATTTGAGTGTGATCAGTATTTATGAGATCGAACTGGGCGCTTATCGTTCCGGTCGTAGTTCTGATCTAGATGCCCTGCAGAAGAGTTTTATTGTATTGCCGTTTACAAAAGAAATGGCTATGCGCACTGCCCGATTGGATGTTGATTTAATTCGGCGAAACTTGCAGATCGGTATAAAAGACACAATGATCGCCGCGACATGCCTTGTGCACAATTTTCCTTTGTTGACTGTCAATGTTCGCCATTTTAATCGCGTCGAGGGATTGCAACTGATTGACCTGAACACCTTGCCGTTCATTGACGAGTAACTTCTGAATTTAATGATGACTGCGACGAAACAGAATAAAGAAAAAAGACGGGGAAGAAAAAGGCCCAGCCTGAAAAAGCAATTAGAATTTGCCGAAAGAACTCTTGGGATTTGGGCTGATAATCCTGAGATAGACAAGGCTTTTGAGGAATTGGAAGACGAATGGCGGCAATGGGACAAAGAGATACTCTCACAATTTAAAGAGGGTGAATTGGGAGAGTAGTCATACCCAACAATCCAACACTCCATTACTCCATCAATCCATTTTGTCTCTCTCGCCATCCCACCACCAGCTCCACCACGTCCGAATAATTTTCCGTGCCGCCTTCGACTTGATTGGCGCGCAAATAAAAATCATAACTGTTTTGCGTGAACTCGGCGAGCGGGCCCAGGTATTTTTCAATGCGGCTCCAGACTGCTTCAACGTCGGCGACAATTTCCGGACGAATGATTTTCTTGAGCGAATCGTAATCGGCATACGCGCGATAACGCGAGCGGAAACGGCTCAAGACGGAAAAATATGCCGAGTACTGAATCGCTGGGTCGTCGCTGCGCAGACAAACCAGCCACGCGATAAAGCTCGCCTCCGATTCGCGCGCGAAGCCGCGACCGTGCGCTTTTTCATGCGCCAGCACAAACGGCATTTCCACCGGCAGCAGATGCGAATTGAGGTGCACCTCGTGAAAGAACGGCCCGAAGATACCCGACGTGAGTGTATAATCCAAAAGCTGCGGCACCAGCAAAAATTTGGGCGCCCAGTTTCCCGAAATTTTCGGCAAATCCAATTCAGCAAAAACTTCAGCATAACGCCGCTCGATTTCCTGATCGAGAATTTGCAGATTTATTGGCGCCATCGGCTGCCAGCACGCATTCGCCCTTTCAATGCACCACAAAAAATTATCGCGCAGCGCCAGACTGTCAGACTCGGTGGAATCAAATTGAAGCTGTCGCGAAATTTCTGGGCGCAAATAATTGAACCCCCACGAAAAATAAAACCACGCGATGACGACGATTGCGCCGGCCAACAATTCCAGCGCCGTGCGGCCAAAGCGTCGGCGACGGAGTCCTCTGACCGTCCAAAACCCCGCAAACACGATCGCGGCATAAAGCGAAACTTCGGAGAGAGAAAAAGGCAATGCGCCGGTTAAACCGGACAGCCATTTCGCGACGCCGGCAAAAAAATACCGCGTATAAAAATTTTCGACCAGTTGCGGAGACCGCGAGAATAAAGCCAACAAACTAAATAGAAGTATGGCTAAAATCGTCACACGAATAAACCAATATTGCTTGCGGAGAGAAGTTGCTGTTTGACGAAGACGATGGGAAGTGTTCATATTTTATTTGCAATTAGAGACCACTTTGCCGCTGGCTATTTAAAATGGAAACGCACGACAAGCGCAAACCGGCCGGCATTGACTAAAATAAACATCCTTGATGAAAATGACAAAAAAAATGTTATATTCAAAAACGCTATTTCCATTTTTTTTGACAAAAATTCACAGGCCCTTTTATATGAAATTGAAATTCTCCGCCGTCGTTCTGTCTATGACATTCCTGCTCGCCGGTTGTGCCGGCGCGAAGCTGAAACTGCGCGACTGGACAGAATTGCCGAAAGCGCAATACACGATTCCGCCGTTTGCCAAAAATCTGGCGGCATATAAAATTGCACTCGATCCCGGCCACGGCGGCATGTCGCATTTGCCCGGCTACAAACGCAGCCCGACGGGAAAAGAAGAATCCGTGATGAATATCAATGTCGCGTTTTTTCTCAAAGAGTTTTTGGAGCAAGTCGGGGCCAGAGTGATCATGACGCGCATTGATGATCGCTTCATCTCGCTGCGCGAGCGCAACCAGATCGCCAGCGCCGCAGGCTGCGATTTTATGATTTCGCTGCATCACAACGCCGCGGACAATCCGCAGACGAATTATGCTTCGGTTTATTATCACCTGCATCCCGATTATTCGCCGGCGAGCATGGATCTGGCGCGCCATATTTATTTCGGTTTAGTCGAAGCTTTGCGTCTGCCGCAAGTGGCAAACGACGGCCTGCTCACCGACAAGTTGATTTATCCCGACGGCTTCGGCCTGTTGCGCACGTCAAAAATTCCGGCGGTGTTGCTCGAATCTTCATTTTATTCCAATCCCGCGGAAGAGAAGAGATTAACCCAATTGTCTTACAATCGCCGCGAGGCCTACGGTATTTTTCTCGGGCTGGCGCGTTGGGCCGCGGGTGGCATTCCGCGCGCGAAGCTCGTGCTGCCGGCGGAAATTTCGCGCGACAAAAGGCCGGAGATTGTTTACGAAATTGCGGATGGTATCACCGAACGCGGCGGGCGCGGGGCGCGACAGTTGCTGACTTTTGCGGAATCAGTTTTATTAGAAATCGATGGGAAAATTGTTGCGGCGCAAATGGATATGCGCAACCGCAAGCTGCGCTTTCGCCCGGATTCGGCGCTGACGAACGGCCCGCATCTCCTGCAAGTTGACGTTCAAAATTTGTTCAAAAACCATAATCTGCCGCGCGTTGATACGCTCATGATTGCCGCGCCGGCAACCAACATCGCGTTTGAAACACCGACGCAGCGTTTGCCCGGCGACGGCGTGGCGATGATGCCGATTCGGTTAAAGCTTTTCGACGCCGATCAACAACCAGTTTGGGATGGCACCAATGTGCATTTGCAAACGAATCGTGGAACGATTGCGCCGGCGACAATGCAATTAAAAAATAGCAGCGCCGTCGCATATTATCAAGCCGCGGCAGAAATCGGCCCGGCGGAAATTATTGCGACGGCGGACAATCACAGTGACACGCTTAACATTGAACTCGTCGAACCCGGTGCGCAACGGGTGTTGAGCGGCTTGATCATTGACGATTCGAGCAAAGTCAAATTGTCAACCGCTACCGTTACAATCGATGATTCGCTGCAGGCGCGGCTGGATGCCAACGGCGGCTTTTTTGTTGAAAACATTTCACCCGGCCCGCACAAAATCTCGGCGGCGGCAAAAGGTTATGCGAGTGAAAGCAGAATCATCACGATCGAAGCCAACCGCAGCGCAGTTGTACCGATGCGCTTGCGCCCGAATTTAGTGGGAATTTTGCATAACGAAGCAATCATTCTCGATGCGGCTTTAGGTGGCAATGAAAGCGGCGACATTTTCAGCGCCGGCTTCACCGCAGCAAATGCCAATCTCGCATTGGCGACTCGCCTAGCCGATACGCTGCGGTGGGCCGGCGCCAATGTGGTGCTGGTGCGGGGAAATGAAAACGGGATGCCGGTGCCGGCGCGAATTGAAAAGGTCAACAAACTCGCCGAGGGTTGGTATCTCAAAATCAATTATCGCCGCAGCGATACCGATTCGTTGCTGGCGCAAAGCACGATCTATCCGGCAAATCGCGTCGGCGAGCAAATCGCAACCGCGATCAATGCGGCCTTTGCGCGCTTGCCCAACGCTCGCGCCATTTTAAAACAGAATACGACCGTGCCGGAAGTCAATTTGACGAACAAAACCGCGCTGGAGGTGACGATCAAATGCCGCACGCCGATGCTCGCGACGCGGGATTTGCCGGCGCTGTTGGAGGGCATTATTAATTTTAAACGGGCGGCAGCACAAGAGCGCGAGGAATAACTAAAACGGCCTCGTGTGAGCATGTCATTCCGCAGGAATCTTGTTGAAGACCAGCATGGTTTTAGATTCGAAAAAGATTCCTGCGGAATGACAATTGCTGATTCAGCGAAAAACCTTAAAGCATAAGAACCATCCGTGAAATTCATCTTCCTCACTTTACGCTTTATTCTCGCCGTGTTACAAAAGAAGAAACCGGTTTGGATTTTGAGATCGTCAAAATTCTCGGCACATTATCCGGCAGGCGTCCCGGCATTTGGTTGCATGCCGTGGACATTGTTTACGAAGGACGTGTCGCCGGCGGCGCTTTGCACGACTCCAGCGAAGGCCACCTCCGTTGGGTTAAAATCTCCGAAGTTCGTGAGCAGGTGGCGTTTGATTATTTGAAGATTCTGGATAAAATTTAACAGCAACATTTTCCGGTTCCAGTCAAATGCCTCGGTGTAATTCGTAAAGTTTAAAACGTAAATCTTACGCATTACGTTTTATGCATTTGAGCTTATTCCATCAACACTAATTTTCGCGTCTGCACAAATTCAGCATTGGCATCTTTCGTCACCGCGCGCATTTGCAAAAAATATACGCCGCGCGCCACCTGCCAATCATGCTCATCCCGGCCATTCCACGCCAGTTGCTGATATCCGGCTTCAAACCTGCCGGCGGCGAGCGTCCGCACTTTTTGGCCGAGCATATTGTAGATCGTCATCGTCACCTGCGCCGTTGTGGGTAAATTGAAACGGATCGTCGTTGACAGATTGCCGAAGGTTCCGCTGGCGGAAAATGGATTCGGCACATTTTGTTCGAGCGCGAACGCCGCCGGCAAACCATTTTGCCGCGTCGCCACGTCAACCGTTATGCCTTCAAGAAAAATCGGCTCATATCCCAATTGGATGGTGACGCGGCGATTCGGGGCGGCGAAGTTTTCAACGCGCGGCGGAATATTCGCCAAATCTGTAATGATGTGTGTCAACAGCAACGCATCGCTTTCCACCGGAAAGGTCACGGTTTCGCCGGTGGCAATGCGGTAATCGAGATTCGGCGGCGCGTCGCCGGTTTCGCTCCATAAAACATAAATTGGGCCGCGCGAACGATCAAACTTATAAACGCGCGTGCGTGGGTTGTTGCTCACCGCTATTTCAGTCACCGCAGTGAAATCACCTAATTTTTCCGCCAACAGTTTGTAGGTGTAATATTGCGGCTTCTCGGCGTAACTCTCCGGCGGCGTGCCGGTAATATTGATCCAGCCGACCAGCGAGCCGCGCCCGATGAGTGCGCCCAAAGGCGTATCTTTAGAGAGATCGTTGGTTCCGGAAAAATTCGCGGCGACCGCGCCGCCGCCAAGCGCCGAGACAAAAGATTTGACCAACCGGCGTGCGCCATTGGCGTAATACCAATTCAAAGCCGTTTGATTACCCGCGTTCAATTTGTCAAAAAGATCGCGATGCGGATCGCCGCCGGTGACTATCGCATTCGGAAAATCGCCGTGAATGCGCTTGATCCATTCCGGTGAGGCAAAAATATTTCGCGGCGCGTTGAATTGCGCGTCGCCCGGAATCAACGGCGGTGGCCCGAAATAGCCGACCGGAAAAATATTCGACCACATGTCGTCGATATAAATTGGTTTGTTGGCCGCGTGCGCGCGAATGAATTTAAATTCCTGATCGATCGTCCGCCAACTGAAATGCGGATGCCAGCCGATATAATCGCACTCGATGCCGTCCGCCTCGTTGCCAAAACTATCGAGCATTTTTTTCAGGCTATCCCAACCGGCGGTGTACGCGCTGCCTTTGAAGTTTTCGCCGCGCAGCCGCCGTTGAATCAGGCTCTGGGCGCTGGCCGGATCGAATTGCGGATAATCCGGAAAATCAGCGTAAAGATCCCACAACACCGCACCGCTCGAAACCAATTTTGAATTGCCCGAGGGATCGGCCTCGTGAATCGCCCGATAGGTGATTCGATGGAAGCGCAAAAGATTGCTGATGGTGTCATACCAGAACGGTCCCTTTCTGTCATCGCCGGTGCCTTCCTGCCCAAATTTGATTTCACCGGTCATAATGTAATGCCGCACCGGCTGCTGCAGGCCCGGCATATCCTGCACGCCGTCGCCGTCGTAGCGCTCGACGATCGCTTTGATGAAATTGATCCAGTGCGACTCAAACGCGGGCTCCGGCGCGCAATCTTTGGTAATGCCCTGTTGGCAATCGGGTTTGTTGGGAAAGGCCCACGTTGCATTGGGCGAGAGATTCCACGCAAGTGAAAATCCATGCCGTCCCAAAAGCCGGACGACGGAATCCGTGTTCACAAAATTGATGGGAGCATTGGGACCGGATTGCATCGCGAGCCAATTGCCAAAACCGTTTAAATTAATATCGCCGCCGCGGGCGGCTTTCGCCAATTTGCCCAGCAGGAGTTCATGTTTGGGATGGCCCCACGGCTCAATATCATTATATTCAAAACCGAATCGGCGCTGCGCCTGCTGCGCATGGGCGGCAAGCACAAAAATGAACGCAAATGCCGTCGCCGTCAATTTGAAAAAATAAAAGATTTTCATGATCCTTGCTCCTCTTTTAAAATCAGTTGCTCACGGAATTGGAACGGCGCACGGAAATCAAAACATAAAATATTTTATTTCTGTAAGCGTTCAATTTCTGTGAACCATTTTTTGCCCCGCGTGGCGCGTTGTCTGCGACAAAGATTTCACTTGAAAATTCTTACTCAACTCCTGTGCCATCGATCTTGAACGAATTGGGTTTCCGATAAGCTTACAAAATGCGGCGAGTTACCGCAAAACAACTTTTAATCTGCGCTGTAATATCGGCGTGAAAATTTGCCACATTGTGCCGTGAGCGACACAGTATTGGCTAAACGCCCGAAACTCAGAATAAAATTCTAAAATTTTTTTGATTCATGACCAAATTTAACACGGCGACGCGGAGTGCACAGAGAAAGCACGGAGAGCAATAGCTGTTTTATAAATTTTTTCTCCGTGGCGCTCCGTGAACTCTGTTGCTCCGTGTTTTAAAAAACTTTTAAAATTTTAAGTCGCCCCGTCGAACGGGACTTCGGTTTTCAGCGCGACTGAAAATCTGATGTAGATTGTAATCGAATGAAGTTCATAACAGCTCAGCAACTTTAACAATCAACACCGTTGCCGGCAGCAAAATAATTTGCGCCACGATCGTTCCCGCCAGACGGCTGCCGACGAGCCAGACAATCACGCGCCGAAAAGCCGAGTCGCTCATTTTGCCTTCGACAACATCATCGGTGAGCACGGAGAGATAGGGATCGATAAAAATAAACATGAGAATCGTCGCCACGCCGTTGA